>Ga0070741_10008029_pt1 | contig 21432 bp, 22 predicted proteins | sample Coa_R1_4_FD_66440 | JGI IMG/M metagenome (GOLD analysis project Ga0070741, IMG submission 66440) | Surface soil microbial communities from Centralia Pennsylvania, which are recovering from an underground coalmine fire - Coalmine... | ecosystem: Environmental > Terrestrial > Soil > Unclassified ... | reverse complement strand
ATTCCGGAACTTCGACAACTACCGACTCCGTCTGTTGCTCGTGTGCGGCAACGTCAAATGGCAGACTCAACCCACCGCAAGAATCAGAGGACGCGCTCCCCGCTTGGCCGCGTAGAGCCCAATTACCGCTCCCCAGCGGTAATTGAACGCCAGAAGGGTGCGGGCGGGCAGTCGGTTCAAACTGGCGTTCGTTTACCGCTCCCCAGCGGTAATTGAACGCCAGAAGGGTGGGGGCGGGCGGTCGGTTCAAACTGGCGTTCGTTTACCGCTCCCCAGCGGTAATTGAACGCCAGAAGGGTGGGCGGCGGGCCAGTGGGGACGGGCTCAGTCGGCGAGGAGGTCGCCGACCCGGGCGACGATCGTCCGCAGGGGCGAGCCGACGCCGAAGACGGCGCTGATGCCCATCTCGACCAGCGCCGGTTTGTCGGACGGGGGGATCGTGCCGCCCACCACGATCGGGACGCCGGCCACGCCGGCCGCCTGCAACCCCTCGACCACCGCCCGGCACTCCTCCAGGTGGTTGCCCGAGAGCGACGACAGGCCGACCAGTGCCGGGTCCTCCTGGACCACGGCCGCCACCAGCTGCTCGGGCGTGGCGTGGCCGAGATAGACGACCTCCATGCCGGCGTCGCGCAGGGCGTGGGCGACGACGATGACGCCCCGCCAGTGGGCGTCCATCCCGAGCTTGGCCACAACGGCCTTGCCGACGAGGCGGTGGTTCCGTTCGAGGTCGGTCGTCACCACCGGGCCTACCACAGCGGGAAGTGCCAGCGGCCGAGGCTGTCCCGCAGGACGGTGCCGATCTCCCCGAGGGTGGCGTCGGCGGCCACCGCGCCGACCACCGCCGGCATGACGTTCACGCCGGGCTCGGCGCACGCCGCCGCCAGTTCCCCCAACGCCGCCCCCACCGCCGCCTCGCTCCGCCGGGCCCGCACGGCGTCGATCCGGGCCCGCTGCGCCTCGAGCGCCCCCGGCGGGAGCTCGAACGGCGCGACCTCGACGTCGCCCTCGCCGTCGTCGAGCCCGGCGTTGATGCCGACCACGAGGCGGCGCCCGTCCTCCAGGGCCTGCTGGTCGGCGAAGGCCCGTTTCGAGAGCTCGGTGTGGACCCAGGCCTCCTCGGTGGCGGCCACCAGCCCGCCGAGCTGCTCGATGCGGACGACGAGGGCGCCGGCCTGCTCCTCCATGGCGTCGGTGAGGTTCTCGACCAGCCAGCTCCCGCCCAGCGGGTCGGCGCTGCCGGCCACGCCGGTCTCCCAGAGGATCACGTGCTGGGTGTGGAGGGCGATCAGCGCCGCGTGCTCGGTGGGGATCGACAGCGCCTCGTCGTAGCCGTCGACGTGGAGCGACTGCGTGCCGCCCAGCACCGCGGAGAGAGCCTGGATGGCGCTTCGGGCGATGTTCAGGTGCGGCAGCCGGGCGGTCATGGTCACGCCCGACGTCTGGACGTGGAAGCGGAACCGCTGGGCCTTCTCGTCGCTCACGCCGAGGTCGTCCCGAACGAACCGGGCCCACATCCGCCGGGCGGCCCGGAACTTGGCGATCTCCTCGAAGAAGTCGGAGTGGGCGTCGAGGAAGAACGAGATCCGGGGCAGCGCCACCTCCGGTGCCAGGCCCCGGCCGATCAAATCCCGCGCCGCGGCCCGGCCGTGGGCCAGCGTCAGCGCCAGCTCCAGCGGGGCGTCGGCCCCGGCCTCCCGGTAGTTGTATCCGGTGACGGAGATCGGGTTCCACCGGGGGACTTCGCGGATGCAGAACTCGGCCAGGTCGCACTCGACCCGGAACGACGCCGCCGGCGGCAGCGCCTCGGGGGCGATCGTGATCGCCGTCTCCATGAGGAAGTCGTTCTGGCTCGTGCCTGCCAGGCAGGCCCGGTCGAAGCCCCGCCCCTCGGCCGCCCGGAGGAACATGGCCAGGTGCGGCGCCGCCCCCACCGGCTGCGACGACACCAGCGACACGCTGGTCCGCTCGAGCGGGATGCCGGCGAAGAGGTCGTCGAAGTCGTCGGTCACGTCGACGGCCACGCCGCCCCGGCCGACGTCGGACGCCGCCCGGGGGTCGTCGGACCCCACGGCCCGCAGGCTCGGGTAGTCGAACACGCCGTTGATGCCGGTGGCGCCCCGGTCGAGCAGCATCCGGTAGCGCTGGTTGGTGTCGGCGGCGGTGGCGAAGCCGGCCAGCTGGCGGATCGTCCAGGGCCGGGTGCGGTACATCCCGGGGTGGATCCCCCGGGTGAACGGATACTCACCGGGGCGTCCGAGGCGCTCGCTCAACCCCGGCGCCACGTCGGACGGGCCGGCGACGGGCGGCAGCGGAATCCCGGCCGCCGTGGTGTGTTCATCCCCCATAGTTGAAATTCCTAGCGGAAATCACCGGGCGACGGTCCAAATGGAGCCGGCCACGGCCAGGGCGCAGATGACCCCGGCCACCAGCACGCCGTCGACCACCGACCGCCGCGTCGTCGGCACCCGGAGCATGAACGCCCCGCACACGAACCCCCCGATGAGGCCGCCGATGTGGCCGCCGATGGCGATCCCGGGAATCACGAACGACAGCACGAGCTCGACCACGATGAGGCCGCCGATGCCGCTCTGCCAGACGTCGACGCCCCGCTGGTGGAGGCCGATGGCCACCGCCCCGAAGATCCCGAAGACGGCCCCCGAGGCGCCGCCGGTCAGGGCGTTGGGGGAGAGCAAGAGCGCCCCGAACGAGCCCGCCAGGAGCGAGGCGAGGTAGAGGGCGCCGAACCGCACCCGGCCGAGGGCCACTTCCAGCATCTCCCCGAACCGGTAGAGGAGCACCATGTTGAAGCCGATGTGGAAGAGGCCGAAGTGGATGAAACCCGAGGTCAGGAGGCGGTAGAGCTCTCCGCTGTGGACGGCGGGGCCGTAGAGACCCAGTTTCTGGTGGAGCTGGCTGACGCCCTCGCCCATGATGCTGCCGCCCGGCGAGGTGGCCGTGAGCAGGAAGACCCCCACGTTGATCCAGACGATGGCCTTGGTCACCACCGGGCCGGCGCCGGCCACCCGTTGCCGCACCCGCTCGGCGGCCGGGGGGCGGGCGGCCCGGATGCACTCGAAGCAGTGGGACCCGACCGGCGCGTCGTGGAGGCAGTCCGGGCAGGCCGGGCGGCCGCACCGGGTGCAGGTCCGGCCCGTGGGCCGGTCGTGGTGATGGAAGCAGGTCCTGGTCTCGACAGCCGAGAACTCTACGGGCAGGGAAGTGGACATATGCCGCGATCTGGGCGACTCTGCCACCCACCCACAGAAGGTTCCCAGCTTTTGCGCCGAGGATGACGCCATGGGTAAAGCATCGACGACCAAGCGGATCCAGAAGACGAGCGGCGCCAAGAAGCAGGCCATCCGGGGCAAGCGGCCGGCCTACGGGTTCTACGCCGCCATCGCCGTCCTGATCATCGCCGGCATCGCCGGGATCGCCCTGGCCAGCAGCGGCGGCGGCGTCAACGGCGCCACCGGCGAGAGCCCGGGCCTGGAGGACCACTGGCACACCGCCTACGCCGTCGACATCTGCGGGGTCATCCAGCCCAACCTGCCGCAGCCCAGCACCCTGATCGGCCTCCACACCCACTCGGACGGGCTGATCCACGTCGAGCCCTACGTCACTGGGTCGGTGCTCGACCGGGGCTCCAACGCCACCCTGGCCCGCTTCGCCGAAGGCGAGCCCGGCTTCAAGCTGACCTCCACCGAGGTCCAGGAGCCCGGCGGCAAGCTGTACAAGAACGGCGACCAGTGCGACGGGAAGCCAGCCCAGCTGGTGTTCCGCCAGTGGCTCGACGCCAACGGCGACGCCTACAAGGACTACACCGACCCCAAGGCGGTGAAGATCACCGACGGCGGCGCCGTCACGATCGCCTTCGTCCCGGCCGGGAGCGACATCCCCAAGCCCGCCACCGTCGCCAACCTGTCGAACCCCAACGCCGGCGAGGGTGCGCAGAACATGCCGACGCCGCCGCCGAGCAACGGCTAGAAGTCGGCGTTCCGGGGCGTCCTCGGGAAGGGGATCACGTCCCGGATGTTGGCCATGCCGGTGGCGTAGATGATCGTCCGCTCGAAGCCCAGCCCGAACCCGGCGTGGGGGACGGTGCCGTAACGGCGGAGGTCGCGGTACCACCAGTAGGCGTCGCGGTCGAGGCCGAGTTCGGCGATACGGTCGTCGAGCCGGTCGAGGCGCTCCTCCCGCTGGCTCCCGCCGATGATCTCGCCGATGCCGGGGGCGAGGACGTCCATGGCCGCCACCGTGCGCCCGTCGTCGTTCTGGCGCATGTAGAAGGCCTTGATCTCCTTCGGGTAGTTCATGACGATCACCGGCCGGCCGACCAGCACCTCGGTGAGGTGGCGCTCGTGCTCCGACTGGAGGTCGGCGCCCCACTCCACCGGGAACTCGAACGACGTGCCGCCGTCGACGGCTTTCTGCAGGGCGGCCACCGCTTCCCCGTAGTCCATCCGTTCGAACGTCGAGCCCACCAGCGCCTCCAGCCGGGCGATGCAGCCCTCGTCGATGCGCTGGTTGAAGAAGGCCATGTCGTCGGCCCGCTCGTCGAGCAGGGCCCGGAAGATGTACTTGAGGCAGTCCTCGGCCAGGTCGGCGTTGTCCGAGAGGTCGGCGAAGGCGATCTCCGGCTCCACCATCCAGAACTCGGCCAGGTGGCGGGCGGTGTTGGAGTTCTCGGCCCGGAACGTCGGCCCGAACGTGTAGACCTTGGACAGCGCCAGGCAGTAGGCCTCGACGTTGAGCTGACCCGAGACGGTGAGGTGGGCCTCCCGGCCGAAGAAGTCCTCCTCGAAGTCCGGGGCGCCCCGCAGGTTCGTCAGGTCGAGCGTCGACACCCGGAACATGGCCCCGGCGCCCTCGGCGTCGTTGGCGGTGATGATCGGGGTGTGGACCCAGAAGAACCCCCGCTCGTGGAAGAAGCGGTGCAGGGCCATGGCCAGGCAGTGCCGCACCCGGGTGACCGCCCCGAAGGTGTTGGTCCGGGGCCGGAGGTGGGCGATCTCCCGCAGGTACTCGAAGCTGTGGCGCTTGGCCGCCACCGGGTAGGTGTCGGGGTCGTCGACCCAGCCGACGACGTCGACGCTCGACGCCTGGATCTCGACCGGCTGGCCCTTCCCCTGCGACTCGACGAGCTCACCGGTCACGACCACCGCGCAGCCGGTCGTGAGGTGGAGGACTTCGCCGTCGTAGTTCGGCAACGTGGGGTGGGCCACCGCCTGGACGGCGTCGAAGCACGACCCGTCCGACACGGTCAGGAACGAGAGGCCGCCGCCGGCCTTGGAGTCGCGCCGGGTGCGGACCCAGCCCTTGACCGTGACGGTCGACCCGACGGGCACGGAGCCGTCGAGCACCGCCGCCACCGATACGTCACTCAACCGTCAGCGTGCCCTTCACGACGTCGTGGATGACGCAGTGCACCTTGTACTTGCCCTTCGGGAGCGAGGCGATGTTGGGTACGTCCTTGTAGAGCCCGGGGGGTACCACGTCGGAGTCGAACCTCGGCGTGACACCCTCGGGGACGTCCTCGGTGAAGGAGTGGCCGGGCCCGGCCGTCGGGTCGGCGTCGACGAAGCGGATCGACTCGCCCTGCTTGATGACGATGTCGGTGTTCGGCATGTACTCGCGGTTGACGGCGAAGACGGTGTGCTCCGGGACCGGCCCGGCGGCCGGGAACGGCGCCAGGAGCATGAGGACGGTGGCGAGAGCGGCGATCATCGCTGGCATGTCAGGAGGACATCTCCTTCATCATCTCGGCCCAGGCCTCCCGGGCCTCCTCGACCGAACCCTCGTCCTCGATGGTGGACACGTCACCGACGTCCTTGCCCAGCGCCACGGCCTTGAAGACCCGGCGCATGATCTTGCCGCTGCGGGTCTTGGGCAGCATCGAGACGAAGTTGCAGTCGGCGATCACCGCCACTGGGCCCAGCTCCTTGCGGACGGTGGCCAGCAGCTCCGCTTCCAGCTCGTCCGACGGCTCGTGGCCGCCCTTCAGCACCACGAAGGCCGAGATGACCTCGCCCCGCAGCTCGTCGGGCCGGCCGGTGACGCCGGCCTCGGCCACCGCCGGGTGGCGCAGGAAGGCGGTCTCCACCTCGATGGTACCGATGCGGTGGCCGGCGATCTTGATGATCTCGTCGGCCCGGCCGCTGAACCAGAAGTACCCGTCCTCGTCGTACTCGGCGGCGTCGCCGGTGTAGTAGACGCCGGGGAGGCGGCCCCAGTAGTCCCGCTCGTAGCGGTCGGGGTCGTTCCAGATGGTGGGGAGCATGCTGGGGAACGGCCGTTTGACCGTCACGATGCCCTTGACGCCGGGGCCGACGGGCTTGCCGTCCTCGTCGACGATCTCGACGTCCCATCCCGGTAACGGGATCCCGGCCGAACCGGGCTTGATGGGGATCATGGCCACGCCGTAGGGGTTGCCGAACAGCGGCCCGCCGGTCTCGGTCTGCCACATGTGGTCGATGACCGGGATGCGGTCCTCCAGCAGGGTGCGCTGCAGCCACTCCCAGGCCGGGGCGTTGAGCACCTCGCCGGCGCATACGACCCGTTGCAGCGACGTGAGGTCGATGCCCGCCGCCGCCTTCTCCCCGTAGCGCATCATGAGCCGGGCGGCGGTGGGGGAGGTGAACATCCCGGTGACGATGTTGTCCTCGACGATCCTGTAGAAGGTCTCGGGGCCGGGGTGGTCGATGGCGCCCTCGAAGGCGATCGTCGTGGCCCCGGCCAGCAGCGGGGCGTAGACGATGTAGCTGTGGCCGACGATCCAGCCGATGTCTGACGTCGACCACCACACGTCGTCGGGCCCGAGGTCCATGACCCACTGGCCGGTGGAGTGGATCCCGACCTGGTAGCCGCCGTGGACGTGGACGGCGAGCTTGGGCGAGGCCGTCGTCCCCGACGTGGCCAGGATGAAGGCCGGCTCGTTGGCCTCCATGGGTTCGTGGCCGCTGCGGTGCCCGGCCCCGCCGGCCAGGAACTCGTCCCAGGTGATGTCCCGGCCCGGCTCCATCGGGCACGGCCCGTCGGTGCGGCGCTGGAGGACGACGACCTTCTCCACCGCGTGCCCGCCGCCCTCGAGGGCGGCGTCGACGATGGCCTTGAGGTCGACCGCCTTGCCCTTGCGCCAGGTGATGTCGCCGGCGAAGACGGCCTTCGAGCCCGACAGGCGGATGCGCTCGCCGAGCGCCCCGGCCCCGAAGCCGGCGAACACGACGGAGTGGATGGCGCCGATGCGGACGACGGCCAGCATGAGGATGATCGCCTCGGGCATCGTCGGCATGTAGACGGTGACCCGGTCGCCCCTGCCCACGCCCAGGCCCCGGAGGGCGGCGGCCACCCGCTCCACCTCCCGCAGCAGCTGGCCGTAGGTGTACGTCCGCCGCTCGCCCAGCTCGTTGACGCCGATGAGGGCGCCGTGGCCGCCGCGGCCGGCGGCGACGTGGCGGTCGAGGCAGTTCCAGGCCATGTTGGTCTCGGCGCCGCTGAACCATTTGAACGTCGGCGGGGTCCAGTCGAAGACGCGGTCCCACGTGCGGAACCACGGCAGCTTCTCGGCCTCTTTGGCCCAGAACCCGTCCGGGTCCCGCCGGGCCTCCTGCTGCATGCGGCGCACCATCGGGTTCACGACGTCCACGGTTCCCCCTTCACTGCCGTCCGGCTCCGACTTCGACGGCCGACCTTCGACTGCGGACCTTCGACGTTACCAACCAGCCACCGGTCCCCAACGCCGCCACCGCCGCCGCCAGGGCGGCGTCGGCGCCGATCGGCCGGCCGCCCCCGCTCGACGAGCCGGACCCGCCGGCCGCCTGGCGGCGCAGGTCGGCGATCGGCACCCACCGGGTCTGGCCGTCGACCGCCGCCTTCCGATCGGCGATCAGATAGGGGATCGACCACGTCCTCACGGTGACGGCCCGGCCGGCCTTCACGACGGCGGCCGGCGGGTCGGCCTTGGGCGCCGCCGCCCGCAGTTCCGGCCAGCTCCAGCGGGGCGTGTCGGCGACGGTGAGCCACTCCGGGGCGGCGGTGGGATCGGCCTCGGCCGGCGGGTCGTGCCCCCGGGCCTGCTCGATCTCGGCCCACGTCGGGCTGCGCAGGTTGACCTCGGTGACCTGGGGGCCGACGCGGGCGAAGGGCTCGCCGTCACGACCGAGGATCACCAGCGCCTCCGGCCCGACGTTCTCGACGTAGACCGCCGGCACGGAGGCGGACGGGAGGACCCGGATCGTCACGCCGTCGGCCGGGGTCGGCGACGACAGCTGCACCTGGGTGTAGGACCCCGTCGGCGGGCGGAACTCGAACCGGCCCGTCACCTCGCCGGGCGGGCCGGGGTCGTCACCGATCCGGAACGGGATCCGCCACGAGCCGAGCACGGCCGGCTTGTTGGCCTTGATGATGGCGGGTGGGACGTAGCTCACCGCCGGGTGGAGCCGGTGATCGTAGAACCCCCATTCCGGCTGGGCCGAGATCTTCCGCCAGATCGGCGTCACCTCCGGGCCAGGTCGGGCCTGGTCGGGGTAGTGCGACAGCCCTTCGGGGGCGTTGGAGGCGTAGAACGTGGGGGAGGCGAAGTTGCCCTCGACGCCGGCCGGTCCGACCCGGAGGAACGGCTCGCCGGAGTCGGCCAGAAAGGTGATCGGCTGCGGCGTCGTGTTGCCCACCAGCAGTTCGTAGTTGACCGAGTAGACGACCTGGACCGTGATCCCCGGCGGCAGCGGCGAGATCTGGTCGACGACGGCCTGGGCCAGCCCGTCGCCGGCGTGGGCCGAGGCCGGGGTGGCCGCCGGCCCGACCACCAGCGCCATGGCCAGCCCGATCGCCAGCCCGGCGGCGGCGAGGGCGGGAGCGAGGCGCCGGATCATCGGAGCGGCCGGCGCCGGTTCGGGACGGCGGCGGGGAGCCGGCTCGTGTTCTCGTCGGGGGTGGCCGAGCCGTTGACGGGGACGGGCGCCTGATCGGCGAACGGCTGCAACGCCTCGGCCCGGTCGCGGCGGCCGACCTCCACCATGCGGGCCACCGACGGGATCGGGCCCTGCAGGCTCTTCTTGTTCACCACCAGGTAGTAGCTGCCGGGCGGCGCGGCGGTGCCCGAGGGCGGGGCGCTGACGATCAGCCGGTCGGGGCCGTTCTCGGTGAAGTCGAGCTTGAGCGCCCGCTGGTCGGAGTCGCTGGCGTGCTCCGGCGACGGCGTCCGCAGGAGGACGACCGAGTCGATCAACCCGGCGTCGGGAGTGGCGATGTCGAACGACTCGCCGTAGGCCAGCCCCCGCTGGACGTGGCTGATGACCGGCCGGGGGCCCCGGAACAGGTAGGGCGGGCTCCAGATCTCGAAGCTGGGGTCGTCGTCGTTGTTGGCGAACGGGCGGCCGAGATCGTGGTGCTCGCCGCCGTAGCCGGCGGGGATCGGGGCGTTCCCGCCGACCAGGACCCGCATGTCGGGCAGCAGCAGCGCCGTGTTGTGGTAGCCCCGGTCCCGGGCCTGCGGTGCCATGTCGGTCCAGGTCCCGGTGGCCGGGTCGTAGAGCTCCGGGATCCTCACCGCCACGCCGAGGCCGGGGACGAGGGCGTCGTCCTTGTCGTCACCGCCGACGGCGAGGACCTTCCCGTCCGGCAGCAGGACGCCGGAGCCGAACCAGCGGGCGTGGTTGAGGTTCCCGGTCCTCCGGCTGCTCACGGTGTCGTCGGCGTCGACCGTCGTGAGCGTGGTGAACGGGTTGGCCGGCAACCAGGAGCCCGGCGAGGGCCCGAGGACGCCGCCGAAGGTGACGAGCGTCATCTCCTCGTAGGGGGGCGTCAACGTCAGCGGCACCACGAAGGCGCCGCTGCGGGCGCCGAGCGGCGCCGGCGCCGCCACCGTCCACGTTTTCTTCTTCCGGTCGTAGAGCTGGTACAGGCCGGTGGTGGCCTCGTCGGGCGACTGGCCGGACGGGCCCCACATCTGGCCGTCGGCGGCATAGAGCATCTTGTCGTCGGGGGCGAGGACGAGGCGGGGCTGGAGCGGCAGCCCGTTCTCCGACGCCTCTCCGGCGTCGTTCTCCTCCCAGGTGTCCGTGTCGGCGTCGTACGTCTCGGTCAGGCGGGCCTGGCCGAACGGCGTCTCGGGCCCGATGCGGGTGGCGCCGCCGAAGACGGTGGCGCCGCCGTCGGGACCGACGACCACCTGGGAATACCACCGGTCCCGCTGCATCGGCCCGGTGGCGGTGAACGAGTCGGTGGCCGGGTCGAACACCACGGCGCCGTTGCCGCCACCGACGATCAGCAGCCGCCCGTCGGGCAGTCCGGTGAGGTCGGCGCAGGCGAGGCCGTCGGGAGGTGTCGCCGGGACCGTCCACTCCGGCGTGCCCGAGCGCAGGTCGAGGATTCGGGCCTGACCGTTGCCGTCGGCCGCCGGCCAGGTGGCGGCCGGGCCGGCGCCGGCCGGCCCGCCGGCGGATGAGTCTTCGCGACCTTGGAAGTACAAGACCCGGCCGTCGGGGAGGACCGCCGCCTGCACCGCCGCCGGCTTGCAGCCGGCCTCCGGCCCGCACCGGGGTGCTCCGGATCCGCCTTCCTCGAAGGGTTTCGTCCACGCTCCGCCGACCTCGGGCCGGGCGGTCGCCGCCGCCGCCTGAGCCGGGACGGCCGGAACCGCACCGCCAATCGTCGCCAAGGCGGCGAGGGCGGCCACGGCCGCGACGGTCCCCGTCACGGCGCCGGCGCGGCCCCTCCCCCGTTGGCCCGACATGGCCACCAAGTGTGGCCGCCTGCGGCCCGTCCTCCAAGGCGGGCCCGGTCGTCAGCGGCGCCGGGCGGACGCGGAACCGCCCGCCGGGCGGTCGGCGGGCGGTCCGGAAATCTGGCTGACCGGAGGATCGGGTCAGTGCGAGGTGCACTCCGGCAGGCCGGCGGTGTGGAACTGGAAGTTCGAGATCACGAAGTTCTTGATCGAACTCGGGCCGCTGCTGGCCGTCTGGCTGTTCGGCACCGGCAGGGTCAGCGTGTTCTGACCGGGCCGGGCGGCGACCTGCTGGCCCGCCACCTGGACCGTGAACTGCTTCTGGGAGCCGTCGTTGTAGTCGACGGTCACGACCAGGCTGTCCAGCTCGATGGTCTTCGTGCTCTCGTTGTCGACCGTCGCCGTGAGGGCGTTGGTGCCCGGCGCCGAGCCGGCCACGAGGTTCGCCTTGGCGCTGGCCGTGCCCGTCCCGCAGTCGATGACCTGGGGCTGCGCCGCCGCCTGGGCCGGCTCCGGCTGCGGCGCAGCGGCGGTGGTCGGCGTGGGCTGGGGCCGGTAGGCGGTCGTGGTCGTGGCCTTCGGGCGGGTCGTCGTGGTGGTGGCGGGGGCGGCGGTGGTTGTGGTGGCGGGGGCGAGCGTCGTCGTCGTGGACTCGGGAGCGGCGGCGGGCGCCGTCGAGGCGGTCGTGGCCGGGGCGGCGGCCGCTTCGATCACCGCCGGCAGGGACTTCGACGCCGCCACGCCCGCCTGACTCTGCTTTGACTGCTTCCCGCTCTCGGGATTACTGACCAGTGCGGTCAGTATGCCCACACCCAACAGGAGGGGAATGGCGACGGTCAGGAGCTTGCGCATTTTCCATCCGTTCCGCTGGAAGGCCCTGTCACCTTGAGAAACCGGTAACTAGAGCAGTGTGAATGGCCTGTGATGACTAGTGAAGAGACACAAAGTGGACAATTCCGTCGAAGCTTAAAACCGGGCTGCACAAAGCTGGCGGATATCACCTGTCGGGCGGCAGAATTGCTTGCGATTAGCCTCACGGCGTGAATTCCGACGACGTCCTCGCCCTCCTCGGCGATACCGCCGCCGCGGTAGGGCTAGCCCTGCGGCCGGTGGAGGGCGACCGCCGGCGGGGCCGCACCGACCGGCCCGGTCAGTACGCCATCGACCTCGTGGCCGACGAGGCCGCCCTCGGCGTGCTGGCTCGGGCGCCGGTGGCGGTGCTGTCCGAGGAGTCGGGCTGGAGCGGGCGGGCCGGCGCCGACATCACCGTCGTCCTCGACCCGGTGGACGGGTCGACCAATGCCTCCCGCCACATCCCCTATTGGGCGACGTCGCTGTGCGCCGTTGACGGGGACGGGCCGCTGGCCGCATTGGTGGTGAACCAGGCCACCGGCGTCGCCACGACCGCGCTGCGGGGCGGCGGCGCCTGGCGCGACGGGGAGCCCATCGCCCCCCGCAAGATCGAGCGGGTGGAGGACGCGCTGGTGGCGCTGTCGGGCCGCCCGGGGCGGTGGCTGGCCTGGAAGCAGTTCCGGGCGCTGGGGTCGGCGGCGCTCAGCCTCTGCGACCTGGCCGCCGGCGCCCTCGACGGGCTGGTCGACGGCGGCGCCTGGCACGCCCCCTGGGACTACCTCGGCGGTCTGCTCGTGTGCCGGGAGGCCGGGGCGGAGGTCGTCGACGTCGCCGGGCGGGAGCTGGTGGTGCTCGATTTCGACGTCCGCCGCCAGATCCTGGCCGCGGCCACGCCGGCCCTGCTGGAGGATCTGCGGCCGGCGCTGCCGGTGGCGCCATCGGGCGACGGCGGCCCGGCGTGAGCGCCGGTCTGGGCCGGGATGACCTCGCCCATCTCGGCGCCGTGGCCGAGGCGGCGGCCCGGGCCGGGGGCCGGGTGGTGGCCCAGCACTTCGGCCGGCTGGCGGCCGGCGTCCACTCCAAGGCACCGGGCGACTACGTGAGCGAGGTCGACCTGCGAAGCGAGGAGACGGTGCGGGAGGCGCTGGCCCGGGACGCGCCCGGTATCGCCTTCTTCGGTGAAGAGGGCGGCGGCACCCGGGGCGACCTGTGGTGGGTCGTCGACCCGCTCGACGGCACGGCCAACTTCCTCCACGGCTTCCCGATCGTCGGGGTGTCGGTGGCGCTGGTGGAGGCGGGCCGGCCGGTGGCCGGCGCCGTCCACGCCCCGCTGCTGCACGAGACCTACACCGCCGTGCGGGGCGGCGGCGCCTTCCGGGACGGACGGCCGGTGGGGGTGGCCGATCGTCCGCCGGCGTCGGCCATCTGCAACACCGGCTTCCCGTTCAAGCGCAAGCACCGGCTCGACGACTACCGCCGGGTGTTCGAGGGCGCCTTCCTGGCGCTGGAGGACCTTCGCCGGGCGGGGGCGGCCAGCCTCGACCTGGCCTGGACAGCGGCCGGCGTCTTCGACGGCTTCTTCGAGATCGGCCTCGGCACCTGGGACGTCGCCGCCGGCGCCCTGCTCGTGGCCGAGGCCGGCGGCGTCGTGACCGACTGGGCCGGCGACGACGAGGCCTGGCTGGGAAGCGGTGACATCCTGGCCGGGCCGGCGCCCGTCCACCGGATCCTGCTGGAGCTGGCCCGGGGCGGCTGAACCATCTCCGAACGCGACTCACCGCCTCCAACCGGGCTGCTCGGGCTGGCTGGGGACAGCCGAGCGGGCTCTCAGTCGAGGCGGTGAGGTTCCTGTGAGGCGGTCACAGGAGGCACGTTCATCACGATAAAGATTTTCGGCCGGAGGGAACATCCCGCCACCCGGCATCTTGGGACTCGGGCCAGCCTCACCATCAGAACTTCCCAGCCTCAGCATCAGAACGTCTTGGTCTCGGGCGCCGCCTCAGGTGCTCGGCCGGAAGGCGTCCGGCACCGGCCGGTTCGGCAGTCGAAGGTGAGCGAGTTCGTCGCCGAAGGCCCGGTAGACGCCGTCGGTGAAGGCCGACATGCGCTGCTCGTTGCGCAGCGGGTCGGGCAGGCCGTTGCAGACGAGAACGGCGACGAGGCCGGCGTCGGGATCGGCGAAGCCCCGGGACGACGCCATCCCGCCGTGGCCGAACGCCCGCCGCCCCGGGCCGCCGCTCATGCCCCCGGCCACCTGCACGCCGAGCCCCCACGGCGTCTTCATCCCGCCGAAGATGACGTCGGCCAGGCCGTAGCGGTGCACGGCCGCCATCACCTCCACCGTGCGGGGCTCGAGCAGGGGCGGCCCGAAGCCGAGCAACGACTCGTAGAGCCGGCCGAGCTCCCGGGCCGGGCCCCGCATGCCGCCGCCGGGCTCGACCTTGGCCACGTGCCAGGCCTCGTTGTGGATCCGCTCGATGTGGTAGGGGAGCATGCGCAGGCCGTTGTCGTCCGAGATGGCGATGGCGTGGCCCTTCCAGGCCACCGGCACGAGGCGGGGGCCGAGGGCGGCCTGCTCCTCGACCGGCACGCCGAGCCGGCTCTCCTTCATGCCCGCCGGGCCGAGCACCTCGTCGGCCACGTAGCGGTCGATCGGCCGGCCGTCGACGGCCTCGACGACGGCGCCGAGGATCTTCCAGCCGCTGGTCGGGTGGTAGCCGGCCTTCGTGCCCGGCTCCCATTCGGCGGGGTGGGCGGCGATGCGGGCGACGGCCTCGGCGTACGGGAGGTCCTGGTCGAACAGCTCACCCCTCCCGGCCATGGTGAAGCCGCCGGTGTGGGTGAGGACGTGCCGCAGCGTGACCCGCTCCTTGCCGGCGCCCCAGCCGGCGACGTAGTCCGCCACCCGGTCGTCGAGGCCGAGCCGGCCCCGTTCCCACAGCTGGAGGACGGCCGTGGTCGTCACCGGCTTCCCCGACGAGTACCAGAGCATGACGTCGTCGCGCTCGAGGGCCCGGCCGGGGGCCGACTCCCCGATGGCGACGTCGAGCAGCGGCTCCCCGAAGCGGGACACGTAGGCCTGGGCTCCGTCGTGGAGTCCTTCGGCGCGCTGGTGTTCGAGCGTCTCCAGCAGCGGGCCGAAGGCCGGATTGTCGGGATTGGGGGGGATTGTCATCGCCCGTCGAGCGTAGGACCCGGAAATTCGTTTGACGGCCTCGGGGCGGGCGTGTTTCCCTGTCCTTCGATTGCCAGACGTTGGTCCGCGGCCGCCGCGGACCCGACCGGAAGGGAAGGCCCTGTGATCAGGATGCGCTCGACGAACCGCTGGGTGGGTGGCCCGGCCGTCGCGCGCCCCTGCGCCGGGGGCCTCGCCCTCATCAGCGCCCATGACGCCCGCCCGGCGGCCACGGCGTTCGATGCCCGGTCGTCCGTCGCTCCGAAGCCGTTCCCGGCCCGGCCATTCGAGGAGTCGTCGCCCTAGAGGCGCCAGCACCGAAGACTCCACGAGGCCGCCGGGCAAACCCGGCGGCCTTTTCGTTTTCGGGCCGTCGCCTCTTCGCCGAAAGGAATCACCGTGTTCGCCTACGAGCAGGTCCAACAAGTGTGGTGGAGCGACGCCCAGTGCAACGACGGGACCGGCGCCCTGCTCGACCTGTTCTTCTCCGAACAGCTCGACGACATCGCCACCGCCAAGGCCTTCTGTGAAGGCTGTCCCGTCCGCGACCCCTGCCTGGCCGGCGCCCTCGCCCGCCGGGAGCCCTGGGGCGTGTGGGGCGGCGAGCTGATCAGCAACGGCCGGGTCCTGGCCCAGAAGCGCAAGCGGGGCCGTCCGCCCAAGGTCGTCCAGCCCGCCGAGGCCGACGTCCCGGCGGCCCGCAGCGCCTGATCCCCTCCCCCCACACCGGCGTTCCTCACCGCGCCGACACCGCGGTGAGGAACGCCGCCCCCCCGACCTCCGCCGACCCGGCCCCGAACCGGGCCCCCGGGGCCGGGGCTCGCCCGGCTCGTACCGCAACTGGCGTTCGTTTCCCGCTGGGGAGCCGAAATCGAACGCCGGTTTCGAAAGGGGCGCCGGCGGCGGTGCCGGGTGGCCGGGAGAATGGCAAGCTGGTCCGGTGGACGAGCGGGGGAAGCCGCCGCTGATCATCTCGGCCTGTCTCCTCGGCGTCGCCTGCAACCACGAGGGACGGGGTTCGCCCCGGGCGGTCGTCGACGAGCTGGCCACGCGCTACCGGCTCGTGCCTGTCTGCCCGGAGGTGCTGGGCGGCCTGCCGACGCCCCGGGCGGCGGCTGAACTGCAGGGCGGCGACGGTGCCGGCGTGCTCGCCGGCGGTGACGCCGGCGGCGACGGCGGGGCCCGGGTGGTCAACGTCGACGGCGAGGACGTGACCGCCGCCTACCGCCGGGGGGCGGAGGCGGCGGTGGCGGTGGCCCGGGCCGTCGGGGCCACCCGGGCGGTGCTCAAGGCCCGCAGCCCGTCCTGCGGGTCGGCCGGCGTCTACGACGGCACGTTCAGCCGCCGCCTGGTCCCCGGCCGAGGGGTGACGGCCGCCGCACTGGCGGCCGCCGGGCTGGAGGTCGGCTCGGACGAGGAGGCGAGCGCCGCTCAGAACCCGTCGTAGGACGTCGTCCGGCGGGTGGTGCCCGGCGCCGTTCCACCACCGGCCGGTCGTCGACGATCTCGACCACCGGTACCCCGGACGGCCATCCTCACCACGGGCGCGCCTCAGGTATTCGTCCGGTTCAGGCCCGAACCGGCATGGCAGGATGAGGTGGTCGGGCGCTTAGCTCAGCTGGAAGAGCGCCGCCCTTACAAGGCGGAGGTCGGGGGTTCGAGACCCTCAGCGCCCACGGTGAAGATGCAGGTCAGCGGCACTTTTTGAACACTGAAGCCCTTAGGACCCTGGTAATGGGGAATGGCGAATGGTAATGGCGGCGGCCTACACTGTTCGGCATGCGAGGACACGTCGTTCGGCGGGGTGATGCCTGGCGCGTGCACGTCTACCTGGGTCGTGACGAGGTCACCGGCAAGCAGCGCTACCTGACCCGCACCGTTCGCGGGACGAAGCGCGAAGCCGAGAAGGTCTGCGCCGCGCTCGTCGTCCAGGCGGACAAAGGCCTCTCCCCGACCCGTATGGCGGGGACCGTTTCTGCGCTGCTCGAGGAGTGGTTGGCCCTCATCGAGCCGAACGCGTCGCCCTCGACGATCGCGACCTACCGCGGGTACATCCAGCGCTGGATCGTGCCGGGGATCGGGAACAAGAAGATCGACCGGGTCCGGCCCAACGACCTCGACCGCCTGTACCGGGAGCTGCGGGAGAAGCTCAGTCCCGCCAGCGTACTGAAGGTGCACACGATCTTGCGGGCGGCCTTCGCCCAGGCCGTCAGGTGGCGGATGCTGAGCGAGAACCCCGTGGCGTTCGCCACCCGGCCCCGCGTGGTGACTCCGCCGATCAAGCCGCCGACGCCGGAGCAGGTGGCCCAACTGCTGGCCGCGGCCGAGGAGAAGGACCCCGATCTGGCGACGTACCTCCGGCTCGCCGCTGTCACCGGCGCCCGGCGCGGCGAGCTGTGCGCCCTGAAGTGGACCGACGTCGACCTGCAGACGGGCGAAGTCCTGTTCGCCCGCGCCCTGGCGCTCGGCACCCACGAAGTGGTGGAGAAGGAGACGAAGACCCACCGGAGCCGGCGCATCGCCCTCGACCCCGGGACCGTTGCGGCGCTGAAGCAGCACCGTCAGCGGGCCGAGAATCGGGCCGAAATCTGCGAGGCGCAACTCGCCGGCGATGCCCATGTCTTCGCCCGCGATGTCGCGGGCCGGCTTCCGTGGCGGCCCGACTCCGGCGCCACCGGCCGCTTCGCCAAGCTCCGGAAGAAGGTCGGGCTCGAGACCGTCCGCCTGCACGACCTCCGCCACTACGTCGCGACGAGGCTCCTCGACGGCGGCGTCCCCGTCCGGGCGGTCAGCGAACGTCTCGGCCACGCCAACGCCACGACGACCCTGGCCATCTACGCCCATGCCGTCCCCGCCACCGACCGCAGGGCTGCCGAGATGATGGGCGACCTACTCGACGGCCCGCCGGAGCCAACACCTTGAAATTCCGAGCGCCCCGGATGTCCCGGGGCTCTACCCTGGAGTTGTGGCTATGACCGTGCATCTTCCTGACGAACTGCGGGTTCGCCTGGCTGCAGAGGCCGCCCGCCAGGGGAAGAGCGTGGACGCGCTCGTCGCCGAGCTCGTTGCCGCGCAACTTCCGGCCGAGACGGCTGAGGATCCGCTCGAGGCGTTCATCGGCTCGGGCTCTTCCGGCCGTGGTGATCTCGCTCGGCGCCACCGCGAGATTCGAGCCGAGATGACCGACGGCCTCGCTGCCCGGGATCTGTGACGATCGTCGTCGACACGGGCATCCTCCTCGGGGCAGCTGACGAGACGGATGCCGATCACGAGCGTTGCGCCGAAGTCCTCCGTCGCTACCGGGGCCAACTCACGGTCCCGGCTCCGGTGATCCCTGAGACCGCCTGGCAGATCGAGCGCAACCTCGGACCTCGTTCGGAGGCAGATTTCCTGCGACTGATCACGACCGGCGAGCTGGACGTGGCGGACCTCTCGGTCGACGACTACCAGCGGTGCATCGACCTCATCGAGATCTACCAGGACCTCCGGCTCGGCCTGGTCGACGCCAGCGTGATCACGGTCGCCGAGAATCTCGGCATCACCACGATCGCGACCCTGAACGACCGGGACTTCCGAGTCGTCCGGCCACGCCACGTTGCGGCCATCGAGCTGATCCCCTGACCGACGCAGCCTCGTGGTGCTCCGCGCCCGGGTGACGAAGAGGCGTAACCTCTGGCCATGGCAGTTGAGACCCTCTTCGTCAGGGAGGTCGCCGATCAGCTCGGCGTCGACCGCGTCGAGGTCTACCGGCTCATCCGAACCGGCGTGTTGGACGGGCTCCCCGATGTGGCCGGGGACATGCGGGTCAGTAAGCCGTCTGTCGAGGAGTACAAGAACTCGACGGACCACCCTCCCCCCGCCTGGCCCGTGCCGGGGTTTGGGGCTACGGACTGAACCTGAAGGCGGTGCCCGCCAGGCGGGGATCCGTCATCGCCACGCCGCTTCCCCGTCGGCCAGGTGATTGCGGGGTCGTCCCGCCGCCCAGGCGTCATCCGGCAGCTGGTTGAACTGCGGCCGCAGGAGTTTGGCCGCTCGGGGTTCGGAGCCGTCGACCGTTCGGATGACGATTCCTTCGGCCGGTGCCGGTCCGTAACCTGACGCGCCGAGCAGCGCCTCGATGGTTGCGAGGCCGCGGGCCGTCCCCCTCCACAGTTCAGGGGGCACGGCCAGACCGGCGGCCTGGCAGGTAGCTGTCCGCTCGTCGACGGTGAGGAAGGAGCCGTCGGGGCGGCGCAGGTCGAGTGCGACGAAGTAGGAGGGGAGCCGGTCGTAGGCAACGGTGTGGGTGAGGTAGAGCCATTCGCCGTAGAGGGCGAGGTCGCCGGCGAGGAGCCGGCGGAGGAGATGGCTGCGCTCGGCCGCCCATGCTTTGAGCGGGCCGAGCTGGCCGGCCCGGTCGGCGGCGCCTGGCCCGGACCTCAGCGCGCACTCGACCCGGTGGCCCTCACGCCAGACAACCACGTTGGCGCCGTCGAGCTTCTCCTCGACGGCGACCTCCCGGGCGAGGAGCGTGGCCACCTGGTCGGGCCGAAGGACAAGGTCGTCACGGGTGCCGCGCCCGGGAACGAGGTGGGGCACCCTCGGGTACGACGGCGGGCTCACGGATCCACCTTGCCACCTTCCTGCCCGCACCAACACTGCGGCTTCCACCGCTGTCCGGGCGCCGGCGTCAGCCGAGTCGTCCGCAAGATCAGCGACGTCGCTGCCAGCCTCGCCTGACCTGGACTGCCGCTCCACACGAAGGCCTCGCCGAGGAGGGCCATCCCAGCCCGGGCCCAACGAGCATCGAAGTCCAGGCCTTCGCAGCCTGACTCGGGTCTTCAGCCGGCGGTGGGGTTGGCCCTACCCCGAAGACGCCGGGTGGCGGGATGTTGCTCGCCCGGCCGGATTCGTATCGTGATGGACGTGCCTCCTGCGATCCGCATCGCAGGGTCCTCACCGCCTCGGTGTCGAAGTCGCAGGGCTGTCCCCAGCCAGCCCCAGGGCGACCCCGCCGGAGGCGGTGAGTCGCGTCTGGGGCTGAGGGCGTGCGGGTTGGCGGCTCGCCTCAGGGGTCGGTGCCACGTTCGGGCGCCGCTAACCAGAGAACGCCTCCGCTGCTCGTGACGAGCCGGTGGTCGGCGCAGTGATGCAGCGCTTCGACGAGACGGCCGATGAACTTCCGGTTGCGGGGAAAGGACGCCTCCGACGTGTACACGAGCGGCGGCACCGGCTGGCCGCTGGCGGCGCGCTGTTGCCGGAGCCGCTCGAAATCGACGACGTTGTTCGTCACGAGTACCCGTCCCCCGGCGAGGGCGGCTTCGAGGACCGCGATGTCGTCCTGGGAGGCCAGGACCGGGTCCTCGGCCACGGCGATGCAGTCGACGCCGAGGGCCCGGAGTCGCTCGGCGATGCGGGGAGAGAACATCTCGTCGAGTAGCAGCGCATCGGGACTCGATTCCCGGCGGGCGCCGCTCACCCGGCCAGGAGACCCTGTTCCCGTTCCCAGCGACGGTGCGCCTGGGCCTCCTCCTCGTCAGCCCGGGCCAGGAGGGCGTCGACCTCGGACGGGTAGTCGGCCCAGTAGGCGATCGCGGCCCGTACGAGCGCCTCGGGCACCCCCGACGTCTCGGACACGACCTCGACGACGTCGGCGCCGGTGAGAGCAGGGTCGGCCCCCCGGGCCGACTGGACGGCCCGGACGATCTGCCACACGTCGGGACCTCCGACGAGACGGGCCCGCCGTCCGGCGGGCCCGTCCCGGAAGATGACGGAGGGATGCTCGTGCGATCGGAGCGCCTCATCGACGAGCCGGTTGCCGGCCGACGAGAGCGTGGTCCCGGGATGGGCCGCCACATAGGCGTTGAGGCGCCGAAGGACCTCCGGCTCGAAGCGAATGGATGACGGGCTCGGCATACCTACATTGTAGGCGTCTGTCGGGTGAGGCGACTGCCGGGGAACCGTTCCTGGCCGGGGTTCCGGGGGCCGTGGCATCCCGGGGGTGGGACTGATGGGGGCGATGACCTGTCGTATGAGGTCGCGTGTGAGGTGGCGTATGAGGTGGCGTCGCCACGATCTCGTCCTATGGGGATGGCGGCAGAGAACCGATCCGGCCAAGTCGGTGGCCAAGTTGGCGGACGAGGCCGGGTGGCCGGCCAAGTTGGCGGCCAAGTGGGTGACCAAGTTCGTGGCCAAGTCCGGCGTGGTCCAGTACACGGATGACCGCCTCGAAGACGTCCTCGATCTTGCTCCCGGCCCTCCGCCGGTTGACGGCGCTTGTCCGCGACCGGGGGACTTGGCGACGGACCCGGTTGGGGCCGAGCGCGAAGAAATGCCCGAAATGCACCGTTCAACGCGGCGGCGTTGAGGTTCCTGCTCAGGCCTCCGTTGAGGTTTCCGTTGAGGGTGCCGGTGCACGCTGGGAGCGAATTTCGCAGAACCGGGAACGGGTCCCGTTCCCGATCGCAGGTTTTTTCTCATCGGGAGCCCGGATCGGGAACCTGACCGGGAAGGTGACCGGGAATCCCGAAGCGCATGATCGTGCCGGCGCGTCGCGAACGGGCGATTCGACCGCCCGTTGTTGGACTCAGCCTGAATCCACCGCCAAGTGATGTGTGAGGGGACGCGGAGGGTCTGGAAGGTGGTGGAGCGGTGAGATGGTCTTGGGGGGCGTTGCGGTTCAGCCGTTCTCGGCCGTGATCGC
>Ga0070741_10008028_pt1 | contig 21432 bp, 18 predicted proteins | sample Coa_R1_4_FD_66440 | JGI IMG/M metagenome (GOLD analysis project Ga0070741, IMG submission 66440) | Surface soil microbial communities from Centralia Pennsylvania, which are recovering from an underground coalmine fire - Coalmine... | ecosystem: Environmental > Terrestrial > Soil > Unclassified ... | reverse complement strand
GCCGGCCGCGTTCACGAGGATCTGCGGACGCCCGAGGTCCTCGCGGACACGGGCGACGGTCGCGACCGTCTGCTCGGGATCGCGGACGTCGAGTGCGTAGGCGCGCGCCGAGCCGCCCTGCTCCCCCACGTCCGCGGCCGTCTTCTCGGCGTTCTCTGCTGCGAGGTCCACGACGGCGACGCGTGCGCCCTCGGCCGCGAGCATCCGCGCCGTGGCGCGCCCGAGGCCCGATCCCCCACCCGTCACGATCGCGACCCGGTCCGTGAAGCGCGCCATGACACTCTCCCTCGTCTGCACGGGATGCAGCGGCGGATCTTACGCTCCGTCAGATGGCGCCGACCCGCGCCGTTTCCCGGTGGACGGGGCCGGGTACCCGCGCGGGCGTGCGGACGAAGCCGGGCCGTGCGCGGACGCGCGGTCCGGCCCGGCCAGAGGGAGCCAAGGGCATGACCCAGGACCGCGAGAAGAGTGGGCGGACGCTCGAGGAAGAGGGCGTCCCCGATCTCGAGGGCCCGCTCGTGGAGAAGGAGATCACCGGCGACCCGCAGGAGGGCGTCGCCCCACCGAACTACCGGCCCAAGGCGTCGACCGACTGGGGCACGACGGTCGACGAGCAACGCCGTCCCGAGCCGCTCGACGTCCGCATCGCGCGCGAGCAGCCCGAGGTGGGCGTGGGCGACGTGGCTCCGGATCCCGACGCGTGGGAGCGTCCTGTCCGTCTCACCGACGGGGCGGACGCGGACGTCGGCGTCCGTGACGACGAGTCGGAGATGCTCGGCACGGACGCGCCCGGCGAGCCCGACGACTACAGCGCCGAGGAGCTCGCGCTGCACGAGGAGCGTGACTGACGCACGCGCGCGTCACGCGTTGCCGGCGACGATCTCCGCGAGGCTCAGGAAGAGCGCGTCCGCGATCGGCAGGTATTGCACCTGCTGGTTCTTGCCGGTACCGGTCACCTCGAACGGCTCACCGTCGAACATGACGACGATCGCGGTCCGCGTCGACGGGTTGTAGAAGAGGTCGGTCGTGAAGCCGTTGACGATCCCGTTGTGGCCGAAGTAGCCGTACGCGCCCTCGAGCCCGAGGCCGTAACCCACCGCGACCGTGGGCGTCTTGCCGAACCCAGGGAGCGCCGGGAACTCGACGTCCGTCGCGAGGAGCTGCTCCCGCACCTTCTGCATCGACGGTGACAGCAGCTCGCCGGAGCCGAGCGCGTGTGCCCAGCGCGCCAGGTCCGGCAGCGTCGAGATCATCGCCCCGGCGCCGCCGAGAACGCTCGGGTTCACCGTGGTCGCGACCGCCACGTGACCCGCCGGCAACGCGATCTGGTACGGCGTCGCGGCCGGCTGCGGCATCGACAGTGACGTCGTCGGGAAGGACGTGTGCGTGAGGTGGAGCGGGCGCAGGATGCGATCCTCGACGAGGTCCTCGAACGGGCGACCCGTCACCTCCTGCGCGATGAGCGCGAGCAACTGGTAGTTCGTGTCCGAGTAGCTCCACGTCCCCGGCGGCTGCGATCCGTCCGCGATCGCGAGGTCGACGATCTGCTGCGGCGTCCACGCGCGCGCCGGGTCCGCCGCCGAGAGCTTCGACAGCGTGGAGCCCGGCCCGCCCTCGTCGAAGATCCCGCTGTGCATGTCGAGCAGGTCGCGGATGGTGATCTGCTCCGCGTACGGCAGCCGCGGCTCCCATCGGTCGACGTCCTCGTCGAGGTGCAGCCGGTGCTCCTGGACGAGCTGGAGGATCACGGTCGCGGTGAACGTCTTCGTGACGCTGCCGATGCGGAAGTGCGTCGCCGGGTTGACGGGCTGCGGCGGCTGGATCGTCCGCAGCCCGGTCGTCGACGTGAAGGTTCCGACGCCCGGTTCGTCGACCGTCACCGCGATGCCGGGGATGTCGTAGCGGGAGTGCGCGAGCGCGACCGCGCCCGCGAGCTCGCTCGCCACCGCGGCCGGAAAGGCGCGAGCGCGACGGTGCTCGTGCTCAGGCGCCGCACGGCGCCCGCCGTCTGCCGCGCCCGCGGTCGCGGGAACCAGGACGAGCGACGCCGCGCACGCGAGCGTCACGAGACCGACCGTCACCCGCCCGCGCATCCGCCCCTCCCCGAGTCCCCCGGAACGCCTCTGCGCCGGCACCGATCGTCACATCACCGCCGCGAGCCGCGCAAACACGCCACTCAGTCGGGTCAGTCGGGATCGTGCCCCGCGTCGACGTCGCGCACGTCGGAGAACGAGAGCTGTGCGACGTCGCGAGTGACGATCCCACCGGCCAGCGGGTCGAGCACGTGGCAGACGTGATCCCCCGTGTCGAGGCGCGCCGTGACCCGTCCCGCGAACCAGTCGCAACCGTCGAGGACCGGTACTCCGGCGGGACCCGGCTGCCACGAGCAACGGGCGAACTTGTCGACGTCGTCGCCGGTGCGCGCGCCGAACAGCTCGGCGAGCGGGTGGTCGCCCTGCCGGAGCGCGTGGACGGCGAGCACCGCGCTCGTCGTCGCGATGCGGTACGTGTGGTTCGCCTTCGAGATCCACACCGCGAACGCGAGCGGCTCGATGCTGCACTGCGACGCGAACCCCACCAGGCAGCCGGACCGCTCGTTCGCGTTCGCAGCGGTGACGATCCACATCGGGTAGTCGATCGTCGCGGCGATGTGCTGCAGGGCGGCGACGCCGCCGATGTCTGCGCCCGTCACGTCGCGCGCAGTGTAGGCCTGCATGTCGGAGCCGCCGGGTACCCTCCCTGCGTCCGTCGGAGAGAGGTGCCGTGTCCGACCCCGCTCCCGCGTCGAAGCCCGCGGATCCCGCCGTCGTCGGTCTCGTCCCGCGACCGCCCGACCGCTGGACCGAGATCCTCGACTCGCTCGACGACGCGGCGAACCTCGTGCACGTAGCCCCCGACGTCGTGAAGCGCCTGTGCGTCCCGCGGCGCGTGCTCGAAGTCGCGGTGCCGCTGCGGCGTGACGACGGCACGATCGATGTCTACACGGGCTGGCGCATCCATCACGACACGAGCCGCGGCCCGGGGAAGGGCGGGATCCGCTTTCACCCCGCGCTCGATCGGTGGGAGGTCGCCGCGCTCGCCGCCGCGATGACGTTCAAGACCGCGCTCGTCGACCTCCCGTTCGGTGGCGCGAAGGGCGGCGTCCGCTGCGACCCGACCACGCTCTCGCTCGGCGAGCTCGAGCGCCTCACCCGCCGGTACGCATGGGAGATCCTCCCGATGCTCGGGCCCGACAAGGACGTGCCCGCGCCCGACGTGAACACGGACGGGCGCGTCATGGGCTGGCTCATGGACACGATCTCGCTCGCGCGCGGCGAGGTGTCGCCGAGCTCCGTGACCGGGAAGCCGACCGTGATCGGCGGGACCGACGAGCATGCGGGCTCGACGGCCAACGGCGTCGTGCACACGGTTCGGTCCGTGTTCGATGCGCTCCGCATGCCCGTCGCCGGGAGCCGCGCCGTGGTGCAGGGTTTCGGGAAGGTCGGCGCGCCGCTCGTCTTCCTGCTCCACTCGGCGGGCATGCGCGTCGTCGCCGTCAGCGACGTGCGGGGCGCGGTGCACAACCCCGGCGGGCTCGACGTCCCGAGCCTTTCGGAGCACGCGACGCGCGCGGGTTCGGTCGCCGGCTTCGCGGGTGGCGACGACCTCGATACGCTCGATCTGTTCGCGGTGCCGAGCGACGTCGCGATCCCAGCCGCGCTTGCGGGCACGATCGACGACACGGTCGCCGCGCGTGTCGCGGCGCGGGTCGTGGTCGAGGCGGCGAACGGCCCGACGACCGCCGCCGGCGACCGCGTGCTGCGGGAGCGGGACGTCGTCGTCGTCCCCGACATCCTCGCCAACGCGGGCGGCGTCACCGACTCGTACTTCGAGTGGGCACAGAACCGTCAGGGCGTCGCGTGGGAGGACGGCGTCGCCGCCGGGCTGCTGCAGCGGATGATGCGCGCGGCGTTCGTCGAGGTGTGGGAGCGCGCCGCGACGCTCGGGGTGACGTTGCGGCGCGCCGCCTACGCGGTTGCCGTCGAGCGCGTCGGCGCCGCGATCAACGCCCGCGGCCTGTTCCCGTAGACGGCGCTCGCCGCTCGCCGTCAGGCGCGGGCCGCCCGTCTCAGGCGCATCGCGCCGCCGACGAGGATCACGCCGAGGTAGATCAGGAAGAACCCGAACAGGAGTGCGAGCGCGAGGACCGTGACGTGCGGCCAGACGAGCGTCACGATGCCGATCAGCATCGCCACGACCCCCTGGCCGACATACCAGCCCCGCTGGCCCCGCGAGGCGCGCGCGTGGAACGCCGCGCCGATCTCGAACCCACCGACGAGGAGGAGCTCGATGCCGAAGATCAGCGCGAGCACCGTCACGGTGATGCCGGGCCAGACCAGCGTGATCACGCCGAGGACGAGATCCGCGACGCCCCGCAGGAGCAGGAGCCACCACTCGCGCGTGTGACCGCGCAGCGCGATCCCATGCGCGATCTGGGTCGGTCCCTCGATGACGAGGTAGACGCCGAGGATCACGGCGATCGCGAGGACGGTCCCGCCCGGCCACACGACGGTCAGGATCCCGGCGATCACGGCCCACACGCCGGCGAGCAGCGGGAGCCACGCGAACCGTCGAAGCACGTGCGTGACGTCGGGTGGCGTGCCCGGGGCCGTCACCGGCGGCGGTTGCGCGTCCGTCATGGGGCTCATGATCCCCTGGCGGGACGGCTCGCGCGCGCATGCCGGCGCGCGCGGCGTTCCGCCGGGCAGCACCCGGGGGAACATCTCTCGGCATGAAGAGCCTGCGCCGCCTGTTCGGGTCGAGCGGCCCGGCCGTCGCGTGGTGGGCCTGGGAGCACCGGGACGAGGTGCTCGACTGGGCGGGGTTCGGCGTCCGATCGACCCGGAAGCTGCTGTCGGGCGAGGGCGGCGACGCCGCGACGGAGGCCCGCATCCGCGCCGCGTTGACCACCGATTCGCGGACGCGACGCGCGCCCGGGCTCCACGTCGAGGTCCACGACGGCGTGGCCCGGTTGGACGGCGCCGTGGCCGAGGACGTGCGCGACGTCGTGTGCAACATCGCGGCGCGGACAGCCGGGGTGCGGCGGGTCGAGGACCGGCTCGAGGTCCTCGGACGCCGTCGTCGCCTCGCCTTCTGACGCAACCCCTGCCGCGCTTGAGCGCGAGCGGGTCGCGTGCCGATGAACGGATGTGTCCCGACGTGTGTCGTCGCTGCTGCTGGCGGTCGGCCTCGCCGCTGCCGTCGTGGCCGCGGCCGCGTTCTCGATCGAGAGCGTCGTCCTCGATCCCGGCCGCGTCCGTGCGGCCGGTCCCGCCGTGCTCGCGACCGCGCCCGTCCGCCGGGAGCTCGTCCCGCGCGTCGCGAGCGAGATCCGCGACCAGGCGCCGGGCGCGGGCGCGCTGACACCGGGCCAGCTCGACGACGTCGCGCGCGCGACGCTCGCCGAGCCCACGTTCATCCATGCGTTCTCCGGCGCACTGGTCGCGGTCCGGGGTCACGTGTTCGCGAGTGAGCAGCGCGCCGTCGTCCTCGATCCCGGCGACGTCGCCACCGCGATCACGCGTGCGTCCGACGGCATCCCCGCGCTCGCCGGGACCGGCACCGGGACGGCGCTCGCGCCGCACGTCACCATCGACGTCGGCTCGGCACCCGACCTGCACATCGTGTCGAGCGCGATCCGGACCTCGGGCCGCATCGCGCTCGTCGTGGCGGTGCTGGCGCTCGCGATCGCGGTACCGACGGCGGTGCGCCCCCGGCGGGCGCTCGCCCGGGTGGCGCGATGGGCGGTCGTGGTCGGCGTCGTGCAGATCGTCGTGCTGTGGCTGCTGCCGCGGTTCCTCCTCGCCGCGTTCGGCGCGTGGCCCGACGTCGCGGCCGCGCTGATGCGCACCGCGGGCGCACCGGTCGTGCTGCTCGCCGGCGCGATCGTCGGCGTCGCGTGCGCCGTGCTCGCGGCGATCGGTCGCATCGAAGCGGGCGCGCGACGTCGGGTCCGCGACGCGGAGCTGGATGACCTCCGCCGCCGGACGCAATGGTCACCGCCGCCGGCGGCTCCCGTGCCGCAGGCACCGAGACCCCGGCCGCGCTCCGGCGTCTGACGACGCCGCCGCGGCGCGATCCCGTGCGGCTGGGCGAGCGCGGTGGATCAGCGCGTCCGCTTGGTGGAGCGGCGTGTCGACTTGCGCGCCGTCGACTTGCGGGCCGCCGTGTTGCGGCCGCCCGTGGACTTGCGGCCCGACGCGCGGGTCGACTTCTTCGTGCCGGTCGTCTTCCGCCGGGTCGTCTTGCGGGCTGCGCTCTTGCGCCCCGTCGACTTCCGGGTCGACTTCTTCGTCGACGTGCGCGGACTCGTCCTCTTCGCGCCCGTCGACTTGCGGGTTGTCGCCTTCCGCCCCGTGGACTTCCGTCCGGTCGTCTTCCGGCCCGCGGTCTTCCGTGCCGTCGACTTGCGGGCGGTCGACTTGCGCGTTGTCGACTTGCGCGCGCCCGTCGACGTGCGGGTCGCCTTCTTGGCACCCGCCTTCTTCCCGGCGGCCTTGCGGGTTGTCGACTTCCGGCCCGTCGCCTTCTGGCCGCCCGACTTTCGTGCAGTCGACTTGCGGCCGGTCGCCTTGCGCGCACCGGTCCGCTTCGTCGTCCGGCGCGTGCCGGGCTCGGGTGCCGGAACGGGTGGCGGCATCGGCATCGCGCTGGCGAAGTCGTCGACCGACGACCGAACCTCGGTGCCGGCGAGCGCGCCGAGCTCGTCGTCGATGCCTTGCAGGCGGTCGTGGGATGCACTGTCGGAATGCATCGCCCCCTCCTCGTCCACGTGGTTCGCGGTCCCGTGTTCGCGCCGTCATCGCGCCGTGGTCGCGGCCGGCGTCCGTGCACGTGGTGTGCCGACCGGATCCCGCAGTGCGTACCCCGTCACGATGCGCTCGAATCGCGCGACACGCAAGCGCGCGTGTGCGCACGCGATCGGGGTACACGTGTCGGCACGCGCACGCCGACGACGGGAGGTCCGGTGAGCGACGCGAATGCCGTGACCGTCGACGTCCGCCGGGCGCCGCAGCGCTTCCACACGCGACTTCCGTGGCTCGACTCGTGGCACTCGTTCAGCTTCGGCGAGCACTACGACCCCGACAACACGCACCACGGGCTCCTGCTCGTGAACAACGACGACACGGTCGAGCCGCGGTCGGGGTTCGGCACGCACTCGCACCGCGACATGGAGATCGTCACGTGGGTGCTGTCCGGTGAGCTCGAGCACCGCGACAGCGCCGGGCATCACGGCGTGATCCGCCCGGGCGTCGCGCAGCGCATGAGCGCGGGGCGCGGCGTCGCGCACTCCGAACAGAACCCGAGCCCGGACGAAGCCGTCCACTTCGTCCAGATGTGGGTGCTTCCCGACACGCGCGGGCTCGACCCGTCCTACGAGCAACGCGACATCGGCCCGTCGATCGCACGCGGTGTGCTCACGCCGGTCGCGTCAGGCCGCGCACACGACGGCGCCGTCTCGATCCACCAGCGCGACGCGGTGCTCTGGTGCGCGCACCTGGAACCCGGCGACACGGTCCGACTCCCCGGAGCCCTTCACGTGCACGTCTTCGTCACACGCGGTGGCGCCGCGCTCGACGGAACGGAGCTCTCGGCCGGCGACGCCGTGCGCCTGACGCACGCGGGCGAGCAGTCGCTGTCCGGGACGCGCGACGGCACGGAGATCCTCGTCTGGGAGACGGCGTGAGCGCGCCCGCCGCGTAGCTCAGACGTCCGGCGCGAACGCCGGGCCCATCTCGTCGTCCACGAGCGCGGACGCCTGCTCGAAGCCGGCGCGACGCAACCGCCGCTTCGTTGCTCCGTAGACCCGTGTCGGGAGCTCGACGAGCTGCTCGGCGAACTCGTCGACCCGTGCACCGAGGCGCTCTCCGCCGACGATCTCGTGGACGAACCGGCGCTCGGCCGCCTCGCGCGGCGACATCACGGCCGCGCTCAGGATCGCCTCCTGCGCACCGACGGGCCCGAGCGCGGACTGCACGATCACCGTCGCCCACGTCGGCATGACGAGCGAGATGGCCGTCTCCGTCAGGCCGATGCTCGCGTCGACGTCGGCCGCGATCCGCCAGTCGCACGCGAGCGCGAGCACCGCACCACCCGCAACGGCGTGACCGGTGATCGCGGCGATCGTCGGGAACGGCGCGTTCCAGACCGCGAGCAAGCCGCGTGCGATCCGTCGGAGCGTCGCCGTGCGCGCGACCGGGTCGTCGGAGCGCACGAGGTTCAGGTCGATCCCGCCCGAGAAGCACCGTTCGCGCCCCCACAGCACGAGCGCGCCTGCGCGGTCGGCCTCGGTGCGCGCGAGCACGTCCTCGAGACCGGCGAGCGACTCGTCGTTCAGCGCATTCGCCTTGCCGTCGTCCATCCGGGCGTGCGCGACCCGGCCCCTGAGCTCGTACGTCACTGACACGGGCCGATCGTGTCACACCGGGATGTCTTGCACGCGGTGTGAAAGCTCCTTACCCTTCCCGCGGTGGCGACGGAGACCGCCTCGGACGCGGGCACCGACGGTCGCACGGCTCGAGCGGCACGCACGCGCGACGCGGTCGTCGAGGCGCTCCTGTCCCTCATCGACGAGGGGGACGTGCGGCCACCAGCTCGGCGGGTCGCGGAGCGTGCGGGCGTGTCGCTGCGGTCCGTCTACGTCCACTTCGACGACCTCGAGGACCTCTACTGCGCGGCCGCGAAGCGCCAGTACCGGCGCATCTCGGCGCTCGTCGTCACGCTCCCGACAGACGGCCCCCTCGACGCACGGCTGCGCGCGTTCGTCGACCAGCGCGCCCGCGTCCTCGAAGCCGGTGCGCCCGTCCGGCGCGCCGGACTGTTCCACGCGGTCACGTCACCGACCCTCGCGCGCGTCATGCACGTCAGCCGGAAGGCAGGCCGCGCCGAGGTCGAGAAGGTCTTCGGCACCGAGCTCGACACCTACGCACGTGACGCCACCGAACGGCGCCATCTCCTCGCCGCGCTCACGACGGCAGCCAGCGCGGCGACGTGGGAGACGTTGCGCGAGCACGAGCAGCTCGGGATCGACGACGCGGCCGCGGTGATGCACGACATGCTCGCCGCGATCCTCGCGTCGCGCCGTCCGAGAACCGCCGCGCGGCGCGGCGGACCACGCGCCCGCGCGGCGCCAAGGCGAGCGCGGGGTTAGCTTCCGCAGGCCACCGGACCGAGGGGGAGTCGGGTTGCCGGTCGCGACGAACGAAGCGGGGACGTCCGCCATTCGGAGTGTCGGCGCGGGTCTTCGTGCGCACGACATCGACCCCGGGCGCGCGAGCGCGTTCCTCGTCATGCCGGTCATCGCGCTCGTGCTCCGGCAGGTCTGGAACGTGCCGTGGGGCGTCGTCGTGCAGGGCCTCATCATCGGCGGCCTGACCGCGCTCGTCGCGCTCGGCATCGCGCTCGTCTACCGCGCGAACCGCATCATCAACTTCGCCCAGGGCGACCTCGGCGCGGTCCCGGCGACCCTCGCCGTCCTGCTGATCATGAGCCTGGGCGTGCCGTACGTCGTCGGCTTCGCGACGGGGCTCGTCGCCGCGATCGTGCTCGGCATCCTCGTCGAGACGCTCATCATCCGCCGCTTCTTCCGAGCCCCGCGGCTGATCCTGACCGTCGCGACGATCGGTCTCGCGCAGGTGCTCGCGGCGTGCGGGCTCCTGCTGCCCAACCTCTTCGACTCGTCGACGTTCGCGCCCCGGCTCGAGCCGCCCTTCCACCTGACGTTCACGGTCAACCCGATCCGGTTCGAGGCCACCGACATCCTGACGTTGTTGACCGTGCCGCTGGCGTTCCTCGCGCTCGCGCTGTTCCTGCGCCGCTCGAGCGTCGGCATCGCGATCCGCGCCGCGGCGGAGCGCGCGGACCGGGCGTCCACGCTCGGCATCCCGGTGAGGCGCATCCACACCGTCGTGTGGGTGATCGCGACGGTGCTCGCGTTCGTCGCGATGTTCCTGCGCGCCGGAGTCGTCGGCCCGCAGATCGGCTCCGTGCTCGGGCCCGACATCCTCCTGCGCGTGCTCGCCGCGGCCGTGATCGGGCGGATGGAGCGGTTCCCGACGATCGCGTCGGCCGCGCTCGGCCTCGGCATCGTCGAGCAGGACATCTTCTGGCACTGGCACGAGGCGTCCTACATCGACCCCGCGCTGTTCGTGGTCATCCTCGGCGCGCTGCTGCTCATCCGTCAGTCGCGTCGCACGTCGCGCATCGACAGCGACGAGACGTCGACCTGGCAGGCGGCGCGCGAGGTGCGGCCCGTCCCCCGCGAGCTCGTGCGCCTCCCCGAGGTCCGCTACGCGCGCTGGGGACTCGGCCTCGCGGTGTGCGCGTTCCTGCTCACGCTCCCCGCGTGGCTCGACCAGAGCCGCGTCAACCTCGCGGCGGCGATCGTGATCTTCGGCATCATCGGCCTCTCGCTCGTCGTGCTGACGGGCTGGGCCGGCCAGGTGAGCCTGGGCCAGATGGCGTTCGTGGGGATCGGCGCGGCGGTGGGCGGCTCGCTCACGTCGCGCCTCGGCTGGGACCTGTCGATCGCGCTCGTGGTCGCCGGGCTCGCGGGCGCGGTCATCGCGGTCGTCATCGGCTTCCCGGCCATCAGACGCGGTGGGTTGACCCTCGCGGTGATGACGCTCGCGTTCGCGCTCGCCGCGTCGTCGTACTTCCTCAACCGTCAGTTCTTCTCGAACTGGCTGCCCGCGCTGCGCATCGACCGACCGCCGATCTTCGGCAGCGTGGACGTCGCCAGCGAGACGCGCTTCTACTACCTGACGCTCGCGTGTCTCGTCATCGCGCTCGCGATGGTGCGAGGCGTCCGTCGCAGCCGCACCGGCCGCGTGCTGATCGGCATCCGCGAGAACGAGCGCGCCGCGCGCTCGTTCGGTGTCGACGCGACGCGCACGAAGCTCGCGGCGTTCGCCTTCTCCGGGTTCCTCGCCGCGTTCGCGGGCGCGCTGTTCGTGCACCACCAGACCGGCCTCGGCACGGCGCCGTACCAGCCCGAGGAGAGCCTCACGGTCTTCACCATGGTCGTGATCGGCGGGCTCGGCTCCGTGCCGGGCGCGCTGCTCGGCGCGACGTACGTCCGCGGCGTGGACTGGTTCGTGCCGTCCGACTACCGGTTCCTGGCGACGGGTGCCGGGCTCCTCCTCGTCCTGATGATCGCCCCCGGCGGTCTCGGTGCGGTGATGTACGACGTGCGCGACTGGTACCTGCGCAAGGTCGCCCACCGGCGCGGCGTGGTCGTCCCGAGCCTCGTCGCCGACGTGCGACGACCCGAGCCCGTCCCACGGGCCGACCAGGCGGCCGCCGAGGCCGAGGCCGAGGAGACAGCCGACGCGATCAGTCAGGGGTTGCACTCGTGAACCGCGTGCGCACCTGGTTCTCGACGCTCGGCGGCGGCGCGGCGCTGTACCCGCTCGTCGTGCTGTTCGGACTGGCGACGGTGGAGCAGTTCGACCAGCGCGCGTTCGACGTGTTGCTCCCGAACATCCGCGACGCGTTCGGCCTGAACACCCAGGCGATCCTCGCGGTCGTCGGGTTGACGGGCGCGGCCGCGCTCGTCATCGCGGTGCCGATCGGGTTCTACGCGGACCGGTGGTCGCGTGTCCGGATCGCGACCTGGGGCGCGCTCGCGTGGGGTGTCTTCTCGGTGCTGACGGGCTTCGCGCCGGTCCTCTGGGTGCTCGGCCTCGCTCGGGCCGGCTCCGGGCTCGGCGGCGCCACGATCGTCCCGACGCACAACTCGCTGCTGTCCGACTACTACGACATCCCCGCGCGTCCGAACGTCTACGCGGCACACCGCGCCGCGTACGCGGTCGGTGCGTGCATCGGCCCGCTCTTCGCCGGCCTGCTCGCGTACTACTTCGGCTGGCGGACGCCCTTCGTCGTCTACGGCCTGCCGACGCTCGTGTTCGTCATCCTCGCGCTGCGCCTGCGCGAGCCCCTGCGTGGTCACTTCGAGCGCGCCGCGATGGGCGTGAGCGACGAGGTCCGCGACACCGAGGACATCCCGCCGTCGATGGCCGAGTCGTGGCGGATCGTGTGGAGCGTGGGCACGCTGCGCCGCGTCTTCTACGCGCTGCCGTTCCTCGCCGTCGCGTTCCTCGGGCTGCTCAGCCTCGGGTCGCTCTTCTACTCGCAGACGTTCCATCTCGACGAGCGGGCCCGCGGGTACATCGCGGCTGCCGTGGAGCCGGCCCAGCTCGTCGGACTGTTCGTGGGCATCCCGATCGCGACGCGCCTGCTCGCGCGCGACGCCGCGCTCGTGCTGCGGTTCCTCGCCATCGTCGGCTTCGTCGTGGCGGCCGCGTGGACGGGGTTCGCGTTGAGCCCGACGCTGCCTGTCGCGATCGCCATGAACGTGATCGTCTCGGGCATCGTCGTCATCCTGATCCCGGGCATCTTCGCGGCGCTCTCGCTCGCGATGCCCCCGAAGGCCCGCTCGTTCGGGTTCGCCGTCGCGGGGCTGTGGATCCTGCCCGGGCTCGTGCTCCTGCCGATCATCGGCAGCGCGGCCGACGCGTGGGGCATCCGGGGCGGGCTGCTGCTGATGGTCCCCGTCTTCGTGATCGGCTCGCTGATCATCGCCTCGGCGGGCAGCGAGGTGAACGACGACATCCGCAAGGTGTGGACCGCGGCGGCCGCCCAGGCGGAGGTGCTGTACGAGCGCCGGCAGGGCCGCGTGAAGCTGCTGCTCGCGCGCGGCGTCGAGGTGGAGTACGACGGCGTCCAGGTGCTGTTCGGCGTCGATCTCGAGGTCGACGAGGGCGAGATCGTCGCGCTGCTCGGCACCAACGGGGCCGGGAAGTCGACGCTGCTGAAGGCGATCTCCGGCCTGGTCGAGGCGAGCGCGGGCGCGATCGTGTTCGACGGCCGTGACATGACGCACACGCCGCCGGACGAGATCGCCCAGCGCGGCGTCGTCCAGGTGCCGGGCGGTCAGGGCGTGTTCCCGTCACTGACCGTCGCCGAGAACCTCCAGCTCGCCGGCTGGCTGCGCCGCCACGACGCCACGCACGTACGCGACGCGACCGAGCGCGTGCTGGGGATCTTCCCGGTGTTGCGCGACCGGCTCGACGAGCCGGCCGGCAACCTCTCGGGCGGTCAGCAGCAGATGCTGACGCTGGGCATGGCGTTCATCGAACGGCCGCGCCTGCTGATGATCGACGAGCTGTCACTCGGGCTCGCGCCCGCGGTCGTCGAGCAGTTGCTCGAGATCGTCCGCACGCTGCGCGAGGCGGGAACGACGATCATCCTCGTCGAGCAGTCGGTGAACGTCGCGCTCACCGTTGCCGAGACCGCGTACTTCATGGAGAAGGGCGAGATCCGCTTCCACGGCCCGACCGCCGAGCTCCTCGACCGTCCCGACATCCTGCGGTCCGTGTTCCTGGAGGGAGCGGCGAGCGTCCGCGAGGCGGGTATCCCGTCGAGCAGCGAGCGCGACCATGGGGATCGCGCGGCGAGCGTGACGGGCGACGCCGAGCCACCGTCGATGGAGCCGCTGCGCGTGCCTGCGGCGCCGGCGCGCAACGGCAACGGTCGCAGGAACGGGCACGCGACCGTGCCGGCGGGCGAGGCGCGCCTGTCCGTGCGTGACGTGACGAAGCGCTTCGGCGGGATCACCGCGCTGCGCGACGTGGGGTTCGACGTCGCGCCCGGCGAGGTGCTCGGCTTCATCGGGCCGAACGGTGCCGGCAAGACGACGCTCTTCGACGTCGTGTCGGGCTTCCTGCCCGCGGACCTCGGCACCGTGACGCTGACGGTCGACGGCGAGGCACTCGACATCACCCGCACGTCGCCGCAGCGGCGCGCGCGGCTCGGTCTCGGCCGGTCGTTCCAGGACGGGCGGCTGTTCCCGGCACTCACGGTCGCCGAGACGATCGCGGTCGCGCTCGAGACGCACGTCGAGGTGCGTGACCCGATCGCCGCGGCGCTGAACCTCCCCGCGGTGACCGACTCCGAGGCCGACGTCGCCGAGCGCGTCGAGGAGCTGATCGCGCTCATGGGCCTCGACGCGTTCCGCGACAAGTTCGTGCGCGAGCTGTCCACCGGGAGCCGGCGGATCGTCGACCTCGCGTGCGTGCTCGCACACGGACCGTCGGTGCTCCTCCTCGACGAGCCGTCGTCGGGCATCGCGCAGCGCGAGGCCGAGGCGCTCGGGCCGCTGCTCCTGCGGATCCGCGAGGCGCTCGGCGCGAGCATCCTCGTCATCGAGCACGACGTCACGCTCCTGACGTCGATGTCGGACCGGATCGTCGCGCTCGACCTCGGCGAGGTGATCGCGACGGGTCCGCCGGACGAGGTCGTCCAGGACCCGCGCGTCGTCGCGTCGTACCTGGGAACCACCGAATCCGTCGTCGCGCGCTCGGGCAGCCGTCCGGGCACAGGAGGTGCAGACGAGTGAGCATGCAGTCGCGACCCTCTGGCCCCCGGCGCGCCAGCGCGCTGCGTCGCTACGGCCCGATCGTGGCCGTCGTGGCCGTCATCGCGATCGTCGTCGCGGTGTTCGGCGCGACGAGCGGCGGCGGCGGAGGCAAGAAGAACAACGCGGCGTCCGTAAGCGCGTCGGGCAACGGTCCCGTGATGTTCGACAAGTCGCTGAAGGTGGACTGGGGCCCGAACTGCGACACGACCACTGGCAAGGTGAAGATCCCGTCCATCTACGCGCCACCGTGCGTCGAGCCCTTCAAGGGCAACAACGGGGGCGCGACGGCGCCGGGTGTCACCGCTGACACCATCACGGTCGCCGTCTACGTCGGGCAGAACGACCCGCTCCAGGGCGCGTTCCTCACCGGCGCGGGTGCGAACATCACGCCGGACACCAACGCCGACCAGATCATCGACTTCGGCAAGCTGTACGAGTCGCACTTCGAGATGTACGGCCGCAAGGTCGACTTCGTGAAGTACCACGCGACCGGCGGCCCGGCCGACGAGGCGGCGGCGAAGGCCGACGCGATCAAGATCGCCACCGACATCAAGCCGTTCGCGGTGTTCGGCGGTCCGGCCGAGACGAGCGCGTTCGCCGATCAGCTCGCAGCCGAGCACATCGTGTGCGTCGGCAACTGCGCGGGCACGTATCCGACCAGCTTCGTGAAGGCGCGCGAGCCGTACCTATGGGAGTTCGGCCCGCTGACCGACCAGGCGGCGCAGCTCTCGGGCGAGATGATCGGCAAGCAGCTCGGCGGGAAGAAGGCCGTGCACGGCGGCGACGCGGTGAAGGACAAGGACCGAGTGTTCGGGATCCTCCACTACAACACGCCCGACGGGCAGTACACGGAGCTCTTCCACAACCTGCAGGACGCGCTCGCGAAGTACCACGTCAAGGCGGCGACCGACGTCAGCTACCCGCTCGACCTGACCCAGGCGAGCGAGCTCGCGCGCACGACGATCGCCAAGTTCAAGAGCGCCGGCGTGACGACCATCATCATGATGGGTGACCCAATCATGCCCAAGTACTTCACCGACGAGGCGACGAAGCAGAACTACTTCCCGGAGTGGGTGATCGGGCCGAACGTCTTCATCGACACCGCGATCTTCGGACGGACGTACGACCAGAAGCAGTGGGTCCACGCGTTCGGGTTCTCGCTCACGCCGGCGCGCGGCGAGCAGCAGACCGACAACGCGTTCAACCTCTACGAGTGGCAGTACGGCAAGAAGCCGCCGTCGAACATCTACGACGTCACGAACTACGACCCGTCGATCTTCTTCACGGGCGTCCATCTCGCGGGGCCGAACCTGACACCCCAGACGTTCGAGGCCGGGCTGTTCCGCGCGCCGATCGTCGGCGGCGGCCCGACGACGGTGACGATCTCGCGCGGCCATCACGGCCTGTGGCCGGGAACCGATCTCGGCGGGATCGACGACGCGACGGAGATCTGGTGGAACCCGACGGCATCGGGCGTCGACGAGGTCGGTCACAACGGGACCGGGCTGTGGGAGTACGTCGACGGCGGGAAGCGGTACCGCCTCGGGCAGTTCCCGAGCCAGGATCCCGGCTTCTTCGACCCGAACGGCGCGGTCACGATCTACAAGACGCTGCCCGCGTCGGACACACCGCCGTCGTACCCGTCTCCGGCGGGCACCGGCGGGTAAAGGGATCGTCAAGTAGCAGCGGCGTGCGGGCCGCGCGCGTAGCGTGTCGGCCCGCATGCAGCCGACCCCGCCGACCCCCAACCGTTCCCGCAGCCGCGCGTGGCGCCGCTACGTCCCGGTGCTCGCCGTCGTCGTCGTCATCGCGGTCGTCGCCGCGGTCGTCGCCACGATGGGCGGCGGCAGCAGCAAGAAGTCGTCCACGGTGAACGCGACCGCGCAACGCAACGGCGAGCCGCCGCTCTTCTCGCGTGACGCGAAGATCGATTGGGGTCCCAACTGCGACACCCGCACCGGCAAGGTGAAGGTGCCGCTGTCGTACGCGCCGCCGTGCGTCCCGCCGTTCCACGGCAACAACGGCGGCGCGACCGCCAACGGTGTCACCGGCGACACGATCACCGTCGCCGTCTACGAGCAGCAGCCCGACCTGTTGCAGCAGGTCTTCTTCGAGCGCAGCGGCGCCGACGAGACCGTCAAGGCGGAGGAGGCCACGCAGCAGGCGTACGTGAACTTCTTCGAGTCGCACTACGAGATGTACGGACGCAAGGTGAAGCTCGTGTTCGTCAAGGCGAGCGGCTCGGACGACGACGACGCGGCCGCGAAGGCCGACGCGATCAGGGTCGCGACGCAGATCCACGCGTTCGCGTCATGGGGCGGCCCGCAGATGACGAGCGCGTACGCGGACGAGCTCGCCGCGCACGGCGTGCTGTGCGTCGGCGACTGCACGCTCGCGCAGCCCCAGAGCTTCGTGGACCAGCGCGCGCCGTACATCTGGCCCACGGAGCCGTCCTTCGAGCAGGCCGCCGTCCACTGGGCGGAGTTCATCAGCAAGGAGGTCGCGGGCCGGAAGGCCACGCACGCGGGCGACCCGGCGATGCGGAACGAGACGCGCAAGTTCGGGCTCATCCGCTACGACGACGACAGCGGGACGTTCGCGGCGAGCGCGGCGCACTTCACGTCGCTGCTCGCGAAGAGCCACGTGAAGCTCGCGGCCGACGTCGCCTACCCGTTCGACCTCACGAAGGCCCAGGAGACGGCGCGCACCGTCGTCAGCCAGATGAAGGCCGCGGGCGTGACGTCGGTGATCCTCGGTGCCGACCCCGTCATGCCGTCGTACTTCACGAGCGAGGCGACACGGCAGGGCTACTTCCCCGAGTGGATCGTGCTCGGCACCGTCTACACGGACACGACGTTGTTCGGCCGGACGTACGACCAGAAGCAGTGGTCGCACGCGTTCGGCGTGTCGCTGCTGCCCGCCCGGGGCGACGAGGCGAACGACCAGCTCGCCCAGATCCTCACGTGGCAGACGGGTCACCCGCCGGCCGCGAAGACGTACCCCGAGCTCGTCCAGTCACCGCTCATCTTCTTCACTGGCGTGCACCTCGCCGGCCCGCACCTGACCGCGCAGACGTTCCGCGACGGCCTGTTCCGGTATCCGAGCGGCCCGACCCATCCCACGTTGCTGCACGTGTCGTGGGGCAACCACGGCATCTGGCCGACGACCGACTACTTCGGCGGCGACGACGCGACGCTCATCTGGTGGAACCCCGACGCGACGGGCCCCGACGAGGTCGGCAACGACGGCAAGGGGATGTACGAGTACGCGCGCGGCGGCCAGCGGTACCTGCCCGGTCAGTGGCCGAGCGGCGACGCCGACGTGTTCAACCCGGCGGACGCGGTGACGATCTTCAAGACGCTGCCACCGGCCGACACGCCTCCGAGCTATCCGAGCCCCGCGGGCTGAGACGGCAACACCGGCGGGTCGTCGAGATCGGGGACCCGCACCCAGCCCTCGCCGAGCACGTAGCGGCGGATGACCCGCGCCGGGTTGCCGACCGCGACGGAGAAGTCGGGGATCTCGCCGGTGACGACCGCGCCCGCGCCGATCACCACGTGCCGGCCGATCGTCGCACCGGGCAGCACGACCGCACCGTGGCCGAGCCACGAGTCGGACCCGATCGAGACGGGTCGCGGTTCCGAGAACTGCTTGCCGATGGGCAGGGTGACGTCCTCGTACCCGTGGTTCGCGTCCGTGATGTAGACGTGGTGGCCGGTCCACACGTCGTCGCCGATGACGATCTCGCGATGGCCGACGATGCCGCTCCCCTTCCCGATCACCGTGCGGTCACCGATCTCGATCACCGGGTCGTGGTCGGGGACGTGCTCGGGTGACACGCCCGCGGACAGGCTCGAGTACGGGCCGATCATGCAGTCGTCGCCGATGCTGATCCAGCGCTCGCCGAACAGCGCGCTGGCCGGGAAGCAGATCGCGCTCCCCCGCCCGAGGTGCCCGAAGCGCCGGCCCCGACGACTGTTCGGGCCGATCGTGCCGAGCCGCATCGCGTGCTGCCAGGCCCACCGGATCGCCGCCCCGGACGCGACGCGCACCGGGTCGAGCGGCCGTTCGGGTTGCGACACGGCCGCGGAGACTACAGGGTCACTTCGCCCGGCGTGCTCCCGCGCCGAGCAGGTCGGCGGCCTTCGTCATGCCCGGGCGCTTGCCCACGCTCTTGGGCGTGATGTCGACGTCGGTGGCCTGCGCGCGCAGCGCGCCGACCGTGCACTCCTGCCGTGGCCGGGTCGCGAACGGGTCGAACCGGAAGTGGCGCGACGCGTTCCGCCACGTGATCTTGTCGATCTCGTCGTCGGGCACGCCGTCCATGCTCTTCATGAGGAACTCCGGCGACGTCGGCCAGGTCGTGTCGGAGTGCGGGTAGTCGCACTCCCAGGTGATCGTGTCGATCCCGACCCGGTGACGGTTCGGGACGCCGGACGGGTCGTCGATGAAGCAGGTGACGAACCGCTCGCGGAAGAACTGGCTCGGCAGCTGGTCGCCGAAGTCCTGGCCGGTCCAGCGGTGGTGGCGCGTGTAGATCCAGTCGACGCGGTCGAAGAAGTACGGGATCCAGCCGATCCCGCCCTCCGACAACGCGATCCGCAAGTCGCGGAACTTGCGGAGCACGGGCGACCACAGCAGGTCGGCCGCGCACTGCACGATGTTCATCGGCTGCAGGCTGATGAGGACGTCGATCGGCGCGTCCTCGGCGGTCACCACGAGCGTCGAGCTCGACCCGATGTGCAGGCAGACGATCGTCCCCTCGTCGACGCAGGCCTGCCAGAACGGGTCCCAGTGCTCCGAGTGGAAGCTCGGCAGTCGCAGCTTCGCGGGATTCTCCGAGAACGAGACGGCGTGGCAGCCCTTGTCCGCGAGGCGGTGGACCTCGTCGGCCATCAGCGCCGGATCCCAGATGGGGACGAGCCCGAGCGGGATGAACCGCCCCGGGTACGCGCCGCACCACGCGTCGACGTGCCAGTCGTTGTACGCGCGGAGGATCGCGTGGCCCGCGTCGAGGTCCGACGAGCGCGAGAAGAGCTGACCGCACAGGTTCGGGAACGACGAGAAGCACATCGACGCGAGGACGCCGTTGACGTTCATGTCCCCGATCCGCTTGTGCACGTCGAAGCAGCCGTCGCGGATCTCGTCGAAGGAGGTCGGCTCCATGCCGTACTCCTCGAGCGGACGACCGGCGACCGCGTTGAGCCCGATGTTGGGGATCTCCTTGCCGTCGTACATCCACACGTCGGTGCCGTCGTCCTTGCGCACGAGGCGCGGCGCGACGTCCGCGTACTTCGCCGGAAGGCGACCCTCGAACATGTCGGGCGGCTCGACCACGTGGTCGTCGACGCTGATCAGGATCATGTCCTCGACGCGCATCGCGAGGTCCTCCTGCGGCTCGGGCTCGACCTGACGGCGACGTCAGCCTACGACCGCTGCCCCGGCAGCGCAGCCGCGACGCGGCGGGCGTCACCCTCCGGGTCGCTCGACCCGATCACGAGCCGGCCGTAGGGCGCCCCGTCGAGCTCGACGACGACCGCCGCCTGCTTCCCGACGATGCACGCGAAGTCCTTCCTGCCCGAGTAGCGACGCGTCCCGATCGCGATCCGTCCCGGCCAACCCGTCCCCGGCGCGCGGATGCCGCGCAGCTCGCGATACGCAGCGTCCGCGACGCGGACGTTCGCGACCGCGCGCAGCGGGACGCGCACGTCCCCGTGGAACGCGGCGAGCTTCTCGAGCCCGCTCATGCGCACGACGATGTCGTCGCCTTGGATCACCAGCTTCGCCATTCCCCGATGGTCGCGCCGCGCTACGCCGCGAAGACGCGACCCCTGGTGTTCGGGTCGAGGGGTGGTGGGCCGGGCGCGTACACGCGGCCGTCGGGTCGTCGGAACACGAGCCCGTCGAGACGGTTCGGATCGCCGCGTACGCGCCACCCGTGCTCGTGCACCCAACGGTGGTGGCGCGGGCACAGCATCAGCAGGTTCGCCGCCTCGGTCGGCCCACCGTGCTCGTAATGCACCATGTGATGCGCGTGCAGCCCCCACGCCCGTTCACAGCCCGGGAACCGGCACGTGCGATCCCGATGTCGCAACACGCGCGCCAGTGCGGGCGACACGGTGCGTTGCCGGGCGCCGAGCCCCACCGGGTTGCCGAACGCGTCGCGGATCAGCACCTGGAGCCACGCGTCGCAAACCAACCGGCGGCACACCTCGGGCGAGATCGGCTCGTCGTGCTCACCCACGAAGCCCGTCGCGGTGTCGTACTCCAGGTGCACGACGACACACGCGCGATCCGTGTCGCTGTCCGCCGCGATGTTCACACCGGCCAGCTCGGCGAGTGCGTCCGCGTAGCGTGCCTCCCACGACTCGACAGTGCCGTCCGGGCCGATCGGATCGCGCTCCACGATCCGCTCCAACGCACGCGTCAGCCGCTCGCCCTGCTCCGCGGTCAGCCGGCCTTTGATGCGCAACATCTTGATCCGCTGGTCGAACCACCACACCAGCGACCGCTGCCGCTGGCGCTCCACATCGTCCTGTTCACGCGCGGTGCGCTTGAGCCGGGCCCGGTACGCGAGCTGGGCGGGCGAGTAGCCGCGCCCGTGCTGCGCCCACCACTCATCGGTCTCGTCGTTCGCGATCTGTGCCAGCGGCGCGAGCTGATCCCACGACAGCTCACCCCGCGCCGCGACCTTCGCGATGTGCTGGAGCTCCTTCAGCCTCCTCGCCGTCGCGACCTGCTGCACCGCGTGCGGACGCGTCACCAACGACTGCGCCGCCACCCAACCCTCCGTGTCGAGCGCTCCGTCGTCGGCGCCGGCGTCGCGCTCGTCGAGCACCGCCAACACGTGCAGCCGTTGGACGCGCACGGCGTTCTCCAACGCGTCCAACTGCCCGAACGCGAACTTCAGCTCCTCCGTCGAACACGCACGAAGACGCGTCAAGAGCTCCGACTGCTCGGACGTCTCCGCCGCG
>Ga0070741_10008027_pt1 | contig 21433 bp, 19 predicted proteins | sample Coa_R1_4_FD_66440 | JGI IMG/M metagenome (GOLD analysis project Ga0070741, IMG submission 66440) | Surface soil microbial communities from Centralia Pennsylvania, which are recovering from an underground coalmine fire - Coalmine... | ecosystem: Environmental > Terrestrial > Soil > Unclassified ... | reverse complement strand
TCGTGGGCATCCTGACCGGCTTCGAGGACAAGCCGCCGGCGGGCGTCACCGTTCCCACGGGCACGTACTACAACAAGTACTACCCGGGCCACGCCATCAAGATGCCGAAGCCGCTCTCCGACGGCCAGGTCACCTTCGATGACGGCTCGCCCGCGACTGTCCAGCAATACGCCCATGACGTCGCGACGTTCCTGATGTGGGCGGCAGAGCCGCAGATGGAGGCGCGCAAGCACCTCGGCCTGCAGGTCTTCGTGTTCCTGATCATCTTTGCCTTCCTGATGTATTTCACGAAACGGAAGGTCTGGGCCGACGCCCACTGATCGTTGATCTAACGCCAAATCTGAAAAAAGCCCCGCAAGGGGCTTTTTTTATTGCCTTCAGATCATTGGCTTCACGGTGATTTTAGCGTTTTGGCGATCCCGCGCGTTAGCCTGGATGATTGCGCTGGCCATTCGCTGCGGACAGAATGCCGCCAATCAAGGCACAGCCACAGGAGCAAACATGGGCACCATCATCACTTTCAAACGCCCTGACGGCAAAGAAGCGAACGGCTACCTCGCCAATGCCGCGAAGGGCAACGCGCCGGGCTTGGTCGTCATCCAGGAGTGGTGGGGGCTACAGGACCAGATCAAGGGCTTGTGCGATCGCTTCGCGCGAGCCGGCTTCGACGCGCTGGCGCCTGATCTCTACAAGGGCAAGGTCGTGCCCTATCACGACACCGACGCCGCCGGCAAAGAGATGAACTCGCTCGATTTCATGGACGCGACGACGCAGACGGTGCGGGGCGCGGTGCAATACCTGGCACGTAACGGCGCCAAGGTCGGCCTCACCGGCTTCTGTCTCGGCGGCGCGGTGACGATCATCGGCGCCACCAAAATTCCGGAACTGACCGCTGGCGTCGTGTTCTACGGCATTCCGCCGGAAGCCGCCGCCAAGCCTTCCGACGTGAAGATCCCCTTGCAGGCGCATTTCGCCAGCAAGGACGACTGGTGCACGCCGCAGGTGGTAGACAGCTTCGAGAAGGCGATGAAGGAAGCCGGAAAATCGCTCGAGCTGTTCCGCTATGACGCCGACCACGCTTTCGTCAACGAGCAGCGCATGGCGGTGCATGATCGCAAGGCAGCCGAACTCGCCTGGGGTCGCGCGACGGAGTACCTGCACAAGCATCTCGGCTGACACGCCCCGCAATGAAGATCTTCTGCACGGGCGCATCGGGCTATATCGGCGGATCGGTGGCGGCGCATCTGGTCGCGGACGGCCATCGGGTGACCGGGCTGGTCCGCTCGCCAGACAAGGCCGATGCGATCCGCGGGCGCGGCATCACGCCGCTAATCGGCACCCTCGATGACGCAGCGACACTGGCGCAGGCCGCGCGCGAGGCCGACGCCGTCGTCAATGCCGCGAGCGCCGACCACAAGGGCGCGGTCGATGCGCTGCTCGGTGCGCTCGCCGGCAGCGGCAAGCCCTTCATCCACACATCGGGATCGAGCATCGTCGGCACGCGCAGCAGCGGCGAGCGGTCGGATGCGGTGTTCGACGAGGATACGCCGTTCACCCCATCGCCGGCACGAACCGCGCGCGTGGCGCTGAACAAGCAGATCCTCGCGTACCGCGACAACGGCTGCCGCCCTGTCATTATCTGCCCGAGCCTGATCTATGGTTCTGGGCTCGGCGTCGAGCCGCACTCCACGCAAGTGCCGCTCCTGATCGAGCTCGCGAAAAAGCGCGGCAATGCCGCGCATGCCGGTCCGGGTGCGAACATCTGGTCCAACGTGCACATCGACGATCTCGTCACGCTCTACGCGCTCGCGATCGACAAGGCGCGCCCGGGCGCGTTTTACTTCGTCGAGAACGGCGAGAATTCGATGCACGAGGTATGCGTCGCCATCAACCGCATGCTGGGCTTTGCCCGGGAGCCATCAGCGATGTCGATGCAGGAGGCGGCAGCCGTTTGGGGCGAGGGCACGGCAGAGGACACCATGGCCTCCAACAGCCGCGTCCGCGCCAAACGCGCGCGGGCCGAACTCGCCTGGCAGGCGAAAGCGCGGAGCTTGATCGCGGAGATCGAGCAGGGCTGTTATCGGGAGTAGTTTAGCAACTTGGAAGCTCGTGCTAAGGGTGCGCTGGATCTGCCCCTCCGTGAATGGAGCCCGACGTGTACCAGCGCTACGATGATATCTTCTCTCGCATAACCGAAGCGCCACATTGGTTTGACGAATATGCCGTCCCACGTTACTGCGAGTTCACACCCAGCAAGCTCGCAAACATTTACGCGGGCGAAGCGGCGTTGGCAGAGGTCACGTGCCAAGTTTGCAAACACGCGTTTCGCGTCGCGTTTTCAAGAGCCAACTGGAGTTCGGGAACGATCGCTGAGGCGATTCGATCGCGAACCCTGGATTTCGGTGATCCACCTAACTATTGTTGCGGCAACGCAGACATGAGCAGCGAGCCGCGAAGGGTGATTGAGTACTGGCGGCGCCACGATCCAAGATATACTCGGCAGGAAGGCAAAAACGTCATCGTCACCGACTTCGCCGCCTTTACCAGATGGGTTCGCGATTCCTCTCTCGAAGTCGATATTCGACCCGATTGGGTTGCTCCTCTATGAGAGAGGCTTCTGCTGACGCAGCAGAATGCTGTCGGCTATCCCTTGCGCACCCCGTCCCACCACGGACAGGTGCCCGACATCAGATGATAGTTGCCGTCGATCACCTGAACCGGCGCACGCAAGCCGTCTGACGCTGCTTGCATCCGCATGTCGCGCGCCGTCTTGCGATCCTCTTCGGAAAGCCACATCCGCTCATGGCCCCACAGGCTCGGGCCTTGATGCATCTCGAAGGGTTGCCAGCTAACGGGGTCGACCACGCGGCCGCCCCAGCCACATTCGACCATGAACGACGAGGGCGTCTTCGCATAGAACGAGGTCATGAGATCGTTGGTGTGACGTCCGAGCGTGACGTTCACGCGTTCTTCCGCGAGCGCGATGTCGTAAGCCTGGCCGACGTCGTCGAGCGAAAACAATTCCACCATCAGGTGATGCACGCCGTTCCTGCCGGTTTCGATCAGGGCGAGCGAGTGATGGCGCGGATTGACGTGGAAGAAGTAGGCGCGGAACGGTTTTTCGATGTAGTCGGAGAGACGGAAGCCGAGCAGGTCGACATAGAACGGCATCACGTCGTCGAGGCGTTCGACCGTCAGCACGATATGGCCGAGGCCCAGCGCGCCGGTGCGAAAGCCTGAAATCGAGCGGCCCGGCGAAAACGGCGTCGCGTCGATTTCGGCGCCATGGAAGGCTTCAAGCCGGTTGCCGGCGGGATCAGAGAAAGAAATCAGCGCGCGCACCCGCCGTGCATCCGCGAGCGCCTGCGGCTCGGCGCTGACCTTCACCTTGGCCGCTTCCAGCCGCGCGGCCAGCGCATCCAGCGCAGCGCCATTCTCGACTTCCCAGCCGAAGAAGCGCGCGCCGTCTCCCATCGCGCGATCGATCATGACGCGTTGCTTGCGGTCGTCCATCCGGAAGGCGAGCATGGAATTGCCGCGCTCGATGGCCTGCCAGCCGACCAGCGATGTGCCGAACTGCCGCCAATCGTCCAGAGCGGTCGAGCCGAAACCGACATAGCCCAATGCTTGCAATGACACGATAGCCTCCCGCTGTTTCCTTTTGGCTTGGGCGAAGCCTAAGCCGGTTTCCTCCCCTGCGCGAGCCGTTCTGCGTGCATCGCGCTCATCCTTCCGTGAGGTCACCCGGCGCGGTTCGCCCTTGACGTTGCGGCCCGGCCATGGTGAGTACGTCGGCCATGAGCACCGCTGTTCCCGTCTGTCGTCGTTGGTGGCGCCCCTCCTAAAGAGGTGGCCGGTGCGATTTGTCGTTAACTTTTATCGTTTCCAGGGCCGCCATCGCAGGCGGCTTTCGTTTGTCCTGTGTGGCGTTCCCTCCGCAAGTCTGGTTAAGAGGATCACATGAACAGGACTGTCTTTTCCCTGCCTGAAAAAAGCGAATACCGGACCCGCGGCGGCCTTTTGATTGCCCGCTCGGTCGAGCATTTTTCCGGCGGCGCCAGCAGGCTCGACGACTTGATCAAGCTGCTCGATACCCGTCGCGGCGTGGTGCTGTCGTCGGGCACGACCGTGCCGGGCCGCTACGACAGCTTCGATCTTGGCTTTGCCGATCCGCCGTTGCAACTGCAGACGAGAGCTGAGAATTTCTCGCTGTCCGCACTGAACCCGCGCGGCGAAGTTCTGATCGCTTTCTTGGGCGATGTGCTGCGCGACGCCAGCATCGTCATCACCGAACGCAGCGCGAGCCGTCTTGCCGGCCATATCCTGCGAGGCGAGGCGCCTCTCGATGAAGATCAGCGCACCCGCCGAGCCACCGTCATGTCGCTGGTACGCCAGCTTGTTGCGGCGTTCGGCTCGAACGAAGATGGGCTGCTCGGCCTGTTCGGCGCCTTTGCCTACGACCTCGTGTTCCAGATCGAAGATCTGGTGCAGAAGCGCGCGCGAGAGGACGACCAGCGCGACATCGTATTGTTCGTGCCGGATCGCTTGCTTGCCTATGACCGCGCCACCGCGCGCGGCGCAGTCTTGAGCTACGATTTCGCCTGGAACGGCCAATCGTCGGAGGGGTTGTCACGAGACACGTCCGAGAGCGTCTATGCGCGGACACCGCGGCAGGCTTTCGCCGATCATGCGCCGGGCGAGTATCAGGCCACGGTGGAAACGGCGCGCTCGGCGTTTGCGCGTGGCGATCTGTTCGAGGCGGTGCCGGGGCAGCTGTTTGGCGAGCCGTGCGAGCGTTCGCCGGCCGAAGTGTTTCAACGGCTGTGCCGGATCAACCCGTCACCTTATGGCGCGCTGATGAATCTCGGCGACGGCGAATTTCTGGTTTCGGCGTCGCCGGAAATGTTCGTCCGCTCCGACGGCCGGCGGATCGAGACCTGTCCGATTTCCGGCACCATCGCGCGCGGCGCGGACGCGATCGGCGATGCGGAGCAGATCAGGCAGCTGCTCAATTCGCAGAAGGACGAATTCGAACTGAACATGTGCACCGACGTCGATCGCAACGACAAGGCGCGGATTTGCGTGCCCGGGACCATCAAGGTGCTGGCGCGACGTCAGATCGAGACCTATTCAAAGCTGTTCCATACCGTCGATCATGTCGAAGGCATGCTGCGGCCGGGCTTCGATTCGCTCGACGCGTTCCTGACCCACGCCTGGGCCGTCACGGTGACGGGGGCGCCGAAGCTGTGGGCCATGCAGTTCGTCGAAGACCATGAGCGCACGCCGCGCCGCTGGTATGCGGGCGCGATCGGTGTCGTCAACTTCGACGGCAGCATCAATACTGGCCTCACCATCCGCACCATCCGCATGAAGGACGGCATCGCCGAGGTGCGGGTCGGCGCCACCTGTCTGTTCGATTCTGATCCCGCGGCCGAAGATCGCGAGTGCCAGGTCAAGGCGGCGGCGCTGTTTCAGGCATTGCGCGGCGATCCGCCAAAGCCGCTCTCGGACTTTGCGCCCGATGCGACCGGCTCGGGCAAGCGCGTCCTCCTGATCGACCATGACGACAGCTTCGTGCATATGCTCGCGGACTATTTCCGTCAGGTCGGCGCCAGCGTGACGGTCGTGCGCTATATCCACGCGCAGCAGATGCTGGCCAAGGCGAGCTACGACCTGCTGGTGCTGTCGCCGGGACCGGGCCGGCCGGAAGATTTCGATATTGCGGCGACGATCGGCACCGCGCTCGACAAGAGGCTGCCGATCTTCGGCGTTTGTCTCGGCGTGCAGGCGATCGGCGAGTATTTCGGCGGCCAATTGGGCCAGTTGCAGCAGCCGGCGCATGGGCGGCCGTCTCGGGTGCAGGTGAGGGGCGGAAGGTTAATGCAGAACCTGCCCAATGAAATCGTCATCGGGCGGTATCATTCGCTTTATGTCGAGCGCGACAGCATGCCCGATGTGCTACAGGTAACGGCCAGCACCGAGGACGGCGTGGCGATGGCCCTCGAGCACAAGACGTTGCCGGTCGCCGGCGTGCAGTTTCACCCGGAATCGCTGATGTCGCTCGGTGGCGAGGTGGGTCTGCGGATCGTCGAAAATGCGTTCCGGCTTCGTGCATGATCCGGAAAAGTGGATACCGGTTTTCCGGACGAGATCATGCACCTGTAAAGGCTGAATGCCGGTGAATTGAAAATGACGAAAAGGATTTGAGAGGTCACCATGAGTCCCGAATACGACCTGAAGGCCACGGTTCGCACCATTCCGGACTACCCGAAGCCCGGAATCATGTTCCGCGATATCACCACGCTTCTGGGCGATGCGCGTGCCTTCCGCCGGGCCGTGGATGAACTGGTGCAGCCCTGGGCCGGATCGAAGATCGACAAGATCGCCGGCATCGAGGCGCGCGGCTTCATTCTCGGCGGCGCGATGGCGCATCAGGTGTCCGCCGGCTTCGTGCCGATCCGCAAGCGGGGCAAGCTGCCGCACACGACCGTGCGCATCGCTTACTCACTCGAATACGGCGTCGACGAAATGGAGATGCATGTCGACGCCATCCACCCCGGCGAGCGCGTGATCCTGGTCGACGACCTGATCGCGACCGGCGGCACGGCTGAAGGCGCGGTCAAGTTGCTGCGCCAGATCGGCGCCAATGTGGTGGCGGCCTGCTTCATCGTCGACCTGCCGGAACTCGGCGGCGCAGCCAAGCTGCGCGCGATGGATGTCGCGGTGCGAACGCTGATGACGTTCGAGGGGCACTGACGTCGGACGTCATACTATTTGTTCGAAAGAATCTCGCCGGACAGATTGTCGACCACGACCGGGCAGTCGAAATGAACGACTGAGGGATCGGTGTTGTATTTCCCCCGCATGGTGGTGCGCCATTCGTCGTTGAACATGGCTTCGGCCTCGACACGCGAATTCCAGAGATAGACCCCGCCGAGCGTCTTTCCGTCTTCCGCCAGGTAATAATACTTTCGGAAAAGCCCGGTTACGTCCCGGTACCCCGGCGCCGTGCTCAGAAACATGCGCCGGGCCTCCGCTTGCGTCATCGGCTTTGGCAACGGATACGTCGTAATGGTCGTAATCACGGTAACTCTCCTGTCTGGAAGTCCAATCCGATATCGAGCGCCGGCGCGCTATGCGTCAGCCACCCGATCGAAATCAGATCGACGCCCGTCGCGGCGATCGCGGGCGCGGTTGCCAGGGTGATGCGGCCTGAAGCTTCGGTGATGGCGCGACCGGCGGTCATCTCCACGGCGCGACGCATCTGCTCGACTGTCATATTGTCGAGCAGCACGGCGTCGACGCCGACCGCCAGCGCTTCCTCGAGCTGCTTCAGCGTATCGACCTCGACCTCGATCTTGACGAGGTGGCCGACGTAGCTTCGCGCCCGTTCGATCGCTGTCGCGACACTGCCGGCAATCGCAATGTGATTGTCTTTGATGAACACGGCGTCGTCGAGGCCGAAGCGGCCATTGGCTCCGCCTCCGGCGCGCACCGCATATTTCTCGATCGCGCGCAGCCCAGGCGTCGTCTTCCGAATGCAGACGATGCGCGCTTTCTCCCCGGCGACGGCTGCAACGATCGCGGCGGTTGCCGACGCAATGCCGCTGAGGCGGCAGAGGAAATTCAGCGCCGTTCGCTCGGCTGTCAGGATGGCGCGCGCGGGCCCCCGGATTTCGGCAATCGTGTCTCCCGCCGCGATCGCTTCGCCGTCCTGGCGTTGGCGGTCGATTTTGACCCGTTCGTCAATCAAGCGGAACGCGAGTTCAACCAGGTCGAGACCGGCCACAACGCCGGACTGACGCGCGACCAACGAGGCCGTTACCATCAGATCAACAGGTGCAATCGCACTGGTCGTGAGATCGCCGGCGCGGCCGAGGTCTTCGAGAAGCGCGGCGCGCACCAACGGCTCGATCATGATGGTCGGCATTGGGGCGAGGGGAAGTGGCGTTGTCATAGCGCGAGCATCCTTTCGACGGCGCGGCGCGCCTTGTTGGCGATGGCTGGATCGACCGTGACCGCATGCCGGCCGGTCTTGAGCGCGTTGCGAATATTGGACAGCGTGATCCGTTTCATGTGCGGACACAGATTGCAGGGGCGGACGAAATCGATGCCGGGATATTGCGCAGCCACGTTGTCGCTCATCGAACATTCGGTCAGCAGCAAGACGCGTGCCGGGCGCCGCTTTTCGACATAGTCGGACATCGCCGCTGTCGAGCCTGCGAAATCGGCCGCCGCCACGACCTCGGGTGGACACTCGGGGTGCGCGAGGACCACGACCCCCGGGTGGGCTTCCCGCAATTCGGCGATCTCGGCCGGCGTGAAGCGCTCGTGCACTTCGCAGTGGCCGCTCCAGGCGATGATCTCCACGTCGGTCTCGCTGGCAACATTACGGGCCAGATATTCGTCGGGGAGCATGATCACGCGATCGACGCCAAGGGACTCGACAACGGCGCGCGCATTGCCCGAGGTGCAGCAGATGTCAGCTTCTGCCTTCACGGCGGCGGAGGTGTTGACATAGGCGACAACGGGCACATCAGGATATCGGCTGCGCATCAGGCGCACGTCCGCGAGCGTGATCGATTCGGCGAGCGAGCAGCCGGCCTCGAGGTCGGGGATCAGCACCGTCTTGTCCGGATTCAGAAGTTTGGCGGTTTCCGCCATGAACGACACGCCGGCCAGCACGATCATCGCGGCTTCGGTCCGAGCCGCCTCGCGCGCCAGCGCAAGGCTGTCGCCGACGATATCGGCGACGCAATGGAAGATTTCCGGGGTCTGGTAGTTGTGCGCAAGGATGATGGCGTTGCGTTGCCGCTTCAACGCGAGGATGGCGTCGATGTCATCTTCAAACGTCTGCCACTCGATAGGGGGGATTACACGGCGAACGCGATCGTACAGGCCCGCGGCTCGCGCCGGCCCGGTGAGGGTGTCTGGCATCAATTATACTCCATTTGAGTATATTATGGATATACTGATCCTGAGAATAAGTCTTGTCAAGGTCGGATGAGCGGCAGCTTGGTTCCGGCGACGGCGCGCTCGGCGAGGACGCCGCGGCGGAAACGATAGAGTTTCGCCGGGCGGCCCGGCGCATCGGCGGCGGTCGCGCCGGTCTCCTCGACCAGTTCCTGCTGCTCGATCAGCCTGCGAAAATTCGGCTTGTGCACGAGATGCCCGGCGAGCGCCTCGACCGCGCGCTGCAATTGCAGAAGCGTGAATGTTGGCGGCATCAGCTCGAACACCACCGGCCGGTACTTGATCTTCGCCCGCAGCCTTGCGACGGCGGTTGCCAGGATACGCCGGTGATCGCCGATCATGGCGCGGCCCGAAACGAGCGTCGCTTTCTGTGCGACGCCGGCGCGAACCGCCTCTTCGATGATTCCGGCCTCATACGCCAGTTCATAACGCTGCAGGATCAATTCCTCGTTCCAGGGCGATCCGTCGAGACCGTATGACACGCTCACGCGCTCGATGCGCCCGCGGCGTTGTGCGGGATCGTCCGCGGCCTTGGCCCAGGCCCGCAGGCGCGGAATCATCGTCTTGTCGACGAAAGCGGGCGTGCGGACGCGACGATCCTCCCAGGGAAAATAGTCGTACCAGCTGTGCCATCCCGCATCGGTCTTGCCTGCCGTGCGTTCTTCGCGGGTCAGGCCGAGATAGCTGATCGAAATGACGCGCCTTTCGCCACTCTCGCCGACACGATCGCGGTCGGCAAAGGTGTAGAGCTGTTCGACATAGCCGAGCGGATGACTGGTCTGCCGCTCGACCCACGCTCGCAGTCCGGCCTGCAGCGACCGGTCGTCCAGCTCGAACGGGCCTGAGGGCAGGGCCGAACCACCGCGAATGGTCATGACGCGCGGTTCGCCGCCGGTGACGGCGGCCAGCACCGCGACGAGATCAACCGCCAAACCGGCTTTCGCCGGATCAGAGCGGCGCTTGTTCAAGGGGATTGGCTTCTCTTGCTGCAACGGCAATTTTCTCCCGCGGGCTTTTTCGCGATTCTATTCGAAACCCAGCGGTCAATCTGCGTGGTTGGCGGTCGGCCGGCAAGGTCGTTGTTAAAAAGGCCTGGGATACGTGACTGTCCCAAACGATCACGACCCCTGCAGGATCATGCTGAGTTCAAGCTCGCGGAAGCTCATGTAATTGCGGCGAATCCACTGATGCAGTTCGGTGGAGGAATCCTTCTCTTGCCGCAAATAGTCGGTGAACGAGAACGACAGCCGGTCGACATAGGTTTTCAGGAAATTCGGCAGCGCGCTGATGTTGAGAATCTTTCCGCGCGCGAAAGCCGGTGGCAATTCCCCGCGCACCACGTACTCGTTGTCAACGGTGACAAGCGCACTTGGCGGAATCTGGCGCTCCAGCGTCGGATAGCTTCGGGCCGAGACGCGGTCGGTATCGGCGACGAAGAGAATGACCGGCGCGATACTGCGGCGGACGGCTTCCTTCATGAAGCCGATTTCCTCAGTCATCTTGAAGAATTCGTCGAAGGCGTGAAAGCCAAGGTCGATCACCTTGGGCGCGCCGTCATGGATGATCAGGCGGTCCATCAGCGCCATCTTGCCGACCGTATCGTCGATTTCGGCGGTTTCGGTGATCTTCGGCAGAAAATCCAGCAGCGACGGCTCTTTCAGATTGACGTCGAAGGCTGTCACCTCGCGGTTCTTCAGCAGGAGAAACTCGCTCAAAAGGCGCGCGACCAGCGTCTTGCCGACCAGAGGGCGGGGCGAGCAAACGATGTAGACGGGTGTGTGGCGCATCACGCGCTATATCAGGCAGAACCAAGCCTCATTCCACCCCAATCGGAGCGGACGCGCAAATTATTTTTCGCCGCCGCGCGAGGTTGGTTTGCCGGAGCCGACGATGTCGGTGAGCTTGATGCGGTCGTATTCGCTCCAGACATTGGCGAGCCAGTGCCGGACATAGCCGCGCAGCACGAACGAATAGTTCGCCGCGTCGTCGCTGATGCCCTTGTTGGCCACGAATTTCAGGAACGGAACGGAGGCGACCTCGACCTGCTCGTAGGCCATTTCATTCAGCTTGGGGATGGTGAGGTCGGTCGCGTCCTTGATGCGGTGGAAGTACGAATTGTAGGTCGCCTGGTCCCACTGGAAGAACTGGGTGTCGTTGATGAAGTTCTTCACCAGGAAATAGCGCGCCCCCGCCATGAAATTGGAGGTTTCCGCGATTTCGTCGAGCGAGGCGATCGACGGACCGAGGATGTGGAACACGGCAAAGGTGATCTGGCCGGACTTGGCGGCATCGAGGAAGCCGATGTCGCGCAGGGAGGCGAGCGCCGGCGACAGCAGTCCGGCGCGGACGTCGATCACGGTGACCGAGGGGGAAACCGTGTTCAGCGTATCGAAGATCTTCATCTGGTCCGAGGTCGTCGTCATGTCGACGATCTCGGTGATGTCGGGATGGAAGCGCTTGAGCGTGCCGCGCGGAGATTCGGTGTCGAAAGCGCGGGTCAAGACATTATTGGCGCTGAAATAATCCAAGAGCGTGCGCGAGACGGTCGTCTTGCCGACCCCGCCCTTGTCAGCGCCTACCACGATCACTGCCGGCTTCGCCATGAACCTACCTGTATCCTGTTGGGCACATTTTTCTGTTCGAGCCGGACGTCCGGCTCCGGAAAGACCGGGATCAATCCCGGATATGTGCCGCAATCCCCCAACCGATTAGGCGCTCCGAAGAGATCGAAGCTCCCCTGTCTGCTTTGGGTGGGAAGATGGCAGAAACAAGGGAGAATTCAATTCATTAGAAGCAGGTCAGCCCCAATCATTCGACCGTCGTTAACGGCCGAAGGCGGCCTGAAGGTGGCCGCTTCGGATTTTTTCTAGAACTGTTCGGGCCTTAGTGGCGACCCCAAGGTCCGCTGGGCGGTCCACCGGGAGGCTCCGCCGGGCTGCCCCAGGGACCTGAAGGCGGACCCGAAGGTGGACCCGAGGGCGGGGCCGGCGAGGGGTCGTTGGCGTCGCTCCAGGGCCCCTTCGGCACGGGTGGCGGGGTCTGGCCGTCCGGAATTTGGCTTTGATCGTCGGCTGGCTGCTCCGACGGCAAAGCGAGCGGACCGGGGTCGCGTCCGCCGGCGAATTTGACCAGGGCCTCGACGCGGGCGTCCACCGAGGGGTGGGTGGCAAACAGGTCTGAAAAGCCTTCGCGCGGGTTGTCGAGGCACAACTCCATGATTGCCGAGGTCGCGCCCGGAAGCTCGCCGCGGTTCTCGATCTTGCGCAGCGCCGAGATCATGGCATCGGGGTTCTTGGTCAGTTCGACCGAGCCTGCGTCGGCCAGATATTCGCGCGAGCGCGACAGCGCCAGCCGCACCATTTGTGACAACAGCCAGGCCAGCGCGATCAGCGCAACCGCGATCAGGACGGCGATGATGGCGCCGCCGCCGGAGCTCCTTCGGTTGTCCGAAGAGGAGGAAGATCGCGAAGACGACCACGAGCCGCGGCCGCCGAAGCCGCCATAATAGCCGAAGTTGGTGAAGCTGCGGAAGAACAACTCGGCGAAGAAGCCGACCACGCCGGCAATGATCACCGCGATCACCATCATCTGCACGTCGCCGTTGCGGATATGGGTGAGTTCGTGGCCGAGCACGGCCTTGACCTCCTGGTCGTTCAGTGCGTTGAGCAGTCCCGACGTGACGGTGACGGAATATTGGCTCCGGTTGAGCCCGGTCGCATAGGCGTTCAGCGCATCGCTGTCGACGATCTTCAGCTTCGGCATCGGAATGCCGCGCGAGATGCAGAGATTCTCCAGGAGATTGTATAGGCGCGGCTGCTGCTGCCGCGTCACGGCTTCACCGCCGGTGACGGCATCGACGATCGACTGGTGGAAGAAATAGGCAATCGCGATCCAGAGCAACGTGCCGCCGGTGGCAAAGGGAAAGGCCTTGATCAGGTCGCGCGCGGCGGCCGCGAGGTAATAGTTAGCCGGCGCAGCCGGGCCAATGCTCATGACCTCGGCGATCAAGGCGCCGGCATAGACCATCACGTAAACCAGCACGAACAGCCCGCCGAGCAGGAGCATCGAACGGGTCCTGTTCGCCGCGATATGCGTGTAGAGACCGTAAGCGGCCATGACGTGGGACTCCGTTCAGTCCCCCCGCGATCAGAACTTCACCTGCGGTGCGGCTTCGACTTCGGTCCGGCTGGCGCCAAGGTCGAAGAACTCCTTGCGGGTGAAACCGAACGCGCCGGCAAACAGCGCGGCCGGCATCTGCTGAATGCCGGTGTTGTATTCCTGGACCGCGTTGTTGAAGAAGCGGCGGCTTGCCGCAATCTTGTTCTCGAGGTCGGAGAGTTCGCTCGCGAGCTGCTGGAAGTTGGCGTTGGCCTTGAGGTCCGGATAGGCCTCCGACAGCGCGATCAGCCGGCCGAGCGCGCCGGAGAGCTGGTTCTCCGCCGCCGAGACCTGCGCCGGTCCCTGTGCGGACATCGCCGAGTTACGCGCCTTGATGACGTCGTCGAGCGTGCCGCGTTCGTGCGCGGCGTAACCCTTCACCGTCTCGACCAGGTTCGGGATCAAATCGTGGCGTTGCTTGAGCTGAACGTCGATATCGGCATAGGCCTGGTTGACGCGCTGGCCGAGCGCGACCAGCCGGTTATAGGCCCCGAAGGCAAACAGGACGAGAACGACGATGATGCCGAGGACGATCCAGCCGGACATGGAAAACTCCTGAATTGGAAAGGGATGCGGATAGCCTAAACCAGGGACGATCGTACGGCAGCCGCCACGAAGTGGGTATCCCTTTAGTCGGCTGCAAGGGACGCGGAGTTCAACGGACAACCAGCTGAAACCGCTTATTTTTTTGCTCGACCGCGCTATGCGGCATCTAGGTCTCGTCGAACGCCGACGCGATGCGTTGCAAATAGTCGGCGAGTTGCGCGATCTCGTCAGGCGTGAGCGCGGCTTCGATGGTCTGGTTGATGCCCTTGAAGGGCTGGTCGATCCGTTTCAGGGCCGCGCGGCCGTCGCCGCTCAGCCGCAACTGCCAGGCGCGGGCATCGGCCTCATCGCGCACGCGCTCCAGCAGCCCCATGCCGAGCAGACGCTGGGCCATGGCCGTGAGAGCGGATTCATTGAGGCCGAGTTGCATGGCGACCTCGCGCTGGGACACCGCGCCGCGCGCGACCAGCGTCAGCACGGCGGCCTGCGCCGTCGTGATTTCGGCGGCGACGATCAGGGCACGATCGGCCGACTTCTGCACGCGGTGCGCGGCCAGTTGCAGCCGATGATAGAGGCGCGATTTCGAGGCGGGCGATTTTGGGCCGGACATGGCGATTCAATATCCTGCTTGCGCGCGGACATCCATCGGTTCTATATACTTCACTAGTGAAGTAAATAATAATGGAGCTGGCCAATGAGTGTCATCGACGTTTGGGCGCAGATCACGACGGAGCGGATGGCTAACCGGCCCTGGCTGAAGACGCTGATGCGCTGGACCGGGCGCGAGGACGCTATCCTGGAGAGCACCGACAGCACGCTCAAGGCGATGGACGCCGCCGGCGTCGACATCGCGCTGTTGTCAGCGTGGACCGGTCCCGAGGGGGAGTTGATCAGCAATGAAGAGGTGGCGCAGCAGATCGAGGCGGCGCCGACGCGGTTTCGCGGGCTCGCCAGCGTCGATCTCTATCAACCGATGACGGGTGTTCGCGACATCAGGCGCTGGGTCGATGGCAAGAGGTTTGTCGGCGTGCGCCTGGTGCCCTGGCTCTGGGATCTGCCGCCGAATGATCGCCGCTACTATCCGATCTATGCCGCTTGCGTCGAAGCCGGTGTTCCCTTCTGCACCCAGATCGGCCACACCGGGCCGTTGAAACGCTCAGAGACCGGACGGCTCATTCCCTATCTCGAAGACGTCTTGCTGGATTTTCCCGAGTTGGTCGTCGTCGCCGGTCACGTCGGTTTTCCTTGGCTCGACGAACTGGTGACACTCTCGGTGAAGTTTCCCAACTTTCATGTCGATACGTCAGCCTACGCGCTGCATCGGCTGCCGCCGGCCTTTGTCGAGTGGATGAAGGGGATTGGGCGGAGCCGGGTGATGTTCGGCACCAACTGGCCGATGCTTTCGCCGCAGAAATGTCTTGCGGGACTGAGCGCGCTCGGACTTCCCGAGGCGCAATCGGAGGCGTTCCTGTCCGGCAATGCGCGCCGGGTGTTCGCGCTCTGATGTGCCAGTCCCGTCGAGGCTCGTCAAATGAGGCTGACATCCACACATTTTTCGAAGACCGGCGAACGCCTCAAGGAGCTCCCTGAAAGAAAGCTCAAGCCGAGGCGTTCAAACCCCGGTTTCGACATCGCGGGGTCGCGCGCCCATAGGCCGTCATCCAGATAACGTTGCAGAGAACGAGCGAGTAGCTCCTCGGATATATCAGGAAAGAAGCAAGCGACGACCTCCGCGAGCTCTCGTCCGCTATGGGTGGTGAGCCAAGCTTGCATCTTTGCCAGCGCATGGGTCATGCCGAGAAAGGCGTCGCGCTGTGCCGCGATTTTGCTTCGGGTTGAAATGAAGGATGTATAGACCGTCGGCCCCCGCGAACTGGCGGCATACAGGACGGTGCCGGCTTGATCGATTTCGGCTTGCGACGCATATGGCTCGAACGCCTGCATCACATCAAGCGTTTTGCTGCGCAGCGCCGCGTAGTTATCCGGCATCGTTCGATCGCCAATTCGCGCGATCGTTGCAGGGTCGATGCCGATTTCCCGCAAGTCGTGTTGCAGGCACATCCAGGGTGTGGGCACCTCCGAGACCGCGGCAAAACGCAGGCGCGCGAGGTCCGAAAGCTTAAATCCCTCGGAATTGCCAATGAGCAAAAACGGGTCGCGCGAGACGACCTCGCCAAAGCAGACCAAGGGGCTTTGCTCGTCCCGGTCGTGCGCCATCATGACGCGCATCGGACCGCCCCACGTCAGATCAATCGTGCCATTGGTGAGATGCGCAATGGCGTCACCCGGTGCTGCGCTGGAAATCAATTCCACATCGACGCCTTCGCTCGCCGAGAGGCCGAGCGCGTGAATGGCGTAAAACGGGGCATAAAAGATTGCGCGAAAATTCTCCATCAGTCTGATCTTCACGTCGATCTCCTATTCCAAAACCAAACCGGAAGACTTGATCGGCCCGGCCCATTTGGCGATCTCGTCGGTGACGAATTTGGCGAGATAGGCCGATGAACGCCGTTCGTCAGCGACGAGATCGATGCCATTTGCCTTGAATCGCGCTTGCACCATGGAATCGTTCATCGCTGCGACAGTGGCATCGTGCAGCCTTTGAACGATCAATGCCGGCGTGTTCTTGGGGAGAAAGAGCGCGCTCCAATTGGTTGCCTCGAAATCCGCCAACCCCTGCTCATGCGCCGACGCCACATTTGGCAAACTCGGCGAGCGCTCACGGCTCAATATGGCGATGGGCTTGATGGCTCCGCTTTCGATGTGAGGAAGCGCGGTCGGCGTATCGATGCAGAGATAGTCTATTCGCTGCGCGATCAGGTCCTGCATCGCCAAAGCGCCACCGCGATAGGGCACATGGTTGACATCGATGCCGATGCGCGCGTTGATCAAGGCGCAGCCGAGATGAGTAGCAGAGCCGGCACCCGCCGAAGCAAAGTGCATCGTTGTCTGATTGGCCTTCGCATACGCCGTGAACTCCCGCAAATTGTTGGCAGGAAAATCCTTGCGCGCCACCATCACCAGCGCAAGCTCAGCGATCAGCACGACTGGAGCGAAATCTTCGGCCGCATTGTAAGATGGAGTTTTATAGAGCGTTTGACTGACGGCGTGGGTGCCGACATTGCCGAGCACGAATTGGTATCCGTCCGGCGCCGATTTGGCGACCCGTGCGGCGCCGATCATGCCGCCGGCCCCACCAAGGTTCTCCACAATCACTTGTTCGTGCAAGGCGTCGCTCAAGGCAGGTTGCAAAATGCGGGCAACCGCATCCATCGGACCACCGGTTGCGAACGGGACGATCATCGTCAGCGGCCGGCTCGGCCAAGCGTGCGCCTCGGCCGGGGGCACCAAGTTCGCAAGCGAAGCAATCAGGGCGAAGCGAAACATTCTCTGAAGCATTCCCGGCTCACGATAGTACATGTCCGCCGATTGATTGCGGATTTGGTCGCTTGAGATATCCTCTTCTGGCTGCACAGACAAATAGGGTGATCGACCATGCGTTTCTGGATCTGGCTCGTGTTCGGAGCCTGGATCGTGGCAATTCCGAATTCGGCGCAAGCCGAGTACCCGGAGCGGCTGATCACCCTGATCGTCGCTGTCCCGCCGGGAGGCGCCGGCGATATTGTCGCACGGCAGTTTGCGAACAGACTTTCCGAATTGCTCAAGCAGAATATCGTCATCGAAAATCGGGGAGGGGCAGCGGGCACCATTGCGGCTGCGATCACGGCACGAGCGGCTGCGGATGGTTATACCCTTCTCCTCTCGTCGATCGCGACCCATGCCACCGCTCCGGTCGTCTACAAGAATATCACCTACGATCCATCCAAGGATTTTTCGCACATTGGTTTGATCGCGACCGCGCCTGCGATTCTCAGCGTCAATTCCGCGCTGCCCATTCATTCGGTCGCTGATCTCGTCGCTTATGCCAAAGACAAGCCGGGCGAGCTCAATTTCGGCTCGTCTGGCAACGGAAGCGGGCCGCAGCTGTGGGGCGAGATGTTCATGGCCGCATCGGGCGCCAGGCTCACTCACGTTCCCTACAAAGGATCGGGCCCTGCAGTGGTCGATCTGCTCGCCGGCAGAATACAGATGATGTTCGATGCTGCGGCGGCGCAAATGTCGGGTATCCAAACCGGGCAATTGCGACCGCTGGCTGTCATGAGTGCGGAGCGCTCGATTTTCCTTCCTGACGTCCCGACCATGGCCGAGGCCGGCTACCCCCAGGTCACGGGTAATTTGTGGTACGGCCTTTCTGCTCCCGCGAAGCTGCCATCATCCGTCGTGGCGCGGCTTGAAGGCGCCTTACAAAAAATTGCGGCCATGCCCGATTTTCAAGAGGCATTGCAACAAGTGGGCCTACTTTCAACGCCGATGTCCGCGCGAAGCTACTCCCAGTTTATTTTGGATGAGAACGACAAATACCGTAAGGTCGCACGAACGGCGAACATTACGGTCGATTGACGTCCTCGACCGCCTCGCCCCAGCGCCAGCGGCGAGCCGCGGCATAGGCCGTTTTGTCGCGGCTTTGGACTTTCGCCACACCAAGTCCGTTCGCCGTGCAGAGTTTGGCTGACACTTCAACCTTGTTGATTGCGGGCTGCGCCAGCACGCGCGACAAGCGCTGGGTCGCAGGTCCGCGCGTCAGCACGACATAGCTGAATTTTTCATCTTCGAACGGAAGCTCGGCGCCCTTGATCTGGATATGCGCGCGCAGCCGCGGCAGCCGTTGCGCGAAATGGCACCAGTCGGGCGGTACAAGCGGGCACGCGCGATCATGCGGGCAGGGCGCCGCGACATGCGCGCCGCTTGCGATCAGTTGCGCGCGAAGTTGGATGATCCGCGCGTAGCCGGCGGGCGTACCGGGCTCGACGACAAGCAGTGTATCGCGCGTCTTGCTCCACAGGCGTTCGGCAAGCGCGCGCCGTTCGGCCTCGCTGACTTCGCCGATCAGGTAGCTTGCGATCACGACGTCGGCCGCCTCGACCTCGTCAAGCGCGTGAGCGTCGCGGCGGCAGGTCATCGTGGCAAGCCGTGGGTTCTCTTTGCCAAGCTTGAGCGCCAGCGTTTGCAAAGCGGCGTTGATGTCGAGCAGCATGAACGCTTGCAGCGAGGCGAACGTCTCGGCCGCGGCCCAGCTCGCCGTGCCCGGGCCGGCGCCGACATCGAGCAGGCGTTGAGGCGCAAAGTCCGGCCGCGCTTCGCAAAGCGCGTTCAGGCACGCCGACACCGCGGCATAGGTCGCAGGCATCCGCACCAGCGCATAGGCCAGCGCATCGACAGGCGAGGCGATGGCGTGGGAGTTGCCGCCGTCGCGATAGGTTTTGGAAATCTGCGCCGCGCGCGCGGCGATGTCATCGCGCGCCAGACCCTCCAGCTTCTTGTCCAGCGCGGCGCGGAGGTCGGGAGGTAGGGAGGGGGAGATCATGTAGCGAACATCTCCACGTCATTGCGAGCGGAGCGAAGCAATCCAGTTTATCTCATGGGTATCTGGATTGCTTCGTCGCTATCGCTCCTCGCAATGACGGCGTCGAGGCCCGAGCGTCCGTCCTACGCCACGTGCTGGTCGAGGATTGCGACCGCCTCGTCCAGCGCCACCGACACGAGCTGCGACACGCCGCGTTCGGCCATGGTGACGCCGAACAGGCGGTTCATCCGCGCCATCGTGATCGGATTGTGCGTGATGATGATGAAGCGCGTCTCGGTGGTCGACGTCATTTCATGCAGCAAGTTGCAGAAGCGTTCGACATTGTGGTCGTCGAGCGGCGCGTCGACCTCGTCCAGCACGCAGATCGGCGACGGATTGGTGAGGAACACCGCAAAGATCAGCGCCAGCGCCGTCAGCGCCTGCTCGCCGCCAGAGAGCAGCGACAGCGTCTGCGGCTTCTTGCCGGGCGGCTTCGCAATGATTTCGAGGCCCGCTTCCAGCGGATCCTCGCTCTCGATCAGGTGCAGCGCGGCTTCGCCGCCGCCGAACAGTTCGACGAACAGGCGCTTGAAATGGTTGTTGACCGTCTCGAACGAGGCGAGAAGTCGCTCGCGCGCTTCGCGGTTGAGGCTCTGGATGCCTTGACGAAGGCGCTTGATGGCCTCGACCAGATCGTCGCGTTCGGTGGTCAGCGTCGTGTGCTGTGCCTCGACCTCGCGCAGCTCTTCCTCGGCGCGCAGGTTGACGGCGCCAAGCCGTTCACGGTCGCGCCGCAGCTTTTCGAGGTTTTCCTCGATCTCGGGAAGCGGCGGCAATTCCGCGCCCACCTCGATCTCGGCAAGGCCGGCGACCGCATGCGGCTCGACCTCCAGCATGTCGTGGATCTCGCGTTCGATATCGGCGAGACGGCGCTTGGCGCCGTCCATCCGCTCTTCGGCGCGGCCGGTCGCCTCGCGCGCGCTCGACAAGGCTTCGAGCGATGCCTTGGCGGCGCGATCGGTCTCGGCCATGACGTTTTCAGCAGCCGCCAGTGTATCGGCCGCAGTGCGACGGCCACCCTCGGCCGCCTCGATTTCGCTGATCAGAGCGCGGCGCTTTTCGGCAAAGACCGCCGGCGCGTTTTCGAGCTCGGCGCGTTCGGCCTTGACCTCGTTGGTGCGGGCTTCGATCGTCTCGAGTTGCGAAGCAGCGCTGGTCTTGCGGCTTTGCCAGTCGTTGCGTTCGGCGGTGATCGCCTGAAGCCTTCGGTCGGCGAGTTCGGCTTCGCGCGCCAGCGCCTGCGCCTCGGCGCGCACCTGCGCGGCGACGCGGCGGCAGCCCTCGATGCCGGTCTTGACCTCAGTGAGCCGCGCTTCGGTGGGCTCGCTCGACGGCAACTCGGCCAGCGCTGCGGTCGCGCTTTCATGGGCGGTTTGAGCTTCGCCGCGATCGGCGGCGATGCGGCTGCGCGCCTCCGTCAACGCCGACTTGCGGGCCGTGTGACGGTTGATTTCGCGTTCGGTTGCAGCATGGCGCTCGCGCGCCGCGTCTGCTTCGCGCTGTGCTGCACGCGAAGCTTCGCGGGCAGCGGTTTCCGCTGACGCGGCCGCCTTCAACTCGGCTTCGGCGGTCTCGAGCGCCTGCCGCTTGGCGCTCGCATCGATCCGCGCCTGTTCCAGCTCGTTTTCAATGTCGACAAGACGCGCGCGTTCGGCGAGGCGCCGCGCTGCGCCGGTCGGTGCATGGGCTGCGGCAACAAAGCCATCCCAGCGCCAGACGTCACCCTCCAGCGATACCAGCCGCTGGCCGGTCTTCAGCTGCGAGATCAACTCGGCCCCACGTTCGCGCGTGACGACACCGATCTGCGCCAGACGCCGCTTGAGTTCAGGCGGCGCCTGAACATGCGCGGCGAGGGATTCCACTCCCGCGGGCAGCGTCGGATCGCCCTCCGTCACGCCGGTATTGGTCCAGCGCATCGGCGCGGACGGATCGACGGGGGCATCGAGATCGTCGCCGAGTACGGCGCCGATCGCTTTTTCATAGCCCTTCGCCACCGTGATGCCATCGATGATCGGCGGCCAGAGGTTCTTGGTCTCGCTGTTGACGAGTTTTGAGATGGTGCGCGCTTCGGTTTCAAGGCGCTGCACGCGCTTGTCCGCTTCGGTGAGTGGTGCGCGCGAGGCCTCGAGCCTGGCGCGGGCTGCGGCATGCGCGGCCTCGGCGGATTGCGAGGCGCTCTCAGCGCTGGCCCGGTTTTCCTGGCTTTCTTCCACCGCAGCCGCGAGCATGGCGATGTCGCCGTGCCCGCCGGTCTCTTCGGCGAGCTTCTGTTCGTCATGCTCGACATTGGCG
>Ga0070741_10008026_pt1 | contig 21434 bp, 23 predicted proteins | sample Coa_R1_4_FD_66440 | JGI IMG/M metagenome (GOLD analysis project Ga0070741, IMG submission 66440) | Surface soil microbial communities from Centralia Pennsylvania, which are recovering from an underground coalmine fire - Coalmine... | ecosystem: Environmental > Terrestrial > Soil > Unclassified ... | reverse complement strand
CGGAGGTGCGCCGTGCCAACCTTCGCCGCGTCGCCGGCCTGTTCGAGCCGTACCGACTGCGGCTCGGGATCGTCCTCTTCCTGATCGGAATCTCGGCTCTCCTCGGCATCGCGTCGCCGTTCCTGCTCCGCAAGGTGCTCGACGACGCGATCCCGCACAAGGACGTGGCGCTGCTGTCCGCGCTCGTCGGCGGGATGATCGCGATCTCGGTCGTCACCGGCGCGCTCGGCGTCCTCCAGACCTACCTGTCGAACATCGTCGGCCAGCAGGTGATGCACGACCTGCGCTCGGCCGTGTACCGGCACCTGCAGCGGCTGTCGCTGGCCTTCTTCACGCGCACCCGGACGGGCGAGATCCAGTCGCGGATCTCGAACGACATCGGCGGCGTCGACACGGTGGTCACGTCGACGGCGACGTCGATCGTCTCGAACCTGACGACGGTGATCGCGACCGTCGTCGCCATGTTCCTGCTCGACTGGCGGCTCGCGGTCTTCTCGCTCGGCCTGCTGCCGTTCTTCGTCTGGCTGACTCGGCGCGTCGGCAAGGAGCGGCGGCGGATCACGGCGACGCAGCAGCGGACGCTGGCCGACCTGTCGACGCTGGTCGAGGAGTCGCTGTCCGTCTCCGGGATCCTGCTCGGACGGACGATGGGGCGCTCGGTCGAGCTCGGCGACCGCTTCACGCGTGAGTCGGAGGAGCTGGCGCGGCTCGAGGTCGCTTCCCGGATGACGGGCCGCTGGATCATGGCGCTGATCCAGACGACGTTCGCCGTCATGCCGGCGGCGGTCTACTGGTTCGGCGGCTGGAGCCTCGCGCACGGCGGCGGCGCGATCTCGATCGGCACGCTCGTCGCGTTCACGACGCTGCAGACGCGGCTGTTCTTCCCGATCGGCCAGCTGCTGTCGGTCGGCGTCGACGTCCAGACCTCGCTCGCGCTCTTCGACCGCGTCTTCGAGTACCTCGACCTGCCGGTCGACCTCGACGAGAAGCCGGACGCCGTGGAGCTCGGGCAGTGCCGCGGCGATGTCGTCTTCGACCACGTCTGGTTCCGCTACTCGCCCGACGCCCCGTGGACGCTCGAGGACGTGACGGTCGTCGTCCCGCCGGGCTCGAAGCTGGCGATCGTCGGCGAGACCGGCGCGGGCAAGACGACGATGGGCTATCTCGTCGCGCGGTTGTACGACGCCGAGCGCGGAGCGGTGACGATCGACGGGGAGGACGTTCGCGACGTCACCTTCGCCTCCCTGGCGCGGACGGTCGGCGTCGTCTCGCAGGAGACGTACCTCTTCCACGACACGGTGCGCGAGAACCTTCGCTTCGCGCGGCCGGACGCGACCGACGAGGAGATCGAGGAGGCGGTCCGGGCGGCGCGCATCCACGGGCTGATCGCGTCGCTGCCGGACGGCTACGACACGGTCGTCGGTGAGCGCGGCTACCGGTTCTCGGGCGGCGAGAAGCAGCGGATCGCGATCGCGCGAACGATCCTCCGGAACCCGCCGGTGCTGGTGCTGGACGAGGCGACGAGCGCCCTGGACACGCAGACGGAGCGGGCCGTGCAGGAGGCGCTCGACCGGCTGGCGGAGGGCCGGACGACGATCGCGATCGCGCACCGGCTCTCGACGGTTCGCGACGCCGACCAGATCGTCGTCCTCGACGCCGGCAGGATCGTCGAGCAGGGCACGCACGACGAGCTGCTCGAGCTCGGCGGCCGCTACGCGGCGCTTGTTTCGCGCGATGCCGAGCTGGCGACGCTCGCCTGACCTGAGAAGCCGTGCAACTCGCCGAAGATACGTCTTTCGGTCAATAGCGATTCGGCGGCGCCGTTTGTAGCGTCGCGACCATCATGTACGAGACCCTCAAGAGCGCGATTCCGGCGATCACGGCCCGCCAGCGGGAGGTCGTCGAGCTGATCGCGGCAGGTTGCTCGAACGAGGAGATCGGCGCACGACTCGGCATCTCGCCGAGGACGGCAAAGGCCCATTCGGACATCCTGCGGCAGAAGCTCGGCGTCACTCGCCGGCGGCAGATCCCGGCCGCCTACCGCGCCGCGACCGGCGACGATCCACTTGCCAACCGGCTAGTGGCCGCCGGCCGTCGGCATTGACGTAGCCTCCGGCGCCCGCGACCGAAAGTTGCGGGCGCCGGAGCTCGTAATCGAACCCGCTACGCGTTACGGTTCGAAGTGCCGGGAGTCACACCGAGGTCGTCGAGTGAAGTTCGAGGCAGGCGAGGTCGAGATAGTCGAGCGGAGTCACGTCATCAAGCGCCCGCGCTTGACGCGCCTACTCGACGAAACAGACGCACGAGTCATCCTCCTGATCGCCCCAGCGGGGTACGGCAAGACAACGCTTGCCCGCGAATGGCTCAGGGAACGCACACACGGGTGGTACCGGGGCTCTTCGGCGAGCGTAGACCTTGCTGCGTTAGCGCTAGGTCTCGCGGCCGCCTCCTCCGCGATCGTCCCGGGCGCTGGCGAGCGACTTAAGGCACGCCTCCAGATCTCTCGGGACCCAGCCGAGGAAGTTGAACAACTTGCGAATCTTTTGGCCGCAGACCTCGCGGGCTGGCCGCGAACAGCCTGGCTTGTTTTCGATGATTATCAATTTGCATGCGACTCAGAAGCTGGGGAACGCTTCGTTGATCAACTGATCTATGAGTGCCCGCTCCGGCTTCTTATTGCAAGCCGCACCCGGCCTCGTTGGGCGACCGCGCGCAAACTGCTCTATGGCGAATTCTTTGAAGTCGGTCGCAATCTTCTCGCAATGAGTAGCGACGAGGCGGAATATGTGCTGAATAAACCGTCTCACGAAGCCGAGGGGTTGCTTTCGCTGGCCGACGGCTGGCCTGCTCTACTTGCGCTCACAAGCGTTGCCGCTGGGGATGATTTGCCCGGAGAGATCTTCTCTGAAGAACTCTACGCGTTTTTTCGTTGAAGAGCTTTACTCGGCGGCAGAATCTAGTACCCGGCAGATCCTGCGCCAGCTCGCGCTCGCGCCCTACGTCACTGCTGAAATCGCCGAGGCAATACTGGGACACGACGCTAGCGATGCTATAGCGCAAGGACAGGAACTTGGCTTTTTCAGCTCCCATTCGGGACGGTTCGAGTTTCATCCGTTGTTGAGAACGTTCTTAAGGTCGAAATTTCGGAAGCGAACTGATGACCCGACAGGTGAGTTCGTAGCGCGGCTGGCTCAGGTGCTGATCAATGAGGAGGCCTGGGACGACGTCTTCGAGCTGGCATCGCGGTTCGCCGATGACATAGTCCTGATCGACCTCTTTGATGCGGCGCTTTGCCAGATGCTTGAGCATGCGCGCTTATCGACGTTGGAGCGGTGGATCGCTCGAGCGACATCCAGGCACCTGGACTCGCCATTAGTCGACCTCGCTGATGCGGAGGTCGCACTACGCAAAGGCGAACTCGCGAGGGCGGAGGCGCTGGCGTGCCAAGCCACTCGGCGCTTTCGACGTGAGGATCCGAATGTGTCTCGCGCCTGGTGGATAGCGGGCACCAGTTCTCACTTAGCTAGCAATGACGCCGCGTCAGCGAGCTACTTCAAGAAGGCAGAAGGTTTAGCGATGTGCGAAGATGACGTCTCTCGAGCGATCTGGGGTCGATTCCTCGCGGCAGATTGCTTGGAGCAAAACGCTAACGCCGCGGCGCTGCTAGCACGCCTTGTGAGTCGCTCGGCTGAGACGGTCGACGAGCGCTTGCGGATCGCCATTGGCAAGGTTCGAACTGCGTTGCTCTGTGGAGATCTCAGTAAAGCCCTCAACGATATCGATGCGTTAAATCATTTGACTGACCGATCGCGCGACCCTCTCATAAGGAGTTCCTTCTTGCAAACAAGGGCCTATCTGCTCAGTGTATGCGGTAAGTATAGAGAAGCTCTTGCGGCCGCGACATACCAAATTGACTACGTCCGAAGCACTTATCTAGATTTTGTGTTGCCCTATAGCTATCTGAATGCCGCACTAGCCCATCTTGGGCTGAGGCAGTTCCGTGAAGCAAGGCAGAAGCTTACCGAGTGCGGACGTACCTCAAGAAGTGATTTCGTGACATGCAACATGTTCATCGGTCGCGCACGGCTCGGCCTCGCTACTTATCAATTTGGAGAGACGCTCGACCACTTCGATCAGGGCTATCCAGTCGCAATGACCTGCCTGGCTGCCCACGCCGAGTACCTGGCATGGTGGTCATTAGCTCATGCTGTGGCTGGGAACGAGCGCGAGGCCACCAAACGGGCTGATCAAGCGGAGTCGCTTTCGAGTCGGGTGGAAGTGTCGGCACTCGTTCCGTGGACACGCGCCGTGCTTGCCACCAATGACCGGTCGGCACGGCGATTAGCAACTGCTGCTTACGAGACTTCTCTCGCGACGGCGAATATCAACGCCTTCGTTACCGCGTATCGGGCGCATCCCAAGCTTATGCGGCTGCTTTTCGGAGAAGTGAGGAACAGGGACAGCTTGAAAGCGATCCTCGAGCATGCAAATGACTACGGAATCGCCCGGCAACTGGGAGTAGTGCTTCCAGCTCCGGCAGCCACAAGTCTCACAGGCGACCTGACAAAGCGAGAACGTGAGGTGCTGGATCTCGTCTCTCAGGGGCTCCTGAACAAGGAGATTGCCCGAACGTTGTTCATCAGCGAAGCGACCGTGAAGGTTCACGTTCGGAAGATCTGCCAGAAGCTGGGGGTGCGAACTCGGACCGAGGCGGCTATGCGGGCTGCCGAGGTCAGCGGCTAGCCGCGACTTCCGAGCTCGGCCGCGCGTTCCTGCGCCGCCGGAACTCGAAGCGGTTCTCCTCCCCGGCCCAGAGGCGGCGCACATTCGCGCGATGGAGAACCAGCACGCCAACGCCCGCCGCGGCGCCGAAGGCGACGACCGGCCACGGATAGCCGAGCCCATAGGCCAGCGGCGCAAGAGAGGCCGCGGCCAGTATCGACGACACCGACGCGTACCGCGTAACCAGAAACAGCACGACCCAGAGCCCGACCCCGGCCAGCCCCAGCAACGGCGCAACACCCAGGAAAGCACCGCCCGCCGTCGCGACCATCTTCCCGCCCTTGGCAAAGCGCAGGAACACCGGCCGGGCGTGCCCGACCATCGCCGCGGCGCCCGTCAGCACGCCGCAGAGGTGGCCTACCACCAGCGTCGCCGCCAGCGTCGGCCCGAACGCCTTCAGGATGTCCAGCAGCATCACGGGCAGCCCCCAGCGCCAGCCGAACGTCCGCCAGACGTTCGTCCCGCCGAGGTTGTGGCTGCCGACCGTGCGGATGTCGACGCCCTTCCCCCACCGGACGAGCCAGTAGCCGAACGTCACGCTCCCGCACAGGTAGCCGAGAACGATGAAGGGCGCGTACAACAACTACGCGCGGATGCCGTACTGCGAGATCCAGCCGTTCACGACGCCCCAGTCGAGGTTGCGGAAGAATGCCTCGATGTAGGACGCGCGGTCGGTCTGGTAGTCGAGGAAGTACGCGTGCTCGTAGACGTCGAGCGCGACGAGCGGCGTGGCGTTCCAGATCGGGAATGTGTTCTGCGCATCGCCGACGTAGTTCACGAGCCGGCCCTCGTCCCAGTCGTAGGCAGCCCAGGCCCAGCCGCGCCCCGCCATGCCCGTCGCGCGCAGATCCGCCTTCCAGGCGTCGAACGAGCCGAAGCCCGCCTCGATCAGGCCCGCGATCGCGCCCGTCGCCGGGCCGCCGTCGCCGCCCAGGTGCTCGAAGTAGATCTCGTGGTTCTTGACGCCGCCGACGGCGAAGCTCAGGTCGACCTTCAAGGCGCGCACCTCGGAGTAGACCTGGTTCGCGGCCGACAGGTCGACCTCGACGAGCTTGCCGAGGATCTCGTTCCGCTTGTTCACGTAGCCCTGGTAGAGCTTGTAATGGGCCTCGACCGACTGGCGGGAGATGCCGTCCAGCTCGTAGAGGCTCGGCTTGAGCTCGCGCGCGGCGATCTCTTCCGTGTTGAAGGCAAGCGTCGTCATCGGGTCCCTTTCCGTCCGGAGTCGAAGGCGGTCGGAGCATAACCGCCGGAAGCCGAAAATCCGCTCGGCGGGCGGCGCCGTAAGGCCAAGTGATGGCCATGGATTACGCCCTGGACCGCCCTGTCTGCCTGCCGACCGTCAGTAGAGTCCGGTCGATCAGCGAGGTGACCGCCCTCAACCCGACCGACGAGGAGCTGCTCGAGCGCGTCGGCCGACGCGACCACGACGCGTTCGAGGCGCTCTACAAGCGCTACTCGCGCTCCGTGCTCGGGCTCGCGCTCCGCCGCCTCGGCGACCGCGGCCGGGCGGAGGACGCGCTCCAGGAGACGTTCACGGCCATCTGGCGGGCAGCAAGGACCTACAAGCCGGAACGCGGGAAGGCGGCGCCCTGGCTGTTCGCGGTCGCGCGGAACAGCATCTCCGACCGTGGCCGGGCACGGCGCGAGCCGCCGGCGGAGGCACCCGACGAGCCCACGATGGAGGCCGGCCCGGACGAGCGGGCCGAGCAGAGCTGGCTCTCGTGGCGCGTCCACGGCGCGCTCGAGACGCTCCCCGACCACGAGCGGGAGCTGATCGAGCTCGCGTACTGGAGCGGCCTCTCGCAGAGCGAGATCGCCGCGCTCGTGGGGATCCCGCTGGGTACGGTGAAAACACGCACGCGCAGCGCGCTCGCACGTCTGGCGGACGAGCTGGAAGAGGAGTTGAAGTGACGAACGAACCTGATTTTCGCGAGCTCGTTGGCGACGACGGTGGACGCGAGGAGCTCGACCGGCTCCGCCGTGTGCACGAGCTTCTGGTCGCTGCCGGGCCGCCGCCGGAGCTCTCCCCGCGCGTCGCGAACCCGCCCGAGGTCGAGGAGTCGAAGGTGCTCGAGTTCAAGCGCCGCCGGCCCGCGACCCTGCTCCTGGCCGGAGTCGCCGCAGCGGCTGCCGCGTTCGTGATCGGCTACGCGGTCGGCGACCACCACAGCAGCTTCTCGGCGCAGTTCTCGGTCCCGATGCACGGGCTCAAGCAGACGCGTGCCGCGGAAGCGAGCGTCGAGGTGGGGAGCCACGATTCCGGCGGGAACTACCCGCTGCAGATGACGGTCAAGGGCCTGCCGCACGCGCCGAAGGGCGGCTTCTACGAGCTGCTGCTGTCGAAGAAGGGCGTGCCGACGAAGTCTTGCGGCGACTTCGTGGTCGACGGCAACGTCACGACCGTCCGGCTCTCGGTGCCCTACGACCTGCCCGACTGGCGCGTGAAGAAGCTCTACGACGGCTGGGTGGTCGTGCTGCACAAGCCGGGGCAGTTGTCCGCGCCGGTCGTGATGTCGACCTAGCTACGGCGCAACGCGCTCGTTGGCCACGAAGGCCACGTGCGTGACCGGCATCAGCTCGGCGAAGAACGTCTCGACGGCCTCCGCGTAGCGCCGGATCTCTCGCTGGGCCATCTCGGCGTTCCGGAGCGAGACGAAGTTCATCAGCGCCCGCGCGTTGACCGTCCAGAAGAACTCGGTGTAGGCGCCGACCGGCAGGGCGCAGCGGGCGATCTCGCGCGCGACGCCCGCCTCGACGAGCCGCTCGTAGGTCGCGAACGCCTGCTCGTAGACCGACTGCAGCTCCTCGCGAGTCTGCTCGGCGAGCTCGGGCTCGACCGGCTCGAACGTGTAGGCGCCCGGCTTGCCGACCTGCGTGCGGACGTCCTCGGGCGCGGGCACGTAGAAGTCGTCGCTCGCCTTCGCGTAGCGCATGCTGAACTCGTTGAACGACGACCAGCGGTGCCGCATCCATTCGCGCGCGACGAAGATCGGGCAGCGAATGTGGAAGCGGAAGACCGCGTGCTCGAACGGGCTCGAGTGCCTCTCCCGCATCAGGAACCGGATCAGCCCCTCGTCCGCCTCATCCATGTCGGCCTTGCGGCGCGCGAAGCTGACGCGGGCGCCGTTCACGACGGCCAGGTCGTCGGCCATCGACGCGTCCAGCCGCACGAAGCCGTGGTCGAGAACCTGGATGGTGCCGTCGGGGATCACGTCGGTGACTGTTGCCACGGGGCGCGGACCATAGCGGGGCGGTCAGACGGCACGGCCGGTGGCGTACCAGGCGCGCGCGGTCAGCGTGAACGGCCCTTCCGGCGAGCCGAGCCGCCCGCGCATCTCTTCGCGGAGCTGCGCACGGCCGTTGTCGTCGAGCGACTCGACGAACGCGCCGGCCGGACCGGCCGCGCCGAGAAACGGCGTCCAGAAGTCGTCGAAGTCCGCGTACTCAGCCTCGACCTCGAGCGCGCCCTCGGCCACGTCTTCGAGCCCGGCGCCGCGGAAGAGCTCCGAGATCTCGCCCTCGCGGCCGAAGCGGCGGGTCGACTCGTCCGGCGCGCCGGGGTCGACGACCCTGGCCGAGTCCCAGAACACGCGGAGCATCCTCATGCCGACCGTGAAGTCCCAGACCGACGCGCCGACGAGGCCGCCCGGGCGGACGACGCGGCGCATCTCGGCGGCCGCGGCTTCGGGGTCGCTGACGAAGTGGAAGACGAGCTGCGCGAGCGCCGCGTCGAAGCGCGCGTCCGGGTAGGGCAGCTCTTCGGCCCGGCCGCGCCGGACGTCGATGCCCGGGTAGCGCCCCCTGCACGCCTCCACGAACGACTCCGATGGGTCGATCGCCGTGACGTGCCCCGGGCCGACGCGCCGGACGAGCTCGGCCGTCAGCGCGCCCGGCCCGCAGCCCACGTCGAGCACTTCCTGTCCGGCTTCGATCCCGAGCGCGGCCGCGAACGCAACCGCGAGCTTCGCCGAGTACCTGCCCATGAACCGGTCATAGGTCTCGCCGGAGACCTGAAACGTGCGCGCGCCCGGAGTTCCGCTATCACTCATCCGTGGCCAAACTCTACGCGGGCTCGTCCGGATTCTCGTACGCGTCCTGGAAGCCGGGCTTCTACCCGGCCGGGACGAAGGCAGGCGACTTCCTGCGCACCTACGCCGAACGGCTGCGGACCGTGGAGCTGAATGCCACGTTCTACCGGCTGCCGTCCGAGGAGCAGCTCCGTGCTTGGGCGGCGCAGGTGCCGGACGACTTCCGGTTCGGCGTGAAGATGAGCCGGCAGATCACGCACTTCGGGCGGGTGGACGGGATCCCGACGTTCTGCGAGCGGGTGCGCGCGATGGGCGACCGGCTCGGGCCGATCCTCGTCCAGCTCCCGCCGACCCGTCCCCGCGACGAAGGGCTGCTCCGGCTCTTCCTCGACTCGCTCGACCCCGGGCTCCGCTACGCGTTCGAGTTCCGGCACGAGAGCTGGGCCGGTGTCGACCTCGAGGGTCACGCGCTCGTCGGCTCGCTCGAGGGCGACGCGCCGTTCCGGTACCTGCGGCTGCGCGAGCCGCCGTACGACGAGGCGGCGCTCGCCGAATGGGCGGCACGGATCCGGCCCGTCGTCGCCGGCGGGGCCGACGTGTTCGTCTACTTCAAGCACGAGGACGAGCCGACCGCGCCCGTGTACGCGAAGCGACTGCTCGAGCTTTGCGAGACTCCCTGACATGGACGAACGCGAGCGCTTCCTGATCCGGTACGCGGCCGGATTTTCGCCCTTCGTCGTCGCGCGGGCCGAAGGCGCCTGGGTCGAGACCGCCGACGGCAAGCGCGTCCTCGACTTCACGTCGGGCCAGATCTGCTCGACGATCGGGCACAACCATCCGCGGATCAACGACGCGATCAGGCGGTCGCTCGACGAGGTCGTGCACCTCAACTCGTGGATGCTCTCGGAGCCGGTGCTGGCGCTGGCCGAGCGTCTTGCCGGCCTCGTCCCGGCGCCGCTCGAGCGCTCGATCCTCCTCAACACGGGCTCGGAGGCGAACGAGGTCGCGCTCAAGCTCGCGAAGCTGCACACAGGCCGGTTCGAGGTCGTCGGACTCACGCGGAGCTTCCACGGCCTCCTGTCCGGCATCGCCTCGGTGAACTTCTCGTTGGCGCACTCGGGCTACGGGCCGCTGCTGCCGGGGTCGTTCGCGCTGCCGGCGCCGTACGGCTACCGCTGCCCGATCCGGCATTGCTCCGGCGATTGCGACTGCACGTGTCTCGACGCCGGCTTCGAGCTCGTCGACCAGCAGTCGGTGGGCTCCCTGGCTGCCGTGATCGCCGAGCCGGTGCTGTCGACCGGCGGCATCATCGTCCCGCCGGACGGTTATCTCGCGCGCCTGCAGGGGCACTGCGCCCGCCGCGGGATGATGCTCGTGCTCGACGAGGCACAGACGTGCCTCGGCCGGCTCGGAACGATGTTCGCGTTCGAGCGGGAGGGCATGGTTCCCGATCTCCTCTCGCTGTCGAAGACGCTCGGCGGCGGGTTGCCGCTGGCGGCGACCGTGACGTCGGCCGCGATCGCGGAGGACTGCGAGCGGAAGGGCTTTCTGCACGTCACCTCGCACGTGTCCGACCCGCTGCCGGCCGCGGCCGGCCTGGCCGTGCTGGACGTGATCGAGGAGGAGGGCCTGGTCGGGCGCGCTGCGACCGCCGGCGAATACCTTCTCGCCCGGCTCCGTGAGCTCCAGACGCGGCACGAGCAGATCGGCGAGGTTCGAGGCCGCGGCCTGCTGCTCGGGCTCGAGCTGGTAACGGACCGGGAGACGAAGGCGCCTGCCGACGAGCTGGGCCGAGCTGTCACCGACGAGTGCCTCGAGCGCGGCCTGTCGATGAACATCGTGCGAACCGGCGGGATTGCGAACTGCTTCCGGCTCGCTCCGCCGCTGACCGTCACCGAGGACGAGATCGACCTCGCGGTCGAGATCCTCGACGCGTCGCTGGCGGCGGTGCTCGCCGACCGCGCCGGGCTCGCCCGCGCGCCGAGCTGATGCTCGGGCTCGACGTGCAGGCGGCGTCGGAGCGCGTCTGGGCCGACACGGCTGAGGGCCTGGCCCGAGCGGTCGAGCGGCCCTAGATGGACGAGCTCGCGCGGCTCACGGCCGAGCTCGTCGCGATCGACTCGGTCAATCCGTCGCTGATCGAGGGCGCCGCCGGCGAGGCGGCGATCGCTCGCTTCGTCGCGGCCTGGATGCAGGAGGCCGGGCTCGAGGTCGACGTGCTCGAGCCGGTGCCGGGCCGGCCGAGCGTCGTCGGCGTCGCCCGCGGCTCCGGCGGTGGACGGTCCCTGATGCTGAACGCGCACCTGGACACGGTCGGGACAGCGGGGATGACGGATCCGTTCGCGCCGCGCGTCGAGAGCGGCCGCCTGTACGGCCGCGGAGCGCTGGACATGAAGGGCAGCCTCGCGGCGGTCATGCTCGCCGGCCGGGACGCGGCCCGGCGCGGCTTGCGCGGTGACGTCGTCGTGGCGGCCGTCGCGGACGAGGAGGCCGGAAGCATCGGGATCGAAGCCGTGCTCGGGCGCCACCGCACCGACGCGGCCGTCGTCGCGGAGCCCACCTGGCTCGAGCTCGCGATCGGGCACAGGGGCTTCGTCGGGCTCGAGGTCGAGGTCGCGGGCCGCGCGGCGCACGGGTCGCGGCCGGACCGCGGGCTCGACGCGATCGTCCGCATGGGTCGCGTCCTGGTCGGGCTCGAGGCGCTCGACCGCCGCCTGCAGTCGGGCCCCCGCAATCCGCTGCTGGGGACGGCGTCGGCCCACGCCTCGGTGATCGAGGGCGGCCAGGAGCTGTCGAGCTACCCGGGTCGTTGCGTCCTCCTGGCGGAGCGCCGGACGCTGCCGGGCGAGACGACCGAGGTCGTCCGCTCGGAGCTCGAGGCGATCCTCGCAGCGGCCGGCCGGGACGACCCCGACTTCCATGCCGAGGTTCGCGTCCCGTTCGCCCGGGACGCCTACGAGATCGGAGCCGAGGATCCGTTCGTCGAGTTCGTGCGCGGTCACGCCGGGGAGCCGGCGCTCGTCGGCATGCCGTTCTGGGCCGACTCGGGCCTGATTGCCGCGGCCGGCATCCCGACCGTCCTTTTCGGCCCGGCGGGCGAGGGGCTCCACGAAACCGAGGAGTGGGTCGACCTCGCGACGCTCGAACGCTGCCGCGAGGTCTACCTCTCGGTGGCCGCCGAGTTCTGCAGCTAGCGGTCTATGTGAAGGTTGATCCCGAGGAAGAGCAGGGGCCAGAGGAGCACCGCCAGGATCGCAGAGCCGACGAGCCGCAGCGAGTTCACGTGCTCGAAGTAATGGTGGGTCGCCGCGACGATCACGCCGACCACGAGCCAGACCAGGGGGATCAACCCGAGTCGTGGGCGTGCTATGGGCATGTGACTCCGTTCCCCGGGTGCGTCCGGGCCGGAACACGAATCGTGCAAAAAGCCTGTTAGCTCGCGAGGAGAACGAGCCGGGTTTCCCGTGAAATGGGCGTTTCGTCGAAGTCGCCGAAGCACGCCACGTGCTCGAAGCCGGCGTCTCGGGCCATCCCGACCCATTCCGTCGCCGTGTACACGCGCATCTCGTAGTCCACGGCCTTCCGCGTCCCGTCCCTCTCCACCACCTCGTGGGTCGTCACGCTGAGCCCGCGCTCGTAGTCGATCTTGCGCTTCTCGATCATCAGGCCGCCGTCCGGGAGCTCTTCCCACGAGGTGGGGGTGTAGATCCACATCAGGCGGTCGCGGTGCATCGTCTCCAGCACGAGCTTGCCGCCCGGCCGCAGGACGCGGCGGAACTCGCCGAGAGCCTTCCGGTCCCCGTCCTCGCCCCAGTAGCCGAGCGAGCTGAACAGGTTGGCGACGCAGTCGAAGCTCGCGTCCTCGAAGGGGAGCTCGCGGTAGTCGGCCTGCACCCACTGCGGCCATTCGCCCCCGCCGGCGCTGCGCTTCGCCTCGCCGAGCAGCACGGGGGACCGGTCGGCGCCGACGGCGTGCATGCCGAGCGCCGCGAGCGCCACCGAGTGCCGGCCGTAGCCGCACGGGCAGTCGAGCACGTCCGCGCCGGGCTCGAGGCCGGCGAGCCGGACGACTCCTTCCGCCATCCTCGGGCCGGTCTCGGGGTCGGCGAGCTGCGCGTACGTGCGCAGATAGATCTCGTCGAAGAGCCTGTTCCAGTCGGACACGGCTAGGACAGCTTCTTGAGGATCCCGAGCGCCTGCTGGTTCCAGGGCACCCGGTGCGTCGTTCCCGCGCGGCCCAGCGTGTCACGGTGGGCCAGGTACCAGTCGTACGTCTCGCAGAGCGCCTCGGCGTTGGAAAGCCGCGCGCGCCAGCCGAGCAGCCGCTCGGCCTTCGACACGTCGACGAACGAGTCGCGATGCGCGGTCTTGTAGTGCCACTCGGCGAGCGGCGAAAGGTGGGCGAGCTCGAGTGCGCGCAGAGCGATCTCGGCCGGACGCGCAGGGACGGGCGTCAGCCGGCTCGTCGACTGCGCGTGGTCGATCAGCGCCTGCAGGTCTTCGCGGACGGTGCCGAACTGCTGCGCGCCGATGTTGATCGCCTCGCCGGCGACGCCGTCCCTCCGCGCAGCGAGCACGACTGCCTCGACGAGGTCCTCGACAGCCAGGAGCTGGTATCGGTTGCGGCCGTTGCCGAGCATGTAGATCCGCCGCCCGTCCTGGATCCAGTCGAACAGGATCTCGAAGACGCCCAGCCGCTCGGGGCCGATGAACGTCTTCGGGCGGATGATCACCACCTCGAGGCCGCGCTCGCCGAACTCGCGGCAGACCTCCTCCGACTCGATCTTCGACTCTCCGTACGGGCCGACGCCCACGAGCGGCGAGTCCTCGAAGATCGGGTGCACCTTCGGGACGCCGTAGACCGCGGTGGACGAGATGAAGATCACGCGGCGTACGCCGGCCTCGAGGGCCGCCGCCAGAACCGTGGCTGTGCCGCCGACGTTCACCGACGTGATCTCCTGGCGCGAGCCGCGGATCGGGAGCGCAGCCGCAGCGTGGACGAGGACGTCGGCGCGGGCGACGAGCTCGCGCGCCGTTGCCGGGTCGCGGACGTCGCCCCGCAGCTCGTGCACCGACCGCTCGAGGCTCGGCTCGTCGAGGGGTGCGAGGTCGAGCGTGCGCACGTCCTGGTGGTCGGCGAGCAACCGCCGTGCCAGATGGAGGCCGAGGAAGCCTGCGCCGCCCGAGATCGACCAGAGCATGCGCCGAGGCTAGCGGCGCGAGGCGATCGCCTGCGTCTGAACCGCCGCGGTCCGCGGTGGCGGCTTCGAGTTCACGAGGAACGCGGCGACGAGCAGCACCGCCAGCCCGACCGTCATCTCCCCCGCGAGGCTCCCGCACACGCGGCCCGCGACGCCCGGCCGGCCGAGGCGCGGCTCGACCAGGAAGTGGTGCAGGCCGCCCCACGCGAGCGCGAGCGCGACGAGCGAGAGCTTCACGATCAGCACGTGGCCGTACCCGCTCGTCCACAGGTCGGACAGCGCCGGCAGCCGCAGGACGCTGAGGTAGATCCCGGCCGCGAGCAGCAGCGCGATCATTAGCGGCGCGAGCCGTGCGAACCGGACGAAGGCGTCCCGCCGAAGCGCCGGCGCGGTCAGGAACGCGGCCAGCAGCATCACCAGCCCGCCGATCCAGAGGGACGCAGCCGAGAGGTGCAGCCAGTCGGCGAGCTCGGACCACTTGGACGAGGGCGGGTCGACCGCGGAGTGCCCGGACAGCGACAGCCCGGACGCAAGCCCGAGCGAGAGCACGAGCGCCGGCCAGAGAAGCGCGCGGGCCCACCCGGTCAGCCAGGCGAGGTAGACGAGTGCCGTGACCACGGCGAAGCCGAGGGTCATCACGACGAACGCGATCCCGAAGCGCGTCCCGTCCGCGAACGGCGACAGGTCGCCGTAGACGAACCGCCCGAAAGGAAGCTGCAGCGCGTCCTGGGCTCGGATCAGGAAGGCGAGGATCCCGATCTGGATCGAGGCGACGACGCCGCCGAGGACGAGCCCGTAGAAGACGCGCTCGAAGGCGTGCGGCACGGCGCGCGGCAGCACGACGAGCCGGAAGAAGACGCCGCCGATCGCGAGCGCGAGGCAGACGAAGTAGAGCCAGCGCAGGACGTTCTCCGTCGTCGTCGGCCCCGAGGCGCCGTAAGCCTGTGTCGGCTCGGGCGCGGCAACTCGGACGCCGAACGTGTAGACGCCCGAGACGACGTGACCGTCCCCCGACAGCGCCTGCCAGCGGACGGTGTACGCGCCCTTCGGCAGGCGCGCGAGGCCGGCGACGATCGCGTGGCCGCCGCTCGCCGAGTGGACGTTCCGCGCAAGCTGCCGGCCGCGCACGTCGTAGACGCGGATCCCGTTCGGGAACACCTTCACGGCCTGGTCGAAGTCGATCTCGACGCGCGTCGGCGCCTTCGCGAGCCGCTGCCGGTACGACGGGCTCTCGCGGCTGATCGACGCGTGCGCGAACGCCTCGGCCGGGAACGCCAGCAAGAGCAGCACCCCGATGAGGACCGCGCGTCTCACCGGTGCGGCTTCCCTGCCTCCGGCGAGATGTGGCCGAAGATCGGTGCGGTGTCGCGGTCCGCGTAGAGCACCGTCGACACGGAGACGAGCAGCGCGGCGAAGCACAGCCCGAGCGCGATCGAGCGCGGCCGGAAGGCGAGGACGAGCGGGATGATCGTCCCGCCGATCGCGATCCAGCCGAGCAGGTGGTGCCCGAACGCGGCGCGCGAGTAGAGCCAGCCGTTCTGCTCGTGGACGAGGATCGCGACGCCGCCGACGAAGAGGCCGAAGGGAATCGTCAGGTTCCAGAGCGGGCTCTTCAGCTTCCCCGCCGCGAGCCCGAGCTGGGCGCCACCGGCGAGCATCATCGTCTCCGCCCACGCGCCGTGCGCGACCATGTGGATCGTCGAGTTCGTGAAGAAGACCATGACCGGGAACATGAGGAGACCCATCACGAAGAGCACGCCCGGGAACAGGTAGCGCCGCCAGGGCCGCCGGTCCCAGATTTCCGGCCCGACGACGGCGCGGGCCGCGAAGCACAGAGCCAGGACGAGGAAACCTGTGGCAAACCACCAGTGGACGTGCTCCGACGGCGGCATGAAGATCGAGCCTGCGATCACAGGCGGTGCTCCCGCTCGGCGTCCTCGAGGTCCTCGACCACTCCGGGCGCGACGAGCCAGTGGAACAGCAGGCCGACGAGGACGACGTAGATTGGCGGCTCCGAGATCAGCCACCAGAAGCCCTGCCCGTACGGATGCAGCAGCGTGATCCGGTACGGCTGCAGCAGCGCCCAGACGACTCCGCCGAGGGCGCAGAGCGGCCCCAGCGTGAGCACGAACGTCGCGCGCGGCGAGCGCCGGACTGCGGTGCGAACAAGGTCGGTCGAGATTTGCACGGCTACCTCCTTCCCCCAGGGGACGTCGAAGAGCCCGCGCGGGTCTGGGCGCGCGCGGGCTATGCGACGTGCGGAGGCGGCCGGCTGTCCAGGACGAGCCCGAACAGGCGACGCGGGGGAACTGCGAGGAGGACGTGCGGGAAGGTGGCGCGGGCAGGCCTGGAGCTCAGGCTCCGGGCGAGTCGAGCCGCGTCCTCGACGAACTGCTCGTAGTCGGCGAGCCAACGCTGCACCACGCTCCACAGGAGCGCCAGGACGACCGAGACGACCGCGAAGACGGGCAGCGCCGAGCTGTGGATCAGCGGGAAGAAGAGCGCCCAGCGTCCGGCTGCGACGTGGTCGAGGTCGGCATGGACGAGGAATGTCAGCGCCGTGACCGCGAAGAACGCGAACCAGAGGCGCGGCGAGAGCGAGAGCCTGACGCGCGGCATCGCTCCGGAGACGCCCGGGACGTGCCTCGCCGCGCGCCCGAGCGCGAACGCGCGCGCGAGCCGCCAGGCGAGGCGCGCGAGCAACGACGCGATCCCGATCTTCACCACGGCGAGAAGCGCCGGGTAGTACACGGCGTGGCTGTACCCGGGCGACCGTACGTGGCGGCCGAGGTCGAAGCGGTGGGTCAGCCCGGCGCCGACGAGCTCAGCCAGGACCGCGAGCAATCCGAAGGCGAGAGCCGAAAGGAGGCGCTGATGACGGCGCGCCCGGTCCATGTGCGGATCTTACGCCGACTCAGAGCGAGGTGAAGCGGGCAGCTCGTTGCCGAGCCGCCCGCGTGGCGTCATAGCCGGTGCTGCTCGGGCGTCTAGCAGGGCGAGGGGATCTGTGGCGTGGGGATCGTTGGCGCAGAGACCGTCTTTCCGTCTGCGCCCGTTGCCGTGGCTTGAACCGAGGTGAATCCGGTCGGGCAGAGGATGAAGGCATCCACGCCGTTGATGTTGCCGCTGCCGTCTGCGGTTCCCTTCCCAGTAGTTAGCGGCACATCACCCGGGAATCCGAAGAAGCTCACCGTGCTGTTCGGCATGAGTCCGCTGCCGTAAAGAATCCCGAAGAACGTCACGGTCCCTTGGGAGTACTCGTCGTTGGTCAGCTTCAGTGTTGCCGTGGGTGGTGGGGGCGGTGGGGGTGGCGGGGGCTTTGGGGGCGTGCAGACAAGGCTGACTGCACCCGAGACCGGGTCGATGTTCACGCTCACCGTCGAGGCCGGACCGCCAACGCCAACTGTGCATGGCGAACCTTGCAAAGTCGCCAGGCTCACCGATCCAGGCGGCCCCGGCGTCCCTGGCGTCCCGGGCTTTCCGGGCGGCCCGGGTGGGCCCGTGGGCCCAGTTTGGTTCCAGTTGAGAGCCGTCTCGTCCTTCTTGCACGCCGAGCCGTCCTTGTTCGACGAAGCCGGATCGATGACGCGCAGATTCGCACCCCCGTCGACCTGGCCTTGCCCGTTGACGTGGTAGCAGGCGTGGATCACGCCGTTTGCGTCCGGGATCGACGCCTGCACCACCGTCGCGATCCCGAACACCGACCCACCCACGGCGAGCGCCAAGACAAGCCGCCCGCCGCCTCTAAGGCCGCAGAGTCGTCGCATTGAACTCCCTCCCGCCTGCCCTCGCTGCCGCATGGAGAGCTAGCGGTCAGGCGGACCTTAAGTCCACCGGCCGCGACTGTCTACGGGCGAGCCGGTCTGCCCGGGACTTACCGCAATTTGCGGAGAACGTCGGCCAGCGGCACGAACGTCACCACGCCGTCGTAGTTCTTCGTCGTGACGCCGTAGAAGACCCCGGCCGTCGACATCTGCGCGTCGGAGAGGCCCTTCACCGTGACGAGTGCGCGGTCGCGCCCGTTCGAGACGCGCAGCAGGTGGACCGTCGAGCCCGCCGTGTAGATCGCGATGCCGCCGGCGACGTCCGTCAGGACCGCCTTCTTGGGGATCGTCTTCACGATCCGCGGCGCCTTGCCTGGCGCGTAGACCGCGATCTGGTTCCCTTGCTGGCCGACGACGGTGTTGCCGGCGAGCCAGCCGCTCGAGAGCTTGCCGGCGTTCGGAGCCGTCCACATCCGCTTCCCGCGCGTGTCGTAGACGGTCAGGACGCCGTTCGGCTCGACGACGGCCACGCGCCAGTTGCGGGCGTCGAGGAAGGTCCGCAGGTCCACCGGCTTCAGCAGCGGCACGACCTTGCCGCCCACCAGGCGTTTGACCTCGACACCGTAATCGCCGTCCGGCAGCAGCTTGCCGTCGGCGCCGGTGCAGTCGGACTCGCACACCGTGTAGTCGGAGACCGCCACGATCGTCTTGTCGCCGGTGAACTCGAAGTACGTGTCTCCCTGGGAGCCGTCGCAGAGGCCGAGTCCGTGCGGCGCCGGGTGCGCGATCGGAGAGGTGTAGACGTCGCTGCAGTAGACGTGGTTGCCGGCGTCGTAGTCCCACCAGATCGCCGTCGAGCCGATGAGCGTGAGGTTCTCGTACGACGCGTCGCTGCTGCAGCCGTCCTTGAGCTGCACGGCGTGCCCCGTCGACGGCGTCCAGACGACGCCCGACTGCGGGCATCCGTCCTCGACCGCGGCGTGGATCGCCACGTTGCCGCCGGACGCGGAAAGCGAGAGCGAGTCGATGGGACCGGCGACCGTGTACGTGTGACCGGTGGCGGCGCGGCTGACGGAGGCGGCGACGAGCGCAAGAGCGAGCAGAGCGACCGCGCCTGCCGTCCGCATGGGTTACCCGACCAGTGTCAGCTGGTAGTCGGCGCGGGCGTCGCCGTTGAAGCCGAACAGGAGGACGCGCTGCCACTGGCCGAGCGCGAGCCTGCCGTCGGCGAACGGGATCTGCTCCGTGCGTGCGCCGAGAAGACCGAGGAGCAGGCGCTCACGAGTCGCGGCGTTCAGCGGCACCAGGCGGGAGAGCATCTCTTCGAAATCGCAGAAGAAACCGGACTCGCGCTCGGTGACCCGGATCAGCGAGGTCGGCGCCAAAGGCGTGACGTACGCGAGACCCGAGCTGGGTCCGTCGCCATCGGGCGACCCCTTGCGAACGTCCCGCGACACCTCGTTCGTGATGTCGAAGACGGCAAGGGTCGGAAGCGCTGCGGCGACTGAGCTCGGAATCTCGACCGTGGTCACGCGTAGACCTCCCGTGGCAGCCTGAAGTGGACATCTTCTCTTGCGACGGTCACATCTTCAACCTCGTCGTACCCGTTTTCGGCCAGCGCCCCGAGGACGGCCTGGACGAGCGCCTCAGGCGTCGACGCTCCGGCGGTGAGGCCGATGATCTCGTGGCCGTCGAGCAGCTCCGGGTCGAGCCGGCTCTCGCCGTCGATCAGCGTCGCCTCCGCTCCGCGAGCCTGCGCCACCTCGACCAGGCGGTTCGCGTTCGAGCTGGTCGGGGAGCCGATCACGAGCAAGAGCGTCGCGCCCATCCGGACGATCTCCTTGACCGCATCCTGGCGATTCTGAGTGGCGTAGCAGATGTCCTCGGCGCCGGGCCGCTTCAGGTCGCCGAACCGCTCGCCGAGCTTGTCGACCGTCGCGGCCACGTCGTCCAGGGACAGCGTCGTCTGCGTGATCACCGCCAGCGGCTGGCCGTCGGTGTCGAGCTTCTCGGCGTCCTCCGGCGACTCGACGACGACGATCTGCTCCGGCCGCTCGCCTTTCGTCCCGATCACCTCGACGTGGTTCGCGTGGCCGATCAGCGCGACGAGATGGCCGGAGTCGGCGTAGCGCCGCGCCTCGGCGTGCACCTTGGAGACGAGCGGGCAGACGGCGTCGACGACACGCAGGCCCTTCTTCTCGCAGTTGTCTCGGACGGCCGGCGCGACGCCGTGAGCGGAGAGGACGCAGATCTCGCCCGGCGGGATCTCGTCCTCGTGCTCGACGAAGACGGCGCCCAGGCCCTCGAGCCGGCGCACGACGTTGTCGTTGTGGACGATCTCGTGGCGGACGTAGACGGGCGGGCCGTGCGTCTTCAGAAGCTTCTCGACGATCTCGATCGCGCGGTCGACGCCCGCGCAGAACGACCGAGGGGCGGCCAGCAGCACGCGCCTGCCGTTGCCGTTGGCGGTCACGCCGAAACCTCCTCGAGCTTGCGCAGCGCGCTGCGGACGTCCGCGAGCGCGCGGCCTGTGCGGCGCGGCGAGGCAAGCGCGCGGGCGACACCGCCGGGGCGGAGCTTGCCGTTTGCGTCCAGCACCTCGGTCAGCGGCCCGAGCGTCCTGCCGGGCGTGTCCGAGATCGCGCGGAGGCAGCCGGCGAGGCGGCCGGTGCGAGCGAGGACGCCGGACTCCATGTCCACCGCGTCGGCGCCGGTGAGCTCGTGCAGGCGGAGCCGCTCGGCGGGGTCGTCCACGAGCCGCTCCGAGGCGAGGATCGTGCCCGTCCGCGCACCGGGGACTCCCAGCGGCGCGCCTTCCCAGAGCACTGTTCCTTCGGTATCGACCACGCGCGTCGCGTCGAGCACCTCGCCGCACGCGAGCCCGTCGTGCAGCCCGCCGGCGAGCCCGAACGAGACGACCGGCCCTTCGGGCAGCGACCGGCGGGCGCCGATCCCTACGAGCGCCGTCTTCGCACCCAGCTTCCGGGCTGCGCGCTCCTCGGTTTTCGTGGCGCAGGCCAGCGTCATCCGCTGAAGGTCCAAGCCATGCTCCGGACGGTTTCCTTGATGCTCGACGTCGCGGCGAAGGCGGCGGCCGGCTCGAACCCGCAGTGGATCGCGCAGTGCTCGCAGCGCGGGTCGTTCCCCGGGCCGTACATCTCCCACTCGATGCCCTCCATCAGCGCGTCGTACGAGGGGAAGATCCCGTCCGTGAGCAGGTAGCACGGGCCTTTCCAGCCGTAGGGGTTGCGGGTGATCGACCCCCACGGCGCGCACGGAAGCTCGCGCTCGCCGGTGAGGAAGTCCTGGTAGAGCGGGCTCGCGAGCCAGCGGTAGCCGTGCTCCTTCGCGGCCGCGCGGATCTTGCGGAACTTCTCGCGGTGCTCGGCGCGTGTCATCGTCAGCGCCGGGTCGATCTGCGAGTACTGGTACCCGGGGGCGATCAGCAAGCCGTCGATGCCGACCTCGTTCGTCATGTAGCCCATCATCTGGATGACGTCTTCGACCTCGGTTTCCTTGAAGACCGTGGTGTTCGTTGAGACGCGGAAGCCGGCCTTGCGCGCCTGCTTGATCGCGTCGACGGCGATGTCCCAGAGGCCCGGGTAGTCGCAGATGTAGTCGTGGATCTCGCGCATGCCGTCGAGGTGGACGACGAA
>Ga0070741_10008025_pt1 | contig 21435 bp, 13 predicted proteins | sample Coa_R1_4_FD_66440 | JGI IMG/M metagenome (GOLD analysis project Ga0070741, IMG submission 66440) | Surface soil microbial communities from Centralia Pennsylvania, which are recovering from an underground coalmine fire - Coalmine... | ecosystem: Environmental > Terrestrial > Soil > Unclassified ... | reverse complement strand
CGGTGGCGTCCACGGAAACCGCTTCGGTCGGGGTTTCGGTGGCAGCGGCAGGCCGGGCGCGGGCGAGGCCGTAGCGTTTGCGGAAGGCTTCGTCGGCGGCGGCTTGAGCTTCGCTGCGGCTTCGTTCCGGAGCGGGTTCGCCAGGATTGGCGGCGAGGTCGGTCTCAAGGCGGGGAGCGGCGCTGACGAATTGCTCGATCCAAATCCCGGTGTCGGTCCGGAATTTGGCTTTCATGCCGCCTTCGACTTTGGTCATGATTCCGCGCAATTCCGACAGGACATCGACCCAATAATAACGTTCGCCCATCCAGGTGACCATTTGGTCGACGTCTTTCTGGGTCTTTTGGAGGTTGGCGCGGGCGGTTTCGAATTGTTTGGATTTTTGTTCCAGGGGCTCGACCTGAGCGTGAAGGGTTTGGAGCGCTTCGGTTTTGGCGCCGGCCAATTTATCGAAGAGCAGACCGGTGGCCGCGACGACGGCGACCAGGCTGAAGACCGAGGCGATCAAGTAGGGCTTTTTCTGGTTGAAACTCTGCCACTTGAGCGTGCTGTCGGGCATGAGGTTCAACTCGACGGGACATTGGGCGAGGTTGCGCAGGCCCAGGCCGACGACCTCACCCATGGAGTGGGCGACGCGGGCGAGTTCTTCGAGGTTAATCGAGGGATCGATTTGAACATTGCGCAGCGGGTTGAAGTACTCGACCGGGACATTGAGTTTTTCGGCAAAGAACTGGGCGGTATAGGGCATGATGGACGCCCCGCCGGAGAGGAACAGTCGCGCCGGGGCCGAGCCGCCCTGTTGGCCGCGATAGAATTGCATGGTCTGGTTGACCTGGATGTGCAGCCGGGTCATGAACTGACGCGCAATTTTGGAAATGGCGGCTTGATCCTGGTTTTCGGGCTCCTCGTAAGCACCACCCAGGCTGACAAAGCCTTCGCTGATCTTGATCTTCTCGGCGACGTCGAACTTCTTTTTTGATTCGTTGGCGAAATCCTGGGTAATGGAGTTGGCGCCCAGATTGATGCTGCGGGAAAAGACTTTGCCCTTTTCGAAGAACAACAGGTTGCTGGTCTTGGCCCCGATATCCAGCAGCATGGTGCAATCTTCCAAATCGCCATAATTATAGCGGAACGCATTGCAGAGAGCCGCCGGCGAGACATCGGTCAACTGCAAATTCAGACCCGCCGCTTCGGTGACCCGGAACAGGCCTTCAACGATGTCCGCTTTGATGGCGACGAGCAGCACTTCGAGCTCACCACCGGCGGTCGAGCCCAGGATTTGGTAGTCCCAGACGACTTCTTCGAGGGGAAAAGGGACATTCTGCTGGGCCTCGTACTGGATAATCTGGGTGACTTTACCCGCGTCGACGGGCGGGAGCTTGACAAATTTCGAGAAGACGTGAAAGCCGGGGGCGCAGACATTAACGGTTTTGGCCTTGACTGCTTTTTCGGCCATCATCTCTTGGAGGGCCTTCTGGATGATGCCTTCGCGAGCGGTTTCCTGGGCTCCTTCGGCGCCGAGCGGCCTGAAGCCGTACTGTTTGAGGCGCAACCCGCCCGCTTCGTTAATTTCGAACTCGGCTAACTTGAGGGTGCCCGCCCCAAAATCCACCGCCAGAAATGATTTCGATTTCAGCATTTAAAGTTGTGGCTCCGCGGCTGACAAGGTTCCGGCCGCCGGCGCATGGTCGAACTTTTAAGCAGCCCGTGACGGTTATCGAAAATGGCCGCAGGGGTCAAATAGAAAAGAAAAGAATCGCAGTCAAAACCGGCCGGATCGTGAGATCCTCCTCGAATGCCGGCGCACCTGGGCTGCAAGCTGTGCCTGCTTATCCTGTCCGGGCGGCGCATTCGCAAGTCTGGTCTCTGACCTTCAATTTTGCTTAACGTGCCGCGCATCTTTTCGATCCAACATAATCTTATATGAGTTTTGGCAATCGTACGGCGAGACAAATCTCGATGTCCGAGCGGGAAATTTCCTGGTGAGGCTGATCCGAGGCCCCGAGCGTGAAGGCCGAAACAACGGCGAACCGCGAAAGCCGAAGATCGCGAAAGAACGCAAGGAAGGTGGCGGACGGGCACGGGCTGTTCCGCGAAATTGGCCGGGGCGCTAAAGTCGCACGGCATGCGCCTGGCGCGAAGCCGGGCTCCGAAGTTCGGTTCTGTTCTGCACTGCATACAAACGAAAACGATTACGATCGGTTGGTTCAGACCGCTGTTAACCTTCGGTGGTTCGGTTGCTCAATTAATAGCACGAAGCCGACGCGGGCGTTAGTCAGGAAAGCGTGGAAACGCGTGTAAGGAATCTGACTACACGAAACGAGTTTGGAGTCCCGGCTTTAGCCGGTGCCCGCCCCAGTTTGGAGTCCCGCCTTCAGGCGGTGCAACGGGGGAACTGGACCGACACGAGGTCTTACGTGCGCTCTTTTTTCGGATCGTACCGGCTAAAGCCGGGACTCCAAACTGACTCCGGCTTTAGCCGGTGCCCGCCCAGTTTGGAGTCCCGCCTTCAGGCGGTGCAACGCGGGAACTGGACCGACAGGAGGTCTTACGTGCGCTCTTTTTTCGGATCGTACCGGCTAAAGCCGGGACTCCTAACTGACGTGCTTGGGTTTGGTGAAAAAATCTGTCCATTAGAAAATCATCTAGTATGATTTTTATGTGAGCAGGGCATCTTATCTATGGCGAAGGCTTACGCCGGAGCAACGCGTCGAAATTCTAACCTGGCGCAAGAGAGTTCATCACCCATGGCACGCACCACCACATCGTCGAGACGCCTTTCACAAGCGGTTCCATATCGCCGCTGCGTGCTACGAGCATTGTCCGTACATTGGCCGGAGCCCGGAGCGCATGGAAGATTTTGCCGCAAACTTACTCAACAGTTTAGCAGGGTGTGTCGAGCGTGTGATTGCTTGGTGTTTGCTGCCAAACCATTACCACGTCCTGGTACAAACGGATAATGTATTGCGAGTTCTTTGGGAACTCGGAAGACTGCACGGCCGTACGGCGCACGCTTGGAACGGTGAAGAGAGCAAACGCGGACGACAGGTTTTCCATAGGGCCGTCGAACGCGCTATGCGGTCTGACGGACATTTTTGGGCCACTCTCAATTACGTTCAGCACAATCCGGTGCACCATGGCTACGTCCAACTTTGGACGGATTGGCCCTGGAGCAGCGCCCGCGAGTATCTTGCGGCTGTGGGACGGCAGGAAGCTGAGCGCCGTTGGCGAGCCCACCCGGTTCGCGATTACGGCAAAGCGTGGGACGCGCCTGAACTCTGAATCCGTGCGGTTTGGAATCGGTGGAGTCCCGGCTGAAGCCTGGCTGAAGCCGGCTAAAGCCGGGACTGCAAACCGACTCCACAACTGGAACAACAGGAGATCTTAGGTGCGCTCTTTTTTCGGATCGTGCCGGCTAAAGCCGGGACTCCAAACTGGGGCGGGCACCGGCTGAAGGCGGGACTCCAAACTGGTATAAGTTTGCGGTTGTTCGTGGAGGTCCCGGGGTTTTAGGATCTGTTGCAAGATGAATGAAGGTGCCGTTGCCGGTACGAGCGCTAGCACGTCGGTGTCATCGTCCGCCGCGCGGCGCGGGACCAGGTTTGGCGCAGGGTTTTGGATCGCCGTCATTTTAGCCGCGCTCGCCCTGGCGACGGCTTACGTTTATTACACGATCTTCTCTCGCTTCCAACCGTACGACGATGAAGGGTTTATCCTGATTTCGCTTAAATCCTTTTTTCAAGGAAAGCCGCTCTATGACGAGGTGTACTCGTCGTTCCAGCCGGCGTTCTACGTTTTAGAATGGGCGCTTTTCGCGACCACGGGTTGGGCCGTCGGTCATGACAGCATTCGGTTTCTGACACTGGCCCTTTGGTTGGCGGGGGCGGGGATAAATGGCGTGCTGACGTATCGGCTGACGAGCAGCCGTCTATTAGGCCTGGCGGTGGCGCTGGTAAGCGTCCGCTCTCTCGAACCGTTCGCGAACGAACCAGGGCATCCGCAAGCGCTGGCTTACGTGCTGGTCGCAACGGTGGCGGCGCTCTTCGCATTCGCGGATTCGATTCCGCGGCGACGGTTTGGCATGGCGATCGGGGCGCTGACGGGTCTGATTCTGCTGACTAAAATCAACGTGGGCATTTTCATCCTGCTGCCGGTGGGCCTGCTTTTCGCAGTGAGCAACCCAACCAAAGCCGCCGCGCACATCACCTCGGGGTTAAGTGTGTTGATGCTCCTACTGCCGATCATGCTGTGGCGGACGCAGCTCGCGGCCAAGGCCACTCCTGTTTGGACATTATGCCTGCTGACAGGCCTGGCCGTGGCGGTGACGGGAAGTTACGGGCTGGGCCGTCGCAAGCGCGCGGATTTTCCGGTTCGCAGGGAACCGCCAAAAGACGCTGGCGAAGGGTCAGGTTTAACGTCAGGTGGTGAGCGGACGTTTCTGCAGGCAGAAATGCCCGCGCGCCGAATGCCCTGGCTGCTGGTGACGGGATTTGTGATTTGCACCGTAGCCGTGTGGCAGACGAGTTCGACCTCAGTGCAGACATTGCCAGTATTCAACGCCGGTTTGTTAGCCTTGGGCATCTGCGCCGCCATGCTCATGTGCCTGGGGGCGCCGGCTGAAAGGCTGCCGGGGCGGAGCTGGCCCCGGGCTTTGGTCAGCTGCCTCGCAGTCATGGCTTTGATCCTGGGCATCATACTGCTTCGCGGCACGACCTTAAATGGGCTCGCGAATGGTTTGTTTTGGTGGCCGGCTAAGGTGTCGACCAGTTTTCTAATTCGGCCGCGATCCAACTGGCTAGGACCATTGCTGGGACTGGCCGGAGCGGGAAGTTGCCTTGCATACCTGTGGTTCCGCCCGCAATTCGAGCAAAGCAGCCGGTTCAAATTTATAGTGTCCCTAACGCAAATCGGTTTCGGAACGCTGGTGCTGGCCGAGTTTTTTCTGCGGCGGACGGGATCCAGCACCCTGATGCCGTTGCGGGACGAGCTACCTCACTTTTGGATGTTGCCCTTCGCCTGGTTGGTGGGAGTGGCGCGCGGGGAGCCCGACGGGACGAGGAACGGACGGCTGGCGTTGCTGGCAATCGCGGTGATGCAACCCCTGATCGCCTGCCCGGTCGCGGGGAGTCAGCTTGTGCCGGCTTCGATGTTACTGTCGGTGCTCGGGGCCGTTTGCCTCGGAAACGGACTCCAGTCCGCTCTTGGATCATTGGGGGAGAGGAGGCGTTTCGATGCAAGGTTCCTGGAAAGCGTTGGGGCGGCCGCATTGCTGGTATTCTTTGGCCGCGAGACGCTGGACCAGGGCAAAGTGTACGCCGCGTTGACACCACTGGACTTGCCCGGCGCGGGGCGCATCCGGCTCACGTCCGAAGAGGTCCAGGTTTATCACCAGATCGTATCGGAGCTAGCTCGACCCGAAGTGGAGACTTTCCTGACGTTGCCCGGGCTCGACAGCTTTTATCTTTGGGCACAGAAAGAGCCGCCCAACAGCCTGAACGTGAGCGCCTGGATAATCCTGCTGGATGAGGAGAGCCAGGAAAGGATCTGGCAGGCGGCCCAACGCCATCGTGGCCTGGTGGTGATCAGAAATCGGCGGCTGATTCGGAGTTGGGTGGGAGGACGGTCGGTGGCCAACTTGGCGCTGGTCCGTCACATCGACGAGAATTTTGAGACCAGAACAAACTACGGGAACTACGAATTAATGGAGAGACGAAAGGGCCGGGGGAGCGAGGCAGTTGAGGCGCATTAACGGGTGCGTCGACACAGCGAGGCGCCAGAGCGGCGGGGGTTATGGTTTCGATTCCAAGCTACGGTGTTTAACCCGGGTAATTGGGACCCACTACGTATTGTCCAAAACCCAAGCTCGCCTAACCGTAGCAAGCGATGCAAAAGCTACGCCCCGCCGCCCAGCCCGCAGATTGGAATTTTTTCGAGGCCGGCCCAGAAGTTTTGAAAAGCGGCCCTGCCCTGCTCGGTCTGCGATTCACGTTTTGGAACCGCTGCCGCATAAATGCGGCGTTCCGTTTGCTGGGCCGCGTGAATGCGGCGTTCCGTTTGCTGGGCCGCATGAAGGCGGCGTTCCGTTTGCTGGGCCGCGTGAATGCGGCGTTCCGTTTCGTGGGCCGCATGAAGGCGGCGTTCCGTTTGGGGCGCAGGTGCTTCAAAATCTCAAAATGTGAATTGCGGCTGCTTGGTTATGGCCTGCTGATATTGCTTGGTGTCCCCGCCTGGGGTCAGGCCCTCACGCTGGATTCGGACGTGCTAAGTCCACAAGTGGGCGACCATGCGCTTCGCGTGCTCTCGCCCAACCTGCTCGAGCTATACCTGGTCAATACCAAGCAACCCGACCCGGCACGCGTTGACACTTGGGATTGGGTGGATGACGCGCAGCTTTTCCACGCCCCCGCTCTCACGCAATTGAAGGTGCTGGTGGCCGGCCGGCCGGCCGGTATCGCGGGGATCGGCTTCAAGCGGCGGCCTCGATATGCGCCGCTATTGTCGTGGGATTTGCGCATCGCCAATCACCTGTACTTGCAGCTGAGCGACTCGATTCCGGAAGGCGCCACCGTCCAGGTTTCGAACAACGGCACGCTCTGGCCAACGAATCTGGCTTTCAGCGCGACAGCCGATGCGTTGCGGTTCAATCCGGCGCTGCACGTCAACCAGGAAGGTTACCTGCCGTCGTATGCGAAAACGGCTGCGGTCGGTTATTATCTGGGCGACCTCGGGGAAATGGCCATCCCCACGAATAAATTCCGAATCGTCAGCGTGCCCACTGGGGCGACCGTATTCGAGGGGACGCTGACGTTGCGCAAAGACACCGGTTACAACTACACGCCGACGCCTTATCAGAACGTGTATGAAGCCGATTTCACCGCGCTAAGCACTCCGGGCTTGTACTACCTGGTTGTACCCGGCCTGGGCGCCTCGTTGCCATTCCGGATCGATGAAGGAATCGCGATGGCGTTCGCGCGCACATACGCGCTGGGGATGTTCGAGCAGCGCAGCGGCTTCAGGGTGTGGTTGCCGTACACCCGATTTACGCACGGCACCGACCATTTCGCGCGGGCACTGATCCCCACGAACGATTCCACACCGTTCGTTTTTACATGGCAAACCGTGTCCAATTACGAGAGCGAGGTGAATTCGGACAACCCACCGCAGAGCGCGCCGGGGCTGACGAATTCTTTAGCGCAGCTGTATCCGTTCGTGAATCAGGGAACGGTGTCGGTCACGGGCGGGCACTTTGAAGCGGGCGATTACAACCGGGTCACTTATAATGGGGCGCAACTGGTGCACACGTTGATATTTGCGGTTGATTCACTTGGGGTCGGGACGTTGGACAACCTGGGCCTCCCGGAAAGCGGGGATGGCATCAGCGACGCGCTGCAGGAAGCAAAATGGGAAGCGGATTTCATCGCCAAAATGCAAGACGCCGACGGCGCGTTCTATTATTCGGTTTATCCACAAAACCGCGAATACGAAATGGACGTCTTGCCCGAGAACGGAGATCCGCAGGTGGTTTGGCCCAAAAATACGGCCTCGACCGCGGCGGCGGTGGCGGCTTTGGCGCAGTGCGCGTCATCTTCGCGCTTCAAACAAGCCTACCCTCAGGTAGCCGCGGGTTACCTGGCCAAGGCGATCCTGGGCTGGAAATTTCTGACTAACGCCATTCAACATTTCGGCTTGGAAGGGTCGTATCAGAAAATCCAACATTTCGACGACGATTTCACACATCACGACGAGCTGGCCTGGGCCGCGGGCGAACTATACCTGGCAACGGGCGAAGCCCAGTACCAGCAGAAGCTTTTTGAGTGGTTTCCCAATCCGGCCGATCAGGCCACGTTCCGATGGGGCTGGCAACGCATGGGAGTGTGTTATGGAAATATCATTCGTGAGTATGCGTTCGCGGTGAGCAGCGGGCGTTTGGCGGCCGCCCAGGTGCAACCGGATTACCTCGCCCAATGCATCAACGTCATTACCAATCGCGCCGAAGACGTGCTCGGTTGGTCGAAAGATAATGCCTACGGCACCAGCTTCCCGGATCTGACCAAGGCCTACCGTGATGGCGGCTGGTATTTTTCTTCCGAACAGGCGTTCGACCTGGCTGTGGCCTACCAACTCAGTCCCAACCCGGCGTACTTGGATGCGGTGCTGCGGAACATGAATTTCGAAGGGGGCTGCAACCCGGTCAACGTGACGTACGTGACGGGGCTCGGGTGGAAACGACCGCGTAACGTGGTCGATCAGTACTCGCTCAATGACCGGCGGGTATTGCCCAAAGACGGCGTGCCCCAGAGCAATATCACACCCAGTTTCCAGCCGGTCTGGACGTACGGCTGGGAGTTGAGCGGCCTGGTTTATCCCGGCGATTATATCGACACCGCACCTTATCCGTACTACGACCGGTGGTGCGACGATTGGAATGTATCCACTGAGGGATCGACGACGGATACGGCGCGCAGCTTTGCGGCCACCGCGTGGCTCGCCGCACGAACGGCATTGGCAAGTCAGCCCTGGCGCTCCCAGAACGCCACCATCGCGGGACCCATCGGTGCGACGGCCCCGGGCGTCCCGGTAACACTCAATCTCAACGTAACGGACACCAACCTGGCATCAGCGCGGATCGTTTGGGAAGCCAGCGGACAGGAGCCCGTGTTTGGCGGGCCAACCTATACATTCACACCGGAAAGCGGGCCCGGAGCTTATTGGGTGGAGGCGGAAGCGCAATGGCCAGATGGACGCCGGGTTTTTGCAACAAACAACATTGTGGTAACCAGTGAACCCTCGGCGCAGTTGACAGACTTCCAGGTCCTGAACGGGGGCGGGATTTCTTTCAGTCTCGTCGGCAAACCCTCGAGCACGTATTTCATCCAGGTTTCGACTGACCTTCAGACCTGGGCGACGCTGACCACGAACGCTCTGCCCACTTTGGGCGTGTCGACCATCAGCGACCCACGGCCCGTCTCCGGGTCCGCTCGGTTTTATCGCGCGGTGCAGAGCCAGTAAGCTCCCTAATCTAAGAGCGCGTTTTAGAATTTGGTTTGGAGTCCGGCCTTGAGGCGGTTTGACGCCGGGCCGCCTAAAGGCGGGACTCCGAGCCCATACTCCTACGCCCGGGTCGGTATTTTTAAAACACGCTCTAAGAAGCGTGTTTTAGAATTTGGTTTGGTAGTCCGCTTCAAAGCGGCCGGCGGCGAAACCGCCTAAAGGCGGGACTCCGTGCCCATACTCCCACGCCCGGGTCGGTATTTTTAAAACACGCTCTAAGAAGCGTGTTTTAGAATTTGGTTTGGTAGTCCGGCCTTGAGGCGGTTTGACGCCGGGCCGCCTAAAGGCGGGACTCCGAACCCATACCCCCACGCCCGGGTCGGTATTTTTAAAACACGCTCTAAGAAGCGTGTTTTAGAATGCGGTTTGGTAGTCCGCTTCAAAGCGGCCGGCGGCGAAACCGCCTAAAGGCGGGACTCCAAACCCAGGGGCCCACGGCCGAGTCGGTATTGCTAAGACGCGCTCGAAGCAGTGAGTAACGCAGGCTCAGGCTAGAATTTGGTCGGCAGCCGCGGAGAGATTGTCGACGACCCACGCGTTCTTGAGCTGGTCGGGCACGGAGCGTTCGAGTGCGGCGCCGTAGCCGGTGCGCACCAGAATGCTTTTTTTGACCCCGGCATTCCAACCGCACTCGAGGTCGATGAGCTTGTCGCCGATCATGAAACTTTGGGAGAGGTCCACGCCGAATTCATCCCGCGCGTCCAGCAGGAATTGCGGGGAGGGCTTACGCCCGCGGCTCGGCTGGCCGGGAGCTTCCGGGGCAATGTAAAGTTTGCGGAATTGCACATTCTCGCGCGCCAGTTCGGCCGACAAGTGACGGTTAACCCGCTCGACGTCCGCAAGGGTGAAGTAACCGCGGCCCACGCCGGATTGATTCGAGACAAGGAACAATTCGAAACCGGCCCGCTGCAGGCGGCCCAACGCCTTACCTGTCCCCGGAAAAATCACAACGTCTTCGGGGCGCCACAGGTAATCACGTTCCTCGATGAGGGTCCCATCGCGATCCAGGAAGACGGCTCGTTTCATTGTTCCACGCGCCGTCATTATGAAGCAGAGGGCGGGAGGAGGGGAAATCCGAAAATACCGGATTAGCCGCAAAGAGGCACAAAAGGCACAAGAAATCGAAAGCGGGTGCGCCCCAGACCTGGGACAATCGGCGCGCCTCATGGACCCCGCCGGTTAAAAGTGCGCCAGGACTTGAGAGTTGACCCGCGCCTTTGGCGCTTGGGGGATGATACTTTGTCGGTGTGTCCTGGGGCTAGCGCCCCAGGCTGGTATGATGGACGCCCTTGGCGTCAACGGAACCTGGGAAAGCACCGGTCTAAACCTGCAATTGAAAAGCGCGATGTGCAGGCCACGGATCTGGGCACGATCCAGGCGGACGCGGGCATCGGGACGCGAACCTACCGGTTTTATCGCGTGCAGGCGGTGGATCCGCTGACGCTTTAGAACGTGTTTTAGAATTGGGTTTGGAGTTCCCGACTTTAAGCGGCTTGGCGACAAACCGCCTGAAGGCGGGACTCCAAACGCGAAGGCCGAAGCCGGCTGAAGGCGGGGACTCCAAACGCCGATGCGGAAGCCGCCTAAAGGCGGGACTCCAAACGCTGAGGCCGAAGCCGCCTAAGGCTGGACTCCAAACGCGGAGGCCGAAGCCGCCTAAGGCTGGACTCCAAACGCAGAGGTCAAAACCGCCGGACTCCAAACCGGGCGCCCAGGCTCAGGCGGATTTTTTAAAACAGGCTCTTGGCGAAAACAGTGTTAAGCTGAAATCGAAATGAAGCCGGTAGACATTCAACAAATTGGACAAGAATTGGCGATCAAATGGGAGGATGGTCGCGAAGATTTTATGAGCCTGGCCTATGTGCGGCGGGCCTGTCCGTGCGCCGGCTGCAAAGGAGAACGGGATATCATGGGTAACCTGTACAAAGGCCCGGACCAACCACTAGGCGAGCGGTCCTTTGAACTGCGGGAATTGAAGATGGTTGGGACTTATGCGGTGCAGCCGGTTTGGGGGGATGGCCATGGCACCGGGCTCTACTCGTTTGAATATCTTCGACACGTTGCCGAGAGGGGGGTCTAAGAAGGGGTTTTAGGATTGGGTTTGGAGTTGCGCGTAAAGGCGGTTTTGGAGGTGGGCCGCCTAAAGGCGGGACTCCGAACCCCGATGCGGAGGCCGCCTAAAGGCGGGACTCCGAACCCGGGGCCGAGGCCGCCTAAAGGCGGGACTCCGAACCCCGGGCCGAGACCGCCTAAAGGCGGGACTCCAAACGGACTCCGAAGGCAGGTGAGCAGGCCACCGGTATTTTACAACATGCTTTAGGCGAAAAATGCAAACGGCGCATTCGGGTGAATGCGCCGTTGCAATGTTTAGACAGAAGGCTTAGGGAGCGACCCGGACCCGATAAAATCGGACAGCTCCACCGGTAGTATCGTGAAATTCCATGTCGGCTCCGGTACCGCTGGTAGTAGAAATGGGCGACCAATTCGGCTGAAAGACGCTGCTGGAACGCTCGATGACGTAGGTTTTGCCGACGATGCTCGGCCAATGAACGACGCAATCCTGTGACTGGAGGGCGGCGGCCTGGTGGGTCGAGACGGTGAGGACCGATTGAGCGCTGGTGGGATCGGTTCCGGCGAGGTATTCCTGCCAGTTGTTAGCCCCGTCACCATCGGCATCCGCGGTAGCCTGCGAGAGCAGATTGTAAATACTGCCGAAATAACGCAAGCGCCAGGCATCCGGAATTCCGTCGTTGAACGAGGAAACGGAGCGGTCGCTCAGGGTGATCAGGCCGGTGGCCGTGGTGGCGGCGAAAGCAGCCAGGCCATTGGGCGAAGCGGAGGCGTGATCGAAGTGAATGGCGTAAGCCGAATTAGGCCCGGCATTGGCGGGGATGGTCACCGTCAGCGTGCCCAGCACCGCGTTACTGCTCAGGCCACTAATGCCGCTGTTCAACCAGGAAGCGCCATAGTTATTATAGGTCTTCGAGGAGGTGAGCGTCGGCTGGCCAAGAGCAGGATTTGGCGCGAATTGCACCGGGGCGGTCAAGGCAGGTGAGCCGTCCAACGGATTGACGGAAAGGTTCAGCATCAGGACCCGCAACGGGTAATTGCCGGCGATTTGAGCGGTGATAGGAATTTGCAAAGTCTGGCCGGCCGTAGCGCGGAAATCGGCGGAAGCAAATTTAACCGACGGGGTCGCGCCGCCTTGAAGAGCCAAAGGTTTGGGCTGGGAGTTTTGCGGAGTCGCAGGCGGGTTGCCCACGATTTCGGCGACTCGGTTACCATTGTTCCAGAAGCGTTGGAACCAGGTTCGGCTCGGGTCGAGCGAGCGGCGGAAGGTCACATAAACGTCGCAGACATCGAGGCGACCGTCGCCGAACGCGATTTGGTCAATGCTGGCATCGTTGCCGTCGAAGAGCACGTTTACATTGCCCACCGGGTTAGCTGGAACAAGGTATCCGTCAGCGCCGACGTTGTAGGTATAACCACAGGAATCCATGCTGTCCAAGAAATCACTGCCGGCCGGTGGCGAATTGAAACCGTAAATAGCCGACTGAAACACCTGCATGACGTCGCTATTATCAAGGTTGGTATCGCCGAAGTCGCCGGCGTTGTACCAGCGGAAGGGAGCGGAATCGCCCACGACATATTTGCGTTGTCCGGCGGTGACAAGCTTGAGGGAATTTTCCGAACCGGCGGTGAGCGAGCCGTTGGTGATCACGGCTACGAACACGTCCGAGCCCGGCGCGCCGATGCCATCCGAGGTGGCCGAAGGACGGCCAATCTGGATTTGGTAGGTCTGTCCGAGCTGTGCGTTTGGCGGGATTTGGAATCCGTAGCCACCGAGCACGACTTTGCCGTTGTCTTCGAGGAACTGCGTGTCGTGGGGCTGCGAGTATTTGATGAGATCCTGCTTGGTGGTGTCGTAGAGATTCGTTTGGGTCAAACGCTCAAGCCAGCCGACGCCCAGCAGGTTGTTGGCGGGATTGACAAACAACATATTCACGAACCACAGGTTATCCAACTGAATCAACTGGTTCGCCGAGGGCGGCGGGCTGGGCAGGTTGGTACCATAGGAGCCCGAGAACATGGCCGGCGGGATTGTTTCGTAGATAACCGGGTTGGAGTTGGGAACAGGCTTCTCCAGAGTTGAGACGAAGTTGAACGCGCCGGGAGAGATGGGCGGCCCAGGGTTAACACCGGCGTTGGTTACCACCACATTGAACTGCAGGCTGTACATTTTGGTGCCCGGGACAATGCTGAGGGTCACGGGCGCGTAGAAGAACTGGCCGGGAGCCCCTACAAAGTCGCTGGAAGCTTCGCCTGCGCCGAAACCGAAGCTGATGCTGTTGGGCACAAAGCTGTCGGCGGAAAAGGTTTTGCTGACGATATCACTATCCTGGTAGTGGTCGCGGTAAGCTTGGATCTTGAAAAGCACATCCGAGCCGCCATTGATAGACAGGGTGGCTCCGGAAAGGACTTTAGTCGAGTTAGCCCCGCCGCGGATTGGATCGCTGCCGTCGGTGGTATACCACATTTCAGAGTTGGTAGTTTGGTCCGAGACAGTGAACAAGGCGGCGTTATTGCCGTCGATGGTAGGATTGGCGGTCTTGAACTGGAAGCGGGCTGATACGACCAGGGAGCTGGGACGTCCCGACTGGACGCCGATAGCCTTGACAGTGATATCAGGTTCAATCTGGCTGATAATGCTGTTCGGAACCTGGTTGGGGAACATGCCATCAAAGTAGGTTGGCGGTGTACTGCCAACCGTTGCGCTGGGATCAGGAATGGTGTCTACTCCGTTGGGCGTAACCCCCTGAGTGAAGTGCGTCTCGGTCCCCTGGGTGCCCTGAATTTCGATCTTAACGTCGTTGTTGAAGACGAACGGCTGGGCGGTGCGCAAAATCGAAACGATCACGTTCGGAGGCAAGGTGAAGTCGACCCAACCAATCGACGGGGTGGGCACCGGGGGCAGCGGGGCCGGATGCTGAGGGAGGCTGGTAGCGGTGACCTTGCGGATCAGGTGATAAAAATCTTCAGTAGTGTAGACAGTGCCATCGTTGGCAAAAACCACACCGACGGGCAGGCGTGCTTCGACGCAGCCGGCGGCGTTGTAATTGACGTCGCCGCGGCAAACCGTTCCATCGGCCCAGCCCGGATAGGTCCCGGGGCCACTGAGCCAGAAGGAGGAATTAACGCCGTAGAGGTTCGTCACGGTTCCTGAGGGATCAACCACTTTGACGCGGTTATTGCCATAGTCGGCCACCACGAGGAATCCGTTGCCGGCAGCAGTAATTCCGTAGGGCTGGTTCAGCTTCGCGTAAGCTTTTGTGCCGAAATGGTCCCCGGCCCCGTTGAAGCCGGTCAGGACGGTGAAATTGCCACTGGTCGGGTCAATGGTGTAAATGCCGTCATTGTTAAAGTCGGCGACCGCGAGGAAACCGCTATCCAGCACCGCGATACCCCGCAGCAGCGTATTGGCCACAGGAACCACGGTGATCACGTTTTGAGAGCCATCGGGAGCGATCTGCAAAACCGTGTTACCCTGGACCGTGATGTACAGGTTCCCAATGGAATCTCGCGCGATGCCCTGGGCATTGACCAGGCCGGAAGCAATGATCCCGAGGTAATCACCAAAAATGTCATATTCCACCACGGTGCCGTTGCTGCCGTTACCGCGGTTGAGCACAAAAACATTGCCATCGTTGTCGACGACGACACCGACCGGCACATTAATACCGTAGGTGGCAAAGGTGATGGTCTGGTTGCCCGCTAAATCGAGCTGACGAATGGCGTTGTTACCGCGATCAGCGACATAAAGCAGGCTGGAGGTCTTATCCAAGGCCAGGCCGGCGGGCGTATTAAACATGGCTGAGGCGGCGGTGTCGCCATTGACATAACCTGCGGTAGGGCCGCCACTGATAGTTGCAACCGAGGGCATCGCCACCAGGCGATAGGCCGTCAGGAGCAGAGCCGAGCCGAGGCAGAAACTGCCGCGGACAAGTCCGAGCAATTTTCCCCCTGCTCGGGTACCCCGCAAATCCAGAGTTTTGGTCTTCATAGGACAAGAAAGGCTGACTTCCACAATTGGTGATTAGACCCAAAAGGGTTTATTGATTGGAGGGGCCCGCGGGAGCGGCGCCATCCTTTTGCCACAAGCTCTCGTCGAACTTACCCGAGGCCGCCGACACATCAGGATCTTTCCAATCAGCGGGCTTGCCCGAGTCCCAGGCGGACCAGTCACCCTCGACGCTATCCTTGGTGGGCACCGGGGTTTTCAGGAACGCTGAGGGAGTGGGTTGGAAGTCTTCTTCCTGCACAATCGTGGGTGTGAGGAACACAAGCAGATTGGATTTTTGGCGCGTTTTGGTATCGGAGCGGAACAAATAACCGAAGACCGGAATGTCGCCGAGCAAGGGGACTTTGGTGTTGCCGTTGCGCACATCATCCTGAACCAAGCCGCCGAGCACCAGGGTGTGGCCGCTGGGAATCATGACGCGCGTGTCAATCTTTCGGATATCATATTCATCAGCCTGGAAGATACTGGCCGCGCCGTTGGCGGCGGAGCCGACGGTCTTGGTCACGGTGTCAAAGATTCGCGATACTTCCGGGGTGACCTTCAGGTTGACGTAGTTGTTAGCGGAAATCCGCGGGGTGACATTGAGGATGACACCGAGGTTGGTGTACTGGATCTGAGAACCGCCGGTGGTGTTGGCCGTGCCGGCCGTCACGTTGATGATCGGTGAAGCGCGGGTCACTTCAATCTTGGCCGGCTCATTGTCCAGCGTGACGGTTCGAGGAGCGGAAATGACCTTGGCTTCCGCATATTTATTGAGGAAAGACAGGACCGCGCGAACGCCGTCCGCATTGAGGAAGAAAGTTTCGGGACTGAATCCTCCGGCCGTGGTGGCGCCCAGGCCGCCGGCGCCGATAACCGAGTTGAGGACGGTGCTAACAGTCGAACCGGCGCTGCTGGAGACCGTGCGGCCACTAGGCAAAGTGGTGGTAGTAGCCGAGCCACCCATGGTGGTGGTGCTGTTGCCGGACATGATGCCATTGCCGAAAGTAACATTCTGCGCTGCCAGCGTGCCGGACCAGTCCACGCCTTTGCTGGTGCTGGGATTCATGGAGGTTTCCAGCAGGCGGGCTTCGATCAGAACCTGTTTGGTTTGCGTGTCGAGATGGTCAATCAATTCCTGCAGGCCGGGCATTTCTTTCTCCGTGGCCACGACGACCAGCTGGCTGGTGCGCACGTCGGCAACCACTTTGCTGCGTTTGTCGGTAAAAGTGTTTAGAACCGCCACCATGATATTGGTCGGTGTGGCGTACTTCAGTTGGAAAATCCTCGTGACCAGCGGGTCGGGCGCAGCGGGGTCTCTGACCGTGATGCGCGCGATCTTGCTTTTGGTGTCTTCGATCAATTGGAGGTTGTAATTGCTCAACAAGGCATAGAGCGCCTGTTCGGCGGTAACATTTTCCCAGCGGATCGAGACGGTCGGTTGGGGAATCGGTTTGCCATCCGGGCCTACCTGGCCGAAGGCGACTTTAGGATCGAGCATGTAATTGAGCCCGGCCTGTCGCGCCAGGTTCTTAATGGCGTCGGTCAACGGCACGTCGTCCATGACGATGAGCGGAATGATCGCGCCCGGTTGAGCCGGGGTGCCGGGCTGATCGGCGGCAGGCGAGGCGGGCTGAGCCGCGGCGTCGGCCACCGTATTGGTGCCGGCCGCCACTGCATTGGTTGAAGCGTCGGGCGCCGGCTGCGCCTGGGCCACTTCATTGGTGGGAGCGGCGGTACTGGTGGCGGCCCCGGCTTCGGCCGTGGCTGGAGTGGTTTGGGCAAAGGCGCCAAAACTCATGGCGGCCAGGCCGACGAAGGTAAAGATGCACAGTTTCCGTTTCATGTCTTTAAAATAAGTTCTGATGTTGACCCGACACAGACAGGATGCGCTGATTCATTGATGGCGATTCAAGCATCCAGGGTGCCAACGGGTGACTCGTGGGGCTAAACGGCGAGAAAACCGCAGAAATAAGCCACTTACCGGCGGGCTTGTCTATCATTGGGACAAGCGACGCGGCTTGGATCGGGTAAGAACTGCCGCGCGGTAATCGAAAGAAAACCTAATATAAGCGAAAACGGAGGAGCAACGGAAGGGAGAAGCAGCAGAAGATCTAATCGCATATGGCTTCGCTGCCCGGCTCGCGCGAGCGCGGCGCCCGGTTCAAGAAGAGCCGGTGGCAACCCATCCCGCGGTGTTCGCCCGGGGAAGGCTTAAAGGCCGGAACGCAATCGCAGTTCCCGGCGTTGACCGCCAGTCTCGATGATGGCGGATTCCGCTTTGATCTCGATACACTTGATCAACACCTTGGAGCCGGAGGGGACTCTGACCTCGCCCTCCTCGCCGGTTTCGAACGTGCGCCCATTGATCATGGCGGTGCGCTTGGGCGGACTGGTAATGCCGTTCAGGACGAACCAGGAAGCGTCGAGGGGAGTCTCTTTAGTGACCTTTTGAGGAACGACCCGGATGGTTGATTGCGGAAAGAAAGGGTTACGACCCTCGCTGGGCTGACTGGGAATTGCGAACACCGAGAGAGGAATCGGCACTTCGGGAACAACCCGGAAGTTGGCCGCGCTTTTGGTTGAGCCGTCCTTGGAGGCGGTGGCCGCCTGGGCGGTGCTCTGTAAAACCAAGCCAAGCGCCAGGACAAGGACCGAGGTTGAGCGCAGGTGAGTCGTCATAAGTCAGGAGGCGGGGGACTTAACCAGGGCGGCAATTTCCATCCGAAAGGCCAGGCGTTCGTGATCGGCACCATTCATCGCCGGGGCCGGTTCGAGGGATACATTGAGCACGCGCATATAAGGGAACTGGTTCTCGAAATCGGCGATGAATTTGCCGAAATCGGTATACAAGGCGGTGCCGCTGATGGCCATATTGGCCTGCTTATACGGGAAGCCGGGCAGCATATTCATCTCTTTGGGACCATCAATCTGGCTGAATTGCGGGATCTCGACTTTGTATCCGAGTTTGAACCGGCGAAGCGTATCAATTGTCCAGGCATACAGATCTCCGCTGGCCATGGTGGATTCGATTTTGCCCAGGCGTTGACCCGCTTCGGTCAATTGTGACTCGATGATGTCAGCGCTCTCGATGGCCTGTTTGACCTGTTCGAGTTTCTGTTGGGCGGAAATCTTGCTTTGCGCCAGGTGCGCGAGACTTTGCTGCTGAAAGCGGATCAGGCCAAACCATAAAGCGCCCAGCAGGCCGACGGTGAGCATCGCCACCAGGATGAGGTGATTACGTTTTTCTTTTGAAAGAGAGTTCATCGAGTCTTCTCCGGAAAACGGCACTCCAGCGTGAATAGAACGAAGGGTTTGCCCTCGAGGGTTTGGGGCGGGGAAAGGTTGGTCAAACGGACCTCGTTGCCTTTGCCCATGGCGGTTTGAAAATAAGGCGACTGGTTAATAATTTGTTTGAACTTGTTAACCTGATCGCCGGGGTTGGGCGCGCTGTCCCGGGCTTCCAGGGTGACCGTGATTTTTTCAGTGACGCTGGCCGGCCGGCCGGGGACCAGGTGATCGTTGGAATTAGTCTTGGCCTTAACTTCCTCGTTGTAGACGTAAGTCTGGTCGGTCTTGAGCCGCATCAATTGGACGTCGTCGAGGGTCGTTTGCTGCAAGGCATTGAGCAGGGTGCCATGAAGCATGCGGTTGGTGACCATTTGTTGGAGCAAGGTGAGTTTGCGATTGGCTTCGGCCAGCTTGCGTTGATTGGTCAATACCTGCTGAAACTCGTTCGTGCGCGTGTTGAGTTGCGCGGCGACTCGGTTGAGTTCCCCTCGGGCGATGAGGGATTTGAGCTGAAGTTCGCTGCTCCAGGCCAGCATCAGGACGACCAAAGCGGCGGCGACCCAGATGGAGCGCTTGACCGGGTCGCGGCGGCGCAAATCCTCGAGCGCCTTGGCTTCGGCCAGCAAATTGATGGAGAGTGGCATAAGTTAAAGAGCGCCGGTGGCGGCCCCGATCGCGACGGCCAATTGAGGAGCTACATGTTCGACCTCGGCGGCTTGCTGCGGCGGCAAAGCCAGCTCGAGGAAACCAACCGGATTCCAGGCTTTGCACTCGGCGATCAGTTCGGTTTGCAAAGTCTGGACGATGAACTCGGAACGAGCGGAACCGCCGCTGATGAACACCTGGCTGACGGTTTGATCCTGCTGGTGCTCGAAAAAGTCAATGGAAGCGCGCAGTTCCCGGCCCAGGGGCAGGACCAGGGCTTCAAGGTTGGATTGAACCTCGGTCGGCATGCCGACTTTGATGCCTTCGGCTTCGGCGTAACTGATCCCGAGGGACTCAGCCAACCCGTTGGTCAAGCGATCGCCGCCGATGGCGACGACCCGGCTGAGCACCAGGTCGCCCTTCTGCACGATGCAAATGCTCGTGTTCTTAAAGCCGATATCGACCAGAGCCACAACCTCGCGGGCGAAAATCTCAGGCATCGCCAACTCGAAGGCGTTCACCGGGCCCAGCAAGCCGGGCACAATCTGCTCAGCGAGAAAACCGGTGTTCTTGATGGCATTCTGCATTTCGTCGATGAGTTGTCTGCGGGCGCCGGCCACCAACACGCGACTCTTAAGGTTGGCCCCAATTTTCGTTTTTTCCGCTGCGCCGCCTTTTGGGGGGCCCTCGTCGCGAGGAGGAATAATAAAGCAATCGAAGACGTGTCCGGGCAGATCCTGCTGGAGGTAGTTTTTGCTGTTGTTTTTGAGGATCTGGCGCATGTCGCCGACTGGCATTTGAGGCAGTTCGGCATGCCGGACGATCGAATCGCTTACCCCAATGGCGAGGCTGAGGCTCTTGGTTTTCCCATTGAGGGCCTGGGAAACGCTCTTGAGATGTTCCCCGAGCAGATCGGCAGAAAGGCTTTTTTCGTAGATGGGCGCGTCCAGCAACGCATATCCGCATAAGACGTAGCGGTCGCCTTTGCGCTGCACGTGCACCGCTTTGGTAGTTCGGCCGCCCAAATCAACCGAGAGCAACTGGTCGCGTTTGCCGGCTGAGCCGTTCAAGAATGGCAATGCCATAGTCGCTTTCTCTCTAATTCGTTTCCTGAGTTAACTATGATCGGCCCAGACAACCTGAACCGGTCGCGGAACTACATAGCAACCAGCGAGCCATTTAGCCGGTAAACCGCCTCCTTTACCTCGTTTCGTCGGGTACTTTGGCCGGGATGCCGGCTCGGGCAAAACTCCGCCCCTCAAAGTGTCTCAACCTTGGGCAGAATCTGCCCAGGAACATTTCGTTCCGGAAGCCTCAAGCCAATCGCTTGGCGCGCAGGCGCAATTCCTCCACAAACCCTTGCAGCAGCGCCGAGCTCTTTCCCCGCCACAAAGCGCCCATGACCACCGGGGCAAACTCCGTTTTTGAGAGAGGGATGGCGCGGATGTTCGGCCGGAGTTCTGACTTCGGCACCAGAACGGAAAGCCCAATGCCAAATCCATTGGCCACATAGGTCTCGATCAAATCAATCGAGCTGACCTCGATCCCGGTGAACCAATCTACTCCGAGCCGTCGCAGGCCTTGTTGGAAGTGTTTGCACATCGTCTCGGCCTCCGGCAAACAGATCAACGGCTCCTGGATCTTATCGCGTCGCCACAAGGTCTCGGCGGAGGTTAAGTCCGAAGCCTTTTGCACCAGCAACGCGAGGGGCAGCTCAATGAGCGGAACGGAACGGATGCCAGGCGCCGATTTTTTTTCGATTAAAGTCACGGCCAGATCCAGTTCCTCTTTCTGCAGCTGGCTTTCCAATTCGGCCTGGTAGCCCTCGCGCAGGGCAATTTTGAGCTGGGGATGTTTCTTTCTAAGATTGCCAAAGAACTCCGGCAAATGATCCCGCAAAACGATCGTTGAGGCTCCCACGCGAATTTGGTGCGGCCGCCCGCCCTGCAATTCCCCGGCGACCACATCGAGATTGGAGAAGAAAGGTTGGATGAAGGTATAGAGTTTTTCTCCGGCGGGAGTCAGGTTAAAAGGACGGCGCTGAAAGAGCGTCACGCCGAGAAATTCCTCCAACTGAGCCACCTGGCCGCTTACGGCGGGCTGTTGAATTCCATAGGGAATGTTGCGCACGGCCTCAGTAATCCCCCCATGCCGTGCGACGTAGTAGAACAACTCCAGGTGATGTATGTTCATATAAGCCGTGTGAGCCGATTGTCGGACAAGGCCGCGGCCGGATGCAACCAAATGTTGATGACCAAAGGTTGATGAGTCGATCCCCCTCTCAGGCAGGGCAAACGCATCTAATTCTGGCGGTAGGGATGGCGCGCTGCGCCGTCCGCGCCGCGTTAGCGGCGCAACGTTGGATGTGAACGTAACTCCTCTCGCATTCG
>Ga0070741_10008024_pt1 | contig 21438 bp, 42 predicted proteins | sample Coa_R1_4_FD_66440 | JGI IMG/M metagenome (GOLD analysis project Ga0070741, IMG submission 66440) | Surface soil microbial communities from Centralia Pennsylvania, which are recovering from an underground coalmine fire - Coalmine... | ecosystem: Environmental > Terrestrial > Soil > Unclassified ... | reverse complement strand
TTGGTGATTCTTGGTCAGGAATGGTCTGGTTCGCAGGTACGGTAGGAGGGGCACGGTTGGGCCGCGCGCGGCATGGTAAGGTTGCTACAAGGCAGGCTCGGATCGACAAGGACGGGAACGTCGTGGTTAGGTAGGCGTGTTTGGAATGGCAGGCAAGGTCGGTCTGGTGCATTGGGGTTCGGTAGGGACAGGCGTGGCCCGTTACGGCAAGGCAGGCATGGTAATTCTCGGAAGGGCATGCAGGTGCATGTTCCGGTGAGGCAGGCAGCGTTAGGCCAGGCGGATCTAGGACAGGAATGGCCCGGTAGGCAGGCGAGGTGAGCACGGCGAGGCGAGGAACGGCTGCTCAATCAGCAGGCATGGTAGCAACCTGGCACGGCGAGGAAGCGCGTGACAAGGCGAGGCGTGGATTGGCGTTGATCGAAAGCGCGCGGCGAACTACGCCGCGCGCTTCTTCTTGCGCACTTCGGCGAATACTTCCGTGACTCGCTGAATGTCCTCGGCTCGGGCAGTCCACTCGCGGTCGATCATGCGCCGGATGTACTCCGAGGGGGTCACCTCGTCGAGACGGGCGAGGTCCGCGAGCGCGCGGCGGTGCTGGTCGGAGAGTCGGAAGTTCGTCTGCACGGTGAGCTTCTCGATCGAAGCCGACTTTCGCGTCGCCATGCCGTGATTATCGCGTGAGACCTGCTTTTCGTCTAGCATCGCCATGCCGTGATTATCGCGTGAGACCTGCTTTTCGTCTAGCATCGTAAAGCGAGATAGCAGCGGTTGAGCTGAGGTAGCTCCCGTACTCTTCTCGCATGTCGCTAACCGATGCTGCAAAAGATTTTCTGGGCCTCCGCGAAAGCGCGTCGGGCCTGCGCGTCCACGGGGAGAACGTCCTCGGGATCGCCAAGAAGTACCTCGAATCCGGAGCCGGCGCGGCGCTCGTCGCGTACGCGAACGGACGCTCCCCCGCGCAGGGGATGGATCACGCCGAGCTTTTCGGCGCGCCGATCGACCTCGGCGGGTTCGTCGCCGCGAACGCCGCGATCGTGCTCGGCCTCGCCGGCCGGCACATCGAGGACGCCGCGAACTTCGGTTCGGGCATGCTCGACGTCTACATCGCGCGGCTCGCCACCAAGGCGGGCAACGAGCACCGCATCAAGGCGATGACGGGCGGCTCGACCTCGAAGCAGATCGGCTCGGGCGGGTTCATGGGTGGCGCACCCATCGGACAGGTCACGCAAGTCGGCGCGTACCGGATGCACGGCTCGCTCTGACAGGCTGCTACCGCGAGGTAGCCATAAGGTTCCCACCGCGTTGCAACGGTGGACTGAAAGTGTGGATGTTTCGAAACGAAGGAAAAGAAGAAACCATGGCACGTCCCACTCTCGCTCAGCTCGTCGGCTACCACATGGCGGGCCTCGATCAACTCGTCGGAGCCGACCCGGCTGCGGCGATGGTGCCGGCTCCGGCGTCGCCGGTCATGTCGGCGTACACGCCGGCTGGCTTCGGCGTTCGCACCGCAGGCTTCGGCGATCCGAGCGTCGTTCCGCTCGCGTCGCGTGGCGCTCGCGGTTTTCCGATCGGCTTCGGGCCGACCGCCGTCAACGGCGGCGCGACGGTGACCTTCACCGCGCAGCCGCAGCTGATCTTCCGCCCGTCGCGGTTGATCATCCCGGCGATCATCGCCGGGTCGTTCTCCGTCGCCGATCTCAAGATCGGAAAGAACTCGCAGCTCGTGTCGGCGAACCCGATCCCGGCTGTGGCGTTCGCCGAGAACGCGGTCGACGCGGGCCTCCGCCTCGACACCTGCAACGTCGGTCAGCTGATCGCGCTCCAGGTCACGAACAACGCGGTCAACGCGGTCACCTTCTCGGCGGCGCTCCTCGGCGTCTCGATCGACGGCTGACCGAAGACGAGGGGCTGCTACGAGGTTGCTACACACTCAACCAAGTCGCAGTCGCAACCCCCGCCCGGGGAAACTCGGGCGGGAGCCCTCGGCTAAGGCGGAATGAACCATGGGATACGTCGCTGGCTTTCAGCTCGCTTCGATGGATCACCTCCCGCCGAACCGAAGGCAGAACATCCTCCACGCGCTCGTGGAAGCCCTCACGTGGGCGAACATGCAGTGGCTGGAGGAGAACCCGGGTACGCCGTCGCTCTACGGGGCGAGTCCGATGTACCAGCTGAAAGTCCGGCCGATGTCGATCGACTTCTGGGCGGACATCCCCACGGTGATGTCGCAAGGCGGAGGAGACTGCAAGGACTTCACCGCGTGGCGGATCGCCGAACTCCGCAGGGCGGGAAACGCGATGGTGGTCCCGGAGATCCGGTACCTCCCGCAGTGCCTCCCGACCGGCGAGGTCGTCAACCTCTGGCACGTGCTCGTACGACAAGGGCCGAAGGTCGAAGACCCCTCGAAGCTCCTCGGCATGCCGTCGCATGTTAGTCCCCAGGTTCTCCGGGGGCTCTTCAGGTAGCAATCGCAAGACTCAACGAAACGAAAACAAAGGAAGAAGAACATGTCTCAGGAAGATCTCGTCAAGCGCTCGCTCGCGGCCCTCTTCAAGGGAACGACCGCAGGCGGTGCGATCAACACCATCATCGCGAAGGGCTGCTCGGCCACTCGCACCTCGACGGGCGTCGTCCCGATCACGCTCGACCCGTCGCCCTCGATGGACGCGAACATCGACTCGACCCAGTGCTCGATGGATCTCGTCATGAACACGTCGAACGCGATCGGCTCGATCAACGACACGTCGGGAACTGTCAAGACGGTCACGATGACGTCGTCGCTCACGCCGACCCTCGTCCTCGACGCCGCGTTCGAGGCGAAGATCTACCGCGTCTACCCGGGTTCGTGAGGAGGCGCGTCTTGATCGAAAAGATCAAGCAGCACCTCGGCCGTGCTGCCGACCACGTGAAGGAGCACAAGCTCCTCTACGGCGTCGGCGCGGCCGGGGCCGGTCTCGGGTACCTCTTCGTCTCGTCGAGGATGTCCGCGCCGGCTCTCCCACCCGTCCCCCAGGTCGCCAAGCCGATCGTTCAGAACGGCGTGACGACGGGAATCGCCATCCCATCAAACAACGGGCCGGTCGTCGTCCCCGCGCCTGCCTCCGTTCACACGGGGGAAGCGCTCTGGGTCGCGACCCAGACCGACCCGCTCAGCGCGCGGTCCGGCCCGGGCACGAACTACGCGAAGGTCGGGAGCTGGCCGAAGAATGGTCCCGTCACGGTGCTCTCGAACCCGCAGGACGGATTCGTACGCGTCCAGGGTCCGGGTACCGACGCGAAGGGAAACCCGCTCATCGTGCTGGAAGGGTGGGCATCCCTCCAGTACCTCTCGGACAAGATGCCGGCCGGGATCCCCGCCGACAACCTCCTCTCCGCCCTCCACGATCTCGGGATCATGTAGTAGAGTCACTACATGGATCCCATCACGCTCGCGCTCCTCCTCGGCGGTGGCTACCTCGGCTACAAGAAAGTCTACCCCTGGGCGAAGAACCAGGTGGCAACCTTCCAGTCGAGGTTCCAGCTGCACGGTCACGCGCCGCAGGCGCTCCCGATGCAGCTCGACCCGGGCCTGTCTCAGGCGCAGCTCGGCGAGGTCGCGAACCTCCTCACGAACGTCCGCACCGCCTCGCTCGTCCGCGCGGCGGCGGACCTCTACAAGTCCCAGAACTTCCCGCTCGCGGCGTCGGTGCTCGACTCGCGCGCGAGGGCTCTCGGCGGTTGACGAAAGAAGAAGGGAAAGATGTTCCTCAAGATCGCAGGTTACGGGATGGCGGCGCTCGGCGCGTACGGCGGCGTCAAGAACTACGCGAAGCTCCAGTCGGACGTGAGCCAGTCGTCCGCCGCTCGCGCGCTCCTTAAGCTCGACCCGAGCGGCATGATCGCTCAGCAACCGTCCGTGGTCGCGCTCGCCAAGCAGCTCGACGACGACGTCTCGACCGACAAGCACGCGCTCCTCATCGACGCGGGTCTCGTCGGCATCGGCCTCTTCATCGCGACGAGGGGGTGAGTCGTGGTCGTCCCGATCGCGCTCGGGGCGGCGGCGCTCTGGATCTACTTCCGGAGGAGCCGAGGTCTGCCCATCTTGCCGCACTTCGGACACGTGCCCCACGTCGAGGTGCTTACGCCGGGAGGTCCCGCGCTCGTCCCCGCGACGACGCAGGTGATCCCGGTGACGGCGCTCTCGCCGCAGGGCGCGCTCTCGCTCGCACAAGCTGCCGCGCAGGCGCAGGTCGGCGATCCGGGCATCCACGCGCCGCGCTACCTCCTCGGCGGCGGGCTCGGGAGCGCCGCTCAGGGTGCGCTCGGCTCGTTCGACGTCCTCGACTACGTCTCGGCTCCTCGCGGTCTCGAACGAGACGAACTCGGGATCTACCGGTCGCGGCTCTCGCGGCCCTTCGGTGCGCGATGATCTCGGACAAGACCGTCGAGTTCCTCCTCGGTGGGTTCATGCTCGCTGGAGGTAGCTACCTCCTCACGCGCGGCCACGAACCTACGTTCGGGAAAGTCGTGAAGGAACACCTCCTTCCGACCGCTGCGGTGGTCCTTGGCGCGGGGTTCCTCATCCACCGTGCGACGTCGGACAAGTTCTCCCTCTCCGTGGGAGGCTGACGTGGACGGCTGGGTGCTCGCGGGACTGCTCCTCCTGGGAGCGTCGTTCCTCGCCAAGCCCCGCAAGGTGGAAAGTGGTTCAACCACTCAGCCATCCGACCAGGAGATCGGCGAGGTCGCCGACTTCGCGGTGCTCCACGAACAAGATGCGCAAGTGCTCCGCGATCTGGCGGCGGCGATGCGCGTCCTTCCCATGGGGACACCCGAGGATGCTACCTACTGGAACCGTCGCCGCGCGGCGCTCGAATCGCGCGCGAAGGTCCTTGACGTCCAGACGGGCGCGTGGCGCGCACACTACTCGACGGGCGACGCGGGGATCAAGGCGCCACGGGTGATCCGATGACGTACTGGTTTCCGCCCCTCCCCAAGGAGTTCGACCCGGTCCCGAGACCCTTCTTCTACACGGGCTCGCGATCGTCGCCGGAACCGTCCGCGATCGACGCGGAGGTGTTCGGCACCGATCCGCACGATCCGAGGTGGTACCCGAACGGGCAGCTTCGCGGCGACGTCGGAAGTCAGGGCGCGCTCGCGGTCGCGATCGGCGGTCACGCGCCGAACAAGCCCGGTGCGAACCCGTGGTTCTGGTCGCAGCGGACGGCGTCGGAGAGGTACGACTACTATCGGAAGCTCGTCGCGATCCAGGCGGACGGAGATCCCACGGGCGGGGGCCTCCCCGCCGACGAGATCGACTACGATCTCGGCGGAGCGCTCCGCATCCACTACTGGGACATGGGCGGTGATCCGGTGCGCAAGGTAGTCACCTGGACGCCGGACGGAAAGAGCCACGTCGAGCAGTGGAACGCGGACAAAGGCAAGTGGGAGGGCGAGGGCTACGACTTCAACGCGGCCGTGAACATTGGCGACATCGTCGGGATCTTCGGAGCCGTGACGACGGCGGCGATCGGCTACCTCTCGGCGAACCCCGCGCTCGCGGCGGCGTGGTCGAACCTCTTCAAGGCGTCGAGCGCGCCGATCTACGGCGGCAAACCTCCCGACCTCGGATCGTTCGCGCTCTCCGCCGCGCAGGTCTTCGGCTCCGCTCCCGGGTTCGGTCAGGCGATGAGCGACGCGATCGTCGGCGACGGACTGAAGAAGGGCCTCATGGGCGAGGTAGGTACCTTCGCGTATCGCGAGGTCGAGAAGTTCGGCAAGGAGACCGCGACGCACCTCGATCGACTCCGCGCGTCCGTCGAGAAGTCCCTCGACGCGTTCCCCCTCGCGAACCTCTCGGCGATGGCGAGCGGCGTCGTCCCCGACGACGTCAAGCGCGCGTGGGAGAACTCGCTCAAGGGTCTCGCCTCGTTCGACCTCTACTCGTACGAGAAGGCGGCGTTTTGCTGGGCGGAGTCGCTCGCGCGCGGCGAACTCGACTCGCTTCTCGTGTCGTTCCGGAAGGCTGCGCCCGACAAGGCGACGTACGATGCGACGCTCGCATCGGCCATCGCGACCGACAAGAGGCAGAAAGACTACTCGGCGCGCGTCCTCGAAGTGTCCTCGGAGGTCTTCCACCCGGCGCTCGACCCCTTCCACGGCGCGAGTCCCCGGGCGAAGCTCGACGGTATGGTCAGGACCCTGCAAAAGAAGTATGGTTTGAGGTAGCTCATGAAGGACGGAATCGAAGGCGGCGCGCTCTACTACACGGACCCGAGAACCGGGGTCGTGATGATCGTCCCGCAGAACACGCCGAGCGCGATGGGCGAGGTGACGGCCTTCGAGCCTGAAGGAGACCTCCCCGATCTCCAGACCGGCCGCGACGTCCTCACGGACCTCGTTCGCGAGGGACGGCTCATCATCGCGTACGCGCCCCCGCTCCGCGTCGAAGCGTCCGGACCGAAGAACATCCTCCCGAGCGGTGGCAACCCCGTCGCCGTCGTCTGCGCGGCCGAGGGCTACCAGTGCGAAAACATGACGGCGGTCGTGCAGGTCGCCGATCCGGGCACGATCGCGATCCTGAACGATCCGGCGTTCCCGCTCGCCGCGAACATCGCCGCTGGCGGGACACCGCAGGCGAACTTCGGTCCGAACGACACGGACCCCTTCACGGCGGTCGCCGCGCCAGCTGCGATCGGTCTGCCCGCGAACCTCCTCCAGCAGATCGAGGTCGTAGGGTGCCTCATCCAGGGACACGAGGATCTCTCCCACGAGATCTACTTCAACATGCCTGTCGGACAGCTGATCCGACTCGCGGCGACGGGTTCGAGCGTGAAGGTCAAGGCGGCGATCGTCCCGCGCTACTTCGCGAAGCTCGGAGGCGCGGCGTCGTTCCAGTACATCGTCGCGGGGACGACGCTCGCGGCAGATCGCCAGCGAAACGCGATCTTCAACTCGTTCGCGCCGGGTCAGCTCGCGGCGACCTTCACGGCGGGGACGCTCCCGACGACCGAGGTGCAGGTGCAGGGTTACGTGGGTCGCGGCTTCGCGGATCCCGTCCCCCCGCAGCGCGTCTTCTTCGGCGCGATCGACGCAGCTGCGGCGCAGAACACGCTCTACCGCTGCCCCGTCGCGAAGGGCGCGCAGACCGTGTTCCTTCAGTGCGACGCGTCGAACGCAAACAACGATCCGGCAGGTGGCACCGCGTTCCAGGGATGCGTCGTCACGATGAACTTCATTTGCGGGAATAACGGACGCCGGAACGGCGTGAACATCCCCGCGAACGTGACCGTTCCGCTCCCGGCAGACTGCACGGCGGTCGAGGTCGTGAACGTGACGAACGGAGCCTTGTTGGTTCCAATCGGTGTGCCCTTCCAGCTCCAGTACGACGTGGGGTTCTGAGATGACGAATCGACGAGCCCCTTTCCGTGAAGTGATCCCAAGTGGTCCTTTTCCGCCGCGCACGCTCGCGGGCGAAGGGTGTTGGAACATCCTCGACTTCAACCCGAACGCGACGGATATCGGTCCGGCCGTTCAAGCTGCTGCGAATCGGGCCATCGCGCAGGGTGGAGGCCAGGTGTGCATCCCTCCCGCGTTCATGTTTTCGCTCGCGCTCGTCTCGTGGGGCTGGACAACCTTCGTCGACGTCAACGTGGGGACGGATAAGAACTTCTCTCTCGTCGGCGTGAACGGGGCGACCATCATCGCTGTCTCGGGTGGAGGCGCGATCTTCCGCGTTCAGAACAATTGCCCGGGCACCTACTACGTTGCCGACCTCATCTTCATCGCCGCGAACGCCGTCGCGGGAACGGACGCGACGAACGTCATCGACATGAACCAGTGTCGTGACGGGATCATGGAACGCTGCCAATTTTGGGGGATCCGGTGCAACGCGACGGGTTTCGGCGTCGTCCGCATCGTCGCGGACAACATTCATTTCCAAGACAACATCTTCGTCGGCTGCGACTACACGGGAACGGCCTACCAGGGAGGCGTTACGTGTCTCACAGGCGAGCGAGACGGGTGCATCGTCGAATCCTGCCGTTGGGACGGAAACGGGATTTCATTCAACGGCGTCGCGTACGGAAAAGCATTCAGCGCGACGCTCGGCTGTCTTTGGTTCGGAGGACAAGGACCTCAGCCTCCTCCCGCGCAGCCCGCGTACGGCGGCGTCGGCGTCGGCAACTGCCATTTTGACGGTATCGCAGCGGCGCTCTTTCTCATCGCGTTCGCGCCCGTCGCGCCCAACGTCATCAGCTATGCGAAGGTCGAACACACATCATTCAATCTTGCGGGCGGTGCGGGAACGACGGGGATCTACCTCGCCAACTGTCAGATGCTCGAAGTCAACCAGTGCAACTTCAACGGATCGGCCGTTGACGCGATCCTCGTCACGACGAATATCACCGACTCCGTAGTTGTCCGAAGCTCGGCGAACGACAACGGACAGTTCATCGAGTTTACGGGGGCATGCCGCTACTTGAAACTCGAAAACTGCGCGAAGTCGGGCGTGTCCGACTACTCGATCGCGGCGGCTACCAACGGGTTCGTAGTCAAAGGCGTCGGCTCGACCCTTCTTCGTAACTGTTCAGAAGAGATTGACGGCGCAATTCATCATCTCGCCGTGGACGCGCGCGATTTGCCTTCGGCGACGCTCGTCGCGCTCTACGACGCGAACCTCGGAATCACGCTCAACGGCGCGAACGTTTCGGCCTGGGCGAATTCATCGGGAGCCGCTGACGCGAATCGAAACCTTTCCCAAGGAAACGCGGCAAAGCAACCGCCCTACAATGCGGCGGACGCCGCGTACAACGGACAGGCGAGCATCGGAAACTTCAACAGCGTCGCCGCGCAATCACTCGTGTCGGGCGGGAACTGGTCAGTGGCACCGCCGACGACGGGCTTCATCGTCGCCGTCTTCAATACGGGTGGGGCCGCTTCGACGGAGATTCTCTTCCGAGATACGGGTGTCGCGCAGTACGAGGTCTATCAAAACGCATCGAACAAGCGGCTCGATCTCTTCTTCAATGCCGTCTACGGCGCGGCTGCGAACGCGACGAACCTCAACACGAAGACGATCGTCGGCTTCGACATGAACGCGAACGTTTCGCGCATGTATCAGAACGCGACGACGCCGACGGAAGTGCCGGGCGATCCGGGCACGGTCGCACCACTCCAGATTGAAGTAAGTGGTGCGGGAACCTGGCAAGGCAAGATCGCCTACCTCGCGTTCTTCTCGACGCGCCCCTCGCACGACGATATCCAGCGTCTCTTCGAGGGTCTCGGATCGCGCTACAATGTGAGGATTGCGGCATGAAGTACGAGATCCACGACCTCGGGACGAATCGATTCGAGACGCTCGAATTCGCGGACGGCGTCGAAGCGCGCAAGTACGCCGAGACGCGTGCGAACGAGAAGGGATACATGTTTTCGGTTTTCGCGTGCGACGTGAAGCACACGCTCGTCTGCGAGGTCAAACCCTCACGCGAGGTACTCCTCGATGAGAACTTCGTCGAGAAGGACAACCCAAAGTAAGGTAATCTACCGTCATGCGCTGCCCGAACTGCGACACCGTCTCCCTCTCGGCGTGCTGCCCCCGCTGCGGCGCGTGCGAGGTCACGTGCCCGCAGCTCGCGGGCTTCGACCCGACCGACCTCTTCAACCCGATCGGGCTCGGCCACGACGTGGGCACCTCGTTCCAGCAGGGCGGCGTGACGGGCGCGGTGAAGGACACGACGGGGGCGATCTCGTCGCTCGCGAACACCATGAAGTGGGTCGCGATCGGAGGCGCGACGATCCTCGGGGGCCTCGTCATCTACGCCGCCGTGAAGTTCATCCCGAAGATGGCGGAAGCCGCGAGCGAGAACGTGAAGGAGGCCGCGCGCGTCGGCGGGCGGATCGCCGAGCGTGCAGCCTGATCCGCTCTCCTTCCTCGGCTACTCCGGCGACGAGCACGAGGAACCCGACACGTGGTCAAGGGTCAAGGGCGGGCTCGACTCCGCCTTCTCGCACGTCCCGGGCGTCCTCGACGCGGTAGCTACGACGGTCCCGGACCCGAAACCGGCACCCACGGACTACAAGCCGCTCCTCCTCTGGGGCGGGCTCGCCGCCCTGGCGCTCGCGGGGGTCGTCTTTCTCGTGCGGAAGGTGTAGGCTGTACCGCATGCCCACCGTGCAAACCGTCCAAGTAGGAGGAGCGCCGCAGGCGCAGGCGCTCAACATGCCCGCCGAGTACGACGGGATGATCAAGACGACCGAGTACCTCCTCGCGCTCCTCCAGAAGCAGTACGCCGACGAGTGCGAGAACTTCAACCGCTTCCAAGCGAAGTGCGTCGAGGCGCTCGCGATGGCCGACCAGGTGATCGCGTCGCGTCATGGTGATGCGAACGCACACAAGCAGCTGTCGGAGCGCCGCGCGAACTACGTCGCGAACTTCGTCGCGATGCAGGAGAAGTTCGTCGCCGGACTCGGCACGCTGGAGAAGGCGATCGGCGAGCTTGGCGAGGGGCTGCACCACCTCATCGGCATGGCGCAGGGGCGTCCCGCTCCCGCCGCGCAGAAAAAGGACGCGGAGCGCGCCGCGCCGCAGCCGAACACGGTCGAGGAGAGCGCACCGCCCGCCGTCCAATCGCAAGTCGCCGAGGTCGTCGAGGCGAACGGGCAGCGGACGATCTTCCAGGACGGTCAGCCGGTCCTCGTCGTCGAACCGTCGCCTGGTGCAGTCCCGAACGGGGCCGTCGTGCCGCAGGGCGGGAACGGGACGATCGTCTCATGAGCGCGCTCGAACTCCTCCGAGTCGTCGTGCTCGTCTACGCGATGGGCGTCCCCGCGTTCGGACTCTTCGCGTTCTGGGCGAGTCCGTACGAGAAGTGGAAGATCATTCCCACCGTCACGATCAACACCCGCAAGCTCTACCTCTTCTGTATAGCGCTCGCGTCGCTGCTCTGGCCTGCGTCGATCGTCATGATCTGGGTGTTCAAGATCGCGGGGAAGATCGACTGGTGGAGCGACGACGATCCGGACGATCCGGGGGAGCAGCCCACGTGAGCTTCCAGGAACCGACCTTCTACGCGCAGCTCCGGGGCACGATCGCCAAGGAAGGACCGCGCATCGCGTTCGTCGAGGTGCGCGTCGGCGCGAACCCGGACGGCGGCGGCGGGACGGTGATCCACACCGTCGACGACCTCAAGCAGACTCCCGACGAGATCATGGCCGACGTGAAGGAGGCGATCGACTCGGACGCCGCGCACTGGCCCGGCATGGTTCGCTACCAGATCGCGTGCGTCTCCAAGGAAGGTGACTACCTCGGCGGGCGCATCATCGTCTCGAAGCGCGGGCGTGGAAAGGAGATCGACTCCGACCTCGCGCCGGAAGAAGAAGTCTCCGCGCGCGGCGTGACCGGACAGCACATGCGGTTCACGGAGTCGATGTTCAAGACGACGCTCCAGAACAACCAGGTCATGCTTGAGATCATGGCCCGCGCGCTCCAGGAATCGAACCAGGAGAAGACGCGGCTCATGGGCGAGCACTGGCGCGTGATGCAGCTCGGCGAGCAGATCATCGACCGCAAAGTGGAGCGTGACCTCTACGTCAAGCGCGAGATGGATAAGGACGCGCGGTGGTCCAAGGCATTCGACGCGCTCTTCCAGTTCGCACCCGTCCTCGCGGGGCACATGGCGCAGGGAACGCGCTTCGAAGAGCCCGCGCGCCAGCTCGCGGCGGGATCGCAATTGTCGCTCCTCGCCGAGTCGTTCAAGAAGGACCCCGAGCGGTTCGAGAAGATCCTCTCCTGCTTCGACGCGAAAGAGAAGCTCGGGATGATGACGGGCGACTTCTCGCCGATCCTCGAAGCGATCGAGCGCGCGGGAAAGGTCATGAAGGGCGAGGGGACCGATGAGGACATGGCGGTCGCGCTCCGCATGAAGCCGCTCCAGGAACTCCTCACGCAAGAAGAGAAGGTTGTCCTCATGCAGCTCGTCGAGAGCGCGAAGAAGAAACCCGAGCCTCCGGTACCGACGAGCATCGAGGTGAAGCAGGTCGACCCGAAGGTCGTCCCGATCGACTCGAAGAAGAAGGGAGCTTGAACATGGGGATCTTCGATGACATCATGGCGCAGGCGCACTCGGACGTCGGCAAGGTGGTCGACGTCTTGAACGAGGTGAAGAAGCGCGCTCTCTCGAAGTGCTCGGCGTGCGCGGACACGGGCGTTGTCATGACGTCGCGCGGCGAAGTGCGGTGCCACTGCGCAGCGGGGCGGATCGTCGACGAGAAGAAGAGGTTACCACGATGAATAACGAACGCTGGACAGTCATTCGCCACGGACACGATCTGGAAGTCGTGGACAACTTCACGAAAGACATTACCTGCATCCTCAAGGCTCCCTTCGGCGAGTGGCGCGAGTCGTCTCTCCGAGAGATGGTTGCGCACGCGAACCGCGCATACGTCCACGCGGAAGAGGAGAAGCGGGAGAAGACGCGGAAGGTGGGAGCGTGAGCGTCACACCTTCGCAGTTCGCCGAAGCCGTCCTCACTCGGATCAAAGGTCCGAACGGAGAGACGATCCACGCGACCGCGAACAACGTCAACGCGATGCTCGCGTGGATGAAGTTCGAGGGAGGCGGGGAGTTCAACCCGGGGTCTCCCTTCCACTTCAACCCGCTGAACACAACCCAAGCCATGCCGGGGAGTCACTCGCCGGGAGGACCGGCCGGCGTGCAGTCATACCCCGACTGGAAGACCGGGCTCGACGCCACCGTGAAGACACTCGGCTACGGGTTCTACCAGGGGATCCGCGCGAGCCTCGCAGCAAACAACCCGCCCGAAGTGACGCTCGCCGCCGTGAAGGCGTCGCCGTGGGGAACGACCGCGATCGACCCAAACGCGTGGCCTACGCTCGTCGCTCAGATCAAGGGTGCAAAGTCAAGCGGTTCGCTCGGCTTCCCCTGGGTCAAAGCGGCGATCGTGACAGCGCTCGTCGGCGGTGGTATCGTCCTTATCACAAGGAAGTAGGTCATGGCGAAGCGTGCAGGGAAGAAAGCTCACTTCATGAAGCGTGCGCGGAACAACCGCGAGGCTGCGAAAAACGCGTCGGGTCCGGCGAAGCTCGCGCGGCTCCAGATCGCGCACGGCTACGAGACGCTCGCGAAGCACGGAAGCGGCAAGAAGCGCAAGAAGCGCTGAGGAGTCTCGCGATGGGCTTCGATTCGGACGACGCGTGCGCGGAGGAACTCGTCCTCTACGCGGACAACACGAGCGAGCTTTACGGGAGGAAGAAGGCCATCATGGCAAACCTCCGCAAGAAGCACGACGCGGGCAAGTACGACAAGACGCGCGCGGTCGACCTCTGGATGTACTTCGCCGAGGACGCCGCGAAGCGATACGCGAGGGAGTTCGACAGCGCGAGTCAATGGTCGAAGCTCTTCCCGCCGAAGGTCCGCAAGCTCGCCGCGACGAAGTGGGCGCGCTGGTTCGAGTCGAACAACTACGAAGAGTAACTTCGTCATGATCTCGATCCACTACTTCAGCGGTCGAGAGATTCTTCACTACCTCGACGTGCCGACCGAGAAGGAAGCGGAGATTCAAATCCGCTGGTTCTCTCGTCGAGGCATGTCGGCCTTCGCGACGAAGGACGGAAAGTTCTTCCCCGTGAAGGGCGCGAAGAGGGACCCGAGACGATGATCCCCTCGTCGTACGTCCTCGCAGCGTCGCTCCTCGTGACGGACGCGGGCGGCAAGTCCCCGCTCAAGCCGATCGCGAAGGACGGCGCGGACGCCATCGCCGCGTACTGCTCCGAGCATCCGATCCGCTACAACGTCGCCATCCCCGGTGACGAGTTCTGCGCTTCGCTCCTCGTGCAGCACTCGTTCCTGGAGAGCGGGTGGAACCTCGCGGCGGTCGGCGACGGCGGAAAGAGCCACGGACCGTTCCAGGACCAGACGCTTTCTCGCTCGCCGAAAACGTGGGCGGAGGCGGTCAGCTCCTTCGGGAGGCTCTTACACCGTGCAAGCGTGTGCGAGACGCCGCTGGAGATGCTCGCGCAGGGGAGGTGCGGCGAGGGAGCGGGCCGGACGATCGCGTTCGTGAGACTCGCGAAGGCGCGGAGCATCGCGCTCCGGATGCGCTTCTACGACTTTCCGGGGAGGTGAGCGGTGGAAGTGGAAGACGAAGAGAATAACGACCTCAACGCGGTCGCCGCAACCGTGATCGCGTGGCACGACTCGATTCGGAAGCTCGTCGAAACGTGGACCGACGAACGAATCAAGACGTTGATCGTCGAGTGTGAGCGCGAAGCCTTGCCAGACAAGACAAAGAACTTCCACATGCCGATCTACTCGGAGATTGCAAAGCAGCTCCGCAATGAACTTGCCATCCGACGTGCTTTTGGTCGCATGAGGGAACAGGGCGCAGAAAGCTACTGCTTCCACTGCGACGGTCTTTGCACGCCCGAGCACCTCGCGGAGCTGAAGGAGGGCTGATCGTGACCGTCGCCGCGTTCGCCGCGTTCCGCTGCACCGAGTGCGGGCACGGGTCCGCGAGCGGCGCGGGAAGGTGCTCCAAGTGCAAGCGCTGGGGCACCGTCTCGCCGATCGTCGAGGGGCTCTCCGGCTCGGGTCTCCCTCAGAAGCTCAGCGAGGTCGCGCGCGTCACCGAGGACAAGATCGCGACCGGCATCGCCGACCTCGACCACGCGCTCGACGGCGGGCTCCCCCGCGCGAGCTGCATCGTCATCGGCGGGCAGCCCGGCATCGGGAAGAGCACCCTACTTCTCCAGGTCGCCGCCGAGTTCCCTCCCGAGTACGGGCGCGTGCTCTACGTGTCCTCCGAGGAAGCGCCGTCGAAGATCGCCTCGCGATCGGACCGATTGAAGGTCGCGCTCGCGAAGCAGGAGAACGTCACGATCCTGAACGAGGGCGACGCCGAGCGGATCCTCGCGCTGGCCGCGAAGGAGAAGAGCGCGCTCATCATCATCGACTCGGTTCAGACGACGGCGTTTCCTCCCGACGCGGCGGGCACATTGCAAGCCGCCGTCACGCTCGCGGCGCGGTTCTTCAAGCTCGCGCACAACGTCGGGTGCATCGTGATCCTCGTCTGCCACGTGACGAAGGACGGCGACCTCGCGGGGCCGAAGAAGCTGGAGCACTACGTCGACGTCGTCTGCGAGTTCGACTCCGATCGCAGGACCGACTGGCGGACGCTCGTCGCGGAGAAGAACCGGAGCGGGGCCACGCCTCGGATCGGCGTCTTCAAGATGACCGCCGAGGGCCTCATGAGCGTGCCGAACCCTGCCGAGGAGATGCTCACGGCGATCGACGCGGACGCGTCCGGCTGGGCGCTCGGCGTGCAGACCGAGGAGAGCAAGAGCTGGATCGTCCAGGCGCAGTGCATGCTCGGAGAGGTTGCTACCTCCGGCGAGGACGGGGACATCGTTCCCGGAAAGCTCTACTGCGCGGGCTGCTCGCCGACGCGGTGCAAGCAGATCCTCGCCGTGCTCGAACGAAAGTGCGACGTCGACCTCACGGGGAGGGACGTTTACTTGAACGTCGTCGGCGGCAAGGACAAGGCGGATCCGGGGCTCGACCTCGCCATCGCGGCGGCGATCGTGTCGGCGAAGCTCGACGTGGCCTTCTGGAAGGACTCCGTGCTTGTCGGGGAGATCGGTCTCCTCGGAGAGGTGATCCGGCCGAGCGGCTACGAGAACCGCTGCTTTCTCGCGGAGCGCTACGGGTTCGGGATCGCGACGCCGAGGACGCTCCGGGAGCTTGTCGACCACCTCGTGATGGGCGGGGACGAAGAAGAGGAAGACGATTCTGTTGACGAGGTCGGGGATTCAGAGTAGGGTCTACCTTGCATGAAGCGAGCGACCGAATTTGAACCAAGCAAACCTTACGTCGACCCGTGGCCTGTCTCGGCTAAACGCTGGTCGGCGTATCTCGATCGTGAAGTCGTGCTCGCGATGGAGAACATCAAGCGCTGCGGTCAATCCACGCTTTCGAGCGACGAAACGGTCCGACGAGCAAGGGAGCTTATGCGATGAAACGCGCGACCGAGAACGAAGACCTCCACTTCATCGGGGGGACGATGCTCGGCGCGTCGTTCGCGGCCCTCCTCATGTTCTGGACGAACTGTCAGCCGCCCGACCCGAAGGTGCCCGATCCGGAGATCACCGAGGCGCAGGCCGATTGCGTCGCGTTCCGGACGCGAAAGCAGCTGGAGTGCGTCGTCGACAACCGGACCAAGGCGGAGATCGACGCGTGCCGCGCGGGCGTGCAGCTCGCGGTGGACTGTCCGGACGGCGGGTGGAAGCGGTTCCTCGTCGCGCGGGACGGAGGTGCGGAATGATCGGACGAAACCAGATCACTTTCAACGCGGCGACGATGATGCGCGCCGTGCAGGAGTTCATCGACAACCGTTGGAACGAGAACTTTGCCGGTGAGAAGCTCAAGGTCACCGGCATCACGGAGACGACGAGCAACTCGTATCCTGTTTTCATCGTCTCGCTCGAAGGCGAGTCAAAGGAGACCAAGCCGTGACGCTCTCGTGGGAACAAGTCGCGCGGGACATCGCCGAGACGGCAGTCGACGCGCTCGCGAACGTGAACCCGATCGCCTCGACCGTCGCGGGCTGGGGCGTCGACGTCGCGTTCGAGATCCTGGACGACGTCGAGGGCAAGGGTCTCGACAACGATCCGGTCGCCGCCGCGCAGCACGTCGGCGACCGCATGGTCGACCTCGTCGAGGCGCTCAAGCTCTCGGGGCAGAGGAAGGGATGAGACCGACGCTCGGACAGCCCGTTGGTCAGCAGCTCGGCGCGATCGGTTCGCTTCCGGCTACTGACAATCGCGGTCTGAGAGGATCGGTCATGGGGTTCGGTCCGGACTCGATCTCGCGCGGGGAGATGAAGACCTTCACCCTCATCCCGCAGCAGATCTTCCGACCATCGCGGTTCATTGTTCCGAGTCCGATCGCGATCAAGCAGCTCCACCTCCTTGACGCGCGCGTCGGAGGATCGTCTGTCCTCGCTCAGGCGATCTCGGTCGAGTGCTTCTCCGAAACTTCGATGGCGAACAACGCGCTGTCCTTGCCGATCATCGCGGTCGGGCAGACCCTCGAACTCGACTTCTGTCTACGCGGGGCCGTGTACGCGACGTTCGTGCAGAAGGACGACGTCGCCGACGAGGACATGCCGCACATCTCGACCGTTCCGGGGCAGCTCAAGTGCCTGCACCCGAAGAGCGCGCACCGCGTCGCCGAACTCGACACCATCTACGACGGCACGTACGACGTCCCGGAGTGGTGCGACATCCGCTACTCCGATCGACACTGGGACCCGATGCTCGCGTTCGAGCCGGTGAGCGCGGACGACCTCGCCCACGTCAGGGCGGGAGGCGTCGAGAAGATCACGATCGCGGGCGCGATCATGGGCGTGGTGGTCGAATGAGCGACGAGAAGTTGAACGAGCGGCGGCGCTTCATCGCCGAGTCCGCGCGAGAGTTCATCGCGCGGCGCTTCCACTCCGCAGAAGGTCTCATGCCCGAGACCATCCCCGAGGCGGTGCGGCTCGCGTCGTCTCTCGCCGACGAGCTGGAGAAGCAGGACGCCGCGCCGTGGTCGAGGACCATCGACGTCGACGCGTTCGTGAAGGACTCCGTGCCCGCCCTTCCGCCGCATGCTGAGTGTGGCTACCTTATCAGCGCCTCGCCCGTCCAGCGGTGTCACCGCGAGAAGGGACACAAGGGCATCCACAAGACCGAATACGAGATCCGAACCGAAGGATAGAAACCATGTTCCCGACGAGAAACGACTTCATCGCCTACGCGACCGCGCGCTACGTCACGCACCTCGCGAACGCGCAGCCGACCGAGTACCAGAACGCGATGGTGATCGCCATGACGCTCGCGAACAAGCTGGAGATGGCCGGCGTCGCCCCGTGGCCGCGCGCGTCGTGGCAGGTGCAGCCCCCGGCTCCCGCCGCTGCGACGCTCCCGGGAACGCAGCCCGCCGCCGTCGTGCAGCAGGCGCAGACGCCGGGCGCAGCTCCCGCGCAAGGTCAGAGCAACGTCGAGCTGCTCATGGCCGCGAACCCTCACCTCTTCCCGCAGCAGGGCGCGGCGGGCGGAACGGTCGGGCAAGATCCCGCGCCGAAGGTCGGGACAGCGCAGAACCCCGCGCCGGCCGGTGCCGTCATCGCGGCACACGGCGAGGTGCAGGGAAACCGCGAGACGATCGTCGGACCGACGATCACGACGCCGGGGATCGTCTCCGACGTGAAGCCGGTGTTCCAGCCGGGCGTCGTCGTTCCGAACCCGACGCCGGGTCAGGGATGATCGACTGGGGCAACAACCAGCGGTGGACGAACCCCACCGACTACGGAGGGATCGTCCTCTACGGCGGTCCTCCCGAGATTCCCCGGATCCGTCCTCCGACTGACACGGTCGACCCGCTCGACTTTTTCAAGGGACTTCCCACGTTCCCGACGCAGCTTCACCTCGTCCCGTGCGCTAAGTGTCGGAGGCACATCGTCTACGCGACGGAGTGTCCGTTCTGCTTCGTGATCGAACTCGTGAACTCGATCGCGAAACCGATCAACCCGACGAAGCACGTCGAGAACGAGAGAAAACGGTGAAAGGCAAGACCGTCGCCGAGCGCATCACCGCCGCGCAGGATCGCGTGCGCGCGATGATGGCTACGGGACAGCTCAACACGCCCGAGAAGGCGGAGCGCGCGGCGGAGCTGATCCGGTCGGCGATCCGGAGGGCCGTCGCGCAGCGGATCGTCGACCTCGTGGGCGAGAACGTCGGTATCCCGGAAGCCTGCGCCATCGCGTTCGCCGAGAGCGGGCTCAAGGTGACGCAGGAGCAGGTCTCGCGCACGGCGAGGACGTTCGAGGAGAACTGGGAGGCGTTCGTCAAGAGCGCCCCCGTCGAGGTGGTGAGCGACGCGGAATTCGCGGCGCTCGTCGAGAAAGGCGGCGGATCGTGATGATCACTGTACCGGTCGAGGGAATGAAGGACGCGCACGGATACTGCACCGAATGCGGCGGCGGCGTGAACGGCAGCATGACGGAGCACTTCATCCGTGAGCATCCTGCCGCATACACGGTGCAGGTGAGCGTCGACGGGAGCTACACGCCGATCTACCCCGCGAAGGTTGGGTCTCCGGAGCACGTCTGCGAGCACTGCCGCCGCGTGTTCAACACGGACCGCGCGCTCGAAGACCACACGCGGAGGATCGGGACGAACATGAGCGACTGCAACGTCAGCGCGTCGCCACACGCGAGGGAGAACGCGGAGAAGGCGAACGCCGTCGCGCGCAAGGAAGGGCTCCTCCATGTGGGGATGCTCGTCGCGATCGACGAGGCGTACGGCGAGGGACACACGTTCCGACTCGCGAAGCGCGTCCCGTCGCTCAACTTCGGAGAAGATCACGTCGGTTGGGAGTGCGTGCTCATCTCTAAACCCGTCGACTCGCCGCGAACCCTCGAAGACAGCTATTACTTCGAGGAGCGGTTCATCGTCGATCACGGTCGCGTCCTTCGCTCGAACCCGGCCGCGCCCGTCGAGCAGTCGAAGGTGCAGCGACTCGACGCACTCGCCGACGAGTGCGGGAGACTGCGCCACGCGATCGCGGAGAAGGACGCACTCCTCAAGCAGACGGCGGACGCGCTCGCCGACGTCATGGCGTTCCTCGGACCGACGCGGACGCGCGAGTTCGAGAAATGGCGCGCGAAAACGAGGAAGTGATGACGGAGATCAGGCGAAACGCTCGACCGATCTGCGGCGCGAAGAACGGCGCTCTCCAGTGCTTTCGCGATCCGCACTACACCGTCGAGCACGTCGCCGAGACGGGCGAGGGGTGGAGCGGGTGCCGCGCCACGAGGCACAAGCACATCAAAGGAACGTCCAGCTCGCAAGTCATGACGTGCATGAAACCCGACGAACACGACGGACCGCACGAGGACGAGGAGATGTTCGAATGGTGGAACGATCGCTGCTGGGAGTACGTCGACCAGAAGGACGTCCGGGCGGGTGACATCGTGCGAGATCTCGCGTTCGGGGAACCCATCGTCGTCTTCAGCGCGAATGACGCCATCCACTATCAGGGCGGAACCATGTGGGGAAGCGGGTGGTACCGACTGAAGGCGCGCGGCTTTCACGGGAAGATCGTCACCACCAAGATCGAGTCCGTCCCGATAGCCACGTTCCGGGACATCCTCCGTGCGTTCTGGATGTTCCTCCGTCTGAAGTTCACGAGGAAGCGATGACCAAGGCAATTGACATGCTCACGCCGCGCGAGAGGCAGGTCTTCGACCTCTGCGCGCTCGCGACGACGAACGAGGACGTCGCGAAGCGGCTCGGCATGAGCGTCAAGACAGTCGAGACGCACCGGGCGCGGATCAACCGCAAGCTCGGCGTGTCGTCTCCCGCGCAGCTTGTCGTCTTCGCCGTGCGGGAGGGACTGCTCACGCGGAAGGATCTCCTTCCGTGAACCACGAAGAACGCGCGCGGAAATGGCTGGAGCGAGAGACAGGTGACGAATATCTACTGCCTCACAACCTCGATATGGTCGACTCTCTTGCTGCGCAGTTCGCCGAGGTGGAGGCGCCGTGGTTGGAAAAAGATCGCGTTACTGGGTTTGATCCGCGCCGCGCAGCCATTTTCGATTGGCTCGACAAGAATCCGAATGCTTCGATCAAGAGCCTATCGGACACGAACGGCGAGTTCGAACGGGAGAACATTGCGCTCAAGGCCCGCATCGCCGCGCTCGAAACCGCGCTGGAGAAGGCGGACGAACTCGCAAGAAACTACCCCTTCGACCTCGACACGAGTTCCGGCGCTAGCAAGCGACACGAGGAGTACGAAACCGCTCGCGCGCACACGAGGAAAACGTGAGGGACGTCCCCAAGCTCCCGCGCCGCGCTCTCGACTGCCTCTCGCCTCGGGAGGTCGAGGTCTACGGGCTGCTACGAGAGAAGCTCTCGACCCGGGAGATCGCGTCGAAGATGAAGGTCTCGCCGCACACCGTGCTCTCCCACGTGAAGATGATCCGGACGAAGTTTCGCGTGCGGGGGTACCTGTCGTGAGCTACGCTTAGGGCGTGAGCCGGAACCTCTGCTCGACGCTCTGTCACTTCTGCCACGGTGAGGTCGTCCTCGTCGAGGCGGAGCGCGACGTGCGTCCCGAGGAGTGCGGGGAGCACTTCTTCGCGTCCGTGGCCGCGTTGCGAGACGTGCGGCAAAAAACTTTGCTATGACCATCGGGACGACGATGCAAGGTAGCAACCTCATCCCCCGAAAGGTAGCTACCCCAGGTAGCAACCCCCGTACCAAGAACCCCCGAGGGCAAAACGCCCCGTTTTGGGTGTATTCTGCAACAAAAAAAGTACCCACGAAACACGCACAAATACTGGAATTGTTGCGTTTGACGAGGGTAACCGAAAAAACAGATTCCCTGTATGCTACC
>Ga0070741_10008023_pt1 | contig 21441 bp, 14 predicted proteins | sample Coa_R1_4_FD_66440 | JGI IMG/M metagenome (GOLD analysis project Ga0070741, IMG submission 66440) | Surface soil microbial communities from Centralia Pennsylvania, which are recovering from an underground coalmine fire - Coalmine... | ecosystem: Environmental > Terrestrial > Soil > Unclassified ... | reverse complement strand
GGGCCGGGGCGGGCGCGAAGCGGGAGCCGTGCGCGGTCGCGAGGTGCTGAAGGGTCTCCACCACGCGCGCGGGCCCCAGGTCGTCGATCATGCGGAGCGGCCCGCCCCGGAACGCCGGGAAGCCGAAGCCGAACAGAGCCCCGATGTCGCCGTCGCGGGCGCTTCGCACCACGCCTTCGGCGTACGCCAGCGCGGCCTCGTTGAGCATGGCGTAGACCAATCGCTGCTGGATGTCCTCCGCCGCGAACCCCTCGAGCGGCTTGACCCCGATGGCCCGGTAGGCCCGTTCGTCCACCCCGGTCTTGTGATTGTCGTGATACACGTAGAACCCGCGTCCCGCCTTGCGGCCGAGCCGCTTGTCCTCGACCATGCGGGCGAGCGCCGCCGGGGGCGACATCCGCTCGCCGAAGGCCTCGTGCATCACCTGGGCGGCCTTGTAGGCCACGTCGAGCCCGACCTCGTCCAGGAGGGCGATGGGCCCGACCGGAAAGCCCCACCGGGTCATGGCGCGGTCGATCAGCTCGATCGGCACGCCCTCCTCGAGCAGCACGCCCGCCTCGTTGAGGTACGGGGCGAGGATCCGGTTCACCCAGAACCCGGGCCGGTCCCGCACCACGATCACCGTCTTCCCCATGCGCCGCCCGAAGCGGACGGCCGTGACGATGGTGTCCGGGTCCGTGCCGGCGTGGGGGATCACCTCGAGGAGCGGCATCCGGTCCACCGGCGAGAAGAAGTGCATCCCGATCACCCGCTCGGGGTGGCGCGCGCCGGCGGCGATGGCGCCGATGGGGATGGTCGAGGTGTTGGTCGCGATCACCGCGTCGGGCCGCACCTCGGCCTCGACCTCGGCCACGATCCGGCGCTTGAGCTCGAGGTCCTCGAACACCGCCTCGATCACCAGGTCGGCGCGGGGGAACCCGCTGTAGTCGGCGCTTCCGGAGAGGAGCGCCGCGAGCCGGCGGTGCGTGGCGGGGGTGAGGCGCCGGCGCTTGAGCCGCTCGTCGAGGATGGCGGTCGCCGCCTTGAGCCCGCGGCCCACCCGGGAGAGCTCCGCGTCCTTGAGCCGGGCCTCGACCTCGGCGTTGAGCACGGCCGTGCCCGCGATGGCCGAGCCCATGAAGCCGGAGCCCACCACGCCGATCCGGCGGATCTCGCGGGCGGTGGCCGGCGTGCCGGGCGGGACCCCGTCGTCCTTCTTGAGCTCGGTGGTGGCGAAGAAGATCTGGACCAGCCGGCGGGAGACCGGGCCCACGGCGAGCTCCCCGAACCGCTCCTGCTCGGCCCGGAGCCCCTCGGCCATGCCCTGCTCCAGGCCGATCCGCACCACCTCGAGCGCGGCGAGCGGCGCCGGGTAGTTGCCTCCGGTCTTCTTGAGGACCTGCTTCCGCGCCATCCGGTAGACCAGTTGCCGGCCCATCGGGGTCCAGTCGAGCAGCGCGCCGGCGGGCCCGCCGCGGCCCGCCCGCTTGGGGAGCCCCTCGCGCGCCAGCCGGTCGGCGGCCCGGGTGGCGACCTGGAGCAGGATGCTCCGCGGGACCACCTCGTCCACCATGCCGACCCGGAGCGCCTTCTGGGCCCGCTCGCTCTTGCCCGAGAGGATCACGTCGAGCGCCACCCGGGCGCCCACCAGCCGCGGGAGCCGGTTGCAGCCGCCCGCGGCGGGAATCAGGCCGAGCTGCACCTCCGGCAGGCCGAGCTGGGTCTTCGGGTGATCGGTGGCGATGCGCCAGTGGCAGGCGAGCGCGAGCTCGTAGCCGCCGCCCAGGCAGGCGCCGTGGATCGCGGCCACCACCGGCTTGGGGAACGCCTCGATCCGGCCCATCAGCTCCTGGCCCCGGCGGCTCAGCGCCTCCGCCTCGCCCTGGCTCTTGAGCCGGGTGAACTCCTCGATGTCCGCGCCCGCGATGAAGGTGTCGGGCTTCCCGGAGAGCAGCACCACCGCCCGCACCGCCTCGTCGGCGGCCAGGCGGTCGCTCAGCGCCTCCCACTCGTCCATGAGCCCGGTGGAGAGCTTGTTCACCGGCTCGCCCGGGAGGTCGAAGGTGACGAGCGCGATGCCGTCCTGATCGGCGACCGAGAAAGCGGGCATGAGCTCCGGACAGCGTGAGCGGTGAGCCGTGAGCGGTGAGCGGGGGCGACCAGCGGGCCCGAGGCGGTCCCGCTCACCGCTTACCGCTCACCGCTTACGCTCGCTCCAGTACCATGGCATACCCCATCCCGCCCTGGGCGCAGATGGAGACCAGGCCGAACTGCACCTCGCGGCGGCGCATCTCGTTGGCGAGCGTGGTGACCAGCCGGGCTCCGGTGGCCGCGAAGGGGTGCCCGATCGCGATCGAGCCGCCCATCACGTTCGCCCGGTCCCAGTCCACCTCGCCCAGCGGGCCCGGGAGCCCCAGCCGGTCGGCCCAGGCCTTGGAGGCCCAGGCCTGCACGTTGGAGAGCACCTGCGCCGCGAAGGCCTCGTGGATCTCGAGCAGCCCGAGGTCGGACCAGGCGATGCCGGCCCGCTCGAGCGCCTTGGGGACCGCGAGGGCCGGCCCCATGAGGAGCTGCCAGCCCGGGTCCACCGCGGTGACCGCGTAGCTCCGCACGAAGGCGAGCGGCTCGTAGCCCAGGGCCCGCGCCTTCTCCTCCGCCATGAGCAGCACCACCGCGGCCCCGTCGGTGAGCGGCGAGGAGTTCCCCGCGGTCACCGTCCCGTAGCGCCGGTCGAACACCGGCTTGAGCTTGGCCAGCGCCTCGAGCGAGGTGTCGGTGCGGATCCCGTTGTCGCTCACGGCCACCTGGTCCATCTCGGGCCCGCCGAACCAGGGCACGATCTCCGAGGTGAGCCGCCCGTCCGCCGTGCCCGCGGCGGCCCGCTGGTGGCTCATCAGGGCGAAGCGGTCCTGCTCCTCCCGGCCGATCCCGTTCTCCTTGGCCATCTTCTCCGCCGCCTGCCCCATGGTCTCGCCGGTGGAGGGCTCCGCCACGGCCGGCGTCACCGGGATCAGGTCGCGGGGCCGCACCCGGCTGAAGGCGGCGACCCGCTGGCCCACCGTCTTCGCCTTGCCGGCCTCCACCAGGATCTGGGCGAAGCGGCGCGAGTGGAGGACCGGCATATCGGAGAGCGACTCGACCCCGCCCGCGAGCACCACGTCCGCGTTGCCGAGCGCGATCTGCTCCGCGCCGTTGCTGATGGCCTGCGCGGCCGAGGCGCAGGCGCGGTTGAGCGTGTAGGCGGGGATGCTGGGGGGGAACTGCGGGAGCAGGCTCACCTCCCGGGCCACGTTGGGGGTGAGGGCCGAGCCCACCACCTGCCCGATGATGACCTGGTCGATCTCCCGGCCGTCGAGCTCCGTCCGGTAGAGCAACTCCTTGGCGGCGTGGCGCGCGAGCTGGACCGCGGGGACGTCCTTGAAGATCGTCCCGCTCCGGGCGAACGGGGTCCGCACTCCGGCCACGATGGCGACGCGGCGGCTCGTTATCATTCTGTCCGTCGGGCGACGACGCTGGCGACGGCCCGCCACCGCTCCGCGTCCACCGGCTCGAGCGCCTCGCGCCCGTGGAGCACCTCGAGCGGCTTGACCAGCGTGGCGAGCTCGCCCGGATGCAGCAGGTGGGCCGGGCTGGCCGGGCCCCAGCCGAGCTCCCGCTGCGCTTCGAGGAACGTTTCCATGATGAGCACGCCGCCGGGTGCCACGCACCCGACGATCCGGGGCATGCGCGCGCGGTCAAGATAATTGAACACCAACACGACATCAAAGACGCCCCAGTCGGGCCACTCGCCCTCGAGATCCACGCACTGGAACTCGGCGGGCAGCCCCCGGAGCTCCGCCATCTCCCGCGCGCGGGCGAGCTTGTCGGGATCGCGGTCCACCCCGAGAACGTGGCCGCCGAGCGCGGCGGCCGGAAGGCTGTGGCGCCCCTCGCCGCAGGCGAGATCCAGCACGCGGGCGCCGGGATGGATGAAATGAGCCTGCCAGAGGAACCAGGTGCTGGGGCGGGGAAGGCGGGCGGCGAGGCTCACGGGCACCAGGGCCACTCCTCACGTCGCGCCGGGCTGGACGCGCTGCTCGCCCGGCCGGCGGACCTCTTGGTCATCGGGGGCGGCATCACCGGCGCGGGCGTCGCCCGCGATGCGGCTATGCGCGGGCTCCGCACCATCCTGGTGGACCAGGGCGACCTCGGCTCGGGCACCAGCTCGCGCTCCAGCCGGCTGGTGCACGGGGGGCTCCGCTACCTCGAGCAGGGCCGGCTCCGGCTGGTCTGGGAGGCGAACCGCGAGCGCCAGATCCTCCTCGCCATCGCCCCGCACCTGGTCCGCCCCCTGCCCTTCGTCTTCCCGCTCCATCAAGGCGACCGGATCCCGCTCTGGCGCCTGGCCGCGGGCATGTGGCTCTACGACCTGCTGGCGCTGTTCCGCAATGTGGCCCCGCACCGCATGCTGGGCAAGCGCGCCCTGCTCGAGCGCGAGCCCATGCTACGCGAGCGGGGGCTGCTGGGGGGCGCTCGCTACTTCGACGCGCAGTGCGACGACGCGCGCCTGGTGGTCGCCACCGCCCGCTCGGCCATCCGCCACGGGGCCCTGGTCGCCAATTACCTGGCCGTGGAGTCGCTCGAGCTCGCGGGGGGCCGGGTGGCCGGCGCGCGGGTCCACGACCGGCTCACGGGGCGGCGGGGCACCATCCGCGCCGCCGTGGTGGTGAACGCCACGGGGCCCTGGGCCGACCGGGTGCGTGCGCTGGAGGACCCGGACGCCGCACCGCTCCTCCGCCCCACCAAGGGCGTGCACGTGGTGGTGCCCCGCGCCCGGATCGGGCACCGCGAGGCGATCGCGTTCCTGAGCCCGATCGACGGCCGGGTGATGTTCGTCCTGCCCTGGGGCGAGTTCTCCTACATCGGGACCACGGACACCGACACCGACGAGCCGCCCGAGAGCGTGGCCGCCACGGCCGACGACGTGGTGTACCTGCTCCGGTCCACCAACGCGCGCTTCCCCAACGCCCGGCTCGGCCCGGAGGACGTCCGGGCCACCTGGGCCGGGCTCCGCCCGCTCCTCGCCGGGCCCGGCGGCAAGCCCTCCGGGCTGCCGCGGGAGCACGCGATCGTGGAGGGCCCAGGCGGCATGATCACGGTGGCCGGGGGGAAGCTCACCACCTATCGGGTGATGGCGCGGGAGACGGTGGACCGGGTGGTGGCGCGGCTCCGCGAGCGGGGCCTCGCCACCGCGCTCCGGCCCGCCCGGACGGAGGCCGAGCCGCTTCCGGGCGGGGAGACGGCGGACTTCGAGCCGTTCCGGGAGCGGGCGCTCGAGCTCGGGCTCGGGGGCGACACCGCCGACCACCTGGTGCGGCACTACGGCACCGAGACGGCCGGCATCGTGAACCTGGCCGCGATCCACCGGGAGCTCCAGCGCCGGCTGCACCCCGACCACGGGGCGATCGAGGCGGAGGTGGTGCACGCGGCCCGCCGGGAGCTGGCCCAGCGCCCGGAGGACGTCCTGGTGCGCCGAATCCACCTCACCTACGAGACCCGGGACCACGGGGCCGCGGCCGCGCGCCGGGTGGCCGAGCTCCTGGCCCGCGAGCTCGGCGCCCTGCCGCTCGACCCGTAGTTATTTTTCCCGGGAAGCCCTGAGCCGATTCCAGGCGAGCGCACCCCCGGTGCGGCTCGCGTCTTTTTCGTGGAGCAGCCGTGGATCCGAATCTCTTCGAGACCGTCAACGCCGGGTTCGCCCAGGCGATGTACGAGGAGTTCCTCCGGGACCCCAACGCGGTCGGGGCCGAGTGGCGGCGGCTGTTCGAGGGCGGGCTGGTCGGGGAGCACCCGGACGGGCCGCCGGGCCCCTCGGTGGACGGGCAGAATGGCCGGGAGCTCTGGGCCGAGATCGCCGAGGCGGCCGGTGCGCTCGCCGCACCCGCCCGGGCGCCGGCCGAGCCGGAGGCGGAGGAGGTCGCGCCCGCGCTCGCCGCTAGAGCTCCGGTCGCCCAGGCCGCCATAGCTCCGGTCGCCCCGGCCGCCGCGCCCCGAGCCCCGGCGGTCGGCCCGGCGCCGGCCCCGCTTCCGCCCGGCGTGGTCCCGATCAAGGGCCCCGCCGCCCGGCTGGTCGCCAACATGGAGGAGAGCCTCGCGATCCCGACCGCGACCTCCTTCCGGAGCTTCCCGGTGGCCGCGCTCGAGGCCCAGCGCCGGGAGCTCAACGCCCGGCTCCAGGCCGCGGGCCGCAAGGAGAAGCTCTCCTTCACCCACCTCATCGCCTTCGCGCTGGTGCAGGCGGCCAAGCGGCACCCGGTCATGGGCCATTCCCTCCTGGTGCACGACGGGGTGCGCTATCGGGTGCAGCCCGAGGGCGTCTCGCTCGGCCTCGCGGTGGACGTGCAGCGGAAGGACGGAAGCCGGGGCCTGGTCGTGCCGGTCATCAAGCGGGCCGACGCGATGGACTTCGCGGCGTTCTACGCCGCATACGAGGGGCTGGTCGAGAAGGCCCGCGCCAACCGGCTGCTGCCCGACGACTTCACCGGCGCCACCATGTCGCTCACCAATCCGGGCGGGCTGGGCACCACCGCCTCGGTGGCCCGGCTCATGGCCGGGCAGGGGAGCATCATCGCGGTGGGCGCGATCGGCTATCCGCCCGAGTTCGCCGCCGTGCCGGAGGAGAAGCTCCGCGAGCTCGGCGTGAGCAAGGTGATGACCGTCTCCAGCACCTACGACCACCGCGTGATCCAGGGCGCGGAGTCCGGGGCGTTCCTGGCGACGCTGGACCACCTGCTCCAGGGCGAGGAGGACTTCTACCGGCAGGTCGCCGAGAGCCTCGGCCTCGCGGCGGTGAGCTACCAGCTCGCCCCGGCCGCGGCCCAGCTGCCCCGGGCGCCGGAGGCGGTGGCGCCGGAGATGCTCTACCACGTGGCCGCGGCGATGGCGCTGGTGAAGGCGTTCCGCACCCACGGGCACCTGGCGGCGCACACCGACCCGCTCGGCACCGAGCCGATCGGCGACCCCGCGCTCAACCCGATCCCGCTCGGGCTCACCCCGGAGGTCATGGCGGCGATCCCCTCCAAGGTGCTCCGGGTGTACGTCCCCGGGCGGACCCTGGCCGAGTCCTACCCCGAGCTCCAGCGCACCTACTGCGGGACCATCGCCTACCAGGTGGAGCACATCGCGAGTCACGAGGAGCGGGTCTGGCTGCGCGAGAAGATCGAGGGGGGAGCCTTCCGCACCCCGCTCCCGCCGGAGGACAAGAAGCGGCTGCTCGCGCGGCTCACCCGGGTCGAGGCGCTGGAGAAGTTCCTGCACAAGGCCTACCTGGGGCAGAAGCGGTTCTCCATCGAGGGCGTGGACATGCTGGTGCCGATGCTCGAGCTCACCCTCGAGCTCGCGGCCGCCGCCGGCACCCGGGAGGCGGTGATCGGCATGGCCCACCGGGGCCGGCTCAACGTGCTGGCGCACATCATCGGCCGGCCCTACGAGACCGTCTTCGCCGAGTTCGAGGGCGGCCGGCTGGTGGACGGGAACCAGATCACGCCCGAGGGCGGCACCGGCGACGTGAAGTACCACCACGGCGCGGAGGGTGCCTTCCGGCTGCGGAGCGGGAAGTCCATCGCGGTGACGCTGTCGCCCAACCCGAGCCACCTGGAGTTCGTCTCTCCGGTGGTGGTGGGGAGGGCGCGGGCCCGGCAGACCCTCCGCCGCGGGCGCGAGGCCCACCACGACCCCGGCGTGGCGCTCCCGGTGCTGATCCACGGCGACGCCGCCTTCGCGGCCCAGGGCGTGGTGGCCGAGACCTTCAACCTGAGCGCGCTCCGGGGGTACGGCGTGGGCGGGACCCTGCACATCATCACCAACAACCAGGTCGGCTTCACCACCGACATGACCGACGCGCGCTCCACCCGCTACGCGAGCGACCTGGCCAAGGGCTTCGACGTCCCCATCATCCACGTCAACTCGGACGATCCGGAGGCCTGCCTCGCGGCGGTGCGGCTCGCCATGGCCTACCGCGAGAAGTTCCGGCGCGACGTGCTGATCGACCTGGTGGGCTACCGCCGGCACGGGCACAATGAGGGGGACGAGCCGACCTACACCCAGCCGCTCATGTACCAGCGGATCAAGGACCTGCCCCCGGTCCGCGTGCGCTACGCCGAGCAGCTCGCGCTGGAGGGCGTGATCACGCCGGAGGAGGCCGAGAAGCAGTTCGAGGAGGCCTACCAGCGGCTGGCGGAGGCGCAGCAGCGCTTCCGGGCGAGCCTGGGCAAGGCCGGGGTGCCGGAGCCCAAGCGGCAGCCCGGCCCGGGGCACGACGTGGTGACCGCGGTCGCGGCCGAGACCCTCACCGCGCTCAATGAGCAGCTCCTCACCTGGCCCGAGGGGTTCACGGTGAACCCGAAGCTGCTGCGCCAGCTCGAGCGGCGCCGCGCCGCCGTCCGGTCGGGCGCCGGGATCGACTGGGCCCACGCCGAGGCGCTCGCGCTGGCCTCGCTCCTGGTGGAAGGGGTCCCGGTGCGGCTCACCGGCCAGGACACCGAGCGCGGCACCTTCAGCCAGCGCCACCTGGTGCTCCACGACGCCCGCACCGGGAAGACCTACACCCCGATCCAGCGGCTTCCCGGCGCGCTCGCCCCCATCGAGGTCCACAACAGCCCGCTCTCGGAGCTCGCGACGCTCGGGTTCGAGTACGGCTACAGCGCGGCGGCGCCCGAGGCGCTGGTGCTCTGGGAGGCGCAGTTCGGCGACTTCACCAACAGCGCCCAGGTCATCGTGGACCAGTTCATCGCCGCCGGCCTCTCCAAGTGGGGGCTCACCACCCGCCTCACCCTCCTCCTGCCGCACGGCTACGAGGGGCAGGGCCCGGAGCACTCGAGCGCGCGACTGGAGCGGTTCCTCCAGCTCGCCGCCGAGGGGAACATGCGGGTCGCGAACCCCACCACGCCGGCCCAGTACTTCCACCTGCTCCGCCGCCAGGCCCGCCGCAGCCGGCAGCGGCCCCTGGTGGTGCTCACCCCGAAGAGCCTGCTTCGGCTCCCGGCCGCCACCTCGCGCCTCGAGGAGCTGGCCCAGGGGAGCTGGCGGCCGATCCTGGACGACCCGTGGGCCTCGACCCGCCCCGAGGCGGTCTCCCGCCTGCTCTTCTGCACCGGGAAGGTGTACTACGACCTGCTGCCGGAGGCCGAGAAGCTGGGCGAGCCCGCCCGGCCGGCCATCGTCCGGATCGAGCAGCTCTACTCGTTCCCGTGGCAGGAGATGCGGGAGCTCCTCGCGCGCTACGGCCGGGCGAGGGAGATCGTCTGGGTGCAGGAGGAGCCGAGGAACATGGGCGCGTGGACTTACCTCGAGCCCAAGCTGCGCGAGCTCCTACCCGCGGGCGCGAGCCTGAGCTACGTGGGCCGGCCGGAGCGGGCGAGCCCGGCCGAGGGCTATCCGGCCGCGCACGCCGCCGAGCAGAGCCGGATCGTGGCGGAGGCGCTTCGGATCGCCCCCGCCCCGGCCGCGCTCGACACGGTCAAGGCGGCCGGAGAGGGACAGGACTGAGGTCGCGCTCAGCTCGCCTGGGGGAGGGGTCGCTCGGAGGCCTTGCGGGCCAGTTCCTTGAGCGGCTCGGAGAGGTGATCCCCGTAGTGCAGCAGGAAGACGCCCCGCGACCGCTTCATCATCAGGAAGGCGAGGAGCGGGGTGTCCGCCTTGGCCGCGTTGCAGGCCGCGCAGGCGAGCACCAGGTTGTCCGGCCGGTCGTAGGCGGTCTGGCCGCGGCGCGGGCGGACGTGGTCCAGCGTGATGGACTCCGGGTCGGTGGTCATGCCGCAGTAGGCGCAGACCGGTCCGTGCCTGGCCAGGAGCCAGTCGCGGTGCGATTGCATGGAACGACCGGAGGAACGGCGAAACGCGGGACTGGAGACGAGGGTTGGACGCTTACGGTTGCGGGATCGATGTGCCACAAATCGTTGAGAGAACGGTTGAACTGAGGGTCCACCGCGGACCCGACGCTATTCACGCCCGGAGTATAGCAAGTTAGGCGCCAAAATGGCACTCCCGCGCCCCGCCCGGCCGGGCGGGGCGGCCGGAAAGCCGCGATCGCTCAGGGAGCGGCGGACTTCTTCTCCAGCGGCGGGGCGTCCGCCCGGTAGCGGGACGAGAGCAGGAGCCCCCACCACGGGTTGTAGGGGTGTACGCTCAGGGTAGGCCGGCCGTCCCGGAACACCGGCCTCCCCTCGGTGGCCCACTGGAAGAGGCTCCCCGCCAGGTTCCGCACGTTCCGGTATCCCTGCCCGCCCAGCCAGTGGGCGACCCGCGCCCCGCGGTAGCCGACCGAGCTGTAGACCACGATCGGGGTGTCCAGCGGGAACTTCCGGATGGGGCGAACGGTGGGGCGGTAGGGGTCGATCCGGAGCGCGTCCTTGAGGTGGCTCACCTCGTACTCGATCGCGGTCCGCGCATCGAGCACCACCGGCCGGGCCCGGGCGGGGTCCTCGCGCCACCGGGCCAGCTCGGCGCGGTCGATCCACTGCACGTCGGGGAACTTCCGGGCGGTGATGCGGGTGACGGCCTCGAACGCGAGCGGCCGGCCGGCGACGAGGACGACGAGGGCGCCGAGGACGATGGGAACGCCGATTCCGAGAGCCGCGGCCTTGAGCCAGGCGCGGCCATGTCTGGGCCGCCGGCCCCAGCGCGCCGCGTCCTCGTCGGGGCCCTCTCTGGGCCGCCCGCGAATCACCACGACCATTCGGGTCGCCTTTCCCCGATCATCCCTAGCTTAGGGGCCCCGGGGCCCAGGGCAAGGGAGAGCGCCCGTTCCGGCGGCCTTCCCACCCGTGCCGCGGACCCGGCCGGAACGGCCACCGCGGCGGATCACTCCACCACGTACGCCTCCATCGCGAAGTACTCCGCCAGCCCCAGGCGGTCCAGCTCGGCGGCCGTCCCCTTGTTGCGCGCCTCCACCCGCTGCCAGAACTCCCGGTCGTCGGGCCCCGGGAAGGGCGCCGTGTCCTTCTGCGACTGGTGCTTGAAGATCGCCTGGATCTTGAGCCGAAGCTCCTCCTGCGAGAGGGGCACCAGCCAGGTGGCGTCGGTGACCGACCACTCCTGCCAGGCGCCGCGGTAGAGCCAGACCTCGGGCCGCCGGGGGCGCTGGGCCAGCGCGCGGTCGATCGCCTCCTTGCACATCCGGTGGGTCCCGTGGGGGTCCGAGAGGTCGCCGGCCACGAAGATCAGGTCGGGGTCGGTCCGGTCCAGAAGCTCGCGCACGATCCGCACGTCCTCCTCGCCGATGGGGTCCTTGCGGACCTTCCCGGTCTGGTAGAACGGCAGGTTGAGGAACCGGGCCGCCTCGGCCCGGAGCCCGAGCACCTCGATCGCCGCCACCGCCTCCGACTCCCGGATGAGCCGCTTCACGTCCTGCACCTCCGGCGTGTCCACGTCGCCGGGGCGCTTGCGGGCCAGGAAGTCGCGCACCGCCCGGGCCAGGGCCACGCTCTCCGCCCGGCCGATGCCCCGCTCCGCCGCGAGCCGCTCGAGGAAGTCGAGGTGCCGCCGGACGTCCGAGTCGAACACCGCGATGTTGCCGCTCGTCATGTAGGCCACGGTGATGGCGTTCCCGTTCTCCACCAGCTTCCGCAGGGTGCCGCCCATCGAGATCACGTCGTCATCGGGGTGGGGCGAGAAGCAGACGATGCGGCGGCCCTTCGGCAGCTTGGAGCGGCCGCGGATCTTAGCGCCGAGCGCGTTGAAGACCTCGCCGTTGAGCGCGCCCGGAGACCCGTAGCGGGCCAGGAGCGACGAGAGCTTGTGCTCGGCGTAGTCGCGCTGGGTGAGCTTGAGGATCGCCTTCCCGGTCCGGCGGGAGAGCCAGGTCACGGCCCGGACGGTGAGCGCGGGGGTCCACTGGACCTCGTCCACCAGCCAGGGCGTGGCCACCGGCGTGAGCTCGGCCGCCGCGGCGAGGTCCAGGTAGAAGGTGGTATTGGGGTGCCGCTGGAGAAAGGTGGCCGCCACCTCGAGGTCCGGCTCGCCTTCCACCGCCCGGCGCACGATCTCCGCCTTGTGCTCGCCGGTGGCGAGGATGAGGATCTCGCGCGCCTCGAGGATGGTGGCGACCCCCATGGTGATCGCCTCGCGGGGGACGTTTTCCTCCCCGAAGAAGTCGGCCGCCGCGTCGCGGCGGGTGACCGGGTCCAGCGTGACCAGCCGGGTCCGGCTCTCGGGCCCGGACCCGGGCTCGTTGAAGCCGATGTGCCCGGTCTTCCCGATGCCCAGGATCTGGAGGTCGATCCCGCCGGCCTCGCGGATCGCCTGCTCGTAGCAGCGGGCCTCCTCCGCCACGCGCTCCCGCGTCACGTCGCCCCGCGGGATGTGCACGTTGGCCGGATCGATGTCGATGTGGGCGAAGAGGTTCTCCCACATGAACCGGTGGTAGGAGTGGACGCTCTCGGGCGCCATCGGGTAGTACTCGTCGAGGTTGAACGTCACCACCCGGGCGAAGCTCAGCCCCTCCTCCCGGTGCATCCGGATCAGCTCGCGGTAGACCCCGATGGGCGTGGAGCCGGTGGCGAGGCCGAGCACCGCCGGCCGCCCCGCCGCCTCGCGCTCCCGGATGAGCGCGGCGATCCGGGCGGCCACGAGCCGCCCGATCTCCGCGGCGTCGGGGACGACGACGGTGCGGATGCGGAGCGGGGGCTTGGCGCTCGCCTGAATCATGGACGGACCTCCTACGACCTGCTCACCATCGCCCAGAGGCCGTAGAACAGCAACCCGGCCGCGGTCCAGCCCACCGCGTTCCAGCGCCGGAACACCCGCCGGAGCCGCGCCTCGTCGGCCGGGTCGGTCCGCTCCAGCCGCCACTGGTCGGGGATCAGCACGGCCAGCCAGAGCAGGGTGCTCGCGCCCAGCGCGACGATCCCGCGCAGGAGCCACGGCGTCTCCAGCACGGGATAGCCGCGCTCGCGGATCAGGAGCACCCCGGAGATCACCAGCAGGGTCGCGCCCACCGCGGTGAAGAGGAGGTCGGCCCAGAGGATGGCGCGCGCCACCGGCCGGAAGGGGACCGCCTTCCGCGCCCGGTAGAGGAAGAGGGCCCAGAACCCCGTGACCGTGACGTTCCCGAGCAGCAGCACGGCGCCCAGCACGTGCAGGACCCGGAGCAGGGCGATCCTATCCATTGCGGGCCTCGAAGGGACCCCGGAGCAGGCCGACCGCGTGGCGGAAGCGGTCCATGCGCTTGTTGACGGAGAGGCGGCCGGGAACGAGAACCCGGAACGAGCCGAGGCTCTCGGTCCGGATCAGGGCGTCCAGGGCCTCGACCGCCGCGACCAGCTCCCGCTCGATCGCCGGCGCGAGCGCGCGGCGATGGGGATAGGCTCCGGGCGCCACGATCCACGGCCGCGCCACGAGCGCGAAGGCCTCGGGGAGCTGCTCGCCCAGAAACGCGTAGCGGAAGGCCACGGGGCAGAGGCGGACCGGCGCCCGGGCGGCGAGCGCGAGCTCGGCGGCGCCCCGCCCGCACCGGGCCGGCCGCTCCGCTTCGGGCCGGCGCGCCCCCTGGGGGAAGATCCACACCCCGGCGCCCGGCCGGAGGCAGGCCCGTGCGGCCAGGAGGTCGCGGTAGGCGGCGCGCGGGGACTCGCGCCGGAGCGGGAGCGCGCCCACCAGCCGAAAGGCCGGATAGCGGGCGAGCTGCGCCGCCTCCATCAGCAGGTGCCCGGTGAGCCGCACCTCCCGCGTGATCAGGAAGGCGAGGAACCCGTCCCACCAGTTGGTGTGGTTGGCGACGAAGAGCGTGGGCACCGAGCGGTCCCAACCCGCCGGATCGCTCAGCGTGGTCCAGTGGGTGGCCGCGAAGTGGCGGCCGAACTCCCGCCGCAGGTAGCGCTCGAAGAGCCGGAGCGCGAGCGCCCGCGGGGGATGGCATTCCGGAACCGCGCCGGGCGAGCCGATCAGGCGGACCGCTCCCGCGGAAGGGGGTGGCGCCGGCCCCGCTCGGCCCAGAGGGCGCGCCCCAGGATCAGGAGCTTGCGCGCGGCGGAGACGGAGGCCCGCGCCCGAAAGACATCGTAGCCGGCGCGCTCGATCGCGTCCAGAATCCCGGCGTAGGTGCGCTGCATCAGCCGGACGCAGAGCCGCGAGCCGTCGTCGGGGAAGAGCCGCACCACCCGGGCGCCCCGCTCGTAGCGGCGCCGGGCCCGCGCGATCTGGAACGCCATGAGCCGGCGGAACTCGGGCGTGGCGCGGCGCCGCTCGAGCGCCGCGCGATCGAGCCCGAACCGGGCCAGCTCGGTGGCCGGCAGGTACACCCGCCCGGCGTCGAGGTCCTCCCCGACGTCCCTGAGCACGTTGGTGAGCTGCATCGCGATCCCCAGCTCGACCGCGGAGGCTCGGCCGGCGAGCGGCGGAGCGCCGAGCACCGGCCCCAGCATGAGGCCCACCCCGCCCGCGACCAGGCGGCAGTAGCGATGGAGCGCCGGGTAGTCCGGCATCTCCACCGGCTCCGCCAGGTCCAGCGCGACGCCCTCGAGCAGCGCGAGGAGCGGCTCCGCCGGCACCCGGTAGCGCCGGACCACGTCGGCCAGGGCGACCCAGCGCGGATCGGCGGCCGGCTCGCCCCGGTGCAGGGCGCGCACCGCGTCGCCCAGGGCGGCAAGATCGCGGCGGACCTCCCCCGCCGGCCGCCGCCCCCGGCGGTCCACCAGGTTGTCGGCGTAGCGGCAGTAGTCGTAGATGGCGTACACCGCGCGCCGCTTCTCGGGCGGGAGGAAGCGGCTCGCGAAGTAGAAGCTCTTCGCCCAGTGCGCCGTCACCCGCTCGGCCCGCGCGTAGGCCCGCTCGACCTCCCGGTTCACGCCACCGCATGCTCCCGGGCCAGCCGATCGACGGCGAGCCGCGCCGAGATGAGCACCATGGGGAGACCGCACCCGGGGTGGGTGCTCTGGCCCACGAAGTAGAGGTTCCGGAGCCGCGGGTGGCGGTTGTGCGGGCGGAAGTACCCGATCTGCCGGAACCCGTGGGCCAGGCCGAACGCCTCGCCCCGGAGGTTGCCGAACGCCGCCGTGTAGTCGGCCGGGGTGAACAGGTGCCGGATCGCGAGGTGCCGGCGGAGGCCGGTCAGGCCGAACCGCTCCAGCCGCTCGAGCATGAGCGCCTCCACCCGCGGTCCCTCCACCGCCCAGTCGATCGGGCGCGCCGGGTCCTGGCTCGGCGCCGGCACCAGAACGACCAGGTTCTCGCACCCGGGCGGCGCCGCGGTCGGGTCGGTGCGGCTCCGGGCGCAGAGGTAGAAGGGCGGGTCATCCGGCATGCGGCGGCGCTCGAAGATGTCGGTGCAGGCCTCCCGCATCCCCTGCGGGACGATCAGGTTGTGATGCAGCAGCTCGGGGTAGCGGCGCCGCACGCCCAGAAAGAGCAACACGGTCGAGCAACTGAACTCCAGCCGCTCGACCCCGGGGTAGGGCTCGCCCAGGAGCGCGTGGTAGGCGTACGGCAGGTCGGCGTTCACGACGACCAGGTCGGCCGGGACCCGGGTGCCGTCGGCCAGCACGGCGGCGGCCACGCGCCCGCCGTCGCGCTCGAGCCGCGTCACCTCGGCGCCGTAGCGGAGCTCCACCCCCAGCTCGCGGCCCAGCCGCTCCAGCGCGCGGGGCAGGGCGTGGACTCCGCCCGCCGGATAGTGCACTCCGCCGGCGATCTCCGCGTACGCGAGCAGGCTGTACACCGCGAGCGAGCGGTAGGGCGAGAGCCCGAGATAGAGCGACTGGAACGTGAGTGCCTGGCGGAGCCGCTCGTCCCGCACGTAGCGGCCGACCAGGCGACGCAGGTCGCCGAGCGAGCCGCTCCCGAGCAGGAGGCGCGCGCTCCGCCAGCCGAACATCGCGGCGCGGGTGTGCATGGGCCGGCTCACGAAGCGGAGCCCGCCCTCGTAGAGCGCGCCCGCCCGCTCCAGGAACCGGAGGAAGTCGGGGCCCACCCCGGGCTCGATCCGCTCGACGTTCCGGACCAGGTCGCCGAGCCGGCCGGCGACCTCCAGCGTGGAGCCGTCCGGGTAGTGGATCCGATAGGCGGGGTCGAGCCGGACGAGCGTCACGTAGTCCTCGAGCCGCCGCCCGGCGGCCCCGAAGAGCTCGCGCCACTGGTCCACCATGAGCACGAGCGACGGCCCCGTGTCGAAGCGGAACCCGTCCGCCTCCCAGAGCCCGGCCCGGCCCCCCGGCGTCGGATGCCGCTCGAGCACCGTCACCCGAAGCCCGAGGCGGGCGAGCCGGATCGCCGCCGCGAGGCCGCCGATCCCCGCCCCCACGACGACCGCGCTCGCGGCGCGGCGGCGACCCGCGCTAGGTCGCGAACGCGGCCAGGCCGGTGCGACAGCCATAGGCCCTGAGGAGGTCGCGGTGCGCCTCGGCTCCGGCGCCGCCCACGATCGTCGCGGTGTCGGGCGGGAGCCGCCGGCCGAGCTCGGCCAGCTCGGCGAGGCTCCGCTCCAGGGTCTCCGCCGTCCCGGCGGTGAGCGCGACCGCCGCCGGGGTGAGCGCCCACGCGGCCTCGACCAGCGCGCCGAGGGGGAGGTCCGGGCCGAGGTAGTGAACCCGCCAGCCCCGCTCCTGCGCGACCGTGAGCGACGCGAGAATGCCCCACTCGTGCCGCTCGCCCGGGAGGCCCGCCGCGAGCGCGACCGGGCCCCGGTCGCCGCGGCCGGCGCGGAGCCCGCTCTTGAGCGCCGAGACCACGACCTCGCTCGCCAGGTGCTCGGCCGCCACCGAGAGCTCGCCCGCGGCCCAGCGCCGGCCCAGCGCCTCCGCGAGCGGGATCGCGATCTCCTCGGCGAAGCGGCGGAGACCGCGCAGCGCGATCTGCTGGGCGACGAGCGCCTCCAGCCGATCGCGGTCGAACGCGGCCACGGCGGCGAGCAGGGCGCCGTGCGCCGTCCCGTCGGGCTCCTGCGCGCGGGCCCGGGCCAGCACCTCGCCCGCGGGCCGGGCGGCCAATTCGCCGATCCGCGCCCCCTGGGCCACGAGCCGCGCGTAGGCCCGCAGCAACTCCACCTGCTCGGCCGAGTAGGCCCGATACCCGTTGGGCAGGCGCCGGGGGCGGACCACCTCGTACCGCCGCTCCCAGGCGCGGAGCCGGGCGGGCTCGACGCCGGTGAGCTGCGCCACCTCCCAGATCTCGTAGGTCCGCTCGGCCTGGCTCACGCGGCAAAGTTAAGAGCGTGCCGGGGCCGGCGAAACGATTCGGGTCTGTCCGGCCTTCCGAACCGCCTTATCTTTCCCCGGTCCCGTGCGCCGCCCCCGCTCGCAAGGAGTGCTTCTGCCGCTCGAGACCACGCGCCCTCGCCCCGAGCGTCCCTCGCCCCCGCGGGATGCCGCCACGGCCTGGACCGCCATCAACGCCATCCGCGTGCTCGCCATGGACGCGGTGGAGCAGGCGCAGTCCGGGCACCCGGGCACGCCCATGGCGCTCGCGCCGGTGGGCTACCTGCTCTGGAGCCGGTTCCTCAAGCACAACCCGCGCGACCCCGCCTGGCCCGACCGGGACCGCTTCGTGCTCTCGGCCGGCCACGCCTCGATGCTCCAGTACGCACTGCTCCACCTGAGCGGGTACGACCTCCCGCTGGAGGAGATCCGCCGGTTCCGGCAGTGGGGCTCCCCAACGCCGGGACACCCCGAGCGGGGGCACACGCCCGGGGTCGAGACCACCACCGGCCCGCTGGGCCAGGGGTTCGGGAACGCGGTCGGCATGGCGATCGCCGAGCGGATCCTGGCCGATCGCTTCAACCGGCCGGGGCACGAGATCGTCAACCACCGGACCTGGGTGATCGCGAGCGACGGCGACCTGATGGAAGGGTTGGGGAGCGAGGCGGCGTCGCTCGCGGGGCATCTCCGGCTGGGCAAGCTCAAGGTGATCTACGACGACAACCACATCACCATCGACGGCGACACCGGTCTCACCTTCTCGGAGAACGTGGCGGGCCGGTTCGAGGCCTACGGCTGGCACGTGCTCCGGGTGGCGGACGGCAACGATCTCGCCGCGCTGGAGGCGGCGCTCGAGGCGGCCCGGGCCGAGACCGCGCGCCCGTCGCTGGTGATCGTGCGGACCGTGATCGCCGACCCCGCGCCGACCAAGCGGAACACGGCGGAGACCCACGGTGCGCCGCTCGGGGCCGAGGAGGTGCGCCGGACCAAGGAGGTCATGGGGTGGCCCGTCGAGCCCTCGTTTTTCGTGCCGCCCGAGGCGTACGAGGCGTGGCGGCCGGTGCGCGAGGCGGGCGCCCGCGCGGAGGCCGACTGGCGGGACCGCCTGGCGCGCTACGAGGCCGCCTACCCGGACGAGGCGGGCGAGTGGCGCCGCTGGCTGTCGGGCGAGCTCCCGGCCGGGTGGGACCGCGGCCTCCCGGCGATCGGCCCCGACCAGGGCCAGCTCGCCACGCGGCAGGCGTCGGGGCTCGCGCTCCAGGCGATCGCGGCGGCGGTTCCGGAGCTGGTGGGCGGCTCCGCCGATCTCGAGGGGAGCACCGGCACCAGGCTCAAGCAGGTGAAGAGCCTCGGTCCCGGGAGCGCCGGCCGGGTGATCCACTGGGGGGTGCGGGAGCACGCGATGGGCGCCGCCCTGAACGGGATCGCCGCGCACGGAGGGCTCCGGCCCTTCGGGAGCACCTTCCTCGTGTTCACCGACTACATGAAGCCCGCCATCCGGCTCGCCGCCCTCATGCGCCTGCCGGTGATCTACGTGGTGAGCCACGACTCGATCGGGCTGGGCGAGGACGGTCCCACCCACCAGCCGATCGAGCAGCTCGCGATGCTGCGCGCGATCCCGGGGCTCGTGGTGCTCCGGCCGGCCGACGCGACCGAGACGGTCGAGGCCTGGCGGGTCGCGCTGGAGCGGCGCGCCGGACCCACCCTGCTCGCGCTCACCCGGCAGAAGGTGCCGGTGCTGGACCGCACCCGCTACGCTCCCGCCGACGGGGTGCGGTGGGGCGGGTACGTGCTGCACGACCCTCCGGGCGGGCCGGAGGCGATCCTGCTCGCGAGCGGCTCGGAGGTGCACGTGGCGCTCGGCGCGGCCGAACTGCTGCGGGGCGAGGGCGTGCGGGCGCGGGTGGTGTCGCTCCCCTCCTGGGAGCTGTTCGACGCGCAACCGCGGGACTACCGGGACGCGGTGCTCCCGCCCGGGATCCGGGCCCGGGTGGGGATCGAGGCGGCCTCGCCGCTGGGCTGGCGGAAGTACCTGGGCGAGGACGGCCTCATGCTGGCGATGGAGGGCTTCGGCGCCTCCGCGCCGGCCGAGCGGCTGTTCCGGGAGTTCGGCTTCACGCCGGAGCGCGCGGCGGCGCTGGTCCGGCAGGCGTTGGGACGGAAAGGATGACCGCGATGGCGACGAACCCGCTGGTGCGGCTGGGCGAGCTGGGCCAGAGCCCCTGGCTCGACTTCATCACCCGCGACCTGGTCGCCTCGGGCGAGCTGGCGCGGCTGATCGCCGAGGACGGCCTGCTCGGGATGACGACGAACCCCACGATCTTCGAGAAGGCGATCGCCGGGAGCGCGCTGTACGACGACGACCTGCGGCGGCTCGGGGCGGAGGGCCGCGCCCCCGCCGAGATCTTCGAGGCGATCGCGGTGGCGGACGTGCGGGCCGCGTGCGACGTGTTTCGGGCGACCTACGAGCGCACCGGGGGGCGGGACGGGCTGGTGTCGATCGAGGTCTCGCCGCGGCTGGCGCACGACACCGAGGCGACCGTCCGGGAGGCGGAGCGGCTCTGGCGCGAGGTGGACCGGCCCAACCTGATGGTCAAGATCCCCGGCACCCGGGCCGGGCTCCCCGCGATCACCCGGTGCATCGCCGAGGGGATCAACGTCAACGTGACCCTGCTCTTCTCGATCGCGCGCTACGAGGAGGTCATCGCCGCCTACCAGGCCGGGCTCGAGGCGCGGGCCGGGCGCGGCCTCCCGCTCGACCGGGTGGCCTCGGTGGCGAGCTTCTTCGTGAGCCGGGTGGACGGCAAGGTGGACCCGCTGCTGGACCGGCTGGGCGACCCGGCCGGGCTCCGGGGCCGGATCGCGATCGCGAACGCGTGCCTGGCGTACCGGGCCTTCGAGCGCTCGATCGCGACCACCCGCTGGGAGGCGCTGGCCCGGCGGGGCGCCCGGCTCCAGCGCCCGCTGTGGGCGTCCACCAGCACCAAGGATCCCCGCTACGGCGACATCCACTACATCGAGCCCCTGATCGCGCCGGACACCGTGGTCACCATGCCGCCCGAGACCCTCGCCGCCTACCGCGACCACGGCCGGCCCGAGGTGCGGATCCACGCCGGGATCGCGGCGGCGGAGCCGGAGCTCGAGGCGCTGGAGGCCGAGGGCATCGACCTCCACGGGATCACGCTCGAGCTGGAGGACGAGGGGGTGCGCAAGTTCGCGGCGTCCTACGACGCGGTGCTGGCGGCGATCGGGTCCAAGGAGCTGGAGCTCACGGGGAAGGCGTGAGCGGTGAGCGGTGAGCGGTGAGCGGTGCCCCATGCGTCAGGGCCCGTCACTCAACCCGCTTACCGCTTACCGCTCACCGCTCACCTATCGGATGCGCCGCCTCTCGCTCACCTCCTGGATCTTTGTCGGCATGGCGGCCGGCGTGGCGGCGGGCTGGCTCGCGCCGGACCTCGCGGCCGGGCTCAAGCCGCTCGCCACCGCCTTCCTCCGCCTGATCAAGTCCCTCGTGGTGCCGATCATCTTCGGCACCCTCGTGATCGGCATCGCGGGCCACGGCGACGACCTCAAGCGGATCGGCCGGCTGGCCCTCAAGGCGCTCGCCTACTTCTGGGTCATGACCGCGGTGGCGCTCGCGGTCGGCCTGGGGGCCGGGAACCTGGTCGCGCCGGGACGCGGGGTCACCCTTCCGCCGCCCGACCCCAGCGCGCCGGTGCCCAAGCCCGCGCTCACCTCGTTCGGGGCCTTGGTGGAGCACGTGGTGCCCGAGAGCGTGGTCCAGGCCGCGGCCACGGGGGAGGTGCTCCAGGTGGTCGTCTGGGCCACCCTCTTCGCGCTCGCCCTCACCCGGATCCGCGGGCGGGGGCGGGAGACCATGCTCGGGTTCTGCGAGGGGCTGATGGAGGTGATGTTCAAGTTCGTCGGCCTGGTGATGAAGTTCGCGCCGGTCGGCGTGGGCGCCGCCATCGCGGTCACGGTGAGCCACGGCGGGCTCGGGGTGCTGGTGAGCCTGGGGAAGCTGGTGCTCACCCTGTACGGGGCGCTCCTCGCCTTCGCCGCGGTCGGGCTCCTCCCGGCGGCGCTCGCGGCGCGGATCCCGGTGGGCCGGTTCGCGCGCCAGGCGAAGGACCCCGCCATCATCGCCTTCACCACCACCTCGTCCGACGCGGCCCTGCCGCTCGCGATGGAGCGGATGATCGAGTTCGGCGTGCCCCGGCGGATCGTCGCGTTCGTGATGCCGACCGGCTACGCCTTCAACCTGGACGGCTCCACCCTCTACCTCGGCGTCACCACG
>Ga0070741_10008022_pt1 | contig 21442 bp, 15 predicted proteins | sample Coa_R1_4_FD_66440 | JGI IMG/M metagenome (GOLD analysis project Ga0070741, IMG submission 66440) | Surface soil microbial communities from Centralia Pennsylvania, which are recovering from an underground coalmine fire - Coalmine... | ecosystem: Environmental > Terrestrial > Soil > Unclassified ... | reverse complement strand
AATTCGACCAGTCTGGATTTTTCTAAGTTCGTCGAGCCCTTACTAACCACTACAACAGACAGATCAGGTTCGGCATCGACGAAAGCACCATCATTAGGTCTCACATCACTTTCAATGGATTCGACGGAAAAGTTGCGGAGTATTCAATTCGGGAAGCCGTCGAGCAATGAATCGTCGACAGAATCACCCAGTGGAAGCACATGGGAAGGTCTGGTATCGCAAACAGCCAGCGGCGGAATTTCGAGTCTGTTGGGCGGTGGGCTCAGCAGTATCGCCGGGCTCGGCGGACTCATTTCAGACATCACGAGCCTTTTCGGCTCGTCGAAAGCTACACCTCCACCACTTACATTATTTTCTCTTCCCGATTCTGTTCAACAAAGCGCATCTCTCAGTTCGAAGGGGGTGAACGTTGACGTGGGAGGCGCAGCGGCGTCGAACGTCACTATGTCCCGCGGCGCGTCTGGAATATACACCAGTGACGGTCTGATCAACAATGACGCCCAAAGCGCGGGATCGACATCAACAAATAACGCTGCGATCGCGCAAGCCGTAAAAAGCGCTTTGCTTACTTCAAATACTCTGGGCGATGTCATTGCGGAGTTATAGATGAACACGTTCCCCGCGATTACTTCGGACGCTGTTACTCAATACCCTGCTGCAATTGAATATTCGCAAGGGGTACAGGTAATTCAGTTTCTCGATGGATCAGACCAGCGTTATCTGTTGCAGCCTAGGATGCTGCGGATGTGGCGCATTAACTTGACGTTGCTAAACGAGGACGAAATACAGAAAATCGAAAGCTTTTTTGCCGCGCAACAGGGCATGTATTCCCCTTTTGTTTTCGCCGATCCTTTTACGGAGACGAATGTGAACAACTGCCGCTTTGCAGCTCCCGAACTGGTCACGAGCTACATCGACGTAGATAACGCCTCAGCCTCTTGCTGGGTGATTCAGACAAATGAGTAACCTCTTTTTCCCCCAACTTAGTAGCGGAGCGTCTGCCCAATACCCCATAAAAAAAATGGCTGTCACACGGACTATCACGAACGTTCTACCAGATGGCACTATGATCCTGTATGCCGATCCGGCTGCTGCGGTTGTGATTTGGCAGATGACTTTTAGTGAGCTATCGTCAGCGGATATCAACGCTCTGCAATCCCACTTTCAGTCGTGCTATGGCCCTTACCGTGCGTTCACATTTATCGATCCAACCGATAACATGCTGGCAAGCAGCACCAACCTCATCAGCTCAAGCTGGGCTAGTTCCCCACTGATCCAAATTGCGGCGGGCGCCACCGATCCTATGGGAGGAGCGACCGCATTCGTCCTGACAAACACAAGCAACTCTGCACAGCAGTTGTTTCAGCAGACCACTGTGCCGGCCAATTATCAGTACTGTTTTTCGTTATATGCGTTGAGTGCGCAGCCATCGACCATCGCGCTATTCAGGCGCGGGGCAAGCGCAACTGCAAACGAGACTATGGAAATCGGAAATTATTGGAGGCGCATCGTTTCGACCGGCCGGCTGAATGATCCGGGAACGCAACTGTCAGTGGGAGTGAACTTGGCGCCCGGTCAACAGGTAACGTTGTTTGGGTTGCAATTGGAGGCGCAGATTCAACCATCGCGATATCGTGCGACGGCGGGAAACGGCGGTATTTATCCAAATAGTCATTGGACTTCAAACAGGCTTCCGATTACGTCAGACGCTCCCGACTCTTTCTCCGCGGCGTTTACGATACAGAGCACGCTATAGGTGAACGATGGGAACTATTAATGTAGTCAAGCAACTTCCAGAGGCAGATACACCGCTACTTTTTTTTCAATGTGTCATGCCATCTGGAGATACCGAACATTGGTGCACGCATGCCATTAGCTTCAACGGAAGTAATTACTCAGCCCGGGTGTTAAAGCACAATCTTTTCGATTTACAGCTTTCGGCCGATGACGCGATGGACGGGATGACCCAACTCTCTATTACGCTCGCAAATGCCGATTCGGCGCTCTCTCAGTTGAACTCCGTTATCGGTTTCAAAGGCTCACAACTAACCGTGTTTTTCGCGTTTGCCGACTTGATTACGCTTAGCGTCACGACTGAGAGCACGGTATTATTCCAGGGCGTAGCTGGCGATCCGGACGAGATTACCGAAGATGCGTTCACGCTCAGTTTCATTAATAAGCTGAGCCTTCAGCGCATTCCGACGCCGGAAGTGCGCATTCAGCGCTCCTGTCCTTGGACGTTTCCCGCTGACAAAGACAGTCGAGCAGAAGCGTTGAACGGCGGAAGCCGCGGACGGTATTCTCCGTTGTACCGCTGCGGTTATTCGGCTGATATAAGTGACGGTGTCGGCAATCTAAACGCGGTGCAGGCTTATACATCGTGCAATAAGTCCAGAGCCGACTGCCAGGCCCGCGGAATGTTCAGTACGGACGGGAAGGGCAACACAACCCAGCGTTTCGGAGGGTTTGAATTTGTTCCTTCCGCGATAACAGTACGGACGGCAGGATCGAAAACAACTCACCTGTCCCCGCTACTCGATAACACGGCTCTTTACAATGACGCCGTGCCGTTGGTCTATGGCGCGGGGTGGCTGAAGGCTCCTGTCATATTCGCACGCAACGATGGCAACCTCACGCACATGGAAGCGCTGGTTGGATTGGGCCCCATTGCGGGCTTTTTGAAGGTAGTTGTCAATGATGTAGAGATCCCGCAAGCCGTGCAGGGCCAGGACATGACGGCAACGGGTTGGTACAACATCGTGACAACCGGAACGCGCTCAGGCAATTTCAATTTGGATTTCACCGATGCCAATAGGCAACCGTTGGGAGATCCGTACGGCAGCATGTCTGTGTTGTCGGTGGTTGTTCCTAATCGAATCAGCAGTGGACGATCATTGGCCGATGTGGAAGTGTTGATGCAAGGCCAACAACTTGATTCGTTCAATTCTGACGGCAGTCTTGCAACCACCGGCTACACAAACAATCCGGCCTGGGTAATCCTCGACCTACTTAGAAGGTCCGGTTGGTCACTCAATGAGATGAATTTGTCGACGTTTGCTGCTGCGGCTGCATTTTGCCAGGAGCTTATTAATACGACAGACTTGAACGGAAATCCGCTTCAAGTTCCACGATACGAATGTAACCTCATCATTACTAAACGGCAAAGCGTGGCGACGGTGGTTCGCGGTATTCGAGTGGCCGCGAGCCTGATGCTGAGATATGGCGCGACCGGGCTGCTGGAGCTGCTTCCAGAAACGACGCTTCAAGCGCAACAACCAAATTTGCCGGATGGAAGTAACAGTACGGAAATGCTGGATGGCGGTTGGCCAGCCTACGAATTTAGCGACGGATCTGGTCCTTTTTCTGGAATTATGCGCGATTCCAAGGGCGCCTCGACGGTTCGTTTAACTTCTCGAAGCATCATCGAAACATCTAATCGGCTAACGGTTGAATTTCAAGATGAGAACAACGAGTACCAGCAAGATAGTCTGTCGCTGGTGAACTCAGATGATTCGGCTCTGATTGGTTACGAAATAAGCAGTCACTCGACGGCAATGGGAATTGCCAACTTTAGCCAAGCGACAAGAGTCCTGTTAAGACAGCTCGATAAGCTGACCGACGGCAACGTCTTTGTTCAGTTTCAGACTAGTTTTCGCGCGTTGAAAATTCGGCCAGGCGACTTAATTACTCTGACGTACTTCAAAGAGGGCTTCACGCGTACTCCCTTCCGAGTGGTCAAATTATCGCCTTCTATGAACTACCAGACGGTGCTGGTCACCGCACAGATCCATAATGACGCCTGGTATAGCGATAATCCAGCCGTTTTGGGAGGCGCAGGCCGGCAACCGGCCATGCAAATACAAACGCCGCGTCCATTAATCGGCATCATTCCCCACCTGTCCAGTACCCAGCAACTAGAGTTCTTCGATTTTCAAGTTCAGGAGAATATCCTGGCCCAAAATGACGGCACCGCGACCGATACCTTAACGGTCGGATTTAGCCAGCCGATTCAGCCAGCCGCAAACACCTTGGCTGTTCCTCTTTTGAGCCTTTCACCCGAGTATCAGGTCGCCGGTGGCACGTTGCCGGCAGCGAGTACCTATTATTATGCAGTGAGTGCAGTGGATTCCGCGGGAAACGAAGGACCATTGTCATTCACGGTCTCAGCGACAACGTCGTCGACCTCGAATACCAACAGCGTAAGTATCACCGATCTCAGCTTTCCGGTGGGAACCGCGTCCTTCAACGTTTATAGGGGCGCCACGCCCCAAATGCTATATCGAATTGCAGCCGGTGTGAGCCCGTCAGCCACGTTCTTAGACAACGGTTTACCTCCGCTTGCCTTTGGACCGCCGGATGCCAGTTTCGACCACGCTAACTTCTATTACCGATATGAAAATGCCGGACCTTTCCAAACTACTGCATCGAGTTCAACCACAATCACTTGTTCCGAGATGGGAGCGACTAACGCTATTTATTCGGGTATGGTTGTGCGAATCATTGAGGGTAGGGGAAGAGGCCAGGAGCGAACCATCTCCACGAACGACCAGGCCACGCTGACAGTCAGCTCCAGTTGGTCTGTACTGCCCGATACAACCAGTATTTTCGTGATCGCTGACGCATCCTGGCGTTTCGCGGCAGTCACGTCAACAACGCCGGCACAATTTGAAATTCCCTATCGTACTGGCGACGTAATTCAGATTTCGGGACGCGGCGCGAATGTCAATAACCTGGAGGGCACCGCCGATTTATGCCCGCTAACGAGGTGGCCATTAGGACAAAGCCAGCCTGATTTAGCAGTACCTCCCGCTTCATCTTTTCAAATCGCCGTTCCAGGCGGCGGCGAAGTGGTTCTTTATGAGATTGGTTTCGAAAATCTCACGAACACATCTTCGATTTCCAGCGGGACCCTTCAGCTGTACGCATGGAATGAACTCGAAATTCCTACTACTTACTTGCTTGCGGAAAACCTGAACGTTACCGCCACGACTTTGTTTCTTAACGCTTTACCGAGTGTACAGGTGGGAACCATCGTTCAGATAGATGCGGAACTAATCAGCATTCAAGTGGTTAATCAGAACACTAACAGCTATCAAGTTGTGCGAGGCGCGCTTGGTTCCGTGGCGTCGGCACACGCCGTCAATGCTCCTGTTCTGCACTTAACTACTTCAGTAATCACCGTGCCATTTGCGGCTAATTTCTTTGAGAATCGTGCTTCCGTAAATTACATTCATACGGTAAGCTTGCCGGACTTACGAATTTGCGCCGCAGAATTTGCGGTGACCAACTCACTAGGAAGCGGAGCGCCCCAAATTAGTTGCTACAGCGGCGATTCGGACGGTGGCCTTCGCACGCTTTCGGGCGGACAATTTTCTTTGCAGGTATCAGGTCCACTCGCAACCCAACAGAACGCAGCGCCGCCACTTACGGTTGAAGCTTCACATGCAGTCCGGGATATTCGAGCTACTGTGAACCTCGCACCGTCGGGATATGACATCACAGTCAATATCCTGCAAGACGGAAACCTATACTGCTCGCGACAGATTTTGTCTGGCAATACAACGTCGGACCTGCTTGATGGAGTATCTTTGCCGCCGCTGATAGAAGGGTCTTCTCTTTCGCTAAATGTGACTCTGAACCTGACTCCAAATCCGCCAGCGTCGATCATCCCGGGCAAAGATCTTACAGTTACGATTCGTCTCTAGCATGCCTGAGCAGCTTTACAAACTGACTCCCAATCGGGACTTGCAAGCTTATTTTTTAGAACCTTCAGCAATAGCTGCTATGAGCGAGGCCACCGAAGTTGGCTTCACTCTTTCAGGAAAATGGAGGCAACAATTCGATTGGGCTGTCGTCGAATGGAACCGTGACAATACGTTCGAACATCCCGCGCTGCGATATCTTCCGGATGGAGATCTGAGCGGAGTAAAGCTCAGCTATGTTGAGCAACGTGTGGGCTGTATTCCAATGGAATCTAACCTGTTTCCGGTTGTCGATTGGAATGATCTCCGTATCTGGGCTACGCCCGAGGGCGGTAGCGAAACACTCTATCAAGTATTTTTTATTGATCCAAAGTTAGGACACCCCGCCAACGGTATAACCATCACTCCGATCGGGACGTACATTCAAGCGTCAGCTACGATGACGCTGGTCAGTTCGCCCGGAGTGGACAAACGGGTGGGCCTAGCTGTGCTTGAACAGCATTATTACTACACCGTCGCCACGGGAGATACACTTGCGGACATTGCTGCTGGAATAACAGCTAACATTAATCAGTTTGGCGCTTCGAATTTCACGGCTTCGAGTAGCGGCGCATCGGTGATCATCACACTGAATGCCGCCAACTGGGCTACCGCCAATCAAACCGTCCTTAATCTGCTTCTCGGCGCAAATGGTAATCGCGTCACAGTTTATGGATTTGCGGAAAGTGGCGCACAGCCCTGGCAGGAGCCTGCTGTTTACTTCAGCGGCGGTCAGTTTCCTGAAGCCTATCAAGTCGAAATTGATTTTAGCGCCTTAAGCGTGAGTGTCACTGAGGCGAACAATAACGTTATTACAACCAAAGTTCCCACGAACAACATTAGAAAAATGAGATGGACGTGGGCGGCCGATCTTCAACCATCGTCATTCGTCCAGACTGAGTTTCGAGTTCAGATATCAAACTGGACTGTTACCGGGCAAAATAGGATTTATTCTGTCGCGGGACCTGGAAGCAGAAGGATTGAAAATGACGGGCCGGGTGTTAATTACAGTAGCGGTAACTGGAACACGGAACCAGGAAATTATTCAGGCAGCACAATTGCATGGACGACTACGCCCGGTGGCAGTTGTACTGTCACTTACCAGGAAGCCAATCAACATGAGTTGTACTTGGGTACACGGCTGCTGAATTCAGGAAATAAATCGGGCGCAAACATGTCGGTCACAATAGACGGACAACGTCTCGCGTATCCGATGACATTGTTCTTAACCGGCGAGGATGTTTTAGTTCGCATACCTCTCGGAACGTTAGCGGCAGGCAGCCATTCAGTTTCACTGGAACACCAAGGGCCAGGGCCCGACGATTACTATCTTTATTTTGATTTCCTGGAAATTGTTTATCCTTCCACAAACTTGCCAGATTTCCCACAGAATACGTTGTCGCTGGCGACTGACTGGGACACTTATCATTCGCAATCGCTACCGGCCGAACGCACCGCGTGGCTTATCCAAAAGCTTGGCTTTAATGGTCGCGTGAACCACTATGTAGGCGCTCTGTGGTTTTACGAAATCGTTCGCCCCCAAACGCAATATGCGTCGTTGACGGTTAGCATCATCGCCGAAACGAATGTGGACCACCCGATAGTGACTCTGAATATTACGCCGTTAGGCACTACAACTGCGACAAGCATCCAACACCTTGTGCTTCCCGACGACACTGCCAATACCGTCGCCCAGGCCTTGGCTGGACTCATTAATGTTGGGAGTAACGCCCTTTGGGTCCGTGCGTCTGGAAATCAGTTGACTTTCACTGCGCGCGCCATGGGACCGGACGGAAATGGCATTCTTATCCAACTCGACTCGAGCAACACCCGAGGGTACAATCTGCAGGGCGATACAGCTCTAAGTGGCGGCGTTTATGGGGCGCCATATACTAATGTGGATCCAAATGGTACGTTGGCCCTAACAGCTAACTATTGGCGCACTGACCTCTCGGTAACTCCCACCGTCAACAGGGCCGCTCGCGATTGGCATTTCGCTTATTTTAAGGCGCTGAAGAATTACGGTATCGATGTTGTAACTTCCTTCAGCACTGAGCTCATGAATGGCGATCCCGATCCAGTCGCCGGTATTGTTCAGCAGTATCCGGACGGTGCTCCGGTCGTACTAAACACGCCTGCGATTCAGACAAATTTTTCGCCTACCGCAATCGCTTACTGGACTCAAAATTATCTGGAGATCGCCTCGCTTCAAAACGCTATTGGGCTGCAACCATATCTCCAATTTGGTGAAGTGCAATGGTGGTATTACCCCAATCCAGCGGGAATGCCGTTTTATGACGCGTATTCGCAACAGCAATTTCAAACCAAGTACGACGTCGCGATGCAAACAATTCCATCGAATACAGCCGATCCGTCTTTATACCCAAATGAGATGATGTTCTTACCTTCACTCATTGGCAACTACACGGCAGCCATTAGGGCTGCGGTACTGGCGCAGTTTCCTAGTTGTCGCTTTGAAGTGCTTTATCCGACCGACACAAACAACACAGATCTAAACCGAATCGTGAATTATGCGTCGATGGATTGGACCACAGCCAATCTAAGCTGCCTGAAGACGGAAAGCTTTACTTTCACGGGTAGCAATGACTTAGACCAAAGCACATACTCAATCAGCGTGAGTGGCGCAAAGGGATTTCCTACATCTCAACGTAGTCACTTAGTGGGTATCGGCAATGCTTGGAATGCCTGGGCCAAGGAAGTGGCTATCGCGCAAGCGCAGGGCCTTGAATCGATCGTTCTTTTCGCATTAGACCAATACTGCCTAATTGGCTATCCTCAGCCTCCGTTCGTGAACCCAACCCGTACTTCGCGGCAAGGGTAGTCTGTTCGCGATTAGCGGGATCAGGGCCACGCAGGTAAACTGGTCGATTCATGATTTATATCGTCACGGTGTCGCTGGTCGTGCTTATCTTGTGCGTAATAACCGCGTACAAGGCGACGCAGGTGAAGGACGAGGCCGATTTCCTGGTCGCCGGAAGAACCTTGAGCTGGCCGGTCTTGGTCTTCACTCTTCTTTCCTCCTGGATCGGCGCCGGTAGCCTTTTGGCCGGTGCTGAAAACGCCTACAACAATGGACTGGTTGCGTTGTGGCAGCCGCTTGGCGGTTGGGTGGGCCTTTTATTAATTGCGGTGATTGCGGGGCGTGCCAGGCAATTTGCACAATTCACGGTGCCAGACCTGCTCGAAGCCCGGTACAATGCAACGGCCCGTGTGCTCGCCACTGTCGCCATTGTCATCTCTTACACGATCATCACGAGCTATCAGTTTATTGGCGGCGGAGATATCTTGCATCTCATATTCCCTCAGCTTGATCGGACCACCGGCCTGTACATCATGGCCGGTTTCGTTATCTTTTTTACTGCTGCCGCCGGCATGGCATCCATTGCGTATCTCGACCTTGTCATCGGATCATTGGTAACGGTTACAGTCATTGTTGCTGTCCCCATTCTGTTATCTCGAATGGGCGGCTGGGACGCCGTTCACCATGCTCTTCCGGCAACTCACTTTCAAGCGCTCGGCAATTACACGCTCGGACGCGCGATTGCACTCGGATTGCCGACCCTTTTGTTATTGATTGGCAACCAAGGCATGTATCAGAAATTTTTCTCCGCTAAATCCGCGCGCGACGCTCGTAACTCAGTTATTGGCTGGATCTTTGGCACTATCACGCTGGAAACGCTCTTGGTCCTTGTGGCTCTAATCGCTAGCGCGAAACTACATACGGATCGGCCTCGTGAAATCATCCCGCTTACAGCGAAGCAAGCTTTGCCGTCAGTGCTAGGCGCTATTTTGCTGGGCGGAGTATTTGCGAAGGTGATCTCGACAGCCAACAATTACCTCTTCTCGCCGGCTACCAACTTGATACACGACGTATATGAACGGTTTATAGATCCAACCGCTACCCAAAGGCGAAAGCTAATTGTCTCCAGAATAATTGTTGTGTTGCTAGGAATTTTTGCGATCCTGCAGGCCACTCAATTTCAATCTGTTCTAAACGCATCGCTCTATGCTTACACCGTTTATGGAACTGCTGTGACACCCGCAGTGATGGCGGTTTTTTTTTGGCGGCGCACGACGACCGCCGGCGCCATCACGTCGATTTTGTTGGGGACCGTGATTACGGTGAGTTGGCAACTTCTTCAACAGCACGGCCCAGACGCAGTGCAAAAACAAATTGGAAGTATCGACGCTGTCTATCCCGCCTTAACGGCATCATTGGTTAGTCTGGTTGTCGTCAGCCTACTAACGCCGGCGCCCGCTCCGGCCCAATTAGCAAGGCTAGAAGCCGCTTAACGTTAAATCATGCTTCTCGAAAATATTCAAACAGCGCTGCGTAAAGCGCAAATAGATGGCTGGTTGTTCTTTGATCATCATCGGCGCGATCCGCTTGCTTACAGAATTCTCGGTCTGGGCGATCACATCGAAGCCAGCCGCCGTTGGTACTATTTTGTTCCGACTGACGGTGAGCCACGAAAGTTGGTGCATCGTATTGAGAGCGGCACGCTCGACGGATTGCCAGGCAGCAAGCAGTCTTATTCGAGCTGGCCAGATCAGCAACGGAAAGTGGGTGATTTGCTGCAAGGCGCTCGGCGCATCGCCATGCAGTATTCGCCTGATTGCGCTATCCCCTACATCTCCTTGGTCGATGGGGGAACGCTCGAACTTGTCAAAAAGACCGGTGTTGAGGTTCTTAGTTCTGCCAACTTAATTCAGGAATTCGAGGCGCGTTGGACAGAGGAACAGTTTCAGTCGCATCTGAACGCCGCCAGGCTGGTTGACACCGTACGCCGCGAAGCCTTCGAGTTTGTCGGTGAGCAGTTAAGAAACCAGGTCACGGTTACCGAATACGACGTTAAGCAGTTTGTCGCACGACGCTTTAAGGAATGTGGCCTGTTCGCCACACACGGCCCTATCGTCGCGCGGAATGAGAATGCGTCTGACCCGCATTATGAGCCAATAAAAGATCGAGCGGCTCAAATTCGGCTCGGCGATCTCGTTCTGATTGATATGTGGGCTAAGTTGACTACGCCCAACGCCGTCTATTACGACATCACCTGGATGGGATTCTGCGGCAGTAGCGTGCCGGCACAAATTCAAAATGTGTTTGAAGTGGTGCGCGATGCGCGAAAAAAAGCCTCTGACTTCGTCATTCAGCAGGTCGCTGCAAATCGCCCCGTCGCCGGCTACGAAGTAGATGAGGCGGCCCGCGGACATATTGAGGCAAAAGGGTTTGGATCGTATTTTTTCCATCGCACCGGGCACAGCATCGGAACGGAAGTTCACGGCAATGGCGCCAATATGGATAATCTTGAATCGCACGACACGCGTTCGGTCATTCCGCGCACGTGTTTTTCAATCGAGCCCGGAATTTACCTCGCGGAATTTGGAATTCGCTCAGAAGTGAATGTCTACGTCGGGGAGGGGTTTGCGCGCGTCACTGGCGAAGAACAGAGCGAGATTATTAAGATAGTCGCCGGGTGAATTGCGTCACTATTACAAAAGCTAAGTCGTTCTGCGCGTTGTACTTACGCCACAATGGGCCACATCAATAATTTTGATTGGTCACGCGGTGTACTGTCGTTCTATTGTCGATTATGGCGACAGCTATTTTCCCAGAAGCACCGGCCTCACAGGTCACGTTGCTTCACCGAGTCAGCAATATCGTAAGTTCAGAGCTCTCGCTAGACGAGATGCTCGGGGAAATTATCGGATTAACAGTTCAGGTTACCGAATGCGATGCCTGTCTGGTCTACCTCATTGAGCACTCCACAAACGAAATTGTTCTGCGCGCATCCCAAGTGCCGCATCAGGGTGACTTGGGGAACATTCGTATGCAGGTGGGCGAAGGCGTAACGGGTTGGGTCGTCGAACACAACTCCGTCGTCGCTCTCCCGGAAAACGCCGCTGCCGATCGCCGTTTTAAGCGATTTGCAGCTCTCATTGAAGACACGTATGAGGCATTCCTCTCGGTGCCTCTGGTAAGCGGCGGCTTCATCATTGGCGTCATCAACGTTCATCACCGCGAGCCACATTATCATACGGCCGATGAGATCTCGCTCCTGACCTTTATCGGCGAGCAGATGGGCAACGCCATTTCTAAATCGACGCTAGCGGATGAGAATCTGCGCCTTCAGGAAGAGACGGCTGAGATGCGCCGTCAACTAGAGACTCGGAAGATCGTTGAGCGCGCGAAGGGCATTCTTCAACACCGGCATAACCTTACCGAGGAAGAAGCATATCTTCGATTGCGAAACGAAAGCCGGCGGTTGAGACGCCCGATGCGCGAGCTTGCGGAAGCGATCATTCTTTCAGAAGACCTTAGCCGTAAGAGCGAAAACTCTCCGGTAAACTGATTCACTGCCACGGAAGCGGCATCTCGCTTCCGTTCGTTCGCTTTTCGTGGCCGTTACAATTTAGTGTGGTTCCGCGTTTTCAGCCACTTGTCCATAATCCACACGCGCTGACTATCCTCGGCAATTACTGGCCGCGCAAAATTGACTTTGTGCGCTTTCCACCAAGTCGCGTGGAATACCGTATTGACGCGTCAACCCGAATTCTGGTTTTTCAGCACGAACCGCAAGGAGCACCTCGCGGCGACATTCTCTTTGTACACGGCTTAGAAGGGTCAGCCGATGCCGGCTACATCCAAAGCTTCGCGCAAGGCGCGCTCGAAGCGAACTTTAGGGTTCACCGCATGAATCTTCGCAGTTGTGGCGGTACGGAAGAGCTTTGCGAAACGATGTATCATTCCGGTCTGACTAGTGACACGCTAGAAATCTCGAAATGCATCGGTTTGCGAAACGGCAAGCCTCTGTTCCTGGTGGGATTCTCGTTGGGCGGAAACGTCGTGTTGAAGTTAGCAGGCGAACTTGGCCAAACGGACCTGCTTTCGGGTGTATGTGCCATTTCCACCCCTATCGACTTGGCGGCGTGCGTGCGTATGCTTGATCGTCCTTTGAACCTGCTTTATGCACGGCGTTTCCTCGAACGGTTGCGAGCACGCGTTCGGCGCAAAAGTAAGTTAGCGCCTCATCTATACAGCGAGGCCGGACTCAACGACGTCACAACGATCTGGGAGTTTGACGACCGCTTTACCGCGCCACTCTTCGGATTCGGCACCGCCGCAAATTATTACGCCACACAATCGGCAGTAAGATACCTGGACACTATTCGCACTCCATCGCTCGTCATCACAGCGAAAGATGATCCGCTGGTGCCCTTTCAGGTTTACAGTCATTCCGCATTCCGGACAAATCCGGCGCTAACGTTGATTGCAACTGAATCTGGTGGTCACCTGGGATTTTTATCGCGCGGGAAACCGCGCTTTTGGGTCGACCAAATTGCAATAACGTGGATAGAAGATCGGCTGAACGCACACCAAACTCGGGGAACAAACGAACCGCAAGTTGCGTCAATCTAGGATTACCGCGTGGCTACTAAGAGAAAATATCGCCCGAGTGCCTCCTTCTGGGAGGCCGGCCGTATTGCGCTCGATTCTCTGAATAAGAACAAGCTGCGCAGTTTCCTGACGCTTCTCGGCATCATTCTTGCCACGACCACGCTGATTTCTGTAACGGCGCTGATACATGGGATGAACTTGTACGTCGCTGACAAAGTCTCGAATATGGGCTCGGACGGATTTCGGGTGGTCAGAATGGCTTGGTTTGGTCCCCCCGATCCCAAAAAGCTGCTGCTGATGTCGAAACGTAACCCGATTCTGAAGCGGGATGAATACGAGTTCATCAAGGAGCACGCGACGTTATTGCGCGGCTTGGCCATCATCACTTCCACCCAGGGACGTGTCTCGTTCGGCGGTCAGTCCACTGATAACACTGTTAATATCCAAGGCATTACGGCTAACATTCCAGCTCTGAATAATATCCAGGTTGACGAAGGGCGCGGTATTAGCGACGAGGAAGTACAGCGCCACGTGCGTGTCGCCTTCATCGGTCACGACATCAAGAACCGATTCTTCGAAAATCGCGATCCCATAGGCAAAGCGATTGAGGTTGATGGGGTGCCCTTTGAAGTGGTCGGCTCAGCAAAGGAGTTAGGGAGCGTCTTCGGACAATCACAGGACAATTTTGTGTTGATTCCGATCGATACATATTTCAAAACTTATGGTGCGCAAAAAGGAATGAACTTTGTGGCCAAAGCAATCGACCAGGCGCATTTGTTTCAGGCCGAAGACGAAGTCACCATGCTGCTTCGTGCGTTCCGTCATCTGCGCCCCGGCCAAGATAATAATTTTGGCCTTATCTCGTCCGATTCTTTTATCAGCCTGTGGCAACGCCTGACTGCGGCCATTGCAGCTACCGCTGTTGGTATCGTTTCGGTATTTATGGTTGTCGGCGGCATTGTCATCATGAACATCATGTTGGCTGCAGTCACGGAGCGCACGCATGAAATTGGCATCAGGAAGTCGCTCGGCGCCCGACGAGCCGACATCCTGAATCAGTTCCTTGTTGAATCCGCAACGCTTGCGGCCACCGGCGGCCTTATCGGCGTGTTGATTGCTTGGGCCATTGCTGCAGTCATTCGGAACGCCGCATCCATTCCCATGGCGCTGCCCGTAACGTCTGTCATTATCGGCGTAGGTCTATCGGCAATTGTCGGCCTTTTCTTCGGCATCTATCCAGCGCGCGAAGCGTCCAAGCTTGATCCCATTGAGGCGCTGAGGTCAGAGAAATAGAGTGAATTGGCTTGCGATTGTAAACGCAACATTTCTGGCCGTCGAAACCATTCGTGCGCATAAGATGCGCGCCTTTCTGACGGTGCTTGGCGTCGTAATGGGTACCGGCACAATCATCGGTGTCGGAGCCATTCTCACTGGGTTTGACTCTACAATCACCAATATCCTCCGCAGCTTCGGCCCGAATTCGGTGATTATTTACAAATTTCCGGCCGGCCGGCCCGCTCCGCCTACGCCGGAAGAACGTACCCGCAAGGATCTTACGTATTCCAGCGTGATCGCGCTTCGAGAAAAATGCAGCCTGTGTGAAAGCGTGTCCCCCAACGCGTTTAGGAACAGCAACACTGTTCAGGCGCGTTACAAGGGCAATGACATGTATGGCGTTAATCTTTCGGGCGTCGAAGAAGAATATGCCAATGCCGGTCAGGCCGACATCGATCTGGGACGCTTCATAACGGACCAGGACAACCGCCGTGCGGCTCCGGTTGCTGTCATCGGCGCCGATTTGGCAAGGAGTTTGTATGCCAATGTCGATCCACTCGGCAAGCCGATCACCGTCGACGGGCACGAATACTTCGTGATCGGAACCATGCACAAGCCGGCCGCTTCATTCTTTGGCCAAGACGACCTGCGCGTGCTTTTGCCTTATTTCACATTTCGCAAAGACTACCCGACGAACAAAGATATGTTCGTTAGCGTAAACGCGAAGCAAGGGCAACTCTCCGCCGCGCTTGACCAGATCCGAGTCATTCTTCGCATAAATCGTCGCGTGCCATATAAGAAGCCTGACGATTTCGCGATGTCCACTGCGGATCAAATGGTGAGCGATTTTCGCCAGATCACGTCGATGGTCGCGCTGGTGATGATTGTTCTTAGCTCAGTTGGTCTTCTGGTCGGCGGCATTGGTGTGATGAATATCATGCTGGTATCCGTGACGGAACGGACCAAGGAAATCGGCGTCCGCAAAGCAATAGGCGCTCGAAAATCCGACATCGTGCTGCAATTTCTTGTTGAAGCAGTGGTTTTGACAGCCCTTGGAGGCGTCGCCGGCATCATTTTCGGGTGGCTCATTGCAGTGGTCAGCCGATTGATCTTCACTAGCTTGCCAACAAGTGTGCCCCTCTGGGCTGCTGCGCTCGGGCTCATCGTTTCGGCTGGCACCGGGCTATTCTTCGGTATCTGGCCGGCCAGCAAGGCTGCGCGGCTCGATCCTGTGGAAGCTCTCAGATACGAGTAGCTCAGGCCTTCATCGCTACACTAACGGCAGGACTCCGGAACGCATGAAGTGGAAGATCGCAGCTGTTGTTTCCATGGCTGCCTTCTTTTTGTTGCTCTTGGTCACACTAGGCTCCGCCGCGCTCAGGCGCGCCTTCGGAATTCGTGAATTCAATTCAGAATCCGTCGTTACTCAGGTCCAACGGCTCAATCACCTCGCTACGGTCAAATACAGCATTCAGCGCGTTGTCGGTATGCGCGAGCCCAAGGTGCCCGTCGGAGAAGAATCGATCTTATTGATGGTGCAGGGTGAAGCGCTCGCTGGAGTGGATCTATCCAAGCTAAGAGCAAACGATATCGTTTACAGCGGCAAGCAATCCATTCTCATCGTGTTGCCGCAAGCCAAGCTGCTCAACGTTTATCTTGACGAAAAACAAACTAAAGTTTGGGATCGTCAAATCACTTGGTGGACACCTTGGATCCCCTATGATCCCGATTTAGAGCACAAGGCACGCATGCAGGCTCTCGATGAGGTTCGCGGCGCGGCCCTCCAACTGGGGATTTTAGATCAGGCACAGACAAACGCCGAGTCTTCTATTCGCGATCTCTTAAGCGCATTACAAATATCCGCAACGTTCAAGAAGCGGCCTTTGGACTGAGTTCTTCAACAGCCAGAACTGCACTGATCGCTAATTTGCAGGCGTATAGGCCTCGTCGAGTATTTCCACGACGTGTACCACGCGCTGGTTATGGCCAAACAAGCGCGTACCCGCGACAAGCTGTAAAAGACATCCCGGATTTGCCGTGGCTATGATCTCTGCTTCGGTAAGATTGACGTTCGCCATTTTAGCTTCCAGAATGCGCATAGCCATATCCGTGTGTGCCAAGTTGTAAATGCCCGCGCTTCCACAACACAAATCAGCCATCGGCATCTCGCGGTACCTCAAACCCGGAATTGAGTTCAACAATTTGCGCGGGGCCTGCTTGATCTTCTGTCCGTGCGCGAGATGACACGAATCTTGATAAGTGACCGTGACATTCAGCGGCCTCATATCTCGATTTAAATCGATTTCGGCTAGAAATTCGGTGACGTCCTTCATCTTGTTTGAGAACTCGCGCGCCTTTTTTTCGTAGCTGGCATCGCGCGCCAGCAGCTCGCCATATTCCTTCAATGTCGACCCGCACCCTGCCGCATTTGTCAAAATTGCATCGAAGTCATCAGTAGGAATGGCGTCTATATTTTTTCGGGCCAAGCCGCGCGCATACTCGGCCATCCCCGAATGTAGATGGAGAGCTCCGCAACAGCCCTGACCGGGGGGCACTACAACTTCACACCCATTCTTCTGCAGTACACGAATGGTTGCTTCGTTCAGCCGGGCGAAGGCGACATTGGCGATACAGCCCGCAAGAAACGCTACGCGGTAACGCTTTTCGCCATTCGCCGGAAATGTTCTGCCGATTTTCCGGAAGAAAAACGGAATCTGCGCCTCAGGCGACAGCGCATCCAATTGTTCAAGCCGCTCAAAGGGCTTCAAAATTCCGGTTGCCCTTACGAGCCGTTGCAATCCGGTTATTTGATAGGCGTACAGAGCAGCTCCCGCAATCTGCAATCCGCTGCGAGAAGGAATGAGCTTTTCCAAAAATAGCTTCTTTGAGGCTCGTTGCCAGAATGACGGCCGGCTAGATGCCTCAAGTTGCTCTCGCGCGGCCTCAATCATGCGCCCGTATGGCACACCAGACGGACAGGCAGTCTCGCAACCGCGGCAGGCCAAGCAGAGGCCGAGATGCTTTCGATATGAATCCGTGATGGCGGCGCCGTTCGCGACTTGGTTCATCTGATAGATGCGCCCGCGAGGCGAATCCATCTCTACACCCAAATCTCGATACGTGGGACAAGCATTCAGGCACAACCCGCAATGAACACATTTATCGAGATCAGATTGCGCTGGACCACGCGGCGGGGAGCCGGTGGTCTCTAGTATGCTAGATGCGTCCATATAGACGCGATCGATTCAGCAATTGACCAGGGTCGAACATTCGCTTGACCTTTTCCATCATGCCAAACGCTTCCGCGCTCGCGTTGGCGGAAGAATAGAGCCAAAGTTCCTTACTAGATCGGATATCCTCGGGCGCGAATTCCACGGCAACACCCCACCCGCGCTCCTGCCCCGCCTTCCATAGCGGTGTCACGCTGTGCCAATTCGTGACGTAAACGTAACTAATGCCTGAGCCTGCCCGGCAGACGCAGGTGCTGGAAACCAGCTTCAACAACGTACGCATGTCATCCAGAGTCGTTGAAATCCGTAAGATGATCCCACTCGGTTGCCTTTTGATAAAGTCCGAAGAAAATTCCCGCAGCCGCAGCCAGAAATCCGCCTCTTCATGCCCGTGCAAATCCTCGCCTCCGCCAAGTTCCCTTGAATAGCGACTCAAAACAGTTCCGCTGCCACCCGCCCGTATCGCCAAGATATAGCCGCTCAGCCCAAACCGTTTTGCCGCGGGCGGAGTAAGGATGTCGAGTGCCACCGGTTGCAAAGGCCCGCGCACAATTGAATCGCGCTTCTGTATTGCCGATTCTGCCTCTTTGTAGCTGAAAACGAATGTACGTGTTTCTGGAGGCAAGGAATGGACGCGAAAGTTGGCACTCGTAATCACTGCTAATGTGCCAAAGCTTCCAATCATCAGCTTTCCCATATCTAACCCGGCCACATTCTTCACAACCATTCCGCCGGTTTTCACCAGTTTGCCTTCGAGACTCGCAAACGTCATGCCGATCACTAGGTCCCGCGCCGTACCATAGGCTCGCCGCATCGGGCCGCTACTATTGGTGGCAAGTAGCCCACCTATCGTTGCACTCGCCGCAAACGGCGGGTCTAGAGCGAGCATCTGTCCGTTTGCCGCAAGCATTGCCTGCAGTTCGGAGAAATGCATCCCAGCTTCAACGCTGACCGTTAAATCGTCGCGTTCATAGCGCAGTATTCGACGCAGGTTGGATGTTGTTACTAAAACTTGAGCATCTGTAACTGGGCCACCCATCAGCCGTTTTGAATTGTTGCCAATAGCCTGAATTGTTTGTCCGCGCAGGGCGGCGCTACTCAGCACTTCAGCCAATTCTTCCGCAGACGCAGGCGCGAATTGCTGCTGTACATCTTTCCGTTCTGTTGGAAAGCCGATCTCCCCTTGCATTTCTTAATGTCGCTATAAAACTCGTCTGTGTAAAACACCGAAATTAATTGCTACGAAGATAGGTAGTTTAACTGGTAGTTTCCCCTCAAATCTGCGGATATTCTTTTTGCAGACTCTTAACAGTTTTTTTCTTTTTGTTTTTCTCGGAGGTTTTTCACATGAGGTTACTCGGGCGCGATGCGCTTGTAATACCCTTTTTATCTCTGGTCGCGGCATCGTTGGCGTTTGGCCAATCCCGCGCCGACCTTTCCAAACTTGTAGTTGTTGGCGATTCGCTTTCCGGTGGCGTCCAGAATTTTTCTTTGCTCGATACGCAGCAGCCGCACGGTTATGCAAGTATCATCGCCGACAAAGCAAAAGTGTCATTGACGCTGCCATTGGTGCCGTCTCCCGGCGCGCCCAACGTGTTGCAACTCACTAGCCTCAATCCGCTGACGATCGCGCCCGTAGGAGGTAGTCTTCCGGCCATTCCGCGAGACAATCCGTGCGCGCAACCGACAAATCTTTCCGTGCCGGGCATAACCGTGGAACAGGCGCTGAGCCTGACGCCGACATCAACGCCAACTTCCGCTGTGGAGGGGTGGCTCAATATTGTTCTTGGTTTCCCAAACCCGTTCAGTGTAGCCTTTCCATCGCTCGGTTGTAATGTAACACCGGTACCGCCGCAGACGATGATACAGCAAGCCGTGGCACTCGAGCCCACAACAATCATTGAATACCTGGGTAACAATGATGCCCTTGTGCCCGCATTGACGGGAGCGCTGACTACACTCACGCCGCTCAACACATTTGCATCCAGCTACGACTCAGTTCTCGATCAACTTGCACAGACTCACGCCACAATCATCACGGCCACTATTCCCGATGTGACAAAAGTGCCTTATTTTACGCCAGTGTCGGCGATTGCCGCTCAAGCCAATTTGCCTACAGCCATTGTGGCAGCGAAGCTCGGCATCGGTCCCAACGATTTGTTGCGTTTATCGGCAACACCGTTAGCTGCCGCGATTTTGTCCGGTCACATGCACGGACCGCTGCCTGGAGCGTGTCCTTCTCCAATACCGGGTCTGGTTCCTGCGGGCCAACAGCTACCTTGTGTCCTCCGCTATGCGGACGCCTTATTTTTACAGTTGACCATTGACGCCTACAACGTCATTATTTTTGCCGAATCGATAGCTCATGGGGCAACAGTTGTTGACATTCACGGCCTTGTTAACCAAATTGCGCAGAATGGATATAAGGCCGACGGAAAACTTTTAACAACGGCGTTTCTAGGAGGCTTGTTTTCATTGGATGGTGTTCATCCCAGCGATACGGGTTATGCCATCATCGCCAACGAATTCATCACCGTGATGAATAACGCCCTGAATACCAAGATTCCTCAAGCAAGCGTGAATTCTATTGCGGCGCACGATCCTCTCGTGCCTCCTATCAAGGTGCCGGCGCCGTAATACGCCAGGTAAAATTTCCTTGTTTCAGCGATAGCTGACAGGCGGCGGCTGCACTTCTGAAAGTTTTTGAAAATCCGTATCCGGCAACACAAGCCCTGCTGCGGCGATGTTTTCTTCTAAATGAGAAATTGACGAAGTTCCAGGAATGGGCAACATTACCGGCGATCGCTTAAGCAGCCATGCCAATGCTACCTGCTGGGGCGTTCCCTTCAGTTTCTCGGCCGTTTGTTGCAAAAGTTCATGCGCCTTGCGGCCGCCGCTTAGTGGCGCCCAAGGCAGAAATGCGATTCCATTCGCTTCGCAGTAATCAAGCAGGTAATCCCATTCGCGATCGGCAAAGCTGTAGCGATTTTGTACGGAAACGATGGGCGTCATTTTGCGCGCCCGTTCAACATGTTCGAGAGTGACGTTGGAAAGGCCAATATGTCGCACCTTGCCTTCTTCCCTAAGCTTGGCTAACGTTTCCATCGAAGCATCGAACGACACGGCGGGATCGGGTATGTGCAATTGGTAAACGTCGATTCGTTCCAACCGCAACCGCCTCAGACTTCCCTCCAATGATTCCCGCAAATGCTTTGGACTCGCGTTGTGAATCCACTGCCCGGGCCCAACGCGCTTCCATCCGGCTTTAGTTGCCACCACCGTGCCTTCGGCGTACGGCGCTAACGCTTCGCCGATCAATTCTTCCGATACGTTCGGCCCATAAGAATCCGCGGTATCGATGAAATTAACTCCGAGTTCCACGGCGCGGCGCAAAGTTCGAATGCATCCGTGACGATCCTTCGGCGGACCCCAAATGCCCTCTCCCGTAATTCGCATCGCGCCATATCCCATGCGATGCACCGTCAGATCGTCACCCAGCGTTATTGTTCCAGCCGCGCTCGCGGTGATTTCGTTAATCGTCATCTCCTCCTTCTACCAAACCAAGCCTTGTCGGCTATAACAGAGAAGGGCCGGACCGGCATTCCAGCCGCCTGCTTTCTGAAAGGATACCGATGTTAACTGCTGAACTGCTCCTCCAGGATTTTGATTCAGAGATGTCAAATACCCGCCGCACTCTCGAACGAGTTCCCGACGACAAGCCCGACTACAAACCGCACGAGAAATCGATGCCAATGGGACGGCTGGCAATGCATTGC
>Ga0070741_10008021_pt1 | contig 21446 bp, 15 predicted proteins | sample Coa_R1_4_FD_66440 | JGI IMG/M metagenome (GOLD analysis project Ga0070741, IMG submission 66440) | Surface soil microbial communities from Centralia Pennsylvania, which are recovering from an underground coalmine fire - Coalmine... | ecosystem: Environmental > Terrestrial > Soil > Unclassified ... | reverse complement strand
TAGCGCGAGTCCTAAGAGGTAAATTGCCGATTTATTAACCATACCCATAACAAACCTCAATTTCGAATACTAGCTGTTGGTCGCCCTGGCATCGCCATAGGCGTAGTAACCGTAATAAGTGAAGTCCGGTGAGTTCAGATCCACTCCGTTCACCACGATACCTGCCAGTTTGGCGTTGGCGCTGAGCAGAAGATCGCGCGCTCGGAGCAGCGCCGCCTTAGGCGTTTGGTCCGCCATCATGGTGAGCAGGACCGAATCGGCGTCGGCAGATAACACCAGGCAATCACTCGAAGAAAGCACAGGAGGAGTATCAATGACTATATGGGTGAAGAGCTGGCGCCATTCCGCAATCTTGCGGCGGATGACCATCGAGTCGAGCAATTGTGAAGGCTGAGCAGACAGGGGCCCTGCGGGCAACACAAACAGATTGGGAACGCGAGAAAACTGCACAATTGCGTCGCGATCACTAATCTGATTAGCTTCATTGAGCAGAGTGCTCAGACCATATTCCGAGGACAATCCGAGCACTTTGTGAATACGGGGGGCGCGCAAATCTGCGTCTATCAGCAATACGCGGCCGCCTTTTTGGGCGAGCACGACAGCTGAATTGATGCTTGTGGTTGTCTTTCCTTCGAAGGGGAGGGCGGACGTGACCATGATGACCTTCGGCGGCCCCTGGGGGGACATTAATAAGGATGTCCGCAGGGCGCGATAACTCTCCATCAGTTCGACGTTGGGCTGAGCGTGAGTGATCACAGCCGAGGCGTCCCGGCTCTCGCCCAGCCTGCGTTTCCCGTTACCATTCCCGGCATCCTTGCCGTTGGTGGCTGCCGGAATCTGCGGGACAATTCCGATCAATGGCAACTCGGCGATGGTCTCCACTTGGCGTGGGGAGCGAAGGCGGCTATCCAGCCGCTCCTGGACAAAAACCAGCGTGCCGCCGCCCACAAATCCCAATATAAGGCCAAGCGCCAAGTTGAGGGGAATGTTGGGTACCGAGGGAGAGAACGGCGCCCGCGCATAATCAACTATGCGAATGTTGCCAGACCTGAGCCCTGCCGAAACTCCTGCCTCTTTCAACTTCTGCGAGAGTCCGTCGTACAGCTGTTGAGTGGATTCAACCTCGTGCTTCAAAATCTGATATTGGATGGAACGCTCATTAAGCTGGTTAGCAGCCTGCTTCTGTTGGTTCAATGCCCCAAGCAGCATCTGCTCGCGATGGAGTGCCATCAAGTAATCGTTGTGATGACGCCCCGCGATCTTCTTAAACTCAGCTCCCAAGGCCGAGTCAATCTGATCAAGCTGACTCTTGAGCTCGATTACCTGCGGATGAGCTGGACCCATCTGAGCGGTGGCACGTGCATAACTGCTGGCGATCAGGGCCTGCTGGTCTTTGAGTTGTTTGATCACCGGATTGTCCGCAACTCCGGGTATTAGCTCAGGATCACCAGCAAGTGTCGCCTGGTACATTGCTTCTTTTTGTATCCGGTCTGACTCAGCGCTGGTCAGGTTGCGGTTCAGATCGTCAAGCTTTTGAGTAATGATGTTTTGCTTATCGTCCACTCCCAGGATGCCGTATTGCTTTTGAAAGCTGGCAAGTGCGGCCTGGGAAGTTTCAATCTTGGACTGCAAGCCTTCCAGTTGCTTCGACAACCAGCCGGAAACCAGCTGTGTGGACTCGTACCGGGTCTTGAAGTTTTGCTCGATATAGGTACGCACCAACTCGTTCACAAATTGTTCCGCAAGCTTCGGATCCGGACCAGTGAACTTGATCTCAATAATCGGTGTGTGGGGAACACGCGAAACCTCAAGCCGGTCCTCATAATCTGAAAGCAAGGTCATATCCTCCTTGCTAGGAGGAATGATGGGGGATGACACCAATTCGCCAGTCTCCCGCGGGGCAGGAGCGTTGCCGGGCCCGATTAGGTGTAGCTGTCGCAGGGTCTGAAGGACGATTGTGTCGCTGGTGAGGATTTTCACCTGGGCGTCCAACTGCATGTTGTACTCGACTTCATCAATCGGAGCGGAGCCTTCATCCTTGAACCCGAGCATGCTTTGGTTCTCTTTACCGACTGAAATGCGACTTTCGACCTTGTAACGAGGGGTCATGGTAAATGAAACAAGGGCAGCCAAACCGATCAGACCCAGGGTGCAGGCCATGATGGTGCGGCGACGCCGGTACAGCATCTGCCAATATTCGACAATCGTAGGTTCCGATTGCCGGCCAGAAAAGTCCTCTCGTTCCATCCTGGCGGAAATTTCTACATCCGACGGCGACGGCCGCAGCAACTCGTCGTTCTTACCTTCAATTAACTTGCTAAATGGTTGATACATATACTTTCCTTGGGTGCTTGTCCCTTATTGCATAACACGAATTGACTTCTCTAATTCTACTGCAGGTCGTTGATTTTTAAGAAGGATATCCGCAATCCGTTCGCTGGCCCGGCCATCCCATAGCGGCGGTACGGACCCTTGCTTTGCTCTGCCATCAACAATCTTTGAAAGTTCGGCGCGAAGCTTCGACATATCGTGACCTATAAGCACGTTTGTTCCTAATGTCACCGTAACCGGCCGCTCAGTGTTATTTCGGAGAGTCAGGCAGGGCACCTGCAAATAAGTGGTCTCCTCCTGTATGCCTCCCGAGTCCGTGATCACGACCGACGCATGCTGTTGCAAGGCCAGAAACTGAATATAGGGCAAAGGATCGAGGAGCCGCAGCTGGTCAACATTCAGCCCGAACTCACTTATGCGCTGTCGGGTGCGCGGGTGAACAGGGAAAACAATTGCGAACTCGTCGTTAACCGCCAGCAGCGACTGCAGTATCTGTTTGAGAACATGGGAATCGTCTACATTCGAAGGCCGGTGCAGGGTAACCAATGCATAACGGTCAGGATACCCATTCTTCCCATGCCGAGCTGCTGCCGGCAGGAGATGGATGAGGGAATCGATCATAACGTTTCCCACACGGTAAATTTTGTCCGGAGAGATACCTTCATGGAGCAGATTAGTGTCGGCGTCTTCCGAGGGAGTAAATAAGAGGTCGGCAAGCTGGTCGGTGACCAGACGATTGATTTCCTCCGGCATGGTGCGATCGAAAGAACGCAGGCCAGCCTCTACGTGGCCTAACGGGATGAGCAACTTGGAGCAGACTAACGTGGCTGCCACAGTGGAATTGACGTCCCCATAGACCAACACAATGTCCGGTTTACGTTCCAGAACCACGTCTTCAAAGCGGCTCATGATCTCAGCCGTCTGCCGAGCATGACTGCCCGATCCAACTGCCAGATTCACATCTGGGGCAGGGATATTTAGTTGCTGAAAGAAGACATCCGACATATTGGCATCATAGTGCTGGCCGGTATGCACCAGGGTCTGCTTAACTCCGCTCCGCGCTGCCAATGCGCGAAGAACCGGCGCCGCTTTCATAAAGTTCGGTCTAGCCCCAACAACATGAAGAATATGCATGCGAACCTGTCTTATTCCTCGATCGATAAAGTAGAAGAAACTGTAGGTTGTTCTAGATTCACCCGAGCAGGAATTTCGAGCCCCGAGTATTCACGGATGAAGCGTTCGATCTCAAGCGATACACATTCTCTGGTCAGAGAGGTAGCAGTCGAGGGAGTTTTCCGCTCCGGAGCTTTGCGGAACTGCAACTTCTCAATTTCTTCCTGCTGGTGAATCATTTTTAGCAGGCCCATCCGGGTCAAAGCCTCGTCAGCCGCTCCCAGTTTTCCGGCAAAGATGCTATAGGCGTTAAGTCCTAGCAGAGCGGCTTCACGTACCATGGTGCCGCCGCCACTGAAGATCGCGTCCGAATGCCACATTAAACTCAACCCATCGACCGCTTCGCTCGAAATGCGGAAGCGATCCGAAAGCGGGCCGTATTGTTTGCGCAACGCTATCGCTTGTTCCTCAGTGCGGGTAAGCGTGACAACCTGGATGTCGTTCTGCTGTTGCAATCGCTGCATCAGAGTATGAAGTAACTTCTCCGACTTCGGATCCTGATAATGCGCCCACGTAGAAGGAGGACGGAGGGTCACAATAATTCGTTTTGGATCGAGCTGTAACTGGGTAAGGATGTTAGGGTCTGGCTTGAAGTCGTAAATGTACACTTCCTCTTTAAACCCAGGATAGGTCACCAATTTGTTCAGCTTCAGACCCTGCTTTTGGAGACGCTGCACCGGAATCTGCTGTGGTACCAGGACGCGGGTAGAGACCATGTTAAAGAAGCGGCATGAGACAAACTCATAGTCATAGAGCGTCATGGTGGGAATGCGAAGAAGATATGCAGCCAGCGCCATTGCCCGTGAACCGTGACTAATTGCAACCGTGGGCTTCTGCTTTTGTACATACCTGGCCAACTGCCCCGCCCTTTCCGCGGTTGCGCCCACTCGAGTCACAAAATGACGTGGCGTACGATGCTTGCCGATGGTTACAAAATCGAGCCCATACCAACGGGCCAGCTCTTCTGTCTGTGAGAATGAGCGGACGGTAATAAAGTGCGGTATGCCTTCGCGCTCCAGCTTACGAATGATGGGAGCGAAGAATTGCACGTGCGGCGAATTGTCTAAATCTATCCAAACGTTCATGGTTGTTCCAGGAAATCCCTCGGCGTGAGCGAGTTTGTGAGTGTTGGAATTGGGATACTGGTATGGAACCATTTACTGTTCATTGGTTTCTGTGGTCCGGTGACTGCACTGGTGTTTCTTGTTCTCCGTTCATAGAGCGTTGGCAAACTTCATCAGAGTTGGTGCGGCAGCGAGAGACTTCATAAAGAGGCCTTCCCTGCACTGCCCGAAAATACTGCGACGGCAACGGCTCCTTCTGCTCCCAGGCAACCATGCTGTTCTGCGGTAACGCACGCACTCGAAACTGCTTGGTTGACGGCTCATAGTTGCCAAAACTGAAACAATGTCCGATGCAAGCACGATCCAAGATCATGCTGATATCGGTCCCTTCCACCGCGGGATAGTAGAACTTCCCAATCACTCTTTCTCCCGCCGGCAGTTGGCGGACGGTTGCCTCAACATTGGATTCCAACCGGTTCATTGCGCCCGTGTCTCTATATGCCAGGCCAAAGAAAACCGCGGCGACCGCGATAAGTCCCCCCGCGTGCCAGCGCGCCGGCTTCACTTGAGCTAGCAACGCACAGCCCATAATCGCCGCTATCAGCGAAAACCTTTCAGTGACGTCCCCGTAGTCGGCATTGTATGAAGGGAGCCAGATCTCTCTCGGCAATAGAAAAGCGCCGACTGCGCAGAGAACGTACATTTGAAATGGCAAACCAAGTAAAGATTCGCGATATCCTTGGGCGCGGACAAGCCGAACGAACAATACTCCGGCTATCAGGAGGAAGGCGACAAATACAACGCGATAAGGCTTCCCGAAAAGACGCACCTGATCAATACCGGTTGCAAGCAGAATCTGGCGGACGGTCCAGTGCGACTGGAAGAGACGTACGACGGCCTCTCGTAAGCCTAGAAGAACTGCGATTCCCGCCAAGAACGGGATGGCTCGATGTTTGAGCGCTATGCCCCTATAGATAAGCGTATATAGCCAGGCAGAAAGCGTCCAAATCACAGGCAATGGCTGTGCCAGCCATGCCAAGGCGAGCAATGTTCCGGCCGCGGCGTAGTCCCAAGTCGTAGCCCGCCACAAAATCGCGAGTGCAAAGAATGATAAGCCAAGCGCAAGGTAGTAATTGAACAGCCCTTGGTGGAACACCGCCCCATACGCAAATACTGCAATGGCGGGAGTAATGAACCACGGTACGCGTCGAGTGATGGCGCAAACAGTTGCGAAGGCGCCCCAAAAGAAAATAAGAACGGAAGCTCCCACCGCGATCCGCTGAGCAGCCGAAAAGCCCACCACCGCAGAAAGCCAGGTCAAAACACTGTCGAAAAGTACGTTGGTCCACTGTTGGGTCAGCAAAAGACCAGGCGCGTTGCCTGACTTGATGAGAAGTGCCAGCCAAGCGTTGTAAGCATGGCTGCCCAGATCTCCAGCTTCAATTCTGGGATGCCAAAAGCACGGCACCAGCACGCCGAAGCTGATTGCGGCGATCGCCACGCCATGAGCGCGCACGAATTCCCCTGCGCGGGCGAGGCACGACACTGCGGTGCCTTCTCTGGCCTTTATCTCTCGATCAACGGTGATAATCGCAGTAGACATTAATAGTTGAGGGACTGCTCACCTCATCGTGACTAACGATTCGTGTTTTTGCTGAACCTCTGCCCTAGCATCAGCGTGCTCCGACGCCGAACGCGTGGGCTCGTGGTCTCTTAAACTACGGGGACGAAGACGGGCGAGTGCGCGGACGCTAAAAGCCTGGTCTATGCTAAACACGCCATATAAAGTCGCCATCGACGCCAATCCCAATAGGTATTGCCGTGCGGGTTGCACAACAATCAGTGGTACGGCGGCCACGGACAGCGCACTCCAGAATGCGATCTCGACTGCTCTCCCTTTTGGATAAAGGACAGCAGTCAGCAGTCCGAAATTCGCAAAGCCAAAAATCACCAGGACGACTACCCCGGTCTTCGCCATCAAACTGGCAAGTACCCATCCCGGGTGTTGACGCACAATACGAAATACTTCGGACCGCAGCGCCTGATCGTAGCCGGCACTCAAGTAGGCCGCCTGGGGCGCGATGGACCGTACTTTTGCTTTGCCGACCTCATCGCAAGTACCAGCTGGAAGATATGGACTGCTTACATAGCCGAGACCGATGTAAGCCAGGTGCCAAAACGTGTGCCGGTCAAAGTCGCTTGTCCGCTCTGCTTGAGCAGTCATCAAAAAGGAATCGCGGGATGACTTTAAGGTAAGAAATAGTTCTCGCGGAATTGTCACGGCAACAAGAAAGATTGCCAACACAACTAACCGTCTTGAGATGCGACCCTGAGGCCAAAAAAGAAGTATGCATGAAAGGAACATGACAGTTGGCAACGCCGCATTGCTTCTAATCAGCGAGGCCGTGCCGCAGAGCAGGCCGGCCAAGACAAACCATGTCACGAACCAGGTAACAGAAGACTGCTTTCTGATGAGCAGCAAGGCCCAAGGCACCAACAATAACGGTACAGCACATTCAAAGATGTAGACGTCGCCAACGTGATAAGCGAAAGAAAGTAGGAGCAATAAGGCAAACATCGCAACAAGTTTGCCGCCCCAACTCTGAAGACTTATCAGCAGTCCAACTCCCCCAACCGCTCCGGCAATAATTAAGGTGAACAGAAAAAAAGTTCGAATCGCTTGAGCCAGAGTTATGTGCAGAGAACGCGAGAGCGCAGGAATGAAATAATAAATTCCCAGATCATCGGTAAATCCTGCGGGGGTATACTGCCGTCCGTCGAAAGCAACCAGCGGTGTACCAGTTTTTTTAAACCCTTCGTTGGCCTGCGACAAATCCTCATACCTGCTTGGCATGATACCAACGCCAGCCGGAACAGAGGACGTGCCCAACGATGCACTTCGTTCAAGAATAACCGAGCAAGGCTGATCTACATGAGACACCGGAATCGTAGTTCCAGCTTCAGCTTGCAACGCTGGGGCTGCTAACAACGCGATCAGCAATGTGCAGACTCGCGGCAGAGTGATGTGACATGAGACGCTCTCTGCTGCGTACTGTTTTAGACTACGCGTCGAGTTGGACACAGGAAACATGGCTCTTAGCTTGCTGCTACCGACGACTGGTCCACCCTTGCGTCTACTGGTCTATTTCGTAAGTCAGTCATAATCTGGGGTAACTTACGCAGGGTGCGCCAGTAGACATCTTCGGTCAACAGGTGTTCGAACTCACCATTGCGACCGATGCTGTATAGAAATTCGATTCCCGTACATTGCTGAAACTGTTTGCGAGCTTCTTCGTACTCGCTCAAGAAAACAGGGTATGCAATCGGTGTTCTCAGGGTCCGACAACCCAAGTAACGTTGGCGCGCGTCCTTGATTATGGGTGTAAGGGACTCCAGGCAGAATTCGCCGGCCTGGTCCTCGGTCATTGACCAGATCTGATCGCCAACTTCGCAACCAAGATCTACAGTGACCAGAGTCTTTCCCGCGGGCGCTAGCCAGGGCATGGAGATAGGGGTCTCCGTAAGCCGAAAGAACGGGAATTGCTGCTCGGGAGTCCACAGCACAGCATCCTTCAGAAGATTTCGTCCGAGAAATCTCATCATCACAAAGACCATGGGACGAAACTTAAATTGAGATAGATAGTCGAGTGCGCGAGTGCCCTGCAAAAGTTTGGGGAGCGCACTGCACGGGATAGTACTAATGACCGCTGAAACTTCCTGTTCCCGCCCTTTAACGCGAACGGCAACGGTTCGATTCTCCTTCACCACAATGGCTTCTACTGGGGTGTTCAGATGAATGTGAGATGACAGCTCCGATGCCATCCGCTCAGAGATCATCTTGAGGCCAAGTTCGGGATACACATGCCATACACGGATGCTTTCCGGTAGCTCTCGCCCGTATCCGATGGCCACGGCTTTATTCATGATCCTGCTCGCCGCCCTTAGCAAAAGAACGCGTAGGATCCCGACCGGAATCTTGTCTCCGACGGACGCGGCCAAATCCGAGGCTGGAGCACCTGACCATTCTTCCAGTAAAGGGATAGCGATTTCATCCGCCAATGCCTTGCCGTACATTCTCCGAAACCAATCAGCGGCGGTGTTCGACTTTCGTGGACCTGGGGAAATATGACTGATAAGAGCGCTAGTCAGGTAGCGCGGCGCCGTCATCAACCCCAACGGATAAGTGTAAGTACGACCCTTTATCAATACGCTCTCACCGTAGTAGCGCACATCACGGCAGTGCTCAGCGATGCCGACTTCCTTAGCCAGACGGTTAGTTATAAAATGCGCGCCCAAATCGTAAGTAAATCCTTCATCATCAGTGAAGCTGGTCGCCAATCCGCCTACATGGGGCCCGGCTTCATACAACTCAACCGGAATGCCTGACCGGCGCAGCTCGCGGGCGGCCGTCAGCCCTCCGATGCCCGTGCCGAGAATTGCTACCGGTGGTTGCTGTCTGAAATTCATTGGCAGTGTGACTGACCCATATCTATTGTCGTAAACGGCGATTACCGGTCCGCTTCTTGTGCCGCCATGGCAACCGATGTTGAATGAGGCGGTTCCTGAATCTTTTCTGGCGCTGGGCTGACCAAAAACGCCCCCGTCTGTCTGGCAACCAGATATGCGTGCTCCTGAAGACTGACTACCGAAAACATTTGGCAGTACAGGTCGAGAATTTTCTCGAGCATCTCCATCTTTCGGCCGCTCTCAATCTGCATACCGGGAAAATAGGACAATCCGATTGCATCATCGCTGCCCAGGAAGTCCAGCGGATGCAGTAGCAGCGAAGGCGACGTGCCCGTCAATCTGCACAGTTCCAAGGCAGCACGGAAGTAGCCGAAAGCCAGCGTCTTTGATAACTGACTCAAATACAAAATATAGCTGGCATGAATTGGCGTCCTCAGCAGCGGCATTGTGGTGACCGGAATCTCCACAATGTTCTTTTCCTTGCCCCAGCAATGCGCTTTTATAGGCCGGAAAACATCGCTAAAGGACCCAAACAGTTCCTTTCGTTCCTGTGCCGCTTTCTTATTAAGCGTGGTCGTCTTGAAGTAATAGGCACGCGCCAGAGGTCCTAAGAACGTGGGTAGAGTAGAGGCATCGTAGAGATACCCTCGACTCGCGAGTACCTGCATCATGGCGGGCGAATTACTGAAACCCGGGCCGCGAAACCCAATTGGTCTTTTTCCAGTTATCCACTCCACGCTGTCTGCGGTCCGGGAAATTTCCTCGTCAATCGAGGCTTCGGGGAAGTGATGCATCCACGGTTCGTGCGAAAAAGAATGATTCCCGATCTCGTGGCCGGCGGCAGCAATGGATTTCAGCGCCTCATGATTACGCTCTAAGGCCGCATCTTGGCCCACAACGAAGACGGTGATCTTCAACTGCCGGCTCGCGAGGAAATTCAGCACCCGCGGGCTCAATTTATCCAGATACGAGGGAAAGCCCTCCCAGCCAGGGTCTCCATGGGTCTTCATGTAAGACCACTTATTGTCTAGATCCAGCGAGAGGCTGGCTAAGGGCTTGTACTGCTTCATAATTGACACCATTCTTTGTGTGAGTTCGGCTTGAAGAAAGCGAGAGCAAGCATTCAGAGGCTTTCTCCGCCAACTGCAAGGTTTCGTTTACGTTCAAGGTACCGTTCAAAATGTGAGACGAATTAATCGCATGCAGGCCTGGAACCGATGTAGCAGTGGGAGGTAGACGCTCCGAATAGTTAATGGTCGGAATAGCGAGCACGTGGCGCACTCGCGAGACCCGGAAGCAAAGCAGATCACGCCGGTCGAAGTCAGGATACATGCGTTCCAGGGCCTGCAGAAATCTGGTTTGCAAAGCGTCATCCGTAAGGTCGAAATCCGGACTGTCAGAAGGTACGTATTTGGGAAGATATACAAGCGCATTGCCGGCGAAATGTTTGCGATCAACCAGCGCTGACATCTCAATGACGGCGGTAAAGGGGACCCAAGGTTCGACGATATTGGTCACATAGAAGTTAGCGAGTGGCTTCTTCAAGAGAAGTGAAGCGCAGATTACGCCCTGATATTTGATCCCGCGAAGAAGGTCCTTCTCGTGTTGAGTAAGATCGGGACAAAGCCTCGCGATGATGGGACCTGGGGTCGTAATGACAACCTGGTCAAAGAACTCCTCTTCCCCGCCCGATCGCTCGACTCTTAGCTGGCCTCCGGGGATCGCCTCAATTTGCCGAACCGACTGGCTCAACTGGATATGTACTCCGGCGTGCAACAGGGCTTCGGCAAAGCGATCCAGGATCCGCGCATATCCTCCCGGCACATAGCCGAACATTTCCTTCTTCATGCCCGATTGCCGAGCGGCATACATGCGAGCGATTGTGGCCCAGATAAATGCCGCAGACGCTTCCTTGTAGTTCTCCCCCAATTTCGCGCGAAGCAAGGGGGCCCAGATGGCCTCGACGGTCTTACGGCCGGACCAACGCTGCAGCCACTCAATAGCAGAAATCTTCTCCAACTTTTTCCAATTCTTTACTTTGGAAGCATAGAGAATGTTCGCGCCAAGCCGGAGCTTGTCAATGAACCTGAGCGGAGGGAACTGCAAAAACTCCAGCGTGTTCGACATGGAATACAGGTTGGAATCGACATAGAAGCCGGTGCGAGTCTGCTTCCATTGCATTTCATGTTCGAGTCCGAGCTCGCGGAGTAAGGACCGGGTGTAGCTGTCCGAGCCGAGCGTAACGTGGTAGTGCCGATCCCAAGTTACATCTCCTAAGTTCCACGCACTGGCTAATCCACCCAGGCTGGGGGCGGATTCCATCAACGTCACCGATTTGCCCTGCTGCGCGAGGCGAAGGGCCAGAGTCATGCCCAGGATCCCGCCGCCCACTACGCACCAGCGATGTGTCTTCATGGCTTTTAGAGTCGAGCGTAATCAGTCGGTGGAGTCCGCTCAATCACCACACCATCCACCAAGGCATATTCCAAACTGCATTCGGAACAGCGCATCTCTGCAATATCGGTAGGCAAGGTATTTCCAAACCGAACCAGAGGATTGCCGCACCTGCAGACCAACCCAACCGGTCTTGCCGGGTGTCCCACCACTAAATAGAAATCGCGGACTGACTTAGTGACCAGCGAGCCCATTCCTACCATGGCAAAACGGCCAATTGAGAGATCATTCCCAATAACGCAGCCTGCACCGATGGTTGCACCTTCCCGGACCAGAGTCGGCCGGGTGTGCTCATCAGGTTCGGAAGGTCGCAGCCTGGATAAGTCAGATGTAGTCGCACGAGGGAAACGATCATTGGTGAATACGGTCCGGGCGCTGATCATGACGCCGTCTTCTATCGTCACCCCGGCACACACGTACACAAAAGCATTAATTTTGACGCGATTACCAATGCGTGTGTACCCGGCAATGTAGGTTTTTTCACCGACAATGCACTGCTCGCCAATATGAGCCGGGGGGCGAATGTGGACGTTATCCCACACTCGAGTTCCCGCACCAATCTCCACGCCTTCTTCAACGATTGCGGTGGGATGGAGAAATACCTTCTCACCAGCGGCTACTACAGAAGGATTCACAGCGCAGCTCCCTTAACTCCCACCAACTCCTCAGCGAAATCATCCGTCAAGACCGGGGTCCACTGGCGACGATGCAGAGCGGTGTAGGCAGCGGCAATAACCTGCACTGACGCCAAGCTATCCTGGACGGTGATGGCGGAAGGGACCTCGCCTCGAAGGGTCAGGACAAAGTTATCCACCTGATTGCGGAACGCCTGTGATTTGCTGTAACCAGAACCGAACTTAAGCCAATTGGGAGAGGCAAAGTGACGGTATTTTGACTCTCGCCATCCCACCGAGACCATGCCCTGGGAGCCGTAAATGTCGATGTAGCTCTCCCGCTCCTTATTAATGGTCCAAGAGAGGTCACTAGTAGCGACTACTCCGCTTACACTCCGTGCCAGGATGTGGACCGTGTCCTCAACCGGAAGACCCTGAGTCCTCTTCCCTTCCAAGGCATGCACCTCGGCGAGAGGTCCTAAAAAGTACCGCATCATGTCCACGGAGTGCGTGCCGTTATCAATCAGCACTCCCCCGCCGCTGATCTGCGGCATGGAATTCCAGCGAGATGACATGTCCACTTGCGAGGTAAAGCTATTTTCGAATAACACCACATCGCCGATAATTCCGGAGGTGACCAAACTTTTCGCGCGGACTACGTCATCCACATGACGAAATTTGGAGGCCATAATCAGTTGTGTGCCCGCCGACCGCGCGGTTTCCATCATGCTTCTGGCGCTTTCGACGTCAATGCTCAGGGGCTTTTCACAAAGAACATGAACGCCGCGCGTAAGGAAGTAGGTGGATATCTCGGGATGGGTGACCGGTGGAGTGCAGACGATCACGGCGTCCAGGTCAACCGCTTCCGCCATGCTTTCGTAGGAGTCGAAGCTGGCGCATTTCAGTCCTTCCGCCATGTCGCGCGCGGCCTCGGGCCGCAGGTCGGCAACGGCGACGAGGGACGCTCTGCTGTAACCGGCAAAAGCTTGAGCGTAGGCTTGCCCAACGTAGCCCGAGCCCACCAGCCCGATCTTTAGTTTTTCCGAGCCGTTACCGGCCGCGTAATTCTGCAACTGAGTCATGAATGCTCCCTGCAATGTAGTCAACGTGTTCGTCTGTGTAGTTTTCGTTCCAGGGTAAAACCAACAGGCTGCGCAAAGCTTCAAAGGTTTGAGGAAAGTGCGCAGGGTCGTAATCCACGGCCTCGGGGCGGGCGAGCGAAAACGGGAACTGGCTGACCCCAAAGGTTCGCCGTTGTTGAAATACCTCGCACATGAATGCCGGCTTTTGAATGTAACGCGGGCTGGAAGAAATTCCTTTTGCCTTGAGACTCTTTCCTAACCCTACCGCACCGTCAGGTATTACACGGTCGTCCACTCGCAAGCAGTACTTCCAATAGGTGTGAACACTCGCCGGGTGGACCCAAGGTACCTCGATTCCAGACAGGCCCCGCAGTTTGTCGCTTAGTTTGGAAGCAGCTGCCATCCGCTTATTGGCCACTCCCACAAGTTTGGGCAACTGCGCCACAGCGACCGCGCCTTGCAGTTCGCTCATGCGATAGTTCAATGCCAGGAAGTAGTGGTCGGGCTGAGGATCACCGTAGCCCCACGCCTTATTAATAAAAAGGAACATGCGCCGAGCCAAAGCGTCATTATTGGTACATACCAGGCCGCCCTCGCCGGTCGTGATGTGCTTGCCTTGCTGCAGGCTAAAACAACCAACAGCACCGAACGAGCCCACAGCACGACCGTTGTGCTGCGCCTGGAAAGCTTGCGCGCAGTCCTCGATCACTGGCAGCTTGTGGCGCTCCGCCAACTCCATGATCTCGCCCATTTCACAAGGGTTCCCAAACAGGTGGGTGACCACAATCGCGCGTGTGCGATTACTTATGCAGCGGCTAATACTCGCAGCCGTAACGTTGCAAGTACGAGGATCAACTTCCGCAAAGACCGGGATGCCTCCCTGGTAAAGAATGGGGGAGAGCGCACCCATGTCGGTGATCGGACTGGTAATGACCTCGTCGCCGGGGTTGGGGTCTAGCGCCGCAATCGCGGTATGGACCGCGGCGGTGCCGGAGGCGCATGCGTAGACGTGCTTAACTCCCAGAAGTGCGGCAAAGCGCTCCTCCAAAGTTCTGACCCAAGTGCCCTTGGTGCTGGTCAAGGTCCCACTACGGATCACCTCGACTAGGGCTTCGATTTCTTCCTGACCTAGCGTTCGGCCTGAGGCATCCTGGTCAGACGGCAGGACGACGCGTTCCAATGCATGTGCTAATCCCATCCTGGTTGTTCCTTCCTACCTAGAGATTTGGATCGGGAGCTTTTGAAGTGCTGGTTACTATGGCTTTTTCCCAGTTGGAGGGCCTGGAGCGAGGGGAGGACAATCTGGCCCACATGAGACGTCCAAGTACCCTAAGATGTCCCATAACCGTGATTGCCACTTTCATCTTGGAATGACCGAGCAATCGCACCTCCAAAGTAGTCGGACATTCCACGATTTTGGAGCCTCGAAGATCAAGCACTCCAAGCATTTCCGCCACCCCAAGGAAACCGGTTTCCCTCAGTTTCAGGTTGGCAACTGCACTTTTTCGGTACACCCGGAAAGAACTGGTGTAGGTGGCAATATTCTGGCGCAGCACCAGCCGGTAAAGATGAGACGCGGTTTTGGAGAGCAGTAGACGCCATCCTGGCACATTTAAGACGTGGCCGCGGCTGTGATATGGAGACCCGGTAACCAGGTCCACTTCGTCCGTTAGTAAAGGGATGAGGTGGCGTAAATCGTGAGGATCGTAGGTGCAATCACAGTCAATTGAGCACACGATTTCAGTTTTGGCGTGACGAATACCATTGAGAATTGCACCGGCCACGCCAAGATTGCGCTCTTGTCGAACGAGTGTGCAGTCAGTCCAGCCACCAAAGATCCGCTGCATCACGGTCCAGGTCTCGTCGGTGCTTCCATCGTCAACCAGAATAAAGTTCAGCTGGTATTCCTGCCCGAGACTCTTACGTACACTGCCAAGGGTGTTAGCAAGATAAGGAAGCGTGGGCTTTTCGTTGAAACAGGGCACCACGATCGTGACTGGCTTCTTCGGCGCCGCTGTTGATTGCAGATCTGGCACATGGACTTGACGATCGCTTGATGACCCGGGTACTGAGTTTTCTACACACGCGATTCCCTGGCCATCCTGCGGATTAATTCCCAAATGCTCAGCGATACTTCCAAATCTGTAGGTGGAGAGATATTCTTCCAGGATGCTGCGCATCTTGCCGAGATTTCGGTACGCGCGAATTTTTGCCAGAGTGGGCGCCGAATGTATTTTAGGCTGATCAGGATCGAGGTCCCACACATGAAAATAGAGCACGAAAGGTGAGCTGTAACTGCGATCCCAATACTCTACCTTGCTTTTAACCCAGCTATGCGGCAGTTGCCGAAAGTAGTTTCCACCAGCAATCGGCACCATGTAACCCATGTAGTTCCAGGTGGAGAACGGAAACTCCCATATCTGGTTTGTACCCGCCTGATGGCGATGCGCGAAGCGACGCCATGGCTGGTCTTTGAAAGACCGAAACATGGGCATGATGCTCGAGTCATAGACATAACCACGCTGAGCGAGCACATCCAGTACCCACAGGTCGCTTGGTTTGAACAGAGGGCGTGCCAGGCGATATCCGAGGACTGAGCTGCCAGTGGCACGAATTAAAGCTTCTTCTGAGCGCGACAGATCATCCTCAAACTCCTGCCGTGTCATCTCATGGATGGTTCGATGGTAGTAGCCAAGATTGGCAACCTCGTGCCCACGGTTCACCACTTCCTTAACCAGGTCTGGTTGGGTATCGGCGATCCATCCCATCACAAAGAAGGTAGCTTTGGCCCCCACCTGGTCGAGCAAGGAGAGGGTGTTCAGTGTATTTTGCTCGATGCGGGTCTCGAAACGATACCAGCGCTCTTGCTGCACCACGCCCTTTAATGCCCCGGAATGAAAGTAGTCATCCAGGCCAATTGTGAGGAGATGCCGTCTCTGCTGAGAACTGCTATTGGTCATTCAGATTTACCTGCAGCAACCGTATTTTTAAGGGCGACACCAAGTGACTTCGCGATCGCCCTGACGATCCTCACCCCACTGTCTCCATTTCCGAATGGATTCTCTACCTGACGGCCTCGGTTTCCGTTGGCTCCGTTTCGGTAGGTCTCTTCCAGGGCCGCGCTCAGCCTCTCAGCCCCACCTGGTACCAGGCGAGCCAGGCCAGTGCGCAATACTTCAGTGCGTTCTGTGTTGTCACGCACGATCAACAAAGGTATGCCCAAGCTGGGTGCTTCTTCTTGAATTCCCCCGGAGTCAGAAACGATGAGCCAGCTATTCGACATCACGGAGATAAAGTCCTGGTAGTTGAGCGGTGCTACCAGGAAAACTCGGTTGCAGTCCCGTAATACCTCATCCGCTACAGTGCGCACTTCGGGGTTGGGATGGACGGGGAAGATTACGGCAATATCCTCATGAGCTTCGGCAAATCGGCGAAGAGACCGCAGGTTGTCGGCAATGCGCTCGCCAAAAGACTCACGGCGGTGGAGCGTGACTACCAGCCGTTTCTTGCCGGCGGTTGTATTCAGCAACTGCTCGGCATGTGCACTCAGCCCCCGTTTGAGAATTGTGTGGAGCGCATCCACCACCGGATTGCCGGTTACAACAATTGAATCCGCGGGCACTCCTTCGCCCAGAAGAGTCGCTTGATTTCCCTGCGTCGCTGCAAAATGCAACGTTGCGACCTGGCTGACCAATCGGCGATTCATTTCTTCCGGATAAGGGTTGTTAATGTCTCCCGAGCGCAGGCCTGCCTCCACATGACCCACGGGAATCCCCCGGTAAAAGCCGGCTAGCGCGCCACCCAGCGTAGTGCTGGTGTCACCTTGCACCAGGATCATGTCCGGTTGGTGTTGCTCCAGGAGCGCATCCACCAGCATCAGGACGCGCGCGCAAACCTGAGAAGGGGTCTGCGCCGACTGCATGATTCGCAGATCATCATCCACTCGGATGCCAAACATCTCGACGAACGGATACAACAAGTCCGAATGCTGCCCTGATGCAACATTTATCACCTGGAACGAGTCGGGCCATTTCTGCAATTCATGAATGACCGGGGCCAGCTTGATGACCTCCGGCCGCGTACCAAAAAGCACCAGAATTTTCTTCTTCACTGCGCGGTTTGGTGTTGCGGCGCCCGGAAATATGCGGCGCCCAGCTTGTGTAAGGTTTTGAACAGCTGTCATGGCGAATGAAAGGACTACGTTATGGACTTCTCAGACCGAGGCGGCACACTCGGGAACCAGCGGAGTTGAGCTCTCAGATTGCAGGGACCGAGTTCGTCTGGTTTCAACCTGTTGCCCTGTACTAATGGCTTCGACAATCGCAAACGTGGCGTCGGTGACTTCGAGCAATTCTGTAAACCCAATCGGCGACTCCGTTCCGTCACGCATGGCCGCGATCGTGAGGTCGAGCTCCTGATCATGACCTTTGTCGCGCTTTGCTTTCCGAACGGATGTCTTGCCATTGCGGGCCAATTCCAAGGTTTCAAAATCGTTCAGCCGAGCGATGCGGCCTTCGCAGAACACTTCGAAGTGCTCCTTGGCAACCGAACTGTCGCCGTTGGCCAGATAAAGAAGATTAGCGATCGACCCATCCGCAAAGGTGAGCGTGGCTGCAACATTATCGCGGTTATAGCGGTGGCTGTCCGGTATTGCCTGGGCGCTGACCTTTTCGATAGGAGAACCGATTACGGAACGGGCCCAGTCCACGAAGTGGCACATCTCTCCGATGATGCGGCCACCTTGATCTGCATGCTGGATCCAGCTTTGAGGAGCAATATACCCAGCGTTGATTCTGGCATGGACGACCATGGGCTCGCGTCGTCCTGCGAAGAAGTCACGCAATTGCTTCGTCAAAGGCGCGAAGCGCCGATTAAAGCCAACCATAACAAACGGAGAACGGCCTTGTTGCCGTTGAGCTTCGTACGTGTTCTGGATGGCGTCGAGCTCCTCGCGATTAATTGCCAACGGCTTTTCCACGAACACCTGTTTGTTATTGGCGAGTGAGTCCACAACATAGCCGGCATGGCTCGAGTGATGGGACGCAATGAACACCGCATCGAGATCCGGGGCCTGCAACAGCTGTGCGGGTGTCTGGGCATTCGCAAATCCGAATGATTTGCGTGCCGATTCCGCAGCCACACCGGAAGCGGTCGCAACCGAGCCCAGCGTCACACCTTGATTCTTTTGCAGTCGTGGAAAAATGATGTTCCGGGCAAAACTGCCCGCACCAATACATCCCACTCTGAGCTGGCCCTCGATCCTGGATCTGGTCTGGTGGACTGGAATTTCGGTCCGCGCAACGCTCTCACTCGAGGCGGGGTATTGAATCAGGACTGTGTAGGCACCGCCGCGCCGCAACTCGGCATAAGCATCGCCACCCTGCTCCACTGGAAATCGCCGCGCGACCAAGGCATCAAGTTTGAGTTTGCCGGCGGCGAGCAACTGTAAGAATGCTTCCATGTTGCGCCGCTCCGTCCAACGTACATAGCCGATAGGATAATCAATGCCATCCTCTTCGTAAGAAGGGTCATAGCGGCCCGGACCATAGGAGCGCGACAGGGTAATGGAGAGTTCCTTGTTGTAAACGTTCTCGCGAGACACGCCCAGACCGACCGCGCCAACCACTACAATCCGTCCGCGGTCGCGGCACACACGTGCGGCCAATTCGGTGGGGTCTGCGGAAGGCGCGGCAGCGGTGATAATCGCGGCATCAGCGCCATATTTGGTAAATTGTTTTACCAGTTCGCCCGCATCTTTATCGGCGGCTGACAGGGCCAGATCCGCGCCCATCTCGCGAGCGTGCTGTATCCGCTTTTCGTCCAGATCGAACGCAATCACCCGGCATCCCGCGGCCTTAACCAGCTGCATGGTAAGGACACCTACCAGCCCGGCTCCTATGACGGCGACGGTCTCGCCAAATGTCAGCTGGCTCTGGCGCACTCCCTGCATCGCGATCGCGCCAATCGTAGTAAGGGACGCAGCATCCAGCGAGACTGTGTCCGGGATGCGCACCGCAAGGTTGCGAGGAACAAAGTTAATTTCGCTATGGTTGGCATAGCCGCCGCCCCCGCAAGCGACACGATCACCGACACGGAACTCTTTTTCGTCTGCATTTACCGCGATCACCGTGCCGGCGCAGCTGTAACCCAGAGGAGACAAGGTGTCGAGACGGTTTTGGACCCTCTGATAAGCAGCGCGAATGCCTTCTTTCAAGGCATAATCAATTACCTGCTTGGTGAGGTCGGGGCGTGCCAACGCCTTACCTAGCAAGGATTTCTCACCGCTTTCGATCTTCGCCCGCTCGGTTCCGGCACTGATGGCGGAAAAGGCTGTACGAATCAAAATTCCGCCTGGTCGAAGTTCTGGTTCAGGAATGTTGTGGCTGCTAACCTGGCCGGACCGCAAATCTTCTAAGAGAGCTTTCATCTTTTCGACTCGTCCTTTTCCCGGGATATCTTCTCTTCGTTTATACGCGTGTTCGTATTACAGGGCCGCAGCAAATTTGTCATCCAGTAGAGGCAGGTCGCAGGCGCGACAAACTTCACATTTGCTGCGGAACATCCACTCTCGCATCAGGTCATTGGTCTTCTTGTCACTATAATCGCCAGAAGGATTTAGAACGGCTTTGGTGACCCAGGCTCGAGTGGTTTGGCTGGAGATTAAGTGCCTGGCCATACGCAAGGGCTCTTGTTTCCAATAATGGCTTGCCGATGGTTGCCGGGTCAGAAGACGCACGCAGGCAACGTCTAAACTTGATTGAATTGTCGCTGGATCAAATACGTCAACGTCCAAACCGTAGCCGATGGTGATCGCATCCCCACCCCAGTCGCTGGCAAAGGAATGCCGCAGAATACGACTCGATGTTCTTACCACCAACAGTGAATCCGGCGTTGGATGCTCGCTTCTTGTCACTTGGGGACGGGCATCTTCAAAACTGACATTGAAGCACGGGCTAATCGGGCAGTCCTGTACCTTGATGCTGAATTTAATACTACCCAGTTGGTCGGCGTACAGATCCTTGCGCCGATTGACATTGGCGATGATTTCACCCTCTAACCGACGCGCATCTTCTTCACCGATTTGCGGGGCTGAAGTTAGGGCTTTGATCTCGTCGCGGTACTGTTCCTCGAGCAGGTGTTTGAGCCCACCCTCCACGAACTGGCTACGATACGGCGAATTGGGCACCAGTTGATTGTTGGCCAGTACATCACCTGGATACATAGCGACAATGCGAACCGACTCTGCAGCCTCGGGATACAACTGACGAAAATACTCTGCCAGGCGAGCGCGAGGAAAACGCACATCGTTGATCCACCGCTGCTCGGGTTGGAGCAAGGCGAAGTCCGCTGCGAAGGGTACCGCCACCTCCGGGGCCAAGCCATGGACTATGCGGCAGAAGCTGTGTGCAAACAGCTGCTCACGAGCTTCTCCAATCTCGACATCATCCTTGCCCGGACAATGGATCGCATTGGGAAAGTAACTGGCGCCACCGAAGCCACAGAATACGGTGTCAATCTTCGGCCAGCGCTCTTTAATAGCAGTAATAAATAGGTCTTGAATCTTAGGGGGGAAAGAGTGCAGCGCATCATTGACGTTTACAAGTACTTTCCCCTCGGCTTCGATGACGACGATGCTGTCCAAGCTGTTGACTACATACGTGAGCGAAGTATCAGGTGAGAGCTTATAAGTTTTTTGCGCGGCGGCCTCTACCACGTCTTTGAACCCGAGTTCCTGCAGGAACTCGGTTGTGCCCCCATACCAGCTATAGGGATAGAACACTTTCGCTGCCCTGGGAAGTTCCCGCAAACTCGGCTCGTGGAAGTGGTCCTCATGCCCATGAGATAAGGCTATTACTTGTGCCTTGTCCAGAATCTCAGTATTGACGGGCTTGGGAAAGATGTTCCACTGGCCGCAATACGCCGACCCTTTAAACCATGGGTCAGTGACTATCTGTACATCACCGCTATCAACAAAAAGACACGCGTGACAAATATATTCAATTCTCATTTAGTTTGTGTATCTGAGGACGGACTGCTTTCGTCTGAATACGGGTTACGAGGGAAACGGGTAATGGTGCTTTCGAGCTGCGCAACCGAAGCTTGGTGGAGGGTATAGTGCTACCAAAAGTGCGCGAAATGAGAGTGTCTTCCGGCTGCACATCTAATTCCACGTTCGACTCGAAACTAACCGTGACAACACGCCGTTCCGCCAATTCGCACCGGAAATGTTGTTTGTCCGCGGCTAGTACCTTCCAACTGGG
>Ga0070741_10008020_pt1 | contig 21446 bp, 17 predicted proteins | sample Coa_R1_4_FD_66440 | JGI IMG/M metagenome (GOLD analysis project Ga0070741, IMG submission 66440) | Surface soil microbial communities from Centralia Pennsylvania, which are recovering from an underground coalmine fire - Coalmine... | ecosystem: Environmental > Terrestrial > Soil > Unclassified ... | reverse complement strand
TTTGTCATTACAGGTGCAGCCTTATTAGAGCTGCATATTTTTTCGTACGTTCCCTGCAGATATTTGTAATGATAGGGCTCCCTCGCTGCGCTCGGGATTGCAGAAAAAATCTACTCCGGCGTAAAGTCCCTTAAATTCGCCACGGTTTTAGCGTCCAGCTTCTGCAACACAGCCACCAGCAGCTCCACCATCTTGTCAAAGTCGCCGCGATTCATAATGCCGTTATGTGAATGCGTATAGCGCACCGGGACCACAAGGTTCGCTGTTGGCGCACCACCGTTGCTTTTTTGTATCTCTGCGGAATCGTCGCCATAGCCCTGGATCAGGTCGGTCTGCAGCGGAATGGATTTCTCTTTCGCTGTCTGCTTAAACAGTGACACAAATTTCCGGTTAGGCAACTCACTGGAGTCATATAAAAAAATCGCCGGCCCGCCGCCAAGGACTTCTTGCGCTTGCTCCGGGCCAACTTTCGGAGCATCGCGCGTGACTCCGCCTTCAATCGCAATGCCGATTTCCGGCTTAACGATGTCGCTTGACGTGTGAGCGCCGCGTACGCCAAGTTCCTCTTGCACCGTGGCCACCCAAAAGATCTGGTTTGGATGTGGGAGGTGCGCCAGCCGCTTCATGGCTTCAATCACCACGGCGCAGCCCACGCGATCATCCCAGCCCTTGCCTAGATAGTTCTGCGTTCCGTTCATGACAGCAAAGGGTGCATTCGGCGCCACTGGATCGCCCGGCTCCAGGCCCATGGCGGCGACTTCAGCCGCGTTCTTCGCGCCGACATCCAGAAAGATCCACTCGCGCGGATAAACTTTTCCACGCTCTTCTTGGGGCACAATATGAACATCACGAATGCCCGTGATCGCCCGCACCGGCCCTTTGGAGCCGATGATGGTCCAGCGCTGGTCCACCAGCGCCTGGTCCAGCCAGCCGCCAAGCATCTGCATGGTGAGATATCCGTCATTGGTCACGCGACGAATCACGCCGCCCAGCTCATCCATGTGCGCGTCCACCATGATGCGCGGCCCGCTTGAGCCCTGCACGGCAATCACCGAGCCAAGGCCGTCATAGCTGAGCTTTTCCGACAGCGGCTTCATGTGCTCCACCATGATCTTGCGCACCGGCTCTTCAAAACCGGAAGGGCCGGGAGCATCGGCCAGCGATTGCAGCAGTTGCTGTGTCTCATCGCCCTGAGCGGTGGATGAATGGGATTGGGCAAAACTTACCGAAGACAAGAGCAGAAGGAGAGCAAGCCAGATTTTCATAGCGCAGGAATGGTACACATCTGATCCAGTCGCTGCAAACCACAACAGACTGCGTTTAATTAGGAGTACTGCTGGATGGCATAATATCAGCTGCTCAATCGAGCAGTGCAGCCTTCGGGAGGTGCCCTTTTGGCAGACCACGCTCAAGTTGCTTTAACCGGTGCTGTCCAACCGGCAGAATCTGCGGCCGTTCCGCAATCTGAATCGACTGCCCCGGTGGAACATTGGAGCCTTGCTCTACGCATTGCGTTTCGGTTCTGCGTTACCTACTTCACGCTCTTCAGCCTGAGCAACCAGATCCTGGACGGGCTATTTCTCATTCCCAAAGTAAATATTCCAGAACTATCTTCTCTCTGGCCCTTGCGGCACATTACTTTCTGGACCGCTGCCCATGTATTTCGAATAAAGCACGATCTTGTTTATACCGGCAGTGGCAGCGGAGACAAGACATTCGATTGGGTTCTGGCTTTCTGCCTTTTGGTGATTGCCGCGGCCATCACACTCGTATGGTCAATTCTGGATCGCCGCCGCCCCAACTACCTGGCTTTCCATAAGTGGTTCCGGCTAGCGTTGCGCTTCGCGCTGGCTTCGGAGATGTTTCTTTACGGTCTCTCCAAGGCGATTCCACTGCAGATGCCCTTCCCCTACCTCACACGCCTGCTGCAGCCTTATGGCAATTCTTCTCTTATGGGGGTGCTCTGGTCGTCTGTTGGCTCCTCGCCCGCTTATGAAATCTTCACCGGGTGTGCCGAGATGCTGGGCGGCATTCTGCTCCTGACTCCCAGAACCACAACTCTAGGCGCTCTCGTCTGTCTGGCAGACATGATCCAGGTCTTCACCCTGAATATGACCTATGACATACCAGTGAAGCTCTTATCCTTTCATCTCATGCTGTTTTCTCTCTTCCTGCTGGCGCCGGAAGCACGCAGGTTCTTCAATTTCTTTTTCACCGACCGCGCAACCGCTCCCTCGCGGCAAACTCCCCTGTTCCGTACTGTGCGCGCGAACCGTATCGCAGTGTTATTGCAGGTTGTATTCGGCTTGTATCTGATTGGAATGGGCATTTATTCAGGAATTGAGGCGTGGCACAGTTATGGCGGCGGGCGTCCCAAACCTTCACTCTATGGAATCTGGGACGTGGAACAAATGTCCGTCGACGGCCAGGTTCGTCCGGCAATGCTAACGGACCGAGACCGCTGGCGCCGCGTCATTTTTGATTTCACGGCGTCTACAACCTTCCAGCGCACGGATGACAGCTTTTCCGGCTACGGCTCTTCAATCAATGATCAGAACAAGACCCTTACGCTGACCAAGCCTGCAGACAAGAATTGGAGGGCCAGTTTTACCTATACTCGCCCGGTGCCGGACCAACTCGTCCTTGATGGCTCCATGGATGGCCATCAGATTCAAATGAAGTTGAAGCTTTTGGACCGCAACAAGTTTGCGCTCGTTAATCGCGGCTTCCACTGGATTAAAGAATATCCTTATTAACCATAAGGGCCTGTAACGTTCAAAAAATCTTTTCTGAATCCAGCAGAATGGTCACCGGGCCGCTGTTCACTAGCTCAACTTCCATCATGGCTTGGAATTGTCCCGTCTCGCAGCGCAGACCGGCGGCGCGGACCTTGGCGACAAAATATTCGTAGAGGCGCTTGGCTTCTTCCGGTCTGGCTGCCGCATCAAATGACGGCCGTTTGCCCCGGCGAACATCGCCGTGAAGCGTGAACTGCGATACCACCAGCACCGCACCGCCTGCGTCCTGCACAGAGAGGTTCATCTTTCCCTCCGCATCCTCAAAAATCCGCAGGCCGATCATTTTCTCCACCAGATAATCTGCCGCCTGTTCCGCGTCGCCTTTGCCGATGCCCAGCAGCACCAGCAGCCCGTGGCCGATCTCTCCCACCGTGTTTCCGTCCACGGTCACGCGGCAACGGCTTACTCTTTGGACGACAGCACGCATAGGGATAATGTAGCATCCGGAGTTTTTCTAAGATCCCGAGCGTAACGAGGGAACCCTATCGTGTAAAAGAATCCAGCTAGTTTGATAGCTCCTCTGGGACGAAATACGCTTCGCAATTGTCATTGCCAATTGCGAGTTGCTCCCATAAAATCGCGAGTTCTTTATTCTCCCCTCACAGGAGTTTTCCCTATGGCGCGTCGCTCTCTTTTCTTCTGGGCGATGCTGCTGTCATTCTTGTGTTTGCTGAGCGCTCTGGCTTTGGCGCAGCAAACCAGTGAGCAGCAGCCTCTCCCGGTCTTCCACAATGATGTTCTAATCAAAGGCGGCACCATTCTTACGGTGACCCACGGCAAAATTGAAAATGGCAGCATTTACATCCATAACGGCAAAATCGCGGCCGTAGGACAGAGCGTGCAAGCGCCTGCCAACGCCACGGTGATTGACGCCACAGGAAAATTCGTGATGCCCGGCATCATCGATTCGCACTCGCACATCGCGCTGGATGACGACGTGAATGAGGCCACCAGCCCCATTACGCCGCACATGATGATGAAAGATGCCTTCGATTACAACGACAAGATGATCTATCGCGCGCTTGCCGGAGGCGTTACCACGTCACTGCTGCTGCATGGCTCAGCCAACATGATTGGCGGACAGGCCGTAGTCATCAAGCACAAATATGGCCTTGGCCGCGATGAGATGATTTTTCCCGGAGCGCCGCAGTCCATCAAGTTTGCCAGCGGTGAAAATCCCAAGCGCGTTTACGGCTCACGCAACCAGTTGCCCTCCACGCGTATGGGCAACTTTGAGGTAATGCGCCAGTCATTTATTGAGGCCCGCGAATACATGCGCCAATGGGATGATTACGACGCCAAAGTTAAAAAGGGCGATAAAGACGCTACTCCGCCCAAGAAAGACCTGAAACTCGACGCGCTGGCAGATATTCTTCGCGGCAAGCTGCTGGTGCAGATCCACATCTATCGCGCTGATGAGTTCCTTACTGAAATGGCCATGGCCAAGGAATTCGGGTACAAGATCCGCGCATTCCATCACGCGCTGGAGGCGTATAAGGTCGCGGACAAGATTGCCGCTAATGGCATAGCCATTGCCACTTGGCCTGATTGGTGGGGCTTTAAATATGAAGCGTGGGATGGCATTCCCTGGAACGCTGTCATCGCTGCGCACAACGGCGTGCGCGTGGCGCTGAAGAGCGACTCTGAAGATGTAACTCGCCGCCTGAATCAGGAAGCAGGCAAGGCTATTCATTACGGCCTGACGGAAGAAGAAGCGCTGAAAGCCATTACGCTGAACCCTGCGTGGATCATCGGAGTAGATGATCGCGTGGGCTCCATTGACGTGGGCAAAGACGCCGATATCTCGATCTGGAACAGCTATCCGCTCTCCTCTTTCGCGCTGGTCGACAAAGTACTGATTGATGGCGATGTTTATTTTGATCGATCGCTTCCCGGTCTCGGCCTCACCCATTACAAGGAGGGCCAGTAACCATGTCGAAAAAACTTATCCTGCTCCTGGTCCTGACCGCAACCGTTGTTGCTCAAGCCAAAAAACAAAAGTCCGCGCGAGCTGCGCATCCCAACTCGGCCGCAACCACTGCTAACCAAGCCATTGCTCTCAAAGGTGGCAAGCTGCTGACCATTACTCACGGCGTGATTGAAAACGGCGTGGTGGTAATGCAAAACGGACGAATCACCGCTGTTGGCGGCGCGGGAACCGCAATTCCTTCCGGCGCCAAGGTGATTGATGTCACTGGCATGACTGTTTATCCGGGCCTCATTGATTCAGAAACCCAGTTGGGCCTGACAGAGATCTCCGCTGACCGCATGACCAATGATCAGATAGAGATGAGCGATGAAATCATGCCGCACATGCACGTTTACGATGCTTTTCATGCGGAAACGGCGCTGATTCCCGTGACTCGCATCAACGGCGTTACCAACGCGATTGTTGCTCCCGCCAGCGGCGATACGCTTCCTGGCCAGGATTCATTCATCCAACTGGCCGGCGCTTCCGCCACGGAGATGCTGATGGTCCGTGACATCGCCATGCCGCTTAACTTCACCGGGCAGCAGCGACGCAACCAGAGCTTTGAAGCGGCCAAATATCCGTTCACGCGCATGGGTATGGCTGCTCAATTGCGCCAGGCTTTTATTGACGCCCTGGACTACGACCAGAAACTTGCAGCTTACGAGAAAAAGAAATCAAGCACCGACGAGAAAGATAAAGACAAAGCCGGAGCGCCGCCCAAGCGCGACCTGAAGCTTGAGGCGCTTCTCCCTTATCTACACGGCAAAAAGCCGGTTGTGCTGGGAGTGGAAGAACCCAATGACCTGCTCACCGCTCTTGACCTGGCCAATGAATTTCATCTCAAGGTGATTCTCAACCACGTCACGCATTCGGCCTCATTGCTGGATAAGATCGCTGCAACAGGTTTGCCGGTAATCTTTGGTCCCATCTACGATCAGCCGAAAGCGGATGAACGCTATGACGCGGTCTTTAAAATGCCGGCAGAGCTGGCCAAGCGCGGAGTGAAGATTGCGTTTGCCTCTTATGACGCGCATAACTCCCGCAACCTGCCTTATGCCGCCGGATATGCTGTGGCATTTGGCTTGTCGCCGGAAGAAGCGCTCAAGGCCCTTACTATTAATCCCGCGCAAATGTGGGGCGTGGATAAAGAGCTGGGTTCGCTCGATGTGGGCAAGATGGGAAACGTGGTGGTGGCTAACGGCGATCCTCTCGATGTGAAGACCGACGTGAAACACGTCTTCATTCAAGGCCAGGAGATTCCGCTGGTCAGCCGGCAAACTGAGTTACGCGATCAATATTGGAAGTAAGCTGCAAGCTTAATTTCCAAAAGCCAAAAGGGGATGCTCGTTCGCATCCCCTTTTTGTTTTGGCTCTCTCCTCGAATTGTTATTTCATTTACTCAGCGATACCGACTTCACCTCCGCAATCTGTGCCAGCTTTGCAAGCTGCGCAGGCGCAATGGTCCCTGTTAGCTGCTTTGTTCCTGAACCGCTTGTCACCTTAAAGCCTGCTCTTATTAGTTTTTGCTCGATCTTGGAATTGCTATCACTAAGATCAACCATCAGCTTTAACCTGGCAGGCGCCGGCTTGCAGGCATTGCTAGCCGCGCTTACTCCACGTGAGACGGCGCAGCGATAGATTGCCAAGAGCTCCGGACTGAACTTTGCTTGCGCCTGCTTGAGTTGAATGTTCGATTCAGTTTTTGCAGGCCTGTTCAGGGTTACCGGGCCGCCTATCACTTGTACCGTCTCATTGGCGGCATAACCGCCAGCGCGCGCTGGAGATACAGGCGCCGCTTCATACATTGTCAATCCCGGCTGAGGCACATGGAGGAGAGCATTTTTTGAGGAGATACCGCCAACATCGTCGGGCACTGCCAGTGGTGAAACCCCCTGCGGTAGCTCCACTGGAACTTCAATCCGCACTGGTTTCCCGTCCTGCACCACAGTTTGCTCTTCTACCGCGACGAACGACGTGTACTGCGTGGCCAGGCTGTGTTCCAGGCCGACCTGAATAATCTCTGCCTTGTGAGCAGAGTTGTCCTGCTGTACGCCGCTCCAGTCCTGTGACATCAGATCTTCTACTTTGTGCCGCGCCCAGATTTTCTCCAGTGCCGCATTGCCTGGGCCGGCAGAAGAAAAATCAACTGGGATGGTGCGGCTGAATTCGCCTGTGCCCTGATAACCCTTGATGGTAATTTTGCCGGATGGATTTCCGGTAAAACGTCCTGTAATGATGATGGGCTTGGCGGAGAAAAGGTCGCGCACCTCGCGCGGATAAACTTCGCTCACCGGCAGCCCGTTCCAATCAATGGAGATGTTGGTCAGCACAGGCGAATGTACGCGTTCATAAAAACGGTCGGCGGCAGCCTGGGTTTCACCTGGATCAGTCACGAACTCCACATCGCCGTGGCCTTCTTCCGCCATCTTGGCCAGCAGGAAGCGATTCACCGCCTTGCCGATGCCGAACGAAAACACGCGCGCATCAGGATGCTTTTTGACTTCAGCAACAATCTCGGCATCGTTGCCCACGTAGCCATCGGTCATAAAGCAGACCACGCGAACGGGATCGGCTTCCACTGGCTTGCCCGCACCGGCATCGTCACCCAGCGCGGTGCGGATGGCCGTCATCATCTCCGTGCCGCCGCTGCCGTAAGCTCCGGCCAGCACCTGCTTGGCCCTGGCCACGTTTTCCGCCGTCGCCGGAACAGGTTCAGGAAAGAGAATGCGCGTGTCACCGGAGAAGGTAATCAGGTTAAAGGTTTCATCCTTGCGCAGATTGTCGAGCGCCCGCGCGATGGTCTTCTTCGCCATCTCAAGGGGATAGCCCCACATTGATCCGGAAGTATCAAGCACAAAGATAAGCTGGCGCGGCACCAAAGATTCTTCAGTAGGCCGCTCTGGCGGCTGCAGGATCAGCGTGAAATAGCCGCCGGATTTGTCCGCATGGGCCAGCACTGCGTCATTGATCCCGACACCTGCGACTTTGTATTTGAGGATGAAGTCTTTGTCCGGCAGCACAAGATCATCCGCCAGCTTTACGTGGTATGAATCCGCACCAGTGCGGTCAGCAAAGATTTTGTGCGAAGGTGATTCAATATCACCTACAGGAACACCGGCGGCAAGATTCACTTCCAGAGAAACGTCGTGCCCGGCATGGAGATCGCCAGTATGGATTCCCGCAACCGGCGGGCTGATGCGCGAAGCATCGGGCACCTGATCAGTATCGGGCATGGTGCCGCGACTAGGCGACACGATGCCCGCTCCAGGCATGTAGCGCGGGCCTACCACGAGTGGGAAGGCAAACTGGTAAACGCCGGCTTCATACTTGAGAAGCTCAATCACCGAAAGTTTTATGGTCACCGTGCCGCCCGGAGGAATATTGGTGACTGACTGAGTAAAAATATTGGGTCGCTCCTGGTCCAGCAGCGCGGCGGTGTGGCCCGAGTTGCGCGCCTGTTCGTAGATCTTGCGCGCCTCTTCACGCTCCTTGATCACTGCGCGAATCTCACGGTTGCCTACGGTCATGGTCATGCCGTCAACAGCGCCGTCATGCGGCAGCGGAAACACATAGATTGCTTCCACCGCATTCGGCAAGACATTTTCAAATTCCTGTGTGACTTCAGTTTTGGCAACAAAGCCGCTGATCTCGGTCTTGATGCCAGTGTGCTTGAGCGGGACAAAGCCGGTCACCTTGCCGTCTTTGCCCATGATCTGGAGCTGGCTTGAGCCGGAAGGCTCTCCGGCAGAGGCGGTTTGAGGATTTATAACGATTAGAAAATAGATCAGGCCTGCAACTATCAAAGCAGCCGCAAACACTCGGACGCCAAGGCCCGATTTTGGCTTTGTGGAGTAGAGATCATCTTTCATAACTGGAGTTCTCCTGCTACTGGCAAGTGAACGGAGCAATCCAGAGTTCTTGCAGGGATTATTTTGATGTTTGAGGGGGTCTGTTTGCAGGAACAAACTGCGCGTTTGTGGTGTCAACCGCGCGTTTTAACTCGTCCGCGATCCCAGCTTCAGGATGACTTGGCGGAGCCGATCATGCGCCAGCAGCAGCTTCTGGTAGCGCAACTCTGTGCGAGCAGCCTTGGCGGTGATGATCGCGCGCAGCCGGCTCTTCTCGTCGGCGCTCCAGGGGGCCAAACTAGGGACAAGACCCATCACCATCGCAAAGTCTGCAAATGCAGCCTTTTCTTTTACGGGTATGCTGTCAGCGCGAAGCCCTAGCTCACGTGCCAGCCGCGCCACGCTCGCGTGCCGCATGGCTTCCGCGTCGCCGCCGAAATCGCGCGCCATGCGCCGTTGCAGCGCGTAGCCGATATTGCGCGTGGCAAAACGATCCCATGCGCCGCGTTGTGCTTCTGGCGTTTCATAAACCACACTGGTCTTACTCAACCGGCGCAACATGCGCGGCGGAGTTCGATATTTGGAATTCGCTTTGACCTTCTCTTCTTCCCGCTGCGCCAGCTTTTCCAATTCAGCATCCATGGATCGGAAGCCCAGTTTGCGATAAAACCAGAATGCGCCGGATTCAATGGCTTCTTCATTGTCGTCACCGCCGATCTGGTAGGGATAAACCGAGATCGCCTTCGTTCCGTGAAGCTGCCGCAGCAGGCGCAACGTTTGCGCATAGATCCACGCGGTTTCGCCATCGCGATAGGCAAAGAACGTGTTAAAGCCGACCTCTGCCCACTCAAAAAGCGAGCTGCACTCAAAGTAATTGATGGGTACGCCGTTCTTCACCGTGAAACCAGCAAGGTAAGCACGCAGTGGCAGGCGATATTGCGGCGGCAGGCCACAAACGTACATCTCGACGCCGCGCCCGATATCAGCCTGCACCACCCACACCGGCTCGGCAAGGCTTGTGCCATAAAGCTCGCGATAACTGACGCCGAGCACCTCTTTCAGCATGTCGAGCGTCTTTTCTGCTTTTCGTCGTGGCAGAATGGTGACTCGCAAAGGCGGCTTGGCCAGCTCTTCTGCAAAGGAAACCTGCCGCCGCTGAATCAGCGGTTCATGATGAAAATAAAATTCCTTCACCGGCTTGCGTGCCAGAGTGCGTGAAGCCTGGGAGCCGCTCATCGACCAGCGAATTAAGATCTCCTGCAGATCATAGAGCGCCGCCTTCTCTTTTTCGCTAATAGGCAGACGCTCAAACTGTTGGACCAGCCACGGCAATTCTTTCTGGCGGCCTCGCGCGGCCTTCAGCCAATCCAGAAAGGGCACGTGCGCCTCAATCAGCGAATCTTCTTCCAGCAGCGGTAAAAATCGCGGCCAGATCAAGCCGCGTTGCGTGTCTCGCTCATAGTCTTCCCATTGAATGGAAACTTCTTCCGGATGATGTTTCACCAGCCACTGCGCCATGGCATAGCTGAAGGTGACCTCAACCACGGTCCCGGCAATGCCGGCCACTTCTTCAGGCGCGAAATCGTCTGGATCGGCGCCTGCAGCCAGAGCTGCTTTGACTTTGGGTTCCATTCCGCTGAGTAGCTTATCGGCCAACTTAAGGACTCGCTGTCCCGGCGCAAAGGTCCGCAGGAATAACAGCAAATCATGAAAGCGAATGAGTGATTTTGTATCTTTACCAAAAGAAATCCGGCCTGCCGCGCTTAAAAGACGGACAAATTCCTGCTCGCGCATTGAACCTATTTGCGTGCGTGCCTGTTCCAGGCGGTCCAGCAGCCGGGCTGCATTCTTATTATTCGGCATTCAGATTGAGCCAAACCTTTTTACCGCAAAGGAGGCGAAGGACGCAAAGGTAAGATTGATCCGCGAATGAACGCGAACAATGCGAATTTCAATTTCTTATCTTTGATTGAATTCGCGCCGATTTGCGTGTATTCGCGGCCAGTGTTCGGTTCAGAGCAGGTAATCTCCGCGATAAACCAGTTTGCCCTCGACTACGCGGGCTTCTTTGGTCAGCGTATGCGGTTTGGGCGGCTTCTCATTCATGATGTGCAGAACGGTGTGGCCCTGGCTGAGCAGAAAGTCAGAAACCAGCATACGATGGCAGCGGAAATAGAGCTGCTCAGCGCACATGATGGCCGTGTTGCACTTTTCGGCGCGCTTTACCAGCCGCTCAATGGCCACGCGGAATTTGTCTGAGAGCATGTAGTCGGCGTAGTTGCGGAAAGACGGATTGCGCAAAGCAATGTTCGGCGACTGCTCCGGCGGCATCTGCTTGCCGCGCCTTCCGCCTAAATCTTTTTCCCAGACGTAATCACAGCCAATCTCCGGCAGCCAAAGCTCCAGGTGATCGCGGTTGAAATGCGGATGGCGGCGCGACATGGGAAAAGCGCGTATATCTTCCAGTAGGCGGATATCGTGGGCCTGCAGCACGCGAGAGAAATCTGCCAGATCGCGCGTGGAGTGCCCGATGGTAAAGACGGTGGCCACAAAAAGATTCTATTTCACTTGAGGGACGGGTCACTTTGTTCCTACTACGGAACAATTATTTACAATGGCTGCACATGCATCCACTGTTACTTGAAACCGAACATCGTCCCATACCCATGCCCAGCGGGCAGTGGATTATGAAGCAAACATGGCATGACCTCCTTTTTGCCCACTGGCCATTGCCGCCGGATAAGCTCAGGCCACTCGTGCCGGGCGAACTGGAACTGGACCTGTACGATGGCAACGCCTATGTGGCTGTGGCTCCATTCTGGATGAGCGGCGTCCGTGGACGCCTTGCGCCACCGTTGCCGTTCCTCTACAAGTTCTGTGAGCTGAACGTGCGCACCTACGTTCGTTATAAGGGCATGCCGGGCGTTTATTTTTTTAGCCTTGACGCGGGAAGCCTGCCCGCGGCGCTGGGCGCGCGCGCCACTTATAAGCTGCCGTATTTTCACGCGGCCATGCTGATCCGCGGCGCCGATGACAAATTCGAGTACAGCTCCAGCCGTCTGCAGATGCCACGGCCAGCAGATTTCCAGGCGCGATACCGGCCGGTTTCTGAGCCACGAATAAGAGAAAAAGGCTCCGTCGAGAACTTTCTCACTGAGCGCTACTGCCTTTATACGGTTCATCAGGGCAGCGTGCACCGCGCTTACATCCATCACGCGCCCTGGCAATTGCAGGATGCGGAAGCTGAGTTTGAGATTAACACCATGGCCAAGGTTTCAGGCATTGAATTGCCTGAGAGCAAGCCTCTGCTCCATTTTTCACGGCGGCTTGAGGTACTGGTGTGGTGGCCGGAAAAAGTCGGCTCCTGAATTCCACCTTCGCCAATTTATTTTGTCTTTCAGCATTGAACCGCACCACAAAGGTGCCGCTGCCATCATTTCACCCCACGAGCCTTGCTGAATTCACCATGACCAGCGTATTTTTCAATAAGAATGACGAGCGGCAGATCCGCTTATGGAGACCTCCGCTTGAGCATTCAGGGCATCTCAGCAAACTTGGAGGGGCGCAATGACCCAGGCAGAACTCGATCGCCGTAAATTCCTGCAGATGGCGGCAGCCGCTGGGGCAGTCACTATTTTTCCCGATGTTGAGTACAGCCACGCCGCCACTGAGCCACAAGCCGCCGGCATAATTACGCGGCCGGTCAGCTTGCGTGTGAATGGCACGGCGCACCAGCTTGAGATCGATACGCGGGCCACCCTGCTCGACACTCTGCGCGAGCAACTGCAATTGTTCGGCACCAAAAAGGGCTGCGACCATGGCCAATGCGGCGCATGCACAGTGCATGTGAATGGACGCCGCGTAAACTCCTGCCTGACGCTGGCGGTAATGCATGATGGCGACGCGATCACCACCATTGAGGGGCTGGCGCAGGGTGAGCAGCTTTCACCCATGCAGGCGGCCTTTGTAGAGCATGACGCTTTCCAATGCGGCTATTGCACGCCGGGACAGATCATGTCCGCTACGGCTCTGCTGCAAGAGCCTTGCGGCACCACCGATGACGATATTCGCGAGTGCATAAGCGGCAATCTCTGCCGCTGCGGCGCTTATCCCAACATTCTTGCTGCTATTAAATCAGTGCGGAAAAGCTAACGCGAGGGGGGAAAATATGTTGCCTTTCGATTACGCCAAAGCAAGAAATGAAAATGACGCGATGGAGCGCGGTCGCGCGCCGAAGGCGGTCTTTGTGGCCGGCGGCACAACGCTCATTGACCTGATGAAGCTCAACGTGATGTTGCCGGCAACGCTGGTGGACATCAACAGTCTGCCGCTCGATAAGATTGAGTCGCTTTCTGATGGCGGCTTGCGCGTGGGAGCGATGGTCCGCAATAGCGACCTGGCGCACCATGAAACGGTAGTCAAGCGCTTCCCGGTCTTGTCTCAGGCGCTTCTTGCCGGTGCTTCCGTACAGTTGCGCAACATGGCAACCACAGGCGGCAATCTGATGCAGCGCACCCGCTGCTACTACTTCCGCGATACGGCATACGCCTGCAACAAGCGGCAACCTGGCTCCGGCTGCGCAGCCATGGATGGATTCAATCGCATTCACGCTGTGTTGGGCGGGAGCGAGCACTGCATCGCCACGCATCCTTCAGATATGGCAGTGGCCCTGGTTGCGCTGGATGCAATCGTGCACATCAAAGGCGCAAATGGTGAGCGCAAAGTGGCCGTCGGCGATTTCCATCTGTTGCCGGGAAATACACCGCACATTGAAACCGTGGTCCAGCCAGGAGAGCTGATCACCTATGTGACGATCCCCAGCAGCAAATTCGCTGCCCGCTCTGCATACGTGAAGCTGCGCGACCGTGCTTCCTACGAGTTTGCGCTGGCTTCAGCGGCGGCAGCACTGCAACTTGAAGGCAACAAGATCCATTCTGCGCGGCTGGTGCTGGGTGGAGTGGCTACTAAGCCTTGGCGATCGGCAGAAGCAGAGCACGTCCTTACTGGCGCAACCGCCGATGAAAAAACTTTTCACGCAGCAGCGGAAGCGGCCATGAAGCAAGCCAAGCCGCTCCGGTACAACGGATTCAAGATCGAGTTGGCCAAGCGCGCCATTGTGCGCGCACTCTCTACAGCCATGCAGACCAAGGCGGAGGGATAAAGGCGATGAGCACAGCCGTAGGTTCTTTTGTCAGCAGAAAAGATGGGCACCAAAAAGTCACCGGGCAGGCGCGCTATGCAGCCGACCATCCGATCACCAATGTTGCCCATGCCGTGGCCATTTGCAGCACGGTGGCCAGTGGACGTGTGACCGCGATTGACAGCTCCGCGGCAGAAAAAATGCCGGGCTTTCTGGCGATTTTGCATCACGGCAATGCGCCCAAGCTGTTCAGGCCGGTTAACAACTTTGAATCGGCTTCAAAGCCGGGCGAAATCCGCGTGGTGTTTGAGGATGACAAGGTGCATTACGTCGGTCAATATCTGGCTGTGGTGATCGCTGAGACCTTGCAGCAAGCGCAACATACAGCCAGCCTGGTGAAGATCAGCTATGAAGCTGCACCTCCGGTCATTGAGACTGAGCAGGCGATGAGCACGCTCTATGATCCATCAGAGTTTTTTGGCGAGAAATTAAAAGCTCAGCGCGGCGATCCGGCGGGCCAGTTTGCAAGCGCAGATGTGAAGCATGAAGCCGACTACTTTACTCCCATCGAGCACCACAATCCCATGGAGCCTTCAGCTTCCATGGCCGTATGGGATGGCGATGAAGTCACGCTGTTTGAAACTACGCAGTGGGTGGTGGGCGCACGCAACACCGTGGCGGAAACGCTGGGCATTCCAGAAGAAAAGGTGCACGTCATCTCGCCATTTATTGGCGGGGGGTTTGGCTGCAAGGGTTTCACTTGGCCACATTCAGTGCTGAGCGCGATTGCGGCAAAGAAGACGGGCAGGTCGGTAAAGCTTAATCTCACCCGCAAACAGATGTTCAGCGCCTGCGGACATCGCTCTGAGACGCGGCAGAAAATCAAGCTGGGCGCAGCGAAAGACGGCAAGCTTACATCCGTCCAGCATGAAACCATGGTGCAGACTTCCACGGTGGATGAGTTCGTGGAAGCGTGCGGCACCACCTCGCGCTTTCTTTATAGCTGCCCGAACATGGGCATTACTCACCACGCTGTGCGTGTGAACATTGCAACGCCTACGCCGATGCGCGCGCCCGGAGAAAATCCGGGGCTGTTTGCCATGGAGTCGGCGATGGATGAACTGGCGTACAAGCTGAATATTGACCCTGTGCAACTGCGCATCATCAACCATGCGGATAAAAATGAGCACACAAACCAGCCGTGGTCCAGCAAGTATCTGAAAGAGTGCTACCAGATTGCCGGTGAAAAATTTGGCTGGGCCAAGCGCAATCCTAAGCCGCGATCCATGCGCGATGGAAAACTGCTGGTGGGTTGGGGCATGGCCACGGCCACGTATCCGGGCATGCGCAGTCCGGGCGCAGCCAAGGTGCGCATTCTGCAGGATGGTACCGCACAGGTCATCAGCGCCACGCAGGATATGGGGGGCGGGACCTACACCACCATGACGCAGGTTGTGTCGGATGTGCTTGGCATTCCCGTGGACAAAATTCGTCCTGCTCTGGGTGACAGCCATCTGCCGCCTGCGCCGGTCTCCGGTGGATCAATGACCACGGCCAGCGTTTTGCCCGCGGTAAAGCAGGCGGCAACCGAGGCGCTGAAGAAGCTGGTGCAAGTGGCAATCGCAAATCCGCAGTCGCCGCTGCATGGAAAAAAGGAAGATGAGGTCACAGCAGCCAACGGCAGAGTATTTGTAAAAGGCTCCGCACCGGAGTCTGGGATCACTTACGAACAGGCGCTGCTGGCAAACAACCAGGCCGCTGCGGAAGGCGAGAGCTTTATGGCGCCGGGGAAGGAGCGTGAAAAATACGCGTTCCAGTCATGGGGCGCGCAATTTGTGGAAGTAAAGGTGGACCCAGAAATCGCAAAAGCTACGGTTTCACGCGTGGTGAGCGCTTTTGACATTGGCAAAGTCATCAATCGCAAGACTGCACAGAGCCAGGCTTACAGCGGCATTACCATGGGTGTGGGCATGGCGCTGATGGAGCACACAGTCTATGACCATCGCGATGGCGGAATCATCACCAGCAACCTGGCGGACTATGCGCTGCCGGTCCATGCTGACATTCACTCTATTGATGTGCTTTTCGTCGATAAGCCCGATCCGCACATTGATCCTTATATAGGAGCGCGGGGCGTTGGCGAGATCACCATCACCGGCGTTGCTGCGGCAGTTGCTAACGCGATTTACCACGCAACCGGCAAGCGGATACGCGAACTGCCAATTACCCCAGACAAGCTGCTTGGGTAATGCGGCTTAAGGACAGATCAACGTCGCTGAGCCGCTTACATTCGCTGTCATGGTGCTCATGTTTGCCAGTGGAATTAAAGGATCCATGGGCGCTGTTGCCATAACGATCGTGCTCCCCGTAAAACCAGAGCACTGTGCCAGACCGGTTGCGCTGATGGTCACACCCGCCGGAGCAGGTTGAGAGGAAAACGGATTTCCAATCGACCACATCACAGCCGGAGCAGCCGACATGGGTGACGTGGTGAAATTTCCCATCGCGGTGAACTGCACCATGCCGGAAGAAAAGTTTTTAGCATCAGCTGAGGCCGGCGTCACGGTGATGCTCTGTAGCTGACGGTCCATCATTGACATGTTTCCGCCACAGGAAACAGCTGGCAGAAGCACAGCGCAAAAAGCCAGAGTAAGAATAACTGCGGATAATCTGCGCATTAGACACCTCCAAAAGTGCCGTGAGGGTAAAAAGCAGCGCAATGGGTGAAGAACTTGCCTTGCCCAATATGCTACTCCAGCAGCGGGAAGAAAGACATTGCTTCGCTGCCATAACTAATTAGGCAAGTAGCTGGCCTTAGTTGCTGGGCCAGGCTGCTAGACGAGCAGGTCAGATCGTCTCATTCGGTCTGGCCATGCCCAGCAGAATCTGGAAGAGCAGCAGCCAGCGCTTGAGATTCACTGTGATAAGGAAATTTTCTTTGGCGTGCTCGCGCCCATTTTTACCCATCTCTGCCGCGAACTCTGGATGCGTAAGCAGATAACGAATCTGGTAAGCGCAGCCTTCAACAGAGTGGACCAGCACGCCGGTCAGTTTGTGGATGATTTGCGTCGGAATACCACCGACGGCACCGGCAACCACCGGTTTTTGCTTCCAGAGACCTTCTGTTACCGTGAGACCAAAGCCTTCTTTCAATGACTTCTGCACAATCACAGTTGAGGCACGCTGAAGCGCGTTGATCTCAAGGGCCGACCAGGGCGGAAGATTCAAGATGATTACATCAGGATCGTCACCTGCGGCATCCATGACTTCCTGCAAAACAACCGCTCCTTCAGGATCGTCCGTAGCGCCACCGCCGGCCAGCACCAACTGGCAGTCCACATATTTTTTCACCAGCTTGTAAGATTCAATCACGCCGACTGGATCTTTGAGCCGGTCAAAACGCGAGATCTGGGTAATAACGGGGCGAGAGCGATCGATGCCAAAATCGTCACACACCTTGTTCACGTATTCTTCCGGCAGCTCTTTGTTCTTCTCTGAAAGCGGATCAATAGAAGGATAAAAAAGATATTGCGGAACGGAGAGCTGGCGCGTAAAAGCAGGCGAGGAGAAGATGGAGGCGTCATATTGCTCCACCATCGGCTTCAGGAAGTCCCACACGCCCTGGTGCGGGTTAGAGAGATCAATGTGGCAGCGCCAAATCCAGCGGCCACGGGTTTGCGATTTGGAACGCACCAGCCACACGGGCTGAGGATCGTGAATCACAAACAGGTCATCGGCAAATTCCATGCGCTGGCGATTCTGCTCACCGTAAGCCATAAAGATGTCTTTGATCTGCTGGGTCAGGTTGTAGTCGCCGCCGTGAAGCGCGTTGTGGAAGCCTTTGGTCACTTCAAAAAAATCGTTGCCGCCGGTAATGACTTCCCAGCGCGTGGGAATTTCCAGCTCATTCATGAGCGGAATAAGTCGGTTAAGAATTTCTGCCACGCCGCCGCCCATCGCGGTGGAGTTCACCATTTTTACAGTCTTGCCGCGCAGATGGCGGGCAAGAAAACGAATCTCATCCAGCTCCGGCTGGCCGATGATGGGAGCATAATCATCCAGGCGCGGAGGCGCAGGCGGCGGTGGCTGCTGCGTGCTGATGCGCGGATGCTTGCGCCGCTCAATAAAGTGCGCCGGCAGATCTGTCTGGCGGAAGCGGCGTTCCTTTTCGCCGGGCGGCGGCCCAGGCTGGGCAGCTACCTCTTCCCTGGGTTCTTCTACTGTGGCGCTGGCGTTCGCTGAACGGTCCTGCTGCTCGCGGGTCTGGCCTTTCTTTACTTCGCTGGCTGCTTGTTGCTCCGGATTCTTTTCCTTCATCGATTGCTTCTCCACAATTCTCGGTTGGTTTACAGGAGCAGGGTTCGCGCTCAAGTCAAGTACGGGCCATTTCAGTCTCAATGACCTTCAAAATGCTGCGGCGAACGCCTTCCAGGGTGGAGGTATAGATATCGATGCGATTGAGCTTGTCTGCCACCTGCGCCATATCTACCTCCTGTTCCAGCCAGACGGAAAAATCATTGGTATTGAGTTTGAGGCGCAGCCGGGCATCAATAAAGTGGTAATAAATTGCGTGAACACTCACCTTGCGCAAGCCATCAGCAAATTCTTCAATGTTGCGGGCCACGTAAGGAGTGGGAACCACCACCAGGTCAGACGCCATGAGATAAAAAGGCTCCATAGCGGGCCGCGATGCCGCGCGCGGATTTTTCTGTAGATAGGTCTCAATGATGTGAACAATCCGCTCGCGCAAAGTGGCGATAGAGGTAAACTCACGGACATCAATGGCGGCCAGGCGCTCAGCCAGCTCCACTTCATTGCAAGCGGCAAAGGCCCAGTGCGAAAAATCATTGGAAAAACCTTCTTTAATAAAGTGGTGCTCTTCCAGGGTCTGGAAGGTGTGCTGGAAGATTGAAGATTCAGAGCAGGTGCGCAGCACATCCACCAGTTCCTGCAGATTCGTGGCTTTTTCACGGCTGATCCGGAGCAGGTGAGAAGCAGAATTAAAATAAAAAGGCGCGCGCGCCCAGCGCGAATGGGTTGCGGGCAACTGCGGTACCGTAGCCATGCAAAATCCCTCCATCGAGCCGAGGCCCGAAAGGTTGTTCCTGAAAGTTGTAGGATGCCCGGCTGGCCAGCATCGTTGCTACTGATTGAAAGGCATTAGTGGCGACGGAAACCGGACGTTGGCGGCGCAAACAGGAATGAAAAAGCCATGCCGACCAGCAGCATCCAGCCCAGATTGCTGCGCGCGGAATCACTGGCAATGCTCATGCTCCGGGTTGGAGCAAACAGGAAGGAAGCAAAGATCAGCGCAGCCAACAGAGTGCCTAGAATCCCTGCTTTGGAGCCAAAAATTCCGGCGATCACCAGCAAAACCAGGATAAACACCAATGGAACCAAATTTTGCCAGGAGCGCCCGGCAGCTATGATGCTGACGCCCAGAGCAGCAAGACCGCAAATCAGGGAACCAATGGCAACATCCATGAGCGGCGTAGAGCGAAGCTTGCCTGCCGCCATTTTCATTCCCGTCCGGCTGATGAAATGGCTGAGATGCATACGAAAACCAACCTAAGCTAGGATGACAGAAGGCAGGGTTGATGTGGGGAAAAATCGGAAGCTGGAAAACATTTTTTGCGGAGAACAGGGCAACCCGGCCAGGCAATTCTCATGCAAATCACAGGCGCAAATCGGCGGAAGCTGACCAAGACAAGGCAGCAGCTACTCTGGATTTCGCTTGGCGTAAAAGCATCTTATAGGTAAGGTTTCGTCAGGCCCTGCAGCAATTTAAAACGCATGCATACTGCTGATCCATTTTTACTTCAGCTGTTCTACATCTTTGTGTGGGCCAAGCTCTTTGGCGAGGTGTTTGAGCGCTTGCACCTGCCTGCGGTATTGGGAGAAATCCTAGCTGGAGTGCTGGTAGGGCCGTATGGCGCGCGCCTTGTAGTCCCCACGGATGCTATTTACGCAATTGCGGGAATAGGCGCTATCTTCCTCCTGTTTACCGTTGGCCTGGAAACCCAGCCTAAAGACCTGATCAGCGTGGGGCGGACTTCACTCTATGTGGCACTGGCGGGCATCGCTGTGCCGCTTTTGTTCGGCTATAGCTATATGGTGATGCGCCATCATCCGCCTCATGAGGCCATTTTTGTGGCAGCAGCCATGATGGCGACCAGCGTAGGTATTACCGCCCGGGTGCTGGGAGACATGAACGTGCTGCAAACGTTCGCAGCCAAAATTGTTCTGGGAGCAGCAGTATTTGACGATGTTCTGGGCATGATCGTCCTGGCGGTATTGGTGGGAATTGTGTCATCCACCGGGCTGGAGTGGGCCCAGCTTTTGATCACCGCGATTGAAGCGATAGGTTTTGCCCTGATTATGATGTTTTACGCGCCGCGTGTGGTGAGGCGGATGGAATCAGGGGTGGAGCGCATGTCAACGCACGATGCGCCACTGATTATCGCCCTGGCTATCTGCCTGGGACTTTCTTCCGCCGCGGTAAAGATCGGTATGGCCGCGATTATCGGCGCGTTTTTTGCTGGGCTGGCTTTTGCTGAATACTCCCCGCGATGGAACCTGCGCGAGCGCGTCTTTTCCATCAATGAATTTCTGGCGCCATTTTTCTTTTTCAGCATGGGAGCGCGCCTGAATATGGGAGTGTTTGACCGCAAGCTGATCGTTTCAGCCATTGTGATTTCATTGCTGGCCATTCTCTCCAAGCTGATTGGTTGCGGTCTGCCCGTGCTGCTCTCCGGTTGGAAGACCGCCGCCAAAGTGGGCGTTGGCATGGTGCCGCGCGGCGAAGTTGGGCTGATTGTGGCGCTGGTTGGCTTGCAGATGAACATTGTTTCTGAATCCGCTTATGCCCTGGTTATCTTTATGACTGGAATTACCACGCTGGTTGGTCCGCCGATCATGCAAATCCTGTTCAGGGAAGATATAGCCCCAGACCATGCGGTGGTAGAGCGAAGCAGAAAAACGGCGATGTAAGAAGTTAGCGGCAATAGAACATGGGCCAATTGATGTGTCACGCCTTCATTATTTGGGCGAATAGTTGCACCTTTTACTAAAAATCCAGCGTATGTTTGTTAATGATGAACAGTAACAGGCGCATAGGATTCTTGCTGCTTGCCATCGTGGTTTATGCGGGCACACTGGCAGGACAGCAGACAGTTCCAGCGGCTTCACCAACGCCAACCCAACGCACAGAGACCGCACAGCCGGCACAATCGACATCCCCGCAAGAGAATGCTGAAAGCGATGCAGCGCAGCTTCCACCCACGAATGATCCCAAGGAAATTGTCCGTCGCGCAACGGAGATGGACCACCACAACTTTGAAAAAGCGCAGAAATACACATGTACCCAGCGCGAAGTAATCAAGACCCTGGATAAGCACGGCGATGTGAAGTCAACTGAGATCAAAACCTACGATATTAATTTCTATTTTGGGGAGCTCTACTCCAGGCTGGTGCAGGTGAATGACAAACCCCTGAGCGAGAAAGAGCAGAAAAAGGAAGACGAGAAGCTGGAAAAGTTTCTGGCCAAGCGCCGCAATGAAAGCCCAGAAGATCGTGAAAAGCGGCTGGAGAAACAAAAGAAAGATCGGGAAGAAGGCCGGGCTTTTGCGCGCGACGTGGTGAATGCTTACGACTTCCGCCTGGTGGGTGACGATAAAATTTCAGGCGAG
>Ga0070741_10008018_pt1 | contig 21450 bp, 24 predicted proteins | sample Coa_R1_4_FD_66440 | JGI IMG/M metagenome (GOLD analysis project Ga0070741, IMG submission 66440) | Surface soil microbial communities from Centralia Pennsylvania, which are recovering from an underground coalmine fire - Coalmine... | ecosystem: Environmental > Terrestrial > Soil > Unclassified ... | reverse complement strand
GACGCACGAGATCCGCAATACTGGCCGCACGAAACTGACGACCCTCAACCTCTACGTCCCTCCGGCCTACACCAGCGCCGGCGATCCGCTCCCGCGCGGCCGCTAGTCGGGCCATTGGAGATGGAGACGACCACATGGCTCTGCCACTTGTAGCGCAGTCGACGCGATCCAAACGCGACTCTCCCGCGTAGACGCGATGGCGCGTCCCGGTCCTTAGCTCGCCAGCTCTCCGAGGTTCGATAGCCGGACCTCGCCGTCCGGAAACGTCGCCACGATCTCCAATCGCCCCCCCCCCATCGCCCTCGATGTACCGACGCAGGGTGCTCACCAGCATATCCGCCCGGCGTTCGAGTTTGGAGATCTCATCTTGGCCACATTCCATCGTCTCTGCGGGAGCTCTGCAAGCACCGCTTCCAAAGGTCGTTCGCTGGCTTGCGTACACGGAAGTGATACGCCGAGACACCATGAGCTAATCGTCCTGTACGACAAGAAGTAAGTTCGCCTCCCACTTCAAAGCGCGGCCGAGCGCGAGCAAAGGTCAGCATCGTACCGCTTAACGAGCTGGCGCTCATAGCGACTAATCGTGTTGACTCCCACCCCACTCGATTTCGCTGACCCAGGCCTAAACCCTTCGTTGATTCCCGGTGTCCCAACTGTGATACGGACATACGCAACAATAGACCGTGGAGCCATTGCATGAGCCGGGGTTGGTTGCTGATGCTCAGCTTTTCGGGGGCAATTGTGTACCAGGTGGCCGCGGCGCTCGCCGCGTCCGCCTCGTTGCTGGGTGCCCAGGCGCCGGAGAGGGTGTCGGCGCTTTGGCGAACCGAGGGCTACGGATACGTCATCCAGGTCGTCAGCGACTCGCTTAAGGCGTTCGAGGTGACCGATCGGAGCTGCATCCTGGGTTTCCGGGCGCGCCAGGTCGAGCAGGACGGATCGCGCGTCGTTTTCCAGCGAGTGGACGACTCGTCGAGGCTCGAATTAGTCGGTGCCACGGGAGCGGCCGATCAAGGCCGGCTGCGCTATACGAACGCCGAATCGGACATGATTTTGCATCGCGCGGACTCATTCCCCGCGGTCTGTGACCGGACCACGGCCGATAACGCTATCACCAACTTCGACGTGTTCTGGGAAACGTATCGAGAGCAGTATCCGTTTTTTCATCTCCACCACGTGGACTGGCAAGCCACGCGTGATCACTTTCGCCCTCTCGTCATCCATGCGTCGCCCCCTGAGCTCTTCGGTGTGCTCCGCGCGATGATCGAGCCGCTTCACGATCACCACACCTACATCTACTCGACCACGGACACATCGCTCGACTATCACGGTGAGCGCCTCGATCCCGATCCGGTCGGTGACGCCGGTCGTGCGCGGGCACTCGAGATCATACAGAATCGTTTCCTCGTCGTTCCTCTCCGTTCGTTGGCCAACGGCGCGGTGTCGTTCGGCATGCTGCGCGACTCCATCGGATATCTGCGAGTGATGAGGTTCGGGGCGTACTATCCGGACAGAAGCTACGAGCGGCAGGGAGAGGATAGGTTCGCGGCCGATGTGCGCGCGCTGGACGCCGCGCTCGACACGATCTTCGCGTCCTCCGCTGGATGGCGCGGGCTCGTCATCGACATGCGGCTCAGTCACGGTGGTGCCGGTGGACTCGGCTTGGCGATCGCCAGCCGGCTGGCGACGGCGCCTTACACGGCTTATGCCATAGTTGCGCGTCGCGATCCAAATGACCCGACGCTCATGACCGCTCCGCAGCTCGCCATGGTCGTGCCAAGCGCGCGGCCGGGATGGCATGGGCCGGTGGTCGAGCTCACAAGCCGCTACAGCGTAAGCGCCGTCGAGATATTCACGCAGGCGCTCATGGGCCGCCGTCCGGCGGTCGATCGAATCGGAGAGCACACGAATGGCGTGTTCTCTGGTGTCCCGAACCGTCACCTGCCGAACGGGTGGATCTTTGGCCTCCCCAACGAGCTCTATCTCACCGAGCGCGGTACGAGCTTCGACGTCTCGGGGATTCCACCGACGATCGCTGTTCCGACGCTACGGACGGCGGATCTGGCAGCGGGTAGGGACCCGGGACTCGATCACGCGATAGCAGTGCTGTCGACGGGGCGGGTGGACTCGCAAAGGAAGTAGGGTTGCAAGTGTGACTCACCGCGAAGTGCCAGATCCTGTGACTCCGCGCTCCAGGATGAAGCTCGCTTCCAAGCACGGCCCGACGCGACGTGGCCGTTTGAAGTCCACGCAAACGGCGTTGTCGTCCGTGCCATCGGCACTCCAAACCTCGACCGCGTCGCAGTTCGTGACCGCCGGCAACGCCGCGGATCTCACACCCACCGCCTCCGCGCGCTGATCCCGATCACCAGAACGCCCGTGCACCCACGCCCATCGGCGATCGGGCCGTCAATGACGCGGCAATTGAAGCACAAAAGTCGAGCCGGCGCCGGGTTCACTCTCGACCGTTATCGACCCACCAAGCGATTCGGCAAGTCGCTGCGCGACGCTCAACCCCAGCCCAGTCCCCGACACGCGATTGGCGGTGTCGTCGGCGCGCCAGTACGCATCGAAGACACGAGGCAGCAACGCGGACTCGATGCCCACGCCTGTATCGCGAACGCAGACCCTCACGGCCCCATCGCCGTCATGCACCGACAGAGACACCGAACCGCGGTCAGTAAACTTGACGGCGTTCGAAAGCAGATTGGTGAGGATCTGTCGGACTTTGGTCGCATCCGTCGAGATCTGGCATGGCACGTTCGTCAGGTGCACGTCGAAGCGGAGTCCTTTCGCTTTCGCCAGTGGAGCGATGAGATCAGCGCTCTCACGGACTAGCTCGCGCGCATCGGCGCACGCGAGGTACACGGTCTCCTTGCCGGCTTCAAGGCGGGAAAGCGTCAGAATATTCTGAATGACGGCGAGCAGGTGACGAGCGCTCGTCCGGACGCGCTCGATCTGGTGTCGCTGCGCGTCGTTGAGGCTCCCTGTGATCTCGTCGGCGATGAGCTCCGTATAACCGACGATCGCATTCACCGGGGTGCGGATCTCATGGCTCATCACGGCCAAAAATTTCGATTTGGCCTCGTTCGCGGCACTCGCCTCAGCTCGCGCCGCTTCCGCTTCCCGACGCGCGGCCTCCGCCAACGCCGTGGCCCTCTCGAGCCGCGCATTCGCCTCGCCCAACTGCGCGGCCGTGATCTGCGCATCCCGCCGCGCCGTCGCCTCGCCGGCGAGTCGTGCCGCGTCGGCGATGCGCCTGGCCTCCGCCTCCCGTCGCTCAGTCAGATCCCGCGTCACTTTCGCGAACCCGACGATGTGACCCTTCTCGTCGTACAACGTTGTGATCAGAACATTCGCCCAGAACCGCGTGCCGTCCTTCCGCACCCGCCATCCTTCCCCTTCGAACCGCCCTTCCGCTCGGGCCACGTTGAGCGCGCGCCAACAAGCGTCGCGATCCTCAGGCGCGTAGAACTCGGATAAGTGCCGACCGAGAATTTCGTCGGACGTATACCCTTTCAGGCGTTGCGCCCCGGCATTCCAAGAGGCAATGACGCCGTCGGGCGTGAGCGCATAGATGGCGTAGTCCTGGACTCCCTGCACGAGGATACGGTACAGATCCGTTCCTTTCGGCAGAGCCGCATCTTCGAGATGGACGTCGGTGGGGTTGTCCACGTTTACCGACGGTGCATACTTCAGGACCTCGCCAACGGGCTCCATTTCTCCCCTGACGTCGTACGGAACGCATCGCGGGTACGGCGACGGCATTCTATACCATTATTGCGCAACCGGTTCCAACGACGCAAGCGGTTCGGCTGCGCCCCCGACGCCGCGGCACTGACCCAACTTCCGGTGATGCGTTCATGCAACGTTTGAACCGAATAACGGGACCGGCATGGTTTGCCGGTCCGTGGGGACAAGCGTTTCGGACATGACCGCGCGACTCGTGTACCGTCGAGCCAGCACCGTACGGGCCGGACGGGATCGTCGGTCACGCCGGCGGTGCGCGGCGCAGCCGAAAGGTGAAGGTGGATCCCACACCCTCAATGCTGTTCACTGTGATATCTCCACCCATCCGCCGCGCCAACTCCCGGCTGATGGCGAGACCGAGGCCGACGCCTCCCCCGCCTTCGACCTTGATCCGTCCGACCTGCACAAACGGCTCAAAGATGCTCTTAGCGTCATCGGCGGGTATCCCACGGCCCGTATCGCGGACAATCACGTCGACCATCTGACTGACGGAATCAGGCTGGCAGTCCACAGCAACCGATCCGCCCGTATTCGTGAACTTGATGGCGTTGCCAATCAGATTGAGCGCGACTTGGACCACCTTGTCGCGATCGGCGTACGCCAAGACGTCGCCGTTACCCTCAGGCGCGCTCAGCGAGACACCCTTCGCCGCCGCGATGGGCTCCAACAGCATCGTCGCCCCACGAATCGTTTCACACACATCGACGACACGCTCCAAGACCTCGACCTGCCCCGCCTCGAGCTTGGCGAAATTGAGTACGTCGTTGATGAGTCCCATGAGATGAACCCCGGCGCGTCGGATGCGGTCGAGATCACTCTGTTGCTGATCGGTCAGCGGCCCTCGAATGCCGGCGAGCATCAGATCCACGTAGCCGGAGATCGCGTTCAGGGGCGTCCGCAGCTCGTGACTCATCGTCGCGAGAAAACTTGCCTTCGCTTCGTTCGCAGCCTCCGCGTCGTGACGCGCCGCCTCCAACTCTTCGTTCGCGGTCTCGAGCTCCACGTTCTGCGCCGACAGCTCCGTGTTCGCCATCTCCAGCTCCACCGCCTGCTCGGCCGCGACATCCGCCTGATGCCGGAGCTCGCTCGCCTGTTCGGCCAACACCGCTCGCTGCGACTCGATGAGCGCGTTCACCAAAATGCTGATGATCGCGATCGACGCCGCTCCGACGACCGCGATGATCTCGGCCAATGCGCGCTGTCGCTCGACGGCCCGTAGATCGGCACCCACCACCGTCAATTCTTCCGCGGCCAGATCGGCCACCACCGCCCGAGCCGAGTCCATGAGCAGCCGTCCCCGGTCCGTCGCTACCAACGCAGCCGCCGGACCAAAGCCGGCCGCTTGTCGCAGCGCAATCGTCGAGTCCAGCTCCCCAAATTTCCGTTCGACGATCCCGGCCAGCTTGCCGACGTGCTGCGTCTCGTACCCATTATCCAAGGTCAGTGTGCGCAGCACGTTGAGCTCCTGGCGCACGTCCGACGCGGCACCCCGATACGGCGTCAAATACCGCTCTTCACCGGTGAGGAGATAGCCCCGCTGCCCCGTCTCGGCGTCCGTGAGTCGCTGCAACGTTTGGCTCATGTGAAGCCGTACGTCTTGAGCACGAACCACGGCTCGTTCCCCGGCCACGGCGAAGTGACTGCTCCATAATACCGCGATGGCCACAATGACGACGACCAGGGCCGGCCCAATCGTCAGAAGTGATGTACGGCGACCCTCTGGCGTTCGCAGGCCCGCCACCCACGCCCTCGCTGATGTCATGCGACGTTCATCGGCACCGGAAAGGGTTCGGATTCACAAATCCGTCGGCGCGTCTGTGTGCAAGGTTCGGGCGCATTTATCTACGCCCGCGTGGCTCAGCTATTGCGATAGCGTCGCGAGGAATGTCCCACGACTTCGGCGTTCCGATCGACACCGCGGACACCGCACGTGAGTCCGTTCGTTGGGCTGCACGCACGATCGCCGTGACAGAACGGGCGGCCGGTGCCTCTCCCGAACATGTCGTCGTGCTCCTCAAGAAGATTTTGACGGACGCCTACGATCTCAGGAGCGGATTTATACCAATACGTCCCGTCCGGGAAGATGTGATCGGTGGGTGATCGACGCCTACTTCGAGCGTTGAAGAATGTTGGGCACGCTCCCTGCTTTCTCACGGGGTTGCCGGATCAATCATCGGAGGCAACGCCATGTTGTGGACCGTCGCAATCGTGCTGTTCATCCTGTGGATCTTGGGCTTTGGCGTCTTTCACGTCGCGGGCGCGCTCATTCACCTGTTGCTCGTGCTGGCCGTCATCGTGCTCCTCATTCGCTTGATCAGCGGCCAACGCGCTGTCCCCTGAGTAAGTCTGGGCGCGGCCGTTAGTAACGGTCGCGCCCTTCTGAGCATCACATCGGCCTGGCCGCAGCGCTGGGACAACGGATCCATGCTATCGAGTCGGTCATGACGTCTCGCGAAACACAAAGAATCCACGATCTGACATTCGAGCACGCCGGTCACCAGTACCAAGCCCGCGTTCAAGACCGCGGCAGGATCCACGGTTGGTGGTGGTTCACGGTGGCGGGCGACGGACAGTGGTACGCGCCGTTTCGAGCCCGGTCCGAAGACACGGAAGCCTCCGTGCGACATCGCGTCGTCGACTTCTATGAAAGTCTGATGCGCCGTCGAGATGCGCCGCCACGTTGGCGTTGAGCGATCGCCGCGCTGACCCAGCGTGACGCTGCGACGCATCGGCGACGCCCCCGGCGAATGGCGCGGGGGCGCACCGATTCTGCTAGCGACGATCGCCCTCTTTCTGCTCTGCTTTGCCAAGCTTGTCTTGAGCATGACCCTTCTCTTTCTCGAACTTCCCCTCCGCTTCGAGCTGGGGATCGTCCGCCTTCTTGCCCACCTTCTCCGTCGCTTTCCCGGCCGCCTCTTTCGTCTGTCCCGCGATCGAGTCGGCTTCGCCCTGTCGACTCATATCGCTCTTCACGGGATCGCGTTCGTCAGGCATCGACAGTCTCCGTGTGCTAAGTGGCCGCACGCCAACCGCGATGGACGTCCCTCACGCCCGACGGCATGCGCACGATGCCCATGCGAAAAGCATATCGTATGCCGGGCCCGCTAAGCCGCGATGACGCGCAACGTCGGTTATTCCTGCCGCACTTCGACGCCGCGAATTCCCGTCCGCGGTGCAGGCAACCGATGATCCTCGCATGAAAGAGCACCTCGTCGAGCGCCGCCGGATCGAACGGCGCGCCGCACGCCCGACACCATACGGACCCCAAGTCTCGCTCGCCGGCGCACACCCTGTACCTCTCGGCTCGGCGCGGCCGTCGATTCAGCCACCTGCCCGAGCTCGCGATCCGCGGCGCGATCACCGACGCAGACATGCAGCGCTGGATCGCGCGCATCGACTACCTATCGCTTCGTGTTGCCGTTACTGAACGCTGGGCTGCCGTCCGGCGCCGCGGGCATACCCGCTCGGACCGGCGACGAAAACGCTGAGGCCAACCCGGCCCGCTAGCGCTTCCGCCAGCCTATGGCACGCGTTGCGTCGCAAATGGGGCCATGATCGCCAGAACCCTTTCGACGTTGGAAACGATGTACGCAGGCGGTTGGAAGAACTTCGAGACGTTCCGCCGATGCTACCAGTATCCCGACAGCGACACGATGCAAGCAGTCGCGGATCTCGCTCCAATTCCGGATCGACGTACACAAAAACGTACACACTTTCTGGAATTGGTCGAAAATGAAAAACGGCGCCGCTCCGGAAAAGCGAAGCAGCGCCGCGAGTTAGTTCCAGTTGCCCCTCCTGGGCTCGAACCAGGACTCTCCTGATCCAGAGTCAGGAATGTGCACTTTCCGCCGCATTTATCGATCGTACTATTCTATTGCAAGTGAACTACATAGCTGCAATGGCGATTCCCGGATATTCCGCTAGATTCCCCAGCGGTGCCACCCCGGTGCCACCCTCACGGACCAGCCGACGGGGATCGTATGGCGACAGTCAATCTCACGAAGCGCGTTGTGGACGCACTTCGACCACGTGCCGCTCGCTTCGACGTGTACGACCGCGCGGTGGCTGGATTCGTCTGCCGAGTGTCGCCCGATGGACGAAAGAGCTTTTCTCTCCTCTATCGCGCCGGCTCAGGGCGTTCCGCGCCGAAGCGCCGTCTCACTATCGGCGAGTACGGGGCGCTCACCGTTGATCAAGCTCGCCAACGTGCAGCAGAGGCACGCGCTCAAATCCAACTCGGTGGCGACCCCGCGGTCGATCGGGCCGCGGCGAAGGGCGCTCCCACTATCGCCACTTTGGGCGTGGACTTCATGGCGGACGTTGACGCGCGGCGCAAGCCGAAGACGGCAAGCGAATATCGTCGACAGTGGAACAAGCACATCGTCCCGTCACTGGGCAGCAAACGAGTTGCCGACGCCACCACAGCAGATGTGGCGAAATTGCACCGGTCCCTGCGCGGCAACGGTCCGTATCTCGCGAACAGGGTGCTCGCACTCCTCGGGTCGTTCTTCACCTACGCCGAGCGGCAAGGCATCCGTCCGCGGCACAGCAACCCTGCGGCCGAAGTTGATCCATTTCGCGAGTCCACGCGTGAAAGGTTCTTGACCCCTGAGGAAATTGGCCGTCTCGGAGACGCGCTGCGGCGCGCTGAGACCACCGGACTGCCCCTAGCCGCCATCCATCGTCGCTCGCGTCGTTCCAGAACAACGGAGTCAGAGACAGCGATTGCCCAGCCATCCGATGCTCGGAGCGACTCGAAAACCGCAGCCGCCAATCTGTACGCGGTCGCGGCCTTGCGGTTGCTGTTAATCAGCGGGTGGCGCAAGTCAGAGGTACTGACGCTGCGCTGGGACGCGATCGATGCCGATCGGGGCATCGCTACACTCAGTGATACGAAGACTGGTCGCAGTCAACGTCAGCTTGGCGCTCCTGCGCTCGCACTGCTCGGCGAGCTACCACGCGTTGAAGGATCGCCGTACGTATTCCCTGGCGGCAGAAAGTTGGATTGTCCGCGAGTCGATCTGGCCCGCCTCTGGTGCTCTGTGAGGCTCGCTGCTGGCCTTGAGGATGTGCGCCTGCATGACCTGCGACATTCGTTCGCGTCGATCTCAGCCTCTGCGGGTGCTGCCCTGCTCATAATCGGCAAGCTCCTGGGTCATCACGAAACGGCGAGCACAGCCCGGTATGCGCATCTGCTCGACGCCCCTGTCAAAGCCGCCGCAGATGCCGCCGCGAAAGAGATTGCAATACAGCTTGCGAACGGGAGAGATACGGCAACGCCTGCGCTCCGACTGGCCAAATAGTTCGCCGTTCCCTCACCCAGTCCGTCTCATCCGTCAAGCCGCGGGATCAGCAGGTTCCCCACGACCTCAATCGGTCCTTCGGGCACAGCGGCCACGGCTTGGCCAACCACCTCAAACTCAACGAACTTGAGGGCGGCGCCATTCGCTGCCCGACCCAGCGCACCAAGAACGCGAAAATACATTTCGAACCGGTTGCGACGCTCGAGCGGGCGTACTGGTCGTTTCGCCCTCAGCAGATGCTTGACTTCACCGGCCGGCGAGTCAATCGCGCACAGAAATGCTGCTCGCGCGAGACGTGTGGCAACGTCCAGCCTCATCTCCTTCATCTCGCCTCTGGCCATTCGAGTTACTTGCTCACGAGTTAGATGGAGCTCCTCCGAGAGGCGGTCCTGCCCATACGGATAGAGACGAATAGCCGCCGCCAATGACTCCGGATGACGGACCGGTAGCACTGTCTTAGCGGTCCGCGCCGCCCGTCGACGCTCACACGGGGGAGCCAGGCCCTGCCCTGTCGGCGCTTCTAACGCGGGCACCTCCGTACACGCTGGGCCATCGTCACCCACGCGCCACTTGCCGCCCGAATATTCCGTCACGGCATTCCCGAGGGGCCACGCGGCCACGAGGTGCGGCCCCGGCGAGCCATCGGCGAGCACGGTCGGGATGGGGGGTGAGCTTAACCCAGCTTCGGCCGCATAATCGACCAGCACAGCGTCGCAACGGGTGCAATGCTGGCGCGGGCTGACAAACTCGCCGGCCAGGTGCGTGCGTCGATCCCACGTCATAAGACTGCCCCTCGCTAAAGCTTCCCTGTCGTGGAGCGCAATGCGGCATGAGAATGTATTGAGAAGTTTAGCGAGAGACCTGCGGGTATAGGAGGACACACAGATGCCAGACCCAAATCAGAGACTGTTCAGCACGCATGCCGCCGCGCTCTACCTCGGGTTCGCACGTCAGACGCTCAGCAAATGGCGCGTGGAGGGATCTGGCCCTCGATTCATTCGGGTCGGGGGGCGCGTCATGTATCACCGCGCCGATTTGGATGCGTTCATCGATGAGCAACCCCGGCGCAGGTCAACCGCGGATGTGCCGGGAGCAGACGACGCAAACCCCTACGTGGCCGCGTAGGGCCTCACGCGCGCTCGCTGCGATCAGCGGTAAACGTCCACATAGCGTCGCGGTTGTACCACTGCCGCCCCAGGCCCACAGGCCACGCGTCAGGACCGCCGGCGGAACGAACACGAACTAGGGTCAGAGCATGACGCCTTGTAGGCCGGCCTATTCGCCGATCAGTCCGCGCATGCTATCTCATGCGCTCGGGGGCTACCTCCGCGACTTCGCCTGGGACCACTTTGCGACGCTGACGTACCGCAAGAAGCCGCTGGTGGAGGCTGTGTGTCGTGACTTCGAGCACGGTTGGATCCGACGACTGGCGTGGTTCACTAGACGAAGCGTGCCTTATTTCTATGTGATTGAGCCGACGACTGTGGGCTGGCCGCACATTCATGCGCTCACAGCTGCAACGGCTGACTTGTCCCTCGAATGCATGGAACGCGGCTGGAAGTCGGGATTCACCAGGATCGCACGATACCGCCGCGATGAGCGCGGGGCCGCCTTGTATGTGACAAAGGCGCTGGATCGAGCCATGTGGTGGGATTTCTCTGATCGCCGGCCGCCGTTGCTGATTGGATGACGAGAGTAATTGAGGGTAAGCATTCGCCAGGGAGCCGACAGCCGCTGACGATCCGTCAGCGCATTTTCGTTGAAGCGTACATCGCGGATCCGATGCACTCGGGCAAGGCCGCCGCCATCGAAGCGGGATATTCTCAACGCCGAGCCCACGTCACGGCTCACCGACTACTTCGGAAACGGCACGTGCGGGCCGCGATAGATCGTGCCCTCAGGCCGCAACTGCGCAAGTATCGCATCACCAGAGCACGCGTCCTACGCGAACTAGCGGTGCTGGCCTTCTCCGACATTCTTGATTACAGGATCACGGGAGATGGCCAGATCGAACTGACCGGCGGCGCTTCAACACGAGCAACACGCGCTGTTTCGGTCTTTAGGTGTAGACGGAGCCGCACAACACGAGGGAACGGTGATCAGGCCGTCACGACTGAGATCCAAGAGACGGAAGTCAGGTTTTGGGACAAGGGGCGAGCACTGGCGCTCGCAATGCAGTACCTCGGCCTTCTGGTCGACCGCGTGCAAATTGAAGATACCCCGGCGACACAGTCGGATGAGGAGCTTCGCCAGTCCATTCTCGACAAGCTGGAGCGGCTCGCAGCCACACGGTTATCGCGAAGTTCGCAGAGGCTGGCATGTGATTGACGCCTGGGGCGATGCGGCTCGATCCAAGGGGCACTGGACTCCGCGCTCGATTCGGCCCAAGCTTCCTAGCACGTTGAAGCTTGTCCATAGTCGGTGTTATGCGGGTATGGGCATGCCTCGCAGGCCTGTGGTCGAACTCAAGGGCGAAGGCCAGCTTTACCTTGTCGACAGTCGAAACACACAGTGGCGGGTCCATGATGTGGCCTTTGGACCACCCCTCGCCGCGAGATTCAAACGTAAGCGTCTTAAGCTCAGCGACGAGCGGGCGACAGACCGATGGTTCGTGTCGGAGGATGGTGACCAGCGATGCTACCACTTCGTACGCGACGACCAGCGCGACTTGCTGGTCGAGACCTTAGATCGCCAGTTACGAGCTGCCGGCGTTCCTTCGCGTGGCCGGTTCGACGGCGCTAAGCACTACACGCCCTGAGGAACCTTTACGCGACGCGCTGCGCGTCACCGATAGCGCCGCATTCGCGCGGCGTTCGTGCAGGTCTGCAATGAACTCAGCCCAGGACACGCCAAGGACCGTCAGCAACCGGTCCATCCGAATGAAACCGGGCATGAGCATCCGCGCCTCGATCTTACCGATGTATGTGCGATCCACCTCGGCCGCGAGGGCCAACGCTTCTTGAGAAATCCCGAGGCGTCTCCGGTACTCGCGAAAGAGTACCCGAACGTTCTGCGCATCCTCCTGCGACGTTACGGGCCGGCGTTCGGGATGCTTCGCCGCCAGGGCCTTAGCATCACGCCATGATCGCGGGATCACCAACGCCTCCGTGGCGTCGGCGCGAGTTCCGCGTCGAGAGCGGCGCCAAACTCGGCCCAGGTGCAGCCCAGTGCGACTAGCAGCGCGTTCATGGTACTGAGACGTAGATCAACACCACGACGTTCCATGCCGCCAACGTGCGACCGATCAATGCCCGCTTCGGCGGCAAGGCGCTCTTGAGAGAATCCGACCCTGCGACGATACCGGGCGATGACGCGCGCGGCGGGCAAGCCGACTAGAACTCTACCGTACGGCATCACTGGTGTCTCCGAGGGATTGTGTCGAGTTCATGGAGTGCCGCGCCGAACTCGCGCCAATTGACGCGGAGACCGACCAACAGAGCACGGATCTTTCGGAACCCGACGTTGCGCTCTCCGCGCTCCACGGCGCCGATGAACCCTCGGTCTAGTTTCGCCTCATGGGCGAACCCCTCCTGCGTGAAGCCGCCCGCTTTGCGGTAGACCCGGACTACCTCCGCGAGCACCGCCAGGTCAGCACGTCGGGGCTCGTTCATTGTCCGCGCCGGTCCACACGGCGAATCAACGCGGCCGAATACTCGAGAAGGCGCCGGCTCTGGACGTGCAGGCGCCACACGGTGCGAACTTGTTCGGCATATCGGCGCGGCCAAGGCCGGGCGAGGCTGTCGGCTATCAGGCGCGCTAAAGCCAGGTGGCGGTCACGTTCGTAGTTGGGTATACGCATATTGCAATGTAGTGCAAATGACAAGCATATGCACTACCGCCAAATGCTCCACTTTCGCATACGTTGTGCATGTGCCCCAAACGCGGACCACCTCTATTCAGATACGGCTAGCCCCGGCGGAGAAGAAGCTGGTTGATCGGGCGGCCGACGAGCAGGGCTTACCTGCCGCTAGTTGGGCGCGCTCTGTGCTACTGAGAGAAGCGCGTCGAACGGTGGACAGTAAAGAGTGACGGCGCGCCCAGTCTCATCAGGATCGTGGCGGGTACGTCAGGTGTACTATTCTCGTGTAGGCGTATTAACAATCAGCGCCGTATCAAACCCAGCCCTTTACCGAGTCGCCACCTCGGTCGCTCATGGCTGAATATCCACACCTGAGAAATGCGCCGATTACGGAGGCCATAGTAGACGTTCGCACTATGGTGTTGCCCGACTTCAATGCGGAGCAATTTGCCCAACTGGTTCCGATTCTAGCGAAAGATTTCCCTCTGGTAGAGCGCATGCATGGGGAGACGTTCAGTACGCCGCACGGACCGCCGTCCGATGCGAAGCGCATGGAGCGGAGCGGCTATCTCTTTCGCTCCGCGGATCGTCTGACCATTGCACAATTTCGGCGCGACGGCTTCACACTCAATCGACTCCACCCATACCTGAGTTGGCGTGAATTGCGCCCAATTGCTGTCGCCCTGTGGGCACGATACCGCCAAATCGTAGGTCCCCTCATTTGCGCTCGAATCGGCCTTCGCTACGTGAACCTGATCGACGTGGTCGTCCCGAACGCGCGGCTGGAAGATTACTTCCTGGTGTATCCGACCGTTCCGAGGGATAAGCAACGGCATCTGACGGAGTTTTTCTCGCGCTCGACTGTGCTAGACCCCGAAACCGGCCTAATGGCGGCGATTACCATGGCTAGTCAGCCCTCGGCCAGCCCCAATGTGGGTCTCATTCTTTTGGATATCGACACTTACCGACAAGCGGCCGCTGGTTTCTCGGAAGAAGTGGTAGCTCCGACGCTGGACGCTCTTCGAATTTTTAAGAACGACCTCTTCTTCAACAGCATCACACCCAAGACCGTCGACAGATACCGCTGACTCACAAATCTGTGACCATCTTCGCCCCCGATCCTCCCGCCGCGCCAATTCACGCAGATCCGTTGATGAGCGACGAGCCCAAAGCGATATACCGCGACTGGGACGCGACTCTCAAGGGCGCGCGGGCGCCTACTGGTCGTTGGACAGAGGTTGAAGAAGCGCTGTACAACGCCTGCATGGATGCAGCGGTCGAGAACTGGGACGGCTATGGGGCGAACGCCATCGATCCCAAATCAGTGGACGGAGCGCGCCGACTGCTGGCGCTTCTGCCGACGACGTTCCCCGCGCCGTCCATCGGAGTGGATGCCGACGGCGAAGTGAGTATGACGTGGTACGGGACATCCGGTTCCCTTTTCAGTGTCAGCGTGTCGCCCACTGGCGAGCTCGCATACGCGGGCATATTGGGTGACACGCGGTCTAGCGGCAGGGAGCCTATCGGATCACGGTTCCCAGCAGACATCTTGGCGAACCTTCAACGCTTGTACGACCACGGTGAGTTCTGGCGCACTGTTTGAAGCTCCAGTGGCATCGGAGGTTGAGGAGTTGTCACGATTCTTAACGCAATCGGGGCATTTTACTGCATCGACGCAGCGCGTTGACCCCAGCGCGTTCTCTTTGCGAAAGGGAGAGATGACGCTGTCGATCTATCGCACAGAAGGCTTAAGCGCCGCAGATCGATGGGTTCTCGGTGATGAGAGGCTTGCTCCACGGCCCGTGAAAGCAGTGGCGCTTTTTGACCCTGCTGCAGTGACGAGCGCCGGCCTTCGGCTCGACCGTGATGGACTGGACCACCCACGTCACGCATCGCTCGTTGATTGGCCCAGTGAGAAATATCTCCAGAAGCAATGCGCAGTAACGCTTGCCAAGCACTCGAATCTCGCCGCGAGAGGCTAGCTGGCTCGCCTCACTAGCGCTTCACGTACGGTGGCCGAGATACGCTTCCACCTGGCGAGTTAGTCGCCACGAGAGAACGATCCAAGTCTGAACGTCTCGTGGGCTGGGTTGCGTCGTGCCGCGCAAAGCATGCGCTGCGGCGTGTCTTGTGTTAACGAGCTGGGTCAATCCCGTAAACAACGCTCGCACGTCGGCTCCACGAGTCCTGAGGAACTGGCCGAAATCGCGGTTGTGGGCGTCGAACATCTTCAGGAGTTTGATAATCTTCTCAGCTGATGCTTGGCCTTTCATAAATGCGCCAAAGGCCGGAAAGTTGGGCCAGGTCTGAGGGGATTGAAATGCCCGCTCACAATCCCCGACGGAATTCCGCAATTTGTCTCGAGCACCCTCCTCTCCTCTATTTCGTCGTGCATCGCTCGAGTGCTTGTAGAGTAGTCTCGCAATTTGACGGGTGAGATACCTCTTGTGTCCTTCAGTCAGTTCCGACCACTGACTGACCTTCAACTTCCTACACTCTTCTACAACAACATCGTTCATGTAGCGCTCGAGTGCGGCGGCCGCGAGTATAGCAGCTCCTTTTGTGGTAGCGCTCGCGACGATTGGACTCTTCGACTCCAGCGCATTCCGAATCAACAGAACTGCTTCACGCATGCGCTGGCTATAATCTCCATAGGCGAAGCTGCCCATCATGGCAGCCGCGACAAAGCCGGTAGATCCGCGCCCAATTCAACCAGCTTCGCTTTCCATGTCGCCAACCGCAGTTCGAGGCGACTCTTGTCAGCGGTCGCACGGCTCAGAGAGTCAGCGAAATTTTGGTCTTCTAGGCACAAAACAATGAAGGCTGCCATGATCTCTTCCTTATGTGCAGCGGCCCACTTGGGATCGAGCCCCTCCATTACAAGCATCTGAACGTCAAACACGGCCCTATTCAACGAACGATCGCGCACGACCTTTCCGTTCTTATCCTTAAACACCCGCCGAAATGGCAACAAATCGAATACCGCTGCCACGGGTTTGATTGCGGAATAGAAGAACTCAGTCAATTGCGCGATTTCCGCCCCGTCCGCCTTCCTGTGATTCTTCATGTAGTCATTTAACAGTGTCTTCAGAGGTGGAGCATAGTCGGGAAGTGAGGCGCGAATCGCGAAGAACCTAAGTAACAGCTCGCAGTCGTTCATCCTCGGATGGCGTACTTTTAGTCCCAATAGCGTGAGCCACGCAGGATCGATCACCAACGAATGAAGAAGGTCGTTAAGCGGGCCTCGATAGATGCAATGCCTCACTTCCTGAGCGTTCAGTACCAGGCCGCCTTGATTTAACCGTTCAAAGACCTGAAAACGAATCTCGGAGTCACTCCTCGCAGAGATGATCAGGCATCTGAGGGTTCGGTTTCGAATCAATTTTTGCTGCCGTTCGTTGAGTTCGTCGAATCGTTTGTCGTTGAGGCCGGACAGCACTTCGAGCCCCCTCAGTTCGTACTGGTTTTCGAGGAACTCCTTGACCGCTAGGAGGCGCTGTTGGCCATCAACTACGACCTTACTCCCATCTTCATCTTCCGCGAAGAAGAGAGTCGGGATAGGAATGTTCAGCAGGAGGGATTCAATGAACTTGCTTTTGCGCGTGCGGTCCCAGACGGCGTACCGCTGAAATGATGGGCGAATGTCCAGCTCTTTGTCCCTGATCTCACCAACGAGAGCCTTGACTGGCGGATCGTAAGGCGTTGCGAAAAATTCACGCTCCGGCGGCAGGTGCTCCCACTCGACTGCGGCCTCACCCTGTTCGTCTTCGAACTTGATCTCAGGCTCAGGTGCATGCTCGGTCGACTCCTCGGTGGGTTCGGCTGGTCCGGATTGAACAGCGAAGAGGTCTTCCATTCAGATTGGAGTTAGAGACAAAGCGTGCGTGCGCGGGGAACTACTTTTGGTGCGACACTATTTCAACGCGGAATTCCAATTCAACCTTTCGGGCCCTCAATTGCAATCGCAAACGACCGACCCGGTCATTCGACTCTTGGAACAGCTCAATTCCTGACATGAAAGGCAACGTTCTTGACATTCAGAGCTGAGTTGAAGCTGGTTATGAGCTGCCAAGAATATCGGCGCCAACCACCGATGTAGAAGCAGGGGCTTCCCGTCGTGGTTCTAGGTGTCTCTATGTGGACAACTACGATCGTGGTCCAATCGAGCCGCCAGCGGGTTCATTCGACTGCTCCCTCACCGAGATTGCCCGCGCGGCTGTAGTCCCGGACCAGCATCCGGGCCGTCAATGCGGAAGGCGAGATCGTGGGGACGCGGCGGGAAGTGCGAGTTTACGTTTCCACGGGGCGCGAAATGGGTGATCGCGCAGTTTCTTTCCCACGAATTCGCCATCGCCACAGATTCGACAGCGGCACCCAAGTGGGCAGACGGTCGGCGCCCCTAGCGCAAGCCGAAATTCGAGCGCTGTGCCACCCTGGTGCCACCCACGCCGGAACCGCCACTCGCCAAAGCAAACGGCGCTGCACCGATACCGCATGCAGCGCCGAGAGTTAACCGCGATTGCCCCTCCTGGGCTCGAACCAGGACTCTCCTGATCCAGAGTCAGGCGTGTTGCCAGTTACACCAAGGGGCAGGGAGAGACCCGTAAGCTATTGGGTCACCCCGGACGACGGTAGAGTTAGGCCGACGTTCGCGGCCGTGAACGCGATCAGGTCGGCCGTATTGGCGATACGCTTGTCGGTCGGGAGGTAGCCGTGGCTGCCCTCGGTCTCGACATGGATGATGACCGGGTGGTCGCACTTCTGAACGGACTGCATCGCGGCCGTGAACTTGTAGCTGTGACTCGGCACGACGCGGTCGTCGTGGTCGGCCGTCGTCACAAAAGTCGCCGGGTAGCAGACGCCCGGGCGGATGTTTTGGACCGGGGAGTACTTGATCAGGTACTTGAACGCCGTGGAGTCCGTGGCTGAGCCGTATTCGCCGGTCCATGCGGCGCCGCCCGTGAAGCGGTCATAGCGGAGCATGTCCATGACGCCGACGGCCGGTAGGGCGACGGCGTAGAGGTCGGGACGCTGTTCTTCGACGGCGCCGACTAGGAGGCCGCCGTTCGAGCCGCCCTGGATCGCCATCTTTGACGGCGACGAGTACTTCTCGCGCTCCAGATACTCGGCCGCGGCAATAAAGTCGTCGAAGACGTTTTGCTTTTTCTCACGCATGCCCGCGTGATGCCACGCTTCGCCATACTCGGCGCCGCCTCGCAAATTCGCGGTGGCGTAGACGCCGCCGAGCTCGAGCCAGAGAGGGATCGTGGGGCTGAAGGTCGGCACGAGGTTGACGTCGAATCCGCCGTACGCGTAGAGCAGCGTCGGATGCGAGCCATCCAACTTCAAACCCTTCTTGGCCGTGATGAACATCGGCACCTTCGTGCCGTCCTTCGACGGATAGAAGACCTCTTGCGTCTCGTACTGACTCACATCGAACGGCAGCTTCGGCGGGTCGAACGCGTGACGCGCGCCCGTCTTGATGTCGTAGCGGAAGACCGTCTCGGGATAGAGCGGCGACGTGAACGTGTACAGAAGCTCGGGCGAATCTTCTCGCGCCGAGAGACCCGAGATCGAGCCGAGTCCGGGTAGCGTGATCGCGCCGAGCGGGGCGCCGGTCAACGAAACCATGCGCAAGGTGCTCTTTACGTCGACGAGCTCTAAGAGCGTGAGGCGGCCGCCGCTGACAACGGCGTTTTCGATCTCGTGCTGTCCCTCAGGAACGATCGTACGCCAGTGCGATTCGTCCGGATGCGCGACGTCGACGGCGATCACGCGGCGCTTGGGCGCGTTGTGGTCGGTCATGATGTAGGCCGTCGTGCCGACCACGTCGATCGGTGTGTAGAGGCCGTCGGCCGCATCGGTGATCGACACGAAGGGCGCGTCGACCTTGGGGTGCATCGGGTCGCCGAGCGAGGCGATCGCCAAGGTGTTGTGGGGTTCGGCGCCGGGGCTGGCGGAGACGAAGAGGTAGCGGCCATCCTCGGAGACCGTGCCGGAGACGAACCATGTCGGCTTCGAGGGGAGCGCGAAGATCTTGATGTCGGACGACTGCGGCGTGCCGACTTTATGGTAGTACAAGGTCTGGTCGGTCAGCGCGGCGCTCAGTTTTTCGGAGGCCGCGCGCGCGGGGAAGCGCGAGTAGTAGAAGCCGGCGCCGTCAGCGGTCCATGAGAGGCCCGAGAAGCGGACCCAGTTCACGGTGTCGGACAGATCGTGTCCCGTGGCGACCTCGCGCACGTGGACGTCGCGCCAGTCCGCACCGCCTTCGGAGAGACCGTAGGCGATGTAGCGGCCATCGGGCGATGGGGACCACTCGGCGAGCGAGATCGAACCATCTGGCGAGAGTTGGTTCGGGTCGATCAGGACCGAGGGCGTAGCGTCGGCGCCGTGGCGCACATAGAGCACGGCCTGGCGTTGCAGGCCGCTGTTCTTTTGGTAGAACCACACTTGGCCATGCACTTCGCGGCGCGGTAGGCTGACTTTCGGGTAGTTCCAGAGCGCGGTCAGGCGCTGCTTGACGACGTCGCGGCCCGCGATTTTGCCGAGGTAGTCGGCGGTCAGCGCGTTTTCCGCGCTCACCCAAGTGTGCACACCGGGCGCGTTCAGGTCTTCCATCCATTGGTATGGCACCGGGACCGCTGTGCCGAACAGCGTGTCCACTTTCGCATCGGCTTGGGCCGCCGGATACGCAAGATGCTGGGCGCTCGCCGCGCTCGCGTTCAAAACGACGACGACCATTGTCGACCAGGATACAACGCGCATCAGAACGGCCCTCTAATAGGACATCCGTCAGAGCCAGCTAGAGCCACCTTGGCACACGATCACGATACCGTCGATACTCCCGCCCGAACATGCGCTCGAGATACCGCTCCTCCCGCTCCACATGCCGGCGGCGCACGAATGTGACCACGATGGGAAGCGCCAACAAGGGCCAGATCGCGTTGGCCGCGATCGCGATCCCCGCGCTCACGAGGGTCAAGCCCAGATAGATCGGGTTCCGCGTCCACCGAAACGGTCCGCTCTCGACCAGCGCCGTCACCGGACGGTCAATGCGGACAGTCGAGCCCGCGCGGCGGATCGTGATCACCGCGGCCAGTCCCAATGCGAGCCCGAGCACAATAAGTCCCACGCCGGGGACGAGCCAGAATAGCGGGGATTTGTGGCGCGGGAAGAGTGGGCCACCAATGCCCCACTCGATCGCGAATCCCACCGCGAGCCCAGCCAGATAGTACAGTGGTGGCGGCACGTCGCCGTCAAACATACGAGACTGAACAACCTCACGCCGGTTTCGTCGCAGGTGCAGTCGATCGGCCCGCGCGCATATGAACAGCGGCGCCCCGTCCAGTCGCTATGTTTTGGAGTGCGACGATCGTTCCTCTGGCTCGCCTCCATCGGGGCGCTGGCCGCCTGTCATGATACGCCAGCGGCATTCGGGCCGCACGCGGATTCGCTGTTCACAGCACTCTCCGAGCGCTACACGAGCGTGGAGCGGAGCCCGCGATTCGCGGCCGCGCGCATCAAGCTCATTCATCACGCGCTGTCGCCGTCGAAGGTGTTCGACGATACGGCGGTCTGGAACGGCGCCGATCCGCCGGGCGAACGCGTCCTCACGATCCACGGCGCATTCGAGGGCGGCAAGTATCGGCTGTTCGATGATCCCGCGGCGGGACTCCCGACGCACGTCGGTGAGACGCAGCAGGTGATCCACCTCCAGCAAACCGCCAAGGGCGAATACGAGTGGACGACGCGCGCCGTGGGCGCGGTCGGCTCGATCACCGGCGCGGACGTCGATCGGGCGATCTCGACGCTGATCGCGAACGGCGCCACCCACAACGAGACGGAGCTCCGCGCCGAATATCGCGCGGCGTTTCCTCGAACGACTGCCACGCTCGGGCGGTTGTTCACGCTCGATACGCTGCGCACCCGACCGAACGGCTACATCACGCTCGTCGCCGTGATGCATCCCGACGGGATCGCCTCGACGTCACCGGCGTTCGCCAAGTATCTCATGAAGTACGTCGTGCCCACGCGATTTCACTCGGTGCTGCAGGACAAAACCGGCGCGACATGGCTCGACGTCAGATGGGAGAACAGCGCGCTGACCATCGCCTGCCGCGGCACGCGCGACGGTCACCTCGCGGCACTGGGCGGCGGATCCGGAGCGATGCCCGATACGCTCATGCTGACGACCGACGTGTTCACCAAGGTCGCGATTTTCTCCGCCGGCATGAGCGGACTCACGGCCGACATGAGCCTCGTGCGCACGCCGCACGAGCGCGGATGGGATTTCGCGTTCCGCCGCGAGCCCAAGTTTCACATCCCGCTCGCCATGGGACACTTCATGCACGGCTCGCTGAAAGAGCCGTTCGAGGGCCGCGGCTCCGGCCTGCACCTGGCGATGCGGGACAGCGCCGGCGCGCAAACGCTGATGGAACGCGACGGCCACATCGCCGTCAAAGAAAGCATGATCATGAAGTGGTTCGGCGGCTTCGGCAAAGCGGCCGTCGGCGACTTCGCCGGACAATCCGAAGCCGAAGAGAATCAGTTCGACGCCGAGGTCTTCTCGGCGCTCAAAGCCGACATCACGGGCCGGTA
>Ga0070741_10008017_pt1 | contig 21455 bp, 20 predicted proteins | sample Coa_R1_4_FD_66440 | JGI IMG/M metagenome (GOLD analysis project Ga0070741, IMG submission 66440) | Surface soil microbial communities from Centralia Pennsylvania, which are recovering from an underground coalmine fire - Coalmine... | ecosystem: Environmental > Terrestrial > Soil > Unclassified ... | reverse complement strand
CTCGCCGCTGGTGGTCGCCACCGGGCCCGGCGTCCTGCCTCGAGCGCCGTCACCACGGCCCCGTCGCGGGTGGTCCCGCCCCGGCGGGGCATGCCGCCTCACGCGGTCGCCGCCATTAGGCTCGATGGCCCGATGACGACCGCCGCCACCACCGCCGACACCGCGGCCCTCGTCGCCGCCATTGTCGCCGGCGTGCTCGTGGGCGCCTTGGTCGTCATGCTGGCCTCGCTCAACGCCACCCTCCGCGCCCTTCGCGAGACCACCGACGAGCTGGGCCGCACGACGGTGCCCCTGCTCGCCGAGGTCCGGGACGCGGTCGTGCGGGCGAACGCGGAGCTCGGCCGCGTCGACGGGCTGCTCGTCACGACGGAGGAGATCACCCAGACGCTCGACTCGGCGTCCCGCCTCGCTGCCGGCGCCTTCTCGAACCCGGTCATCAAGACCGTCGCGTTCACCACGGGGACGAGCCGGGCCTGGCGGCGGCTCCGCCGTCGCAATGGGAGCGCACACACGGGGAGCGGGCAACGGTGATCAAGCGGCTGTTCTGGCTCGTCGTCGGCGCCGGGTTCGGGTTCGGGATGTCGTTCTGGGTGATGCGGGCCGTGCGCCAGCGGGTCGAGCGCTACTCGCCGCCAGCGCTGCTGCGGGGGCTCGGGGACGACCTCAAGGCGGCGGCACGTGAGGGCCGCGAGGCGATGCGGGCACGCGAGCAGGAGCTCCGGGCGAGGGCGCCGCACCCGTAGACGGAGGCACCACCGGAGCCGACGGCGCGACGGCCCGGGCGGGGAGCGCACCGTCGCGGAAGACCGCACCGCCCGGGAGACCCCGGCCGGTAGCCTGGGCTTGCCATGGACGCGAACGAACTACGGCGCGAGTTCACCGAGTTCTTCGTCGCGCGCGGCCACGTCGCCGTCCCGTCGTCCGGGCTCATCCCGCACCATCCGACTGCGCCCATGTTCACCAACGCGGGGATGAACCAGTTCGTTTCGTACTTCCTCGGTGAGGAGCCCGCGCCCTACCCCCGCGCCACCTCCGTGCAGAAGTGCGTCCGGGCCGGCGGCAAGCACAACGACATCGACCAGGTCGGCCGCACCACCCGCCACCTCACCTTCTTCGAGATGCTCGGGAACTTCAGCTTCGGTGACTACTTCAAGGAGCTGGCGATCCCCTACGCGTGGGACCTCGTCACCGACGTGTTCGGCCTCGACCCCGACCGCCTCTGGGTCACCATCTACGAGACCGACGACGAGGCCGAGCGGATCTGGTCCGACACGACCCCCATCTCGCGCGACCGCGTGCAGCGCATGGGGAAGGACAACTTCTGGGAGATGGGCGACACGGGCCCCTGCGGCCCGTGCTCGGAGATCTTCTGGGACAAGGGGCCCGCGTACGGCGACGACGGCGGCCCCAAATTCGGCGCCGAGGAGCGCTTCGTCGAGATCTGGAACCTCGTGTTCATGCAGGACCTGCGGCGCGCCGACGGCAGCCTCGTCCCGCTCGAAAAGAAGAACATCGACACGGGCGCCGGCCTCGAGCGCACCGTCGCCGTGCTCAATGGCCTCGACTCCGTGTTCGACACCGACACGTTGCGGCCCATCATCGCCGGGGGCGAGGAGCTGACCGGCCGCCCGTACGGCCGCGACGACGGGGCCGACGTCAGCCTGCGCATCATGGCCGACCACGCCAAGACGGTGACGTTCCTGGTCAACGACGGCGTCCTCCCGAGCAACGAGGACCGCGGCTACGTGCTGCGGCGGCTCCTCCGGCGGGCGGTGCTGCACGCCTACCGCCTCGGCGTCGAGCGGCTCGTCCTGCCGTCGCTCGTCGCACGGGTCGTGGACGTGATGGGCGGGGCCTACCCCGATCTGAGCCGCAACGCCGACTTCATCACCACCGTGGTGACGCACGAGGAGGAGCGGTTCCGCCACACGCTCAAGTCCGGCGGCCAGATCCTGGAGGACGCCCTCGCGCGCGAGGGGGACCGCATCAGCGGGCCGACCGCCTTCCTCTTGCACGACACGTACGGCTACCCGATCGACCTCACCAAGGAGATCGCGGCCGAGCGCGGTGTGGACGTCGACGAGGACGGGTTCACCGCAGCGATGACCGAGCAGCGCGAGCGGGCCCGTGAAGACCGCCGGCGCAAGCGTCAGGCGGGCACCGACGAGGTCCCCGTCGAGGAGTACCGCGAGATCCTCGACGCGTTCGGCCCGACGGAGTTCACCGGGTACAGCGAAAACACCTCCGCATCGCGTGTCCTCGCCGTGCTCGACGTCGGGACGGTGGAGGGGCGACGGCGCGTCGAGGTGTTCCTCGACCGCACACCGTTCTACGCCGAGGGCGGCGGGCAGGTCGGCGACACCGGCACAATCTCGACCGCGACTGGGACGGTCCGCGTGCTCGACACGACGCCCGCCCTGCCGGGGCTGACGCGCCACTCGGGGGAGGTCGTCGAAGGCGAGGTGGAGCCGGGCCAGGAAGCGACGGCGAGCATCGACGTCGCCCGGCGCGAGGCGATCCGCCGCAACCACACCGCGACCCACCTGCTCCACTGGGCGCTCCGCGAGCAGCTCGGCAACGAGGTCCACCAGCAGGGCTCCTTCGTGGGGCCCGACTACCTGCGGTTCGACTTCAACTACGGCGCAGCGCTCAGCGATGCGCAGGTGCGGGCCATCGAGGACCTCGTCAACGAGCGTGTGCTCGCCGACGAGCCCGTGCGCGCCTTCGAAACGACCAAGGCCGAGGCCGAGCGCCTTGGCGCGATCGCGTTCTTCGGCGAGAAGTACGGCGAGGTCGTGCGCGTGATCGAAGCCGGGACGCGCTCGACCGAGCTGTGCGGCGGCACGCACGTGCGGGCGACGGGCTACATCGGCCCGATGAAGATCACGGCCGAACGTTCCATCGCCACCGGGACGCGCCGCATCGAGGCGGTGACCGGCTTCGGCACGCTCCAACGGGTGCGCGCCGAGGAGGACATGCTGGCGCGCGCCGCGAACGTGCTGCGGGCGTCGCGGCCCGAAGACGTGGTGGAGGCCGCAGAGAAGATGGTCGCCCGGGCGCGCGAGCTCGAAGAAGAGCTGCGGGCGCTCCGCGCCCAGCAGGCCCGCGGCCAGGCGGCCGAGCTCGCCGCAGGCGCCGTCAACGGCGCCGTCGTGGCGCGGGTCGACGGGCTCGACGCCGCGGCGGTCCGGGAGCTGGCGCTCGCCGTGCGCGACCAGCCCGGCGTCTCGGTGGTCGTCCTCGGGGGGACCCCGACGGGCGAGGGCGTCGTCCTCGTCGCCGCCGTGCGGCCCGACGCGGGGCACACGGCCGGCGAGCTCATCGCCGGGCCGGCGCGGACCGTCGGTGGTGGTGCCGGCCGCCAGCCCGACGTGGCGACCGCAGGCGGCAAGCTGCCGGACCGCATCGACGACGCGCTCGACGAGGTCCGGGCGGCCCTGCGGCCCTGAATGCCGCGGCGCGTCCTCGCGCTCGACCTCGGTACGGCCCGGACCGGCGTCGCCGTCTCCGACGCGACAGCCACCCTCGCCCGGCCCCTCGAGACCGTCGCGGCCGGCGACCACGCTCGGATCGCTGCGCTCGTTGACGCCGAGGAGGTCGGGTTGGTCCTCGTCGGCCTGCCCCGCAACATGGACGGGTCGCGGGGGCCGGCGGCCCGGGCAGCCGAGGCCGAAGCGGCGGTGCTGGGCGCGGCCCTCCCGGTCCCGGTCCAGCTCGTCGACGAGCGGCTGACGACCGTGAGCGCCGATCGGGCCCTGCGCGCGAGCGGCCGGGGAGGCCGGGCACGGCGCCGCATCGTCGACCAGGTGGCGGCCACCGTGCTGCTCCAGGGATGGCTCGACGGCGCGGCCGGCGCAGCCTGGCGGGCCGCGAACCCCACTCCCGGGCAGGCGCCGAACTAGCGTCTGGCGGAGTGGATTCGGGCAGGGTCGAAGACACCGACGTCCCCCAGTGGGTCAATGACCCGTCCCCGGCGCCCCCCCAAGGCTTCGATGACGGCGGGGATGGGCACGACTGGGACGCCATGCCGGAAGGAGCAGCGGCCGCGTGGTCGCGCGGCCGGGCGCACTGGGGGCGGCGCGTCCTCGCTGCGGTCGGCGTCCTGTTGCTCGTGCTGATCGCCGCGGGGGTCGGGGCGGTCGTGTGGGTCAACGGCCACCTCACCGGTTCCGGCGGCGCGCCAGTCACGGTGACGGTCCCCGCGGCGGCCGGCCACGCCACGCTGGCCAAGCTCCTCACGGAGGCGGGGGCGGTGCAGGACTCGTGGCTGTTCCGCCACTACCTCGACTACCGCGGCACGGAGGCGCCCGCAGCCGGGGAGTACACGTTGCACCACCACGAGGGGTACCGGGCCGCCCTGAAGGACCTCAGTACCGGGCCGAAGATCGTGCAGGTCCGCCTCACCATCCCCGAGGGGTACGACCTCAAACAGATCGCCGCCGCGGTCGGGAAGCTCCCCGGGCTGTCGGCCCAGCGCTTCCTCGACGACGCGGCATCGGGCCAGGTCCGGTCCCGGTACCAGCCGGCCAACGTGACCAGCCTCGAGGGCTTCGTGTTCCCCGATACCTATTTCGTCGACCAGGGCGAGACCGAGGCGCAGCTCCTGCAGACGATGGTGGACCGCTTCGACCAGGTCGCCGACGCCGTCAACCTGGCCACGCCGTCGACGGGGCTGTCGCCGTTCCAGACCGTCGTCGCCGCATCGCTCGTCGAAAAAGAAGCCAAGGTGCCCCAGGACCGCGGCAAGATCGCCCGCGTCATCCTCAACCGGCTCAACGACCATATGCGCCTGCAGATCGACGCCACGGTCGAGTTCGCCCTCGGCGTGCACAAGACCCGGCTGCTCGATAGCGACCTGGCCGTGAACTCCCCGTACAACACCTACAAGATCGACGGGCTCCCGCCCGGGCCGATCGCCAGCCCGGGGCGGGCCTCGCTCGCCGCCGCGCTCAACCCGACGCCGGGGACGTGGCTCTACTACGTGCTGATCTCGCCCGACGGCGAGCACGGCTTCGCCACGACGCCGGCCGAGTTCAACAAGCTGCTGGCCGAAGCCAAGGCCAAAGGCCTGCGCTGAGCGGCGCGCGCCCAGCCACGCGAGCCCACCCGAGCGGCATGCGGTGACCGGCCCGGGGGACGCCGCGCCGCGGGCGGTGAACCCCGGCGGCGGCTGGCCGACCGGCGCGACCCGGGCGTGCGCAGTCATCGGGTCGCCGGTGCGCCATTCGCTGTCACCGGCCATCCACAACGCCGCCTTCGCCGCGGCCGGGCTCGACTGGGCCTACCTGGCGTTCGACGTCGGGCCGGACGCCGTGCCGGCCGCCCTCGCGGGTGCGCAGGCCCTCGGCCTCGTGGGGCTGTCGGTGACCATGCCCCTGAAGGAGGCGGTCGCCGCGGCCGTGTCGGAGCTCACCCCGGTCGCCGCCCAGCTGGGGGCGGTCAACACCGTCATCATCGGGCCTGACGGCACGACGGGCGCCAACACCGACGGGGACGGCTTCCTCGACGCCCTCGCCCCGTGGTCGCCCGCAGGCCGGGCCGTCGCCGTCCTCGGCGCCGGCGGGGCGGCGCGTGCCGTCGTCCTGGCCCTTGCCGGGGCCGGCGCGCGCGACATCGCCGTGGTCGGGCGGTCACCGGAGCGGGCGGCGCGGGCGGCCTCGCTCGGGGGCCGGGTCGGCGGCCCCGCCGACGTCGAGGGGGCCGACCTCGTCGTCAACGCCACGCCCGTCGGCATGGCGGGCACCGAGGGGGAGGGGCGGGCCCCGCTCGACGAGGCGCTCCTGCGCCCGGGGCAGGTCGTGGTCGACCTCGTCTACCACCCGGTCCGCACCCCCTTGCTCGCCGCCGCCGCCCGTCGCGGGGCGACGCCGGTCGACGGCGTGGGCATGCTCGTGCACCAGGCAGCGCATGCCTTCCGTGCCTGGACCGGGCTCGACGCGCCGGTCGCGGCCATGGAGCGGGCGGCACGCGGAGCGCTCGGGCGCTAAGGAGCGAACTCCTCAATCTCACCCGTGGCCCTGCCGACAACTCCAGCACTGCCCATCGGTCTGCTGGAGGTCACTGTGTCCCTGCAAGGCTCCCTCGACACCTTCGCCTTGCCCGACGTCCTGCTGCTCCTCGCCAGCACCCAGAAGAGCGGCGAACTGCACGTCGCCGGCAGCCGCGCCGTCGCCCTGGCCCGGCACCCCGACACCGAGGGCCGGCTCTGGTTCGACACCGGCGGCCTGGTCGGCCACGACGTCGGGCGTGCCGTCGAGCCAGCCGACGCCGTCTTCGAGCTGCTCCGCCTCAACCAGGGCACGTTCTCGTTCCTGGCGGGCACGCCGTCGGGCGGGGGCCCGCGCGTCGAGGTGGAGGGCATCCTCGTCGAGGCCCAGGCCAGGCTCGCCGAGTGGCGCGAGATCGAAGCGGTCGTGCCGTCGCTCGACGCATGGCTCCAGCTGGCGTCGGAGCCGCCCATGGCGCACGTGTCGATGCGCGCCGAGCAGTGGCGCCTGGTCGTCGCCATCGCCTCGGGCTGCCCGGTCGGGGCTGTGCTCGGGCACCTCGGGCTCGACGAGCTCCCCGGGTGCCGGGCGGTGAAGGAGCTGGTGGAAGCCGGGCTGGTCGTGCTCACGACCGAGCCGGCCCCTGCCACCCTCCCGGCGTTCTGGAACGAGCCGGAGCCCGCTGCGCTCGCCGAGCCCGCGCCGGCCGACGTCGACATCGTCTACCACCGGGCTGCCGAACCCGACGAGGAGCCGGTGTACGCGTTCACCCCGGCGGACGAGCCCGCATGGGCGCCGGCGGAGGAGCCGGCGCCGTCGCCGTGGGCGCCGGCCGAGGAGCCCGCCGGGACGCCGTGGGCGCCGGCAGCCGAGGAGCACATGCCGCCGGCGTTCGACCCCGCCCCGGCCTACGAGCCCCCCGCCACCTACGAGCCTCCCGCCACCTACGAACCCACCGCCACCTACGAGCCCGCCACGGCGTACGAGCCGGCCCCGGCCTACGACCCTGCGCCCGCCTATGAGCCGGCACCGGCCTACGAGCCAGCGCCCGCCTACGACGCGGCCCCCCCGTTCGACCCGGCGCCCGCCTTCGACCCCGCTCCGGCCCGGGTCGCGGCGACGGCGGCGGCGCCCGGCGGCGACTGGCGGTCCGAGCTCGGCGACCTGCCCGACCTGGACGCCATCGCCAACATGGCGCCCAAGCGGCGCCGGGCCGAGGCCGAGGAGCCGTCAGCGGCGGCGGACGTGCCGGTGGCCGAAGAGGGCGAAGAGGGCGAGGAGCCGCTCAACCGCGGCCTGCTGCTCAAGTTCCTCTCGTCTGTGCGCAACTGATCCCATCCGGTGCGTCCTGCACCGGATGTGTTGACCGCGGCCACCGCCCTGCCGATGGGACAGGTTGCCCATGTCTGAGGACAACCAGCTCGGCTCACTCCTGATCGCCCGGGGCCTGCTGACCCCCGAGCAGCTCGACGCGGCCCTGGAGGAGCAGCAGCAGACCCACCGCTCGCTCGGGCGCATCCTCATCGACAAGAACCTCGTCACCGAGGCGGGGCTCGTCTCGACGCTCGCGACCCAGCTCGGGCTCGAGTACGTCGACGTCGCCGACTACGCCGTCGACCCTTCGGCGACGACCCTCATCACCGACGCCCTGGCCCGCCGCTACCAGGCGCTGCCCATCGGGTGGCAGGACGGCCGGCTCCTGGTCGCCATGGCCGACCCGAGCAACGTGTTCGCCGTCGACGACATCCGGACCATCACGGGCGCGGACGTCAAGATGGTCGTCTCGACGCGTGCGTCGATCCTTGCCGCGATCGACAAGTACCACCGCCTCGATACCGACGCCGAGTCGATCTCGGCGCAGGCGTCGAGCAGCTTCGAGGCCGAGGACGACCTCACCTCGGTGCGCGAGGTCACCGAGGACGCGCCGATCGTCAAGCTCGTCAACCTGCTCATCACCCAGGCCGTGCAGGACCGGGCGTCGGACATCCACATCGAGCCCGGCGAGCACGACCTCCGTGTGCGGTACCGCATCGATGGCGTGCTCCACGAAGTGATGCGCCCACCGAAGAACATCCAGTCGGGCATCATCAGCCGCCTCAAGATCATGGCGGACATCAACATCGCCGAACGGCGCGTCCCCCAGGACGGGCGGATCAGCGCGACGATCGGCGGCCGCGCTGTGGACCTCCGCGTGGCGACGCTCCCGACGGTCTTCGGCGAGAAGGTCGTCATGCGGATCCTCGACAAGTCGACAGCGCTGTTGCGCCTCGACGACCTCGGCTTCCTGCCCGGCAACCTCGAACGCTTCGAACAGGCCTATCGCCGCCCCTACGGCACCATCCTCGTCACCGGCCCGACCGGGTCGGGCAAGTCGACCACGCTGTACGCGACGCTCAACATCGTCAACGAGGAGTCCAAGAACGTCATCACCGTCGAGGACCCCGTCGAGTACCGCCTCCCCGGCATCAACCAGGTCCAGGTCAACACCAAGGCGGGCCTGACGTTCGCCGCCGCCCTCCGGTCGATCCTGCGGTCGGACCCCGACATCGTGCTCGTCGGCGAGATCCGCGACCGGGAGACGGCGACTATCGCCGTCGAGGCGGCCCTCACGGGGCACCTCGTGCTCTCCACGCTGCACACCAACGACGCCTCGTCGACGCCCACACGCCTCGTCGAGATGGGCGTGGAGCCCTTCCTCGTCGCCTCGGCGCTGGACTGCATCGTGGCGCAGCGCCTCGCCCGGCGGTTGTGCCCGAAGTGCCGCGCCGGCTACCAGCCGACGGCGGCCGAGCTCATCGCCGCCGGGTGGCGGGAGGACGAGCTCGACGACCTACCCGAACTGTTCCGTCCTACGGGGTGCCAGGCGTGCGGGAAGACCGGGTTCCACGGCCGGTTCGCCCTGCACGAAGTGCTGCTCGTGACCGAGGAGGTCGAGCGCCTGATCGTCGACCGCGGCCACTCCGAGGACATCAAGAAGGTGGCGACGGCCCAGGGGATGCTGACGCTGCGCCAGGCCGGCCTCACCCAGGTCCGGGCCGGCCTCACCTCGGTCGAGGAGATCCTCCGGGTGGTGGCGTGACGGTAGGTTCGGCGTGGTGACGGCGGTGCTGGCGGTCGCATGCGCCCTGTTCGGGCTGTGCGTCGGGTCCTTCCTCAACGTCGTGATCCACCGCGTGCCCAAGCGCGAGTCGGTCGTACGCCCGCGGTCGCACTGCCCGGCGTGCGACGCGCAGATCGCCGACCGGGACAACGTCCCTGTCGTGTCGTGGCTGCTCCTGCGCGGCCGCTGCCGGTCGTGCGGGGCCCCGATCCCGGCGCGCTACCCGCTCGTCGAGTTGGGCACCGCCGTGCTGTTCGCGGCGGCGGCGGTGCGCTTCGGGGCCACGTGGCAGCTCCCCGCGTTCTGCATCTTCTTCGCGTCGCTGCTCGCCGTCTCGGTGATCGACCTCGACCTGTTCATCATCCCGAACCGGGTCATCTACCCGACGCTGTTCATCACCGCGCCGCTGCTCGCCATCGCCGCCGCGGTCGAGGGGCACTGGGGCCAGCTCCGCAATGCGGCCATCGGCGGGGTCGCCGGCTTCGGGCTGCTGCTGGTGATCCACGTCGCCATGCCGCGCGGCATGGGTTTTGGCGACGTCCGCCTCGCGGGCGTCATCGGGATGATGCTCGGCTGGCTGGGGCTGCGCTACCTGTTCCTCGGCCTGTTCCTCGCCTTCCTCCTGGCTGCGGTCATCGGGGTCGTGCTGATCGCCGCCCGCCTGCGCACCCGGAAGGACGCGGTCCCGTTCGGGCCGTTCCTCGCGGGCGGCGCCGTGCTCGCCGCCCTGTGGGGCCAGGCGATCCTGCGCGTGTACCAGGGCGGCCACAGCTAGCGAACTCCGCGGGCACCCCTCGGGCCGGGCCCTACCATGACGGGCGGTGCTGCGCTTCCTGACCGCGGGTGAGAGCCATGGGCGCGCCCTGCTCGTGATCGTCGAAGGCCTGCCCGCCGGCCTGCCGATCACGGTCGAGGACATCGGTGCCGAGCTCGGCCGCCGCCGGCTGGGCTTCGGCCGGGGGCCGCGGATGCGCTTTGAGCAGGACGAGGTCACGCTGGTGTCCGGCGTGCTGCACGGCGTGACGATCGGGTCCCCCGTCGGCATCGAGATCGCCAACACCGAGTGGCCGAAGTGGGAGGAGCAGATGTCGCCCGCCCCCGGCGGGACCGGGCGCCGGCTCACCCAGCCCCGGCCCGGGCACGCTGACCTGGCGGGGATGCAGAAGTACGGGTTCGACGACGTCTCCAACGTCCTCGAACGGGCGTCGGCACGAGAGACGGCGGCGCGCGTGGCGGCAGGCGCCTGCGCCAAGGCGCTGCTGCGCGAGCTCGGCGCCGAGGTGCTGAGCCACGTTGTGCAGATCGGCGCCGTGGTCTCCAAAGGCACCCGGCGGCCCGCCCCGGCCGACCTGGACCGGGTCGACGCGTCGTCGGTGCGGTGCTTCGACCCCGACGCCGAGGCGGCCATGGTCGCCGAGATCAAGGCGGCCATGAAGGACGGCGACAGCCTCGGCGGGGCGGTCGAGGTGCTCGCCTACGGCGTGCCGGTCGGGCTGGGCAGCCACGTCCACTGGGACCGCAAGATCGACGGCCGCCTGGCGGGCGCGCTGATGAGCATCCAGGCGGTGAAGGCCGTCGAGATCGGCGACGGCATCGACGTCGCCGGTCGCCGGGGCTCCGACGCCCACGACGCCATCGAGTGGGACCCGGCATCGGAGGCCTACCGCCGCCAGTCCGAGCGCGCCGGCGGCATCGAGGGCGGGATCACCACAGGCGAGCTCGTGTGGGCGCGGGTGTACATGAAGCCCCTCGCCACGCTGGCCCGCCCGTCGCTCGCCACCGTCGACGTCGAGACGAAGGAGGCGACGGTCTCGTTCAAGGAGCGCACCGACGCGACCGCCGTGCCCGCCATGGGGGTGGTCGCCGAGACCATGGTGAGCCTCGTCCTCGCCGACGAAGCGCTCCGGAAGTTCGGGGGCGATTCGATGGCCGAGCTGCTCCGCAACCGCGACGGCTTCGTTGGCGGGCTCTGAGGGCCCGGCCGGGCCGATCGTGCTGGTGGGCATGATGGGCGCCGGCAAGAGCAGCGTCGCCCGGCGCCTGGGACGGCTGCTCGACCGGCGCGTGTACGACTCCGACGCCATGATCACGTCCCGGACCGGCCGCACCGTCGCCCAGCTGTTCGAGGAGGGCGGCGAGCCCGCCTTCCGTGCCCTGGAGACCGACGTGCTCGACGAGGCGCTGCGCGCCGAGCCGCCCGGGATCATCGCCGCCGCGGGCGGCGTCGTGCTCAGCGCGGTCAACCGTGCGCGGCTCCGCGAGGTGTCGTCCAAAGGTGGGGCCGTCATCTGGCTGCGCGCCTCGCCGAGCGTCCTGGCCGGGCGCGTCCGGCCCGGGGACCACCGGCCCCTGCTTGCCGAGGACCCGGCCGGGACCCTCGCTCGCCTGGCAGCCGAGCGCGAGGACCTCTACGCGGCGGTGGCCGATGGCGCCGTGGACACCGGGTCGGTGCCCTTCGACCGGGTGGTGGCCGACGTCCTCGACGCCGTGCACGCGGCGGCGGCACGCCCATGATCACCGTCCCCGTCGACCTGGGTGCCCGGTCCTACGACGTCCTCGTCGGCTGGGGGGCGCGCCACCGCCTCACGGAGGTCATGCCCCTCGGCGCCCGGCGGGCGGCGATCGTCACCCAGGCACCCGTCGGCGTCGAGGTCGACCCCGGGGTGGAGCACCGGACCTGGACGGTCCCCGACGGCGAGGCGGCCAAGACGTTGGCGACCGTCGAGGGCCTGTGCCGCGAGTGGGCGCAGTGGGGCCTCACCCGCGCCGACGCCGTCGTGGCCGTCGGCGGTGGCGTCGTGACCGACACCGCCGGGTTCGCCGCGGCCGTCTACCACCGCGGCGTTGCCGTCGTGCACGTCCCGACCACGCTGCTGGCCCAGGTGGACGCCGCCATCGGCGGCAAGACGGGCGTCAACCTCCCCGAGGGCAAGAACCTGGTCGGCGCCTTCTGGCAGCCCGCCGCCGTCCTCTGCGACACCGAGGTCCTCGAGCGCCTGCCGCCGGTCGAGTACCGCTCGGGGTGCGGCGAGGTGGCGAAGTACCACTTCCTCGGCGGGACCGACCTGCTCGACCTCCCCCTCGACGAACGGGTGGCCCGCTGCGTCGAGATCAAGGCCCGCATCGTCGGCGCCGACGAGCGCGAGAGCGGCGGGCGCGCGCTGCTCAACTACGGCCACACGTTGGCGCACGCACTCGAGACCGCCGCCCACTACGACATCCGCCACGGTGAGGCCGTTGGCATCGGGCTCGTGTACGCCGCCCGCCTGGCGCGCCGCCTCGGGCGCATCGACGACGCGCGGGTCGCCGAGCACCGCCACGTCGTCGCCGCGTACGACCTGCCGACGAGCATCCCGCCCGGGCTCGACCATGCCGAGCTCGTGGCGCTCATGGCGAGGGACAAGAAGGCGACGCGCGGGTTGACGTTCGTGCTCGACGGGCCCGGGGGCATCGACGTCGTCACCGGTGTCGACGAAGGCCATGCACGCGACGTCCTCGACGAGATGGTGGCGCCGTGATCGTCCTGCTGCTGTCGGGCCCCAATCTCAACCTGCTCGGGGAACGTGAGCCCGAGGTGTACGGCACGGACCGCCTGATCGACCACGTGGCGACGGCGGAACGTTGTGCGCAGGCGTACGGGCTCACCATCGAGCACGTCCAGAGCAACCACGAGGGTGCGCTGGTCGACGCCGTGCACGCGGCGCGCGGCCGGTGCGCGGCGATCATCATCAACCCGGGCGCGTTCACGCACTACGCGTGGGCGGTCCACGACGCCCTCGCTGCGTTCCAGGGCCCGGTGGTGGAGCTGCACCTCTCGAACCCCAACGCCCGCGAGCCGTGGCGGCACACCTCCGTGATCGCGCCGGTGGCGACAGGGTCCATCGTGGGGTTCGGTGGGGACGGCTACCGGCTCGCGGTCGAGGCGGTCGCCGCCCGGCTCGGCCGGGAGCGGTTGGTACCCTGACCTCCCGATGAGCGTCTCCACCAACGACCTGAAGAACGGCATGACCCTCGACCTGCCCGAGGGGCTGTTCACCGTGGTCGAGTTCCAGCACGTCAAGCCGGGCAAGGGGGGCGCCTTCGTCCGGACCAAGCTGAAGAACGTGCGCACCGGCGCCGTCCTCGAGCGCACCTACCGCGCCGACGAGAAGCTCGAGCAGGCGATCATCGACAAGCGCGAGATGCAGTACCTCTACACCGAGGGCTCCGACTACGTGTTCATGGACAACACCACGTACGACCAGATGCAGGTCGGTGGGGACGCGCTCGGCGACGCCACGCGGTACCTGAAGGAAGGCGACTCGGCCGTCCTGCAGCTCTACGACGGCGAGATCGTGGGGGTCGACCTCCCGGCCGCGGTCGAGCTCACGGTCACCGACACCGAGCCGGGCGTGCAGGGAGACCGCGTCTCGGGCGCGCGCAAGCCGGCGACGGTGGAGACCGGCCACGTCATCTCCGTGCCCCTGTTCGTCAACACGGGCGACCGTGTCAAGGTCGACACCCGCACGGGCGAGTACCTGACGCGCGTGTGAGACCGCGGCGGGAGGCCCGGGAGCGCGCCCTCGGCCTCCTGTACGAGGCCGAGGTCAAAGGGATCACGCCGTCCGAGCTCCTCGCCGAGCTCCCCGTGGCGCCAGACCCGTTCGCGGCGGCCGAGGTCGAGGGCGTGGGCCGCTGTGTGACGCGCCTCGACGAGCTGATCGGGCGCTACGCCGTCGCGTGGGCCGTCGACCGCATGCCCGCGATCGACCGGGCCCTGTTGCGCATGGCGGCGTGGGAGCTGCTCGAACGCCCCGACATCCCCACGGGCGCCGTGATCAGCGAGGCCGTCGAGCTGGCCAAGACGTACTCGACCGAGGAGTCGGGCCGGTTCGTGAACGGCGTGCTCGGCAGCCTGGCGGCGGAGGCCCGCCCGGGCGGGGTGGAGACGGCGTCGTGATGGGCGGTCGGCGTCGCGCCGCAGCATCACCACGCCAGGGGGCTGCGCCCCCGCTATGATCGCTCCCTGACCGTGAAGCGGGTCCCGTGAGGCCCGCACGGACTGGAGGCAAGGCCGATGGCCGAACGAGAACGCACAGGAATGCCCCCGCGAGGGGGCGTTTTTGTGCCCCGGACGCGGGTCATGGACGCCGACGACATGCGCCGGGCGGTGACCCGCATCGCCCACGAGATCGTCGAGCGCAACCACGGGCTCGAGGGTGTGGCCGTGATCGGGCTCCAGACGGGCGGCGTCCCGCTGGCCCGGCGGCTCCACGACGCGCTCGCGTCGGTGGGCGACGGCGTGGACGTGCCGCTGGGCGCGCTCGACGTCGCCTTCTACCGCGATGACATCGGGCTGCGGCCCGTGCTGCCGGAGGCTGTCACCGACATCCCCTTCGACCTCACCGGGCTGACCGTCGTCCTCGTCGACGACGTGCTGTTCACCGGGCGCACGGTGCGCGCCGCGCTCAACGCGCTCAACGACTACGGGCGCCCCATGGCCGTACAGCTCGCCGTGATGATCGACCGCGGCCACCGCCAGTTGCCCATCCGGCCCGACTTCGTCGGCAAGAACATCCCGACCCGGTTCGGCGAGCAGGTCGACGTCGCCGATGACGGGGTGACCATCGGCGAGATCGTGAGGCGCCAACCGTGAAACACCTGCTGTCCATCGAGGACCTCGGTGCCGACGGGATCAACGAGGTGATGCGCCTCTCCGACAGCTTCGTCGAGGTGAGCGAGCGCGCCATCCCGAGGGTGCCTGCGCTGCGCGGCAAGACGGTCGTGTCGCTGTTCTACGAGGACTCGACGCGGACGCGCCTGTCCTTCGAGACGGCGGCGAAGCGGCTGTCCGCCGACACCATGACCTTCAGCGTCTCGAGCTCGTCGGTCAACAAGGGCGAGAGCCTGCGCGACACGGTCGAGACGATCGAGGCCATGGGCATCGACGCCGTCGTGGTCCGCCACAAGTCCTCGGGCGTGCCGTGGCGCATCGCATCGTGGGTCGAGGCCAGCGTCATCAACGCAGGTGACGGGTGGCACCAGCACCCCACCCAGGCGCTCCTCGACTGCTACACGATCCGGTCGCGCAAAGGCGACCTCGGCGGGCTGCGCATCGCCGTCGTCGGCGACATCATGCACAGCCGCGTCGCCCGGTCCGACGTCGAGGCGTTCGCCGCCCTCGGCGCCGAGGTGCTGCTCGTCGCCCCGCCCACACTCCTGCCCGCGTCGCTCGACGGGTGGCCGGTCAAGGTCACCCACAGCCTCGACGAGGTGATCGGCGACCTCGACGTGATCTACCTGCTCCGGATCCAGCGTGAGCGCATGACGGAGGCCCTGCTGCCATCGCTCCGCGAGTACCGGGCCATCTACGGCCTCACACCCGAGCGCCTGCGCGCCCTGCGCAGCGACGCCCTCGTCATGCACCCGGGCCCCATGAACCGCGGCGTGGAGATCGACGCCGAGGCCGCGGAGGACCCCCGGTCCGTCATCACCGCGCAAGTGTCCAACGGGGTTGCCGTCCGCATGGCCGTGCTGTACCTGCTGCTCGGTTCGGGCGCCGACCTCGTCATCGGGGGCGACCAGTGAACGGCCACGCGCTCGTCATCCGCGGGGGAGAGGTGGTCGACGAACGGGGACGCCGCAGCGCGGACGTCGCCATCCGCGCCGGCGCCATCACGGCGGTGGAACCGGGCATCGACGCCGGCCCCGGCGTGCAGGTCCTCGACGCCACCGGGTGCATCGTCACGCCGGGCCTCGTCGACCTCCATACCCACCTGCGCGAACCCGGCGGTGAGGCCGCCGAGACGGTCGAGACGGGCAGCCGGGCCGCGGCGCTCGGCGGCTACACGGCCGTTGTCGCCATGCCCAACACCGACCCGCCGATCGACTCCGCGGCCGTGGCCCGCCAGGTCCTCGAGCTCGGGCGCGCGGCGCTGTGCGACGTGCGGGTGGCCGGGGCCATCACCGTCGGGCGCAAGGGCGCGCAGCTGGCGCCGATCGCCGAGCTCGCCGAACTCGGCGTGCGCCTGTTCACCGACGACGGCGCCGGTGTGCAAGACGCCCGCCTGATGCGGCGCGCCCTGCAGTACTCGCTGGCGCTCGGCGTGACGCTCGCCCAGCACTGCGAGGACGCCAGCCTGGCCGAGGGCGGCCAGATGCACGAGGGCGCCTGGTCGAGCCGCCTGGGCATGCAGGGGATCCCCGCGGAGGCGGAGGAGCTGATGGTGATGCGCGACATCGCCCTCGTGCGCCTCACCGGGGCGCCCGTGCACTTCCTGCACCTCTCCACCGCCGGGTCGATCGCCATGGTGCGCGCTGCGAAGGAGCAGGGCCTCCCGGTCACGGCCGAGGCGGCCCCGCACCACTTCACGCTGACCCACGCCGAAGCCAAGTCGTTCGACCCCGTCTACAAGGTCAACCCGCCGTTGCGCACCGACGAGGACGTCGCCGCGGTCCGGCGCGGCCTCGCCGATCGGGTCATCGACGCCATTGCCACGGACCACGCGCCGCACACGCAGGAGGCGAAGGAAGCGCCCTGGGACGAGGCACCGCCCGGCATGCTCGGCCTCGAGACCGCGCTCGGCCTCGCCCTCACCGAGCTCGACATGCCGATCGAGGCCGTGCTGGCGCTGCTGTCGTGGCAGCCGGCGCGCATCGCCGGGCTGGGTGCCGAGCACGGCGGCCCCATCGTCCCGGGACGGCCGGCGAACCTGGCGGTGATCGACCCCTCCGAGCGCTGGACCGTCCAGCCCGAACGCCTGGCCAGCCGGGCGCGCAACACGCCCTACGCCGGCCGCACACTGACCGGGCGGGCCCGCCACACGGTCGTGCGGGGCGAGGCGGTGGTCGTCGGGGGCGAGGCGCAGCGGTGACGGCTCGCCGCGACGCCCTCCTCGTCCTCGCCGACGGGGAGGTGTTCGAAGGCGAGCACATCGGCGCCGAGCCGCCCGGCGGTGTCGCCACCGGTGAGGTCGTCTTCAACACCGTGCTCTCCGGGTACCAGGAGGTGCTCACCGACCCGTCCTACGCCGGCCAGGTGATCACGTTCACCTACCCGCACATCGGCAACTACGGCATCAACGCCGAGGACTTCGAGAGTGCGCGCCCGTTCTGCCGCGGGGTGATCGTGCGCGACCTGGCCCGGCGCCGGTCGAACTGGCGCGCGTCCGGTGACCTCGAGGAGTTCCTCGTCCACCACCGGGTGCCGGGGCTGACCGGGATCGACACACGGCGCTTGACGCGCCACCTGCGCGACGCGGGCTCGATGCCGGGGGCATTCGGCACGGCCGGGCACGGCGCGCTCCTGGACGCCGCGCGCGCCGAACACGGGACGGACGGCATCGACCTCGTCGCCACCGTCACGACCGGGCAGCCCTACGTCGTCGGCGACGACGGCCCCAAGCCGTTCCGCGTCGTCGCCTACGACTTCGGGATCAAGCGCGCCATCCTGCGCCAGCTGGCGGCCATCGCGACCGTCGAGGTCGTCCCCGCGTCGACGACGGCCGCCGAGGTACTGGCGCGCCAGCCCGACGGCGTGTTCCTGTCCAACGGTCCGGGTGACCCGGCTGCGGTCCCGTACGCCGCCGAGGCGATCGCCGGGCTGCTCGGGCGCGTCCCGGTCTTCGGGATCTGCCTCGGCCACCAGCTGCTCGCCACGGCCATCGGCGCCCGCACCTACAAGCTCAAGTTCGGCCACCACGGCGGCAACCACCCCGTCCGGGGCCCACGCCAGCGCGTGGAGATCACCAGCCAGAACCACAACTACGCGGTGGACACGGCCACGCTGGCCGGTGCGGACGTGACCCATGTGAACCTGAACGACGGCGTGTGCGAAGGCATCAGGCTGACCGGCGCGCCGGCCTTCAGCGTGCAGTACCACCCCGAGGCCGGGCCCGGGCCCCACGACGCCCGCTACCTCTTCGACGACTTCGCTGCGCTGATGGCAGGAGCGCCGGCCTGATGCCGCGGCGACGCGACCTCCACACCATCCTCATCATCGGGTCCGGGCCGATCGTCATCGGGCAGGCGTGCGAGTTCGACTACTCCGGGACGCAGGCGTGCCGCGTCCTGCGCGACGAGGGCTACCGCGTCGTGCTGGTCAACTCCAACCCGGCGACGATCATGACCGACCCGGACTTCGCCGACGCGACGTACATCGAGCCGCTGCGGCCCGACATGGTGGCCGCGGTGATCGAGCGTGAACTGCCCGACGCCGTGCTCCCGACCCTCGGCGGCCAGACGGCGCTCAACCTCGCCATGGCCCTCGACGAGCAGGGCGTCCTGCAGCGCTTCGGCGTGGAGCTGATCGGTGCGAGCGCGGAAGCGATCCGCACCGCCGAGACGCGGGACCTGTTCAAGGCGGCGATGATGGAGATCGGGCTCGGCGTCCCCGCGTCGGGCTTCGCCTACACCCTCGACGAGGCCATGAAGGTGGGCGAGGACATCGGGTTCCCGGTGATCGTGCGCCCGTCGTTCATCCTCGGCGGGCGGGGCACGGGCATCGCCCACGATGCGGCCTCGCTCGAGCGCATCGCCGCTGAGGGCCTCGACGCCAGCCCGGTGTCGGAGATCCTCATTGAGCGCTCCATCGCCGGATGGAAGGAGTACGAGCTCGAGGTCATGCGCGACCGGGCGGACAACTGCGTCGTCGTGTGCTCGATCGAGAACTTCGACCCCATGGGCGTGCACACCGGCGACTCCATCACCGTCGCGCCCGCGCAGACGCTCTCGGACGTCGAGTACCAGCGGATGCGCGACGCGGCGTTTGCCTGCATCCGGCGCATCGGCGTGGACACGGGCGGCTCCAACATCCAGTTCGCCGTCAACCCCGAGGACGGCGAGATGGTGGTGATCGAGATGAACCCCCGCGTGAGCCGGTCCTCGGCCCTCGCGTCGAAGGCGACCGGGTTCCCGATCGCCAAGATCGCCGCCCGCCTCGCCGTGGGGTACCACCTCGACGAGATCTCCAACGACATCACGGGCTCGACGCCCGCCTCCTTCGAGCCGACCATCGACTACGTCGTGACCAAGGTCCCGCGCTGGGCGTTCGAGAAGCTGCCCGGCACGCCCGAGGTGCTCGGCACACGGATGCAGTCGGTCGGCGAGGCCATGGCGATCGGGCGCACCTTCCCGGAGAGCCTGCAGAAGGCGCTGCGTTCGCTCGAGCACGGGCGCATGGGCCTCAACGCGGACCCGGGGGAGCGGGCACTCGACGCGTTCGACGACGACGAGCTCGTGCGCCGTGCCGCCGTGGCCACCCCGGACCGGCCGTTCCAGCTCGAGGCCGCCGTGCGCCGCGGCATCACGGTCGAGCGGCTGGCGGAGGCGACGCGTGTCGACCCGTGGTTCCTCGACCAGATCGCCATGATCAGCGAACAGCGGGCCGAACTCGAGTCGGTGGGCCTGGCCGGCATGGACCGCCGGCGCTGGCGGGCGGCCAAGCGGGCCGGGTTCAGCGACGCGCAGCTCGCCTACCTGTGGGGTTGCCCCGAGGAGGAGGTCCGCGCCACGCGCCTCGCGGCCGGTGTCGCGGCCGTGTTCAAGACGGTCGATACGTGCGCCGCCGAGTTCGACGCGCGCACGCCGTACCACTACTCCACCTACGAGGACTCGTCGGAGGTACGGCCGGGGGAGCGGCCGACCGTGGTGATCCTCGGGTCGGGCCCCAACCGCATCGGCCAGGGCATCGAGTTCGACTACTGCTGCGTGCACGCCAGCTTCGCCCTGCGCGACGCGGGCTACGAGACCGTGATGGTCAACTGCAACCCCGAGACGGTCTCCACCGACTACGACACGAGCACCCGGCTGTACTTCGAACCCCTCACCCACGAGGACGTCCTCAACGTGCTGTCCGCCGAGGCCGAGGCCGGTCGCCTGGCCGGCGTCATCGTCAGCCTCGGTGGGCAGACGCCGTTGAAGCTGGCCGGCAAGCTCCCGGCCGGGCTCGTGCTCGGCACCAGCGCGGCGTCGATCGACCTGGCCGAGGACCGTGAGCGCTGGGCGGCGCTGTGCGCCCGGCTCGGCATCGCCCAACCCGAGGGCGGCACGGCCACGTCGCTCGACGACGCCCGCCGGGTGGTCGAACGCGTCGGCTTCCCGGCCCTGGTCCGCCCGAGCTACGTCCTCGGGGGGCGGGCGATGGAGATCGTCTACGACGACGACGGGCTGGCGCGCGCCATGCAGCAGCTGTCGGTGTTCGGGTCGTTGGGGCGTGAGGGCGGGCTGTCCGCGGAACGGCCGGTGCTGATCGACCGCTTCCTCGAAGACGCCATCGAAGTGGACGTCGATGCTGTGCGCGACGCGGCCGGTGAGGTGGTGATCGCGGCGGTCATGGAGCACGTCGAGGAGGCGGGCGTGCACTCCGGTGACTCCGCGTGCGCCATTCCGCCCCCCACGCTGTCCGCGGTCGCGGTGGGGCTGATCGAGCGGCACACGCGCGAGATCGCGGAGGCGCTCGACGTCCGTGGCCTCGTCAACGTGCAGTACGCCGTCAAGCAGGACCAGGTGTACGTGATCGAGGCCAACCCGCGGGCCAGTCGCACCGTGCCGTTCGTCGCCAAGGCGACCGGCGTGCCGTGGGCAAAGGTCGCGGCACGCGTCATGGTCGGCGCGACGCTCGAAGAGCTCCGGGCCGAAGGCGTCCTGCGTGACCCCGTCGCCGGCGACCAGGTGAGCATCAAAGAGGCGGTGCTCCCCTTCGACCGCTTCCCGGACGTGGACACCGTGCTCGGGCCCGAGATGCGGTCGACTGGCGAGGTCATGGGCATCGGCCGGACGTTCGGCCTGGCCTTCGCCAAGACGCAGATCGCGGCCGGTGACCCGCTGCCGTCGTCGGGGACGGTGTTCTTCTCGCTCGCCGACCGCGACAAGGAGAGCGGCCTCGACACCGCCCGGCGCTTCGTCGACCTGGGCTTCGACCTCGCCGCCACATCAGGCACGGCGGCCTACCTCGAGCGCGCCGGGGTGCGTGTCGCGCAGCTCGTCGCCAAACCCGGTGACGGGAGCGGCCTGGCCGACGCCGTCGAGCTCATCGCGTCGGGCAAGGTGCAGCTCGTCGTCAACACGCCCCGGGGCCGCGGGCCGCGCGCCGACGGTGCGCACATCCGGCGGGCGGCGAACGTCAACAACGTCGCCTGCCTGACCACGGTCGCCGCGGCGCGCGCGGCGGCTGCGGGCATCGCCGACTGGGCCGCGCACCCGCTCTCGGTGGTGAGCCTGCAAGAGCTGCATCGGGGCACGCAGCTCAAGCTCGCGCTCGAATGACCGCACGGACTGACCTCGAAGCCAGCGTCGGCTCGGTCAGGTTCCCCAACCCCGTGCTCACCGCGTCGGGCACCGCCGGGTACGGCGCCGAGCTCGGCGCCTACGTCGACCTGGCATCGCTCGGT
>Ga0070741_10008016_pt1 | contig 21455 bp, 24 predicted proteins | sample Coa_R1_4_FD_66440 | JGI IMG/M metagenome (GOLD analysis project Ga0070741, IMG submission 66440) | Surface soil microbial communities from Centralia Pennsylvania, which are recovering from an underground coalmine fire - Coalmine... | ecosystem: Environmental > Terrestrial > Soil > Unclassified ... | reverse complement strand
CCCGCCCCTGCGGCAGCCGCTCCTGGGTGCCGATGTACTGCGCCTTCGCCCCCGCGTACTGCGCATCCTGCACCTGCGCCTCGCGGTACAGACCCATCAGGTCGGCAGCAGGAGCGGCCGCACACAGGGGGAACAGAAGCAGGGGCAACAAGGCAGGTCTGGTCTTTTTCATCTTTAGGTTCGTTCCAGCTTGATGTACACGACCGAAATGCCGCCCATGCCGGCTCACGCCGGCATGCCTCCCTGGATTTCGGCACAGTCCCGCTAAAAGACGAAGCGCTCCGGCTGCCTGACGTTCCTCAGCGGCGCAATGCAGGTCTCGAACAATCCCACCGACTCGAAGGCGGATTCCGTCACGCGCGTAACCAGCGTGGCGGTCATGACCGGCTCCTCGCCGATCACCGCGAGCAGCCGTCCTCCGACCGACAGCTGCTTCTTGAAGGCCTCGGGGAGGATCGGCACCGAGCCGGTCAACAGAATCGCGTCGTAGGGCGCCTGCTTCGCCCAGCCGTCCGCCGCATCGCCCTTCTCCAGCGTGACGTTACGCAGGTCGTGACCGGCGAGCTTGCGCGCGGCGGAGTGACTGAACTCTTCGATGCGCTCGACGCTGATCACCTGTCCCGCGAGCCGCGCAAGCAGCGCCGTGACGTAGCCGCTGCCGGTGCCCACTTCCAGCGCCTTGTCGGCCTTGGTCAATGCGAGTTCCTGCAGCATGCGCGCCTCGAGCCTGGGCTGCAGCATGACTTCGCCGTGTCCGAGCGGAATTTCCATGTCGGCGAAAGCGAGCAGGCGATACTGCGGCGGGACGAATTCTTCGCGTTTGACGGCAAACAGGACATCGAGTACGGCCTGGTCCAGGACATCCCAGGGCCGGATCTGGCTCTCGATCATGTTGAAGCGCGCCTGCTCGAAGTCCATGCAACGAAAAAGTGTCAAAGAACATCGCAGGCTTGCAATTATCACACATTGGCTTTAGCTTTAATCGATCGCTGGGGGTCCTTTTCCGATCTCGGAAATGGTGAGAAAGACCCTTCGTACCTGTACGGATAATGCCGAGGCAGGGAAGCGCGCAGTTCTTCTTCCGCGCGCCCCCGCCGGCGTCTTAGGAGCGCGCCATGAACGCCAATCCCAGATTCCTCAACGCCGTCGCGCGTCTCGACGACGCGTCGGTCCAGCCGCTGCCGCGATCGCGCAAGGTCTATGTTCAGGGTTCGCGCCCCGACATTCGGGTGCCGCTGCGGGAAATTTCCCAGTCGGACACCCCCGCTTCGTTCGGCGCGGAACGCAATCCGCCGATTTTCGTGTACGACGCCTCCGGGCCCTACACCGATCCGCAGTCCCGCATCGACATCCGCGCGGGGTTGCCCGCTATGCGGCAGCGATGGATCGAAGAGCGGCAGGACACCGAGCGGCTCGACGGCCCCACCTCCGCCTACGGGCGCGCGCGGCTCGCGGATCCCGCGCTCGCGCAGTTGCGCTTCGAGCGCACGCGCGCGCCGCGGCGCGCGCGGCCGGGGATGAACGTGACGCAGATGCACTATGCGCGCCGCGGTATCGTCACGCCGGAGATGGAGTTCATCGCCATCCGGGAAAACGCGCTGCGCGAGCAGTATCTCGCCGGCCTGTCCAAAGAGCAGCGCGAGCTGCTCGCGCGGCGGCACCGCGGGCAGAGCTTCGGCGCCGCGATCCCGGAGACCATCACGCCGGAATTCGTGCGCGACGAGGTGGCGCGCGGCCGAGCAATCATTCCCGCCAACATCAATCACCCGGAATCGGAACCGATGGTGATTGGCCGCAACTTTCTCACCAAGATCAATGCCAACATCGGCAACTCGGCGGTGACCTCCGGCATCCAGGAGGAAGTGGAAAAGATGACCTGGGCGATCCGCTGGGGCGCGGACACGGTGATGGATCTGTCCACCGGCAGGCACATCCACGAGACCCGGGAGTGGATCATCCGCAACGCGCCGGTGCCGATCGGCACCGTCCCGATCTATCAGGCGCTGGAAAAGGTCGACGGCAAGGCCGAAGAGCTGAGCTGGGAAATCTTCCGCGACACGCTCATCGAGCAGGCGGAGCAGGGCGTGGACTACTTCACCATCCACGCCGGCGTGCGCCTGCCTTTCATCCCGCTCACCGCGCGGCGCATGACCGGCATCGTGTCGCGCGGCGGCTCGATCATGGCCAAGTGGTGTCTCGCCCACCACGAGGAGAGCTTCCTCTACACGCGCTTCGAGGAGATCTGCGAAATCATGAAGGCGTACGACGTCTCCTTCTCGCTCGGCGACGGGCTGCGTCCGGGGTCGATCTACGACGCCAACGACGAAGCGCAGATCGCGGAGCTCAAGACGCTCGGCGAGCTGACCGAGATCGCCTGGAAGCACGACTGCCAGGTGATGATCGAGGGGCCGGGCCATGTGCCGATGCAGCTGATCAAGGAGAACATGGATCTGCAGCTGCGGTATTGCCGCGAGGCGCCGTTCTACACGCTCGGCCCGCTCACCACCGATATCGCGCCGGGCTACGATCACATCACCTCCGCGATCGGCGCGGCGATGATCGGCTGGTACGGCACCGCGATGCTGTGCTACGTCACGCCGAAGGAGCATCTCGGGCTGCCGGACAAGGACGACGTGAAGGACGGCATCATCGCCTACAAGATCGCCGCCCACGCCGCCGATCTCGCCAAGGGCCACCCGGGCGCGCAGATCCGGGACAACGCGCTGTCCAAGGCGCGCTTCGAGTTCCGCTGGGAAGACCAGTTCAACCTCGGCCTCGATCCGGACAAGGCCAAGGCCTTCCACGACGAGACGCTCCCGCAGGAAGGCGCGAAACTGGCGCACTTCTGCTCCATGTGCGGCCCGCACTTCTGCTCGATGAAGATCACGCAGGACGTGCGCGAGTTCGCGCAGAAGCACGGCATGAGCGAAGAGCAGGCCCTCGCCGCGGGCATGGCGGACAAGGCCGCGGAATTCCGCGGCGCCGGCGCGGAGATCTATCGCAAGGCGTAAGCTGCGGCGCGGCCCGCGTTCCGTTTTCCTTCGCCCCGATTCAGGCGGACAGCCCGGGCAGCCAACGCCTCCAGACGATGGCGTCGAGCGAGAGCTTGCCCGGGCCGTGCAACGCGACGACCAGCAACAGCGATCCCCAGTACCAGTGCTGGGCGAGCGCAGCCGCGGCGGCGGAGAGCACGTGCCAGTAGGACACCACCGCCATCAGATTGACGAAGAACAGGCCGGCCGCGGCAAAGCGACCGGCCAGCCCCAACGCCAGCAGGACCGGAAAGAACAGCTCGCCGAACGTGCCCAACACCGCCGCGACCTCGGGCGGCAGCAGCGGCACGCGGTACTCGTCCTGAAACAGCGTCAGCGTGTCGTCCCAGCTCCCGATCTTGGTGAGCCCGGACCAGAAGAACACTTTCGCCAGATAGAGCCGCAGCCCGAGATCCAGCAGATGGCTCGCTCCGGTCAACCAGATCCTCGTTCGTAGCACTCCGCGCTCGATCGATTGATTCATGTGCACCATCCATGTGGGGTTCGGCTGGGCCGAACGCGACTTGGTCGCGCGAGCGCGCCGAACATTACTGGAGTTCGACCTCGACGATGACGGACTCGCCGATCAGCCGGATCAGCGTCTCCTGGAGGCCGAACGCCGCCTCCACGGCGAGCGCCGCCTGCAACGCGTCGGCAAGAGTCTGCCGCCGGGCAAGCGCGGACAGGAAGACGTGCTCGGCCGGACCCAGCGATCGGACGCGAACCCGGAACCCGGGTCGAAAGACGAGCGCACGTTCCATGCCGCAGTCCATGTCGACGTCGAACGCCCCCGTGTGGTCGGCCTGGTGCACTTCCCAGATGCGCGCGATCGGCCAGCGCGATGTGAGCAGCACGCAGGCGGGATGCAGCCGGAATCGCAGCGCCGGCTGGTGCTCCTGCGCAAACCCCGCGAGTCGCGCCGGGTTCAGCGGCTCGCGATCCGCCGCGTAATGCGCGAGGTGCACCGCCCACTCGAGCCGGGCCACGTCCGGCAGGTAGGGCAGGTCCTGCGTGTGAGGGAAATCGGCCAGGAAGCGGGTGAACTCGGCGCCGTACTCGTTGAGATCGCCGCTGCGCGAAACGATCGCTTCCGAGTACGCGCGCGCGAGGCCCTGGAAGAACTCCTCGCCCACCAGCGCCGCGACCACCGGATAGGCGGCCCGCAGCGCCTTTCCGGCGTTCGCATGCACGTTGCCGCGGTAGATGGCGAGCCGGCGGGCGGTTTTTGCCGGATCGCCGGCAAACGCGGGGAGCGCCGCGTCGGCCGCTGCTCGGGATGCGAGCGCACCGGCGAACAGCCGTTGAAGCTGGAAAAGCTCAGGCACGCCAATGCTCCAGCCTGGCTCCGGCGCGTGCCGCCTCGTCGAGCAGAACGCCGAGGGCCGGCACGTCGGTGTCCCATTCGATGAGCGTCGGCACCGGCCCGAAGCGCGCCAGCGCCGCATCGTAGAGCGCCCATACCGCCGGGGCGACGCGGGAGCCATGGTCGTCGATCAAACCATCCTCGGTGACGAGATGGCCGGCCAGGTGGATCTCGCGCACGCTGGCGCGCGGCAAGGCGGCCATCGCCACGTGCGGGTCCGTGCCGTGATTGACTGCGTTGACGTGGAGATTGTTGACGTCGAGCAGGATGCCGCAGCCGGAGCGCCTTGCAAGCTCGGCAAGGAACTCGAACTCGCACATCTCGGCTGCCTTCCATTCAACGTACGCGGAGATGTTCTCGATCAGGATTTCGCGCTCGAGCGCTTCCTGCACGCGCTCCACTCTGTCCACCATGTGATCGAGCGCTTCCCGGGTATAAGGAAGCGGCAGCAGATCGTTGAAATGGCGTCCGCCCTGCGCGCCCCAGCACAGGTGCTCCGAGACGAGCGCCGGCCGACTGCGCTCGACCAGGCGCTTTAGCATCGACAGGTGGCGTTCAACGCGCGGGTCGTCACGCGTCGAGCCCAGCGCAAGCCCCACCCCATGCAGGCTCAGCGGGTAGCGATCCCGCACGTGGTCCAGCACGTGCAGGTCATAGCCCCCGTCGCCGAAGTAGTTCTCGCTGTGCACCTCCAGCCAGCCGGTCGGCGGCCACGTGTCGAGGAACTCCCGGTAATGGCGCGCGCGCAGGCCGATGCCGGCACCCGTCGCGGCAACAGATGCGCGCGGATGACCGGCACAGGGAACCTGCGAGACCGGGCCGGCTGCGTGCCGGCCCGGGGCCCGGATCGCGGTCAAGCCGGCGCGCTCACCCTTTCTTGTCCGGCGTCGCCTTGCCGCCCAGCTTTTCGCAGGTGCCTTTGGCGACGTACTTCCAGTCGTTGGGGTCGTTGTCGACGCTCGACTGGCCGGCGCAGGAATGGGTACCGGTCGCGTTGGCGCACTCGTTCTGGCCGGCCTTGGCGACTCCGTAGCACTTCTCCTTGCCCTTGTCGGCGGCATCGACGGTTCCGATCGTCGCACTCAGTGCGATCAGGCCGGCAAGAGCGGTACGGATGATCATTTGCTGCTTCACATTGGCTCCTTTATCGATTGAATGAGTTTGGGTATGCGGGAGAAGAAATCCCGCGCGCGGGTAGTCGGCTGACGCGGCGGATCCTTACGGGAGCAGATTCGTGAAACATATACGCGCCGCCGTCGGTTGCGGATGCGGGGACAGGTTAGAATCCGGCCCGATGCATATCCCGATCCTGTTCAAGGCGCTGCTACTCGGCATCGTCGAAGGGCTCACCGAATTTCTTCCCGTGTCCTCCACCGGCCATCTGATCCTGGTCGGCGATCTGCTCGGCTTCGACGACGACAAGTCAAAGGTATTCGAGATCGTGATCCAGACCGGAGCGATGCTGGCGGTCGTCTGGGAGTACCGCAAGCGGTTGATAGGGACCGCCTACGGGGCGCTGTCGGACGCGAGAGCGAGACGTTTTCTCGCCAATCTCCTGATCGCGTTCCTTCCGGCGGCCGTGCTGGGGCTCGCTTTTTCCAAAGTCATCAAGGCGCATCTGTTCAAACCGGTGCCGGTGGCGGCGGCTTTTGTCGTCGGCGCCCTGATCATTCTGTGGGCCGAGCGCGGTGCCCGGGGCCGATCCGCCCGGGTGAGCGCAGTCGACGACATGAGCTGGCTCGACGCGCTCAAGGTGGGCCTGGCACAGGCATGCGCGTTGATTCCGGGCACGTCTCGCTCGGGCGCAACGATCATCGGCGGCATGCTGTTCGGCCTGTCGCGCGGCGCCGCGACAGAGTTCTCGTTCTACCTGGCGGTGCCGACGCTGGTGGCGGCCGGCGCGTACGATTTCTGGAAGAACCGCGCCCTGTTTTCGGCCACGGATGTGCCGCTGTTCGCGGTAGGGATGGCGGTATCGTTCGTCTGCGCCTTCCTGGTGGTGCGTTGGCTGATCCGCTACGTGGCCACCCATACATTCGTGCCCTTCGCCTGGTATCGAATCGCCTTCGGCGCCGTGGTGCTTCTGACCGCCTACACCGGACTCGTCGATTGGTCGGGTTCGTAAGGGGCAAGCCGAGTGATGGGGTGATTTGGGTGGATTTTGCGTACTCAATCACTTAATCGCCCAATCACCCTCCCCTAGCTTTGCACCCAAGGCAGCCCGGCCGCCCGCCATCCGCCGATCGTGTTCCGGTGCCCCTGGGGATCCCGGTCGCCTTCGAATCCCTCCAGGACATTGAAGACCTGCGAATAACCGGCTCGAGCGGCGGCCACCGCCGCGGCATGGGAGCGCGCTCCGCTGCGGCAGATGAACATGACCACCGATTCCCTGTCGACCTGTGCCTCGAGTTCGTCCAGAAAGCGCGGGTTCAGTTGACCACTAGGATAGGTTTGCCATTCGATTTGGGCCGCGCCCGGAATCCTGCCGACGTAATCCCACTCGGCACGCGTGCGTACGTCCACCAGTTTCGCGCTTGGGATCTGCTGTAGCAGTTCGTACGCTTCCGCCGGAAGGAGCGCGCCGGTATACGGCAAGTCCCTCTCCTTCCCGCGCAGTTCCGCCGTTGCGATGACCTCTGAAATGGCCGTCATGGATTCCCCGCTGACCGAGTAATGGACTTCATTTTAAAGATTAACTCTGACGCTACCTGTTGGGGCATTTACCGTGAGGCATATGTCAAAATACACACCGATATGGTGCGACCCGCCATGCGACGCACCAGAGCGGGGCGAAATAACAAGCCGTGCGCACCGCAAAAATGCGTAACTAGCTGTTTTTTAATCTTCCGAGCGTAGGCATGTTTTCTGCAGCACGCGTGGCTCGCTCGTTTTTACTGTCTCGTCTGTCCATATTCCTAGGAGAACAAGATGGCTTCACCAGCCGACGTTTTGAAGATGATCAAGGACAACGACGTGAAGTTCGTCGACCTGCGGTTCACCGATACTCGCGGCAAGGAACAACACGTTTCGGTCCCGGCGAAGCAATTCACGATGTCGAAATTCGAAGACGGCCACGCTTTTGACGGTTCATCCATCGCCGGCTGGAAAGGCATCCAGGCCTCGGACATGCTGCTCATGCCCGAGGCGGACAGCGCCCGCATGGATCCGTTCACCGACGAACCGATGCTGAACATCACCTGCGACGTGATCGAGCCCTCCGACGGCAAGGGCTACGACCGCGATCCGCGCTCGATCGCCAAGCGTGCCGAGGCATACCTGAAATCCTCCGGTCTGGGCGACACCGCCTATTTCGGTCCGGAACCCGAGTTTTTCATTTTCGATGCGGTCCAGTGGAACATCGACATGTCGGGTTGCTTCGTCAAGATCACTTCCGAAGAGGCGCCCTGGTCGACCGGTCTCGAAATGGAAGGCGGCAACATGGGCCATCGCGCCCCGGTCAAGGGCGGCTATTTCCCCGTGCCGCCGGTCGATTCGCTGCAGGACATCCGCAACGCCATCTCCCTCGCCCTCGAATCGCAGGGCGTGGAGGTCGAGGTGCACCACCACGAGGTGGCCGCGGCGGGGCAGAACGAGATCGGCACCAAGTTCAACAGCCTGGTCAAGCGCGCCGACTGGATGCAGATCCTGAAGTACACCGTGTGGAACGTCGCCGCCTCGTACGGCAAGACCGCCACCTTCATGCCGAAGCCGGTCGTGGGGGACAACGGCTCCGGAATGCACGTGCACCAGTCGGTCTGGAAGGGCGGCGAAAACCTGTTTGCCGGCAACGGCTACGCCGGATTGTCCGAGTTTGCGCTGTTCTACATCGGCGGCATCATCAAGCATGCGCGCGCGCTCAACGCAATCACCAACCCGGGCACCAACTCCTACAAGCGCCTGGTGCCGGGCTTCGAGGCGCCGATCAACCTCGCCTATTCGGCGCGCAACCGATCGGCTGCATGCCGCATTCCGTACGTGAGCAGCCCCAAATCCCGTCGCGTAGAAGTGCGCTTCCCCGATCCGACCGCCAACCCGTATCTCGCCTTCGCCGCCATGATGATGGCGGGCCTGGATGGGGTGCAGAGCAAGATTCACCCGGGCGACCCGATCGACAAGAACCTCTACGATCTGCCGCCCGAGGAGGCCAAGAAAGTCCCGCATCCGTGCGCCTCGCTGGACGAAGCCCTGGATTGTCTCGACAAGGATCGCGGCTTCCTCACCAAGGGCGGGGTGTTCTCCGACGACATGATCGATGCCTATATCGATCTGAAGATGGAAGAGGTCACGCGCTTCCGCATGACCACGCATCCGGTCGAGTTCGACATGTACTACAGCTCGTAAGCCACGTCCCGCGAGCCGCACCAGAAGAAAGGGCGGGCCAACCCGCCCTTTTTTGTCCTGTTGCCGACCGGGGCGGAACGAAGCGCCGATTGATCCAACGAAACGGCTGTCTTAGACTCCAGTGAATGCCGACAAGACGCTGAATGCGGCGGCTCGACGTTGCCCCTTCGGATATGAACCGCAATCACTTCTGCATCCCGGCGCTCCTGGGAGCACTGTTGTTGCCCGCTCCCCTTCTGGCCGAAGTCTGCCTGTACCGGGACAGCGAGGGACGCGTCACGTATTCGAACGTGACCGAGGCGCCGCCCAAGGGTGCCAAGAAGATCCGCTGCTTCGAAGAGGCGCAGGCGGCGCCCGCCAGACCCGCGCCGGCAGCGAAGGCCCCCGCGCGCGGCGACGGATTCCCGAAAGTGGACCGCGACACCCAGCGCAAGCGCGACGACGATCGGCGGCGCGTCCTCGAACAGGAGCTGGACGCCGAGAAGCAGCAGCTCGATGCCGCGCAGAAGTCGCTCGCCGAACAGGAATCGGTGCGCTACGGCGAGGAGCGCAACTATCAGCGCTTTCTGGATCGCGTCCAGCCGTATCGCGACGCGGTCGCCAATCACGAGCGCAATATCGAGGCAATCCAGCAGGAACTCGCCAACACGCGTTGACGGCGTGCCTCTGCATCGCGCGCGACGCGGTCGCCGGGACGAGACGGATCGCATTGCCCGGCGCCGGCGCGCGGGTTCGGGTCGCGGCGAGGACGGCGTGAGCGCGTTGCCTCTCCCCGGTCTGGATGCGTTGTCCACCGCAGTGCTGTTTCTCGACGAACGGCATGTCGTGCGCTACGCCAATCCCGCGGCCGAGAACCTGTTCGCCGTCAGCGCCAAGAACCTGGTCGGCACCACCCTCGATCAGGTATTCAACGAGGCCGGCACCATCGCCGGCGCAGTCGAATACGCCGCCGCGCACAATTGCAGTTATACCCAGCACGAGCTCGCGCTCTCGGTCACCGGCGGCGATCGCCTGGATCTGTCCTGCACCGTCACGCCGACCGAGGTGCTCGACATCGAGGGATACCTGATCGAGTTCAGCGCGCTCAACCAGCAGCTGCGAATCGCGCGCGAAGAACGGCTGCTCGACCAGAGCGCGCGCAATCGCGAGCTGATTCGCAACCTCGCCCACGAGATCAAGAATCCGCTCGGCGCGCTGCGCGGCGCCGCGCAGCTGCTGGACCGGGAGTTGGACCGCCCCGAGCTGCACGAGTACACGCAAGTGATCATGAAGGAGGCGGACCGCTTGCAGGCGCTGATGGATCGGCTGCTCACTCCTCATCGCCTACCGCAGATCGCGCAGTTCAACATCCACGAGGCGCTGGAGCGCGTCAGAAGCCTGCTGCTGGCCGAGTTTCCCCACGGGATCCAGATCCGGCGCGACTACGACACCAGTCTGCCGCATCTGACCGGCGACAGGGAACAGCTTATCCAGGCGCTGCTCAACATCGCGCGCAATGCCGCCCAGGCGATGCGCGGCAGCGGCCAGATCGCGCTGCGCACCCGGGTCGCGCGCCGGGTGACGCTGGCGCGAAAGCTCTACCGCCTGGCGGTAGTGGTGGACATTGTCGACAACGGCCCCGGCGTGCCGGAGGAGCTGAAGGACAAGATCTTCTTTCCGCTGGTTTCCGGCCGCGAAGGCGGCAGCGGGCTCGGACTCACGCTCGCCCAGACATTCGTCAGCCAGCATCACGGAACGATCGGTCTGGAAAGCCGCCCCGGCCATACCTGTTTCACGGTCCTGCTGCCGATCGAGCAGGGCGAAGCAGCGACCGCGAGGCAAAGAGTGGCGAATGGTGAACCGTGAACAGTGATCAATGGATAGCGGGCCCGCAAAGCGCGGCGCGGGCTTTCCGCCGTACGCCGATCGCCGCTTACCGTTCACTGTTTACTGGTGAAGCAAAATGAAGCCTGTCTGGATCATCGACGACGACCGTTCGATACGCTGGGTGTTCGAAAAGGCGCTTTCGCGCGAGGGCATCCCCTTCAAGGTGTTCTCTTCGGCGCAGGAAGCGCTGGGCTCGCTCGAAACCTCGGTGCCGCAAGTCGTGGTCAGCGACATCCGCATGCCCGGCGGCTCCGGGCTCGAGCTGCTGCAGAAGATCAAGGAGCGGCATCCGAACCTGCCGGTGATCATCATGACCGCTTACTCGGACCTGGAAAGCGCGGTGGCGGCCTTTCAAGGCGGCGCCTTCGAATACCTGCCCAAGCCGTTCGACGTCGATCATGCGGTGGATCTGATCCGGCGAGCCACCGACGAGAGCCTGCGCCAGGACGAGGTGACGGAGGCGCCGCAGGAAACCCCGGAAATTCTCGGCCAGGCGCCGTCGATGCAGGAGGTATTCCGGGCGATCGGCAGGCTTACCCAGTCGCACGCCACGGTGCTGATCAACGGCGAGTCCGGCACCGGCAAGGAGCTCGTCGCCCGTGCGCTGCACCGGCACAGCCCGCGCGCCTCGAAACCGTTCATCGCGATCAACACCGCGGCGATTCCGAAGGATCTGCTCGAATCGGAGCTGTTCGGGCACGAGCGGGGCGCCTTCACCGGCGCGCAGTCGATGCGGCGCGGCCGCTTCGAACAGGCCGAAGGCGGCACGCTGTTCCTCGACGAGATCGGGGACATGCCGCCGGATCTGCAGACCCGCCTGCTGCGGGTGCTTTCGGACGGGAATTTCTACCGCGTGGGCGGCCATCAACCGATCAAGGCGAACGTGCGCATCATCGCGGCAACCCACCAGGATCTGGAGGCGCGCGTCAGGCAGGGGCTGTTCAGGGAAGACCTGTTCCACCGGCTGAACGTGATCCGGCTGCGACTGCCGGCGTTGCGCGAGCGGCGCGAAGACATCACCCTGCTTGCGAAGCACTTTCTGCAAAAAAGCGCTCGCGAGCTGGGCGTGGAGCCGAAGCGGCTCACCGAGAATGCCATGAAGTACCTGACGGCGCTCGACTGGCCCGGCAACGTGCGCCAGTTGGAGAACCTGTGCCACTGGGTGACGGTGATGGCGCCGGGCACCAATGTCGACATCAAGGATCTGCCCTCCGAGCTGCGCGAGGAACAGAAGCCGGTGATGTCGGAGGGCTGGGTAGCCGCGCTGGCGCGCGAGGCGGATCAGCTGCTCAAGCGCGGCGAGAGCGGGATCCTCGACGACCTCAGCCGCAAGTTCGAGCGTACGCTGATCACCTCGGCGCTGACACACACCGGCGGGCGGCGCATCGAGGCGTCGCAGCTGCTCGGCATGGGCCGCAATACGCTCACCCGCAAGATCCAGGAGCTGGGCCTGGAGGAAGTGCTGTCCAAGGAAAAGTGAATCCCATGATTGGGGGATCAATCACCCCGCGCGGTTCACCGTTCACCTAGTCACCCAGTTCAGCCACCACCGGTGCGTGGTCGGAGGGCCGTTCTCGCCCGCGCAGATCCTTGGCGATGCGTACCGCCGTGCAGCGGGCGGCAAGCGCTTCGGATAGCAGCACGTGATCGATGCGCAGCCCGAGCCCGCGCCGGAAGGCGTTCATCCGGTAGTCCCACCAGGTGAAGGATTTTTCCGGCTGATCGAACAACCGGAACGCATCCTTCAGGCCAAGCTGCAGCAAGGCGCGAAACGCGGCGCGCTCCGGCTCGCTGAACAGCACCTGTCCCTCCCAGACCTTCGGGTCGTGGACGTCCCGGCCTTCCGGCGCGACGTTGAAGTCTCCGAGCAGAGCGAGCGCCGGATAGCGCTTCAGCTCCGACTCCAGCCAGCGGGCAAAGGCGGCGAGCCAGTCGAGCTTGTAGCGGTACTTGTCGGAATCCACGCTCTGCCCGTTCGGCACATAGGCGCAGACCACCCGCAGTTCACCGAAGGAAGCGGCGACGACGCGCTTCTGCACGTCGTCGTAGCCGGGAATGCCGGTCACGATCGCTGCGCCGGACGCGCGCGACAGAATTGCCACGCCGTTGTACGTCTTCTGTCCCGAATGCACGGCAGCGTAACCCGCGTCGCGAATCTCGGTAGCAGGAAAATTCGCGTCTTCGAGCTTGGTCTCCTGCAGGCAGACGACGTCCGGCCGTTCGGCCGCCAGCCAGTCGATCAGCTGCGGCAGCCTGACCTTGAGCGAATTGACGTTCCAGGTGGCGAGCTTCAAGCCGAATCGAGCACGGCCGACACGTCAGTACCGAGCCAGTCGTTGATATCCGTTACGGTGCTGAACGCTCTGGCTTGCAGCCCGCGATTTCTTGCGCACAGGGCGAAGAAATCCGCCTTGCGTTGATGGGCGTCCGCGGCGAGCAGAACCGCCATTTTCCGGTACAGGGTCTGCCTGCTCCCGTGCCGCGAGAGAAACTCGACCAGCCCGTAGATTTCGGCAACCGACAGCTCGCACTCCGCGCTGCGCAGATCGAATATCACCGCACTTCCAGGATCGTTTTCCAGATCCGCAATCAGCCGCTCGATCGCGGTCTCGCTGGCTTCGAGATCCAGTCTGCCCTCCGGGCTGACCACGACGAGATCCTTGCTGAACAGCACTCTGGCTATCACCACCCCTCCTTACCCTTCGCCTTCCCGCGATGCGGGAGCCGGCTCGCCCTGGGGCTCCGGCGCGGCGGGCGTCGCCGGCGCGGCGGGTTTGGGCTGCGGCCGCTCGGGAGTGACCTTGATCAGTGCCGTGGCCGGGTAGCCGGCGGTGTCGAGCGCGGCGTTCCATTGACCTTCCTCGAATCCCTTGAGCACCTGCTGGCCGATCCGCAGCACCGGGACGACCGGGCTGCCGCCCGTCAGCGTCTTCAGCTGTTCGAGCGCCGCCGGATCGGCTGCGTCGATCTCGGTGTAGGGAACGCCGCGTTTTGCGAGCAACTGCCGCGCCTGCGTGCAACCGGCGCCGCATTCCGTCACGAACAGCGTCACCGGGAAATTCTTGGTCGCCCGCTGCAACTCGTAGGGCATCTGGGGCGCATCCTGCTTGTCCGACAGCCGCTTCTTCGGCTCGACTTTCTTCACCGACGGAGGCGGGGGTTGATCGCTGTAGTGAACCTTGCCTTCCGCGTCGACCCAACGATACATCTCCGCCGATTCCGTCTCCTGCGAGGCAAACAACGGCACACACAGCAGCGCAATCCAGACCGGGGGCGTTTTGCGCATCACGTTCTCCTCGCCGCCCTCAGGCGGCTTCCATCATGCCATTGTGCCGCAGCAGCGCCTCGATGCGGGGCTCGCGCCCACGGAACGCGACGAAGGACTCGAGCGCCGGGCGGCTGCCGCCGCGCGCCAGAATCTCCTCGTGGAAGCGCCGGCCGATGTCCGGGTTGAGCACACCGTTCTCCTCGAACAGGCTGTACGCGTCCGCCGACAGCACCTCCGCCCATTTGTAGCTGTAGTAGCCGGCCGCGTAGCCGCCTCCGAATATGTGCGAAAAGCTCATCGGGAACCGGTTGAATGCCGGCGGCAACAGCACCGCCACCTGGCGGCGGATCCCATCGAGCAGATCGAGCGGCGTTGCGGCGCCGTCCGGATCGAAGTCGTAGTGCAGATGCATGTCGAAGAGCGCGAACTCGAGCTGGCGCACCGTCTGCATGCCGCTCTGGAAGTTCTTCGCCGCCAGCATCTTGTCGAACAGCGGTCGCGGCAGCGCGGCCCCGCTGTCCGCCCGATGCGCCATCGCCGCCAGGACGTCCCATTCCCAGCAGAAGTTCTCCATGAACTGGCTGGGCAGCTCGACCGCGTCCCATTCCACGCCGTTGATACCCGACACGCCCAGCACCTCCACCCGGGTGAGCAGGTGATGCAGGCCGTGTCCGAACTCGTGGAACATCGTGATCACCTCGTCGTGAGTGAGCAGCGAGGGCTTGTCGCCGAGCGGGGCGGAGAAATTGCAGTTCAGATACGCCACCGGTATCTGCACCGACGCGCCCTTGCGCCGCCGGCTGATCGCGTCGTCCATCCAGGCGCCGCCGCGCTTCGAGGCGCGCGCGTGCAGATCGACGTAGAACTGCCCGACGGCGGCGCCGTCGCGGTCGCGGATGGTGAAGAAGCGAACGTCCTCGTGCCAGCGCGGCGCCTCATCGGGCAGGATGGTCAGACCGTACAGCGTCTCGACCAGCCGGAACATGCCGTCGAGCACGCGGTCTTCCGGAAAATACTGCTTGACCTCCTGCTCGGAAAAGGCGAAGCGCTCCTGGCGCAGCTTCTCCGAAGCATAGGCGATGTCCCAGGCCTGCAGCGAAGCCATGCGCAGCGAGCGACGCGCGAACTCGCGCAGTTCCGCAAGATCGCGCTCGGCGTAGGGCTTCGCCCTGCGCGCCAGGTCGCGCAGGAAAGACAGGACCTGGTCGGGAGATTCCGCCATCTTCGGCGTGAGCGAAAGTTCGGCGAAGGTGGGGAAACCGATCAGATGCGCCTGCTCCCGGCGCAGCCGCAGGATCTCGGCGATGAGCCCGCTGTTGTCCCACTCCGGCCTGCCGAACTCCGACGCCCGGGTGGCGTAGGCGCGGTACATGCGCTCCCTGAGCTCCGCGTCCTCTGCGTATTGCATCACCGGCAGATAGGACGGCGCCTGGAGCGTGAATTTCCAGCCTGCTTTGTTCTCGTCGGCCGCCGCCTTGCGCGCGGCCTCGAGGACATCCTGCGGCAGCCCGGCCAAGCGACCCCGATCTTCGATCACCAGTTCGAAGGCATTGGTCGCGTCCAGCACGTTGTCGTTGAAACGCGAAGAAAGGGCCGCGAGCCGCTCGGCATTGCGCCGGAACTGCGCTTTGCGCTCCGCGGGCAGCTCGGCGCCGCCGAGCCGGAAGTCGCGCAGCTCGTTGTCGATCAGCCTGCGCTGCGCGGCGGACAGCGACTGAAATTGGGTCGATGCGCGCAGCGCCTTGTACTTGCGATACAGGCCCTCGTTCTGCGCCAGCTCGGCATAGAACTGCGTCACGCGCGACAGATTGGCGTTGTAGGCCTCGCGAAGCCGCGGGCTGTTCATCACCGCGTTCAGGTGCCCGACCTGACCCCAGGCGCGACGCAGGCGCTCGATCGCGTCGTCGAGCGGCGTGACGAAACTGTCCCAGCCGGGATCTTCCGGCGCATTGATGAGCCGCTCCACCACGTCGCGCCCGTCCTTGAGGAGAACGTCGACAGCGGGCGCGACGTGCTCGGGAGAGAACTGCTCGAAACGCGGCAAACCGGTGAAGTCGAGTAAGGGATTCATGTTGTCGGGAGTTGCCTGACTGATGAACGCAAGCCGGTGGACGGCCGGCGTCGCATATCTACTGTTCACAGTTTATTGTTCACCGCTCACTACTTCACTCGTCGCGCCCGCCTCGAACACGATTTGGCCGTCGACGAGCGTGTACAGCGCGCGGCCTTTCAGCTCGTAACCCAGGAACGGCGTATTGCGTCCCTGGCTGCGCAGCATCGCCGGCTCGACGCGGTAGCTCGCCTCGGGATCGAATATGCACAGGTCCGCCCGCCCGCCCGGCTCGATCCTGCCGCCTTCGACGCCAAGGACGCGCGTTGCGTCGGAAGTGACGCGGGCCAGCGCCTTCACCAGCGGCAGCCTGACCTCCTCGGCCCATTTGAGCGCGAGCGGCAGCAGCAGTTCGACCCCGGTTGCGCCGGCCGCCGACTCGCCGAAGGGCAGCTGCTTGGCGTCGTCATCGACCGGAGTGTGGTCCGAGCAGATGGCGTCGATCGTGCCGTCGGCAAGCCCGTGCCGCAGCGCGTCCCGGTCGCGCAGCGAACGCAACGGCGGCACCAAATGGCAGTTGGCGTCGAAAAACCCGATGTCCATCTCGGAAAGATGGACGTGGTTGACCGAAACGTCGCAGGTGATCGGCAGGCCCATCGCCTTTGCCTGCCGCACCATGTCCACGCTGTCCGCGGCCGAAAGCCGGCACAGGTGCACGCGCGCTCCGGTTTCCCGCACCAGAAGCAGGATCGCGGACAACGCCAGTGTCTCCGCAACGGCCGGAACCGGCGGCAACCCGAGACGGGTGGCGACCTGGCCGTCGTGCGCCACGCCGCCGTGCGAAAGATGCGGGTCCTGCGGCCGCAGCCACACCGGATAGCCGAAAGTGGTCGCGTATTGCAACGCCCGATGCAGCACCCGGGTGTCCACGAGCGGCGCATCGGTCTGGGAAAAGGCCACACAGCCGGCTTCGGCGAGCTGCGCCATCTCGGTAATCCGCTCTCCCTTCAATCCCTGGGTGAGCGCGCCGACCGGGTAGACTCGCGTGCGGTTCAGGCTCTTGGCGCGATGCTTGAGCATCTCGACCAGTCCCGGCTCGTCCAGCGGCGGATCGGTGTCGGGCGGACAGGCGAGGCTGGTCACGCCGCCGGCTGCCGCAGCCGCCATTTCGGAGTCCAGCGTCGCCTTGTATTCGAAGCCCGGCTCGCGCAGCCGTACCGAGAGATCGACCAGACCCGGGCAGACCGTGAGCCCCGTCGCCTCGATGGTACGCGCCGCGCCGAAGCCAGCGGGAGGTCTGCCGAGGGCGGCGATGCGGCCGTCGGCGACAAACAGGTCGGTCGTGCGGTCCAGACCGGTCGCCGGATCGACGACCCGGCCGCCCTTAATGTGGATGTTCATGGATTCCCTGCCACTATGGACATCACCGCCATGCGCACCGCGATGCCGAAGGTCACCTGCGGCAGGATCACCGATTGCCCGCCGTCGGCCACCGTGGAGTCGATCTCCACGCCGCGGTTCATCGGCCCGGGATGCATCACGATCGCGTCGGGGCGGGCAACGGCAAGCTTGTCCGCATTGAGCCCGTAGTTCTTGAAGAATTCCTGCGCGCTCGGCAGCAGCGCGCCACTCATGCGCTCGGTCTGCAGGCGCAGCATCATCACCACGTCGACGTCCTTCAGTCCCTGCCGCATGTCGTGGAACACGTGTACGCCCAGCCGCGAAACCTCGCTCGGCAGCAGCGTGCGCGGTCCGATCACGCGCACCTCCGGCACGCCGAGCGTGGTGAGCGCATGGATCTGGGAGCGCGCCACCCGGGAATGCAGAACGTCGCCGATGATCGCGACCCGCAGGCCGGAGAATTCGCTCTTGTAATGGCGGATGGTGAACATGTCCAGCAGCGCCTGCGTGGGATGCGCGTGCCTGCCGTCGCCGGCGTTGATCACGTGAATGTTCGGCGCGACATGGCGCGCGATGAGATGCGCCGCGCCGCTCTGCGCGTGGCGCACGACGAACATATCGGCGTGCATTGCGGACAGATTGGCCACCGTGTCGAGCAGGGTCTCGCCCTTGCTCTGGGAAGAGGCGCCGACGTTCAGGTTGATCACGTCGGCGGACAGCCGCTTCGCGGCGATCTCGAACGTGGTGCGGGTGCGGGTGCTCGGCTCGAAAAAGAGGTTGAACACCGACTTGCCGCGCAGCAGAGGCACCTTCTTCACGTCGCGCTCGGTCACCGAGACGAACGAGGTCGCGGTATCGAGGATCTGCAGGATGGTTTCCCGCGGCAATCCCTCGATGGTGAGCAGATGCCTCAGCTCGCCGTGGGCGCTGAGCTGCGGATTGGCGGCGAGCATCACGCGCCTGCGCCCACGCGCGCCTGGACGGACAACGACAGCCTGCCGTCCTCGGCCCGGCTCAGCACGACCAGCTCGCCGTCCGCGACCTCGAGCGTCGAGCCGACGAACTGCGGTGCGATCGGCAGTTGCCTGCCGCCCCTGTCCACCAGCGCCGCCAGCCGCACCCGTCCGGGCCGACCGTAATCGAACAGCTCGTTGATCGCCGCGCGGATAGTGCGGCCGGTGTAGAGCACGTCGTCGACCAGCACGATGTCCCGGTCGGTCACGTCGAACGGAATATCCGAGGGGCGAACCTTGGGGCTCAATCCCCGGCTGCCGTAGTCGTCGCGATAGAACGCGACGTCAATGGTGCCCAGCGGAGCGGTGAGCCCGAGCGCCCGATGCAACCGCTGCGCCACCCAGACGCCGCCGGTGTGGATGCCGATCATGCCGGTGTCCGCGGGGACGGCAGGACGCATCTGCTCGATCAGGGCCGCAAGCAGACTCTCGGCGTCAGGAACGCGCGTTTTCATGGTCCAGGTAAGCCTGAAGGATCACCGCCGCCGCCACGCCGTCGAGGCGCGGCTTCTGTGCCTTGCCGCCGACACCGGCCTCGCGCAGCGCGGCGGACGCCTCGGTCGAACTGTACCGCTCGTCCCAAAACTCCACCGGAATGCCGAATCTTCCGGTCAGCCGCCTGGCGAACGTCCGCACCGCCCGGTCCAGCGGATGCGGGCCGCCGTCCTCGGCAACCGGCAGTCCTACTACGAAGCGCGCCGGGCGCCATTGTTCGACCAGCGCGGCGATGCGCAGAAAGCGCCTGTCCCCTGCCGCGTCGATGACCTCGAGCGCATGGGCAATGCCCACCGCCGGGTCGCCGACGGCCACGCCGACACGGCGCCTTCCGTAGTCGAATGCCAGGACTGTCCCGCCTGTGGAATGCAGAGTTTCGGGTGCCGAGCGCCGAGTCTTGACCCGCGGGCCTTGCTGCATCTCCCCGGCACTCAACGCTCGACGCCCGACGCCATGAAATCAGGCATGGCCCGCGTCTTCGGACAAGCTCGCCAGGTCGATGCCGAGCAACTCGACCGCCGCGCCCAGGCGGTCGGCGGGCGGAAGATCGAAAATCAGGGAAGTCTTCGCCGGCACGGTCAGCCAGGCATTCTGCTTCAGCTCTTCCTCGATCTGTCCCGGCGCCCAGCCCGCGTAACCGAGGGAAACGAGAACATTCTCCACCCCGGGGCCTCCACCCTGGCTCAGCGCCTGCAGAATATCCTTGGAGGTGGTCAATCCCACTTCTCCATTGACCGCGAGCGTCGATTGCCACTCGCCGACCGGGCGGTGCAGAACGAAGCCCCGGTCCACTTGCACCGGACCGCCGAAATAGACCGGCAGGCCCGCCAAGCGGTCGTTCTGGAGCGGGATCTCGACCTGTTGAAACAGCGTACCCAGGGTCATGTCGGTGGGACGGTTGACGACCAAACCGAGCGCGCCTTGTTCGCTGTGCTCGCAGATGTACGTAAGCGACTTCGCGAAATGGGGATCGGCCATGTTGGGCATGGCGATCAGGAAGTGATTCGTGAGATTCACGCTCTGCATACGCTCACCCGGTGGCATTTTATCCGCTGCTCCGGTCAGCCGCCACCCGGTGCGCGAACGCTCGTCGGCGGGATGGCTTCGGTGCGTACTCGACCGGCGCGCCAACCGGGTCCATGAAGGCCTGCACTAGGGCGCCGCCGCGCGGCAGATGCCTGCGCCGCTATAATACGCGGGCATTGAAGCGAACACGTCCGCGCGAGCGGAGATCGGCACGCATCTGGCTACCGAACAAGAACTGTCGACTTTCCTCTCGGAGGTTGAACGTCGTGCGTTCAAACAGGCGGTATTCGCCGTCCGCGACGAGCATGCGGCGCTGGACATCGTGCAGGACGCAATGCTCAAGCTGGCGGACAAGTACGCCGGGAGGCCGACGGAAGAGCTACCGTTGCTGTTCCAGAGGATCCTGCAGAACACGATACGGGACCATTATCGGCGCCAGAAAGTCCGTTCCCTCTGGACGACGCTGTTTTCGTCCTTTCAGCCTCCCGACGAGAGCGAGGATTTCGACCCGCTGGAGACGATGGATACCGAGGCGGGGCGAAGCGACGGGCCGGCCGAGCGGATGGAACGGACGGAAATCGGCAGGTTCATCGAGCAGGCCCTGGAACGGTTGCCGCCCCGTCAACGTCAGGCTTTCCTGTTGCGTTACTGGGAAGAGCTTGACGTGGCGGAAACTGCGACCGCAATGGGGTGTTCGGAGGGCAGCGTGAAGACCCACTGTTCCCGGGCGACCCACGCAATCGCCGCGTTCTTGAAGAGCAAAGGTATTGAGCCATGAACGAGAACGATCTCGCCAGGCGGATCGTTGGCCGTCTCGACCGACGCCTGGGTGACCTTTCCGCACCGGTCGCCGAGCGACTGGCTGCGGCCCGACGCACAGCGATCGAACGTTACCGCACCCGCGGTCCGCAACACGCGACCGCGTGGGAGTGGCTGCGCGACTGGGTGACCGCCCACGGGGTGGCAACCCGGGTCGCTGTTCCGGTTGTCTTCGTCGCGGTGGTTGCCGCAGGTGTCGTCTATTGGCATCAAACCGACCGCGGTCACGAGGCGGTCGAGCTCGAGGCTGCGCTGCTTTCCGACGAACTGCCGATCTACGCCTACACCGATCCCGGATTCGACGCGTGGCTGCAGCACACCTCCGAGCGGCAGCGTTAGGCGGGCTGTTGCTGCTTGCGCTGTGCGCCCCGGCGGAGCCCGCTGGGGCGCCGTCCACGCCGAGCTGGTCGCAGCTCACCCAACAGCAGCGCAGCATACTTGCGCCTCTGGAAAAGGATTGGGATCGTCTCGACCCCGAGCGTCGCCAGCGCTGGCTGGCAGTGGCCGAGCACTACCCGAGCATGCCGCCGGAGCGCCAGCAGCGGTTCCAGCAACGCATGCATGAGTGGAGCACGCTGAGCCCGGAAGAAAAGGAAAAAGCCAGGGAACGCTACCGCAAGATCCGCGAACTGCCGCCGGAAAAGCGCAAGGAGCTGCATCAGCGCTGGCAGGAATACCAGCAGCTTCCCGAAGAACAACGGCGGGAGTTTCGCGAGCGCCGCAACAAGCGCGGCAAGGACCAACCGACCAACTGAGCTCCGTGCCCCTCATCCCGCGCGCG
>Ga0070741_10008015_pt1 | contig 21458 bp, 32 predicted proteins | sample Coa_R1_4_FD_66440 | JGI IMG/M metagenome (GOLD analysis project Ga0070741, IMG submission 66440) | Surface soil microbial communities from Centralia Pennsylvania, which are recovering from an underground coalmine fire - Coalmine... | ecosystem: Environmental > Terrestrial > Soil > Unclassified ... | reverse complement strand
GGTTGGCTGCTGTCGGTTGGCGGCGCGGATCCGGCCCGGAGTCGCCTGATTGCGGAACAGCTCGAACATTTGGGCGCGCCGGGCGGCGAATTTCCCGCGTTTCCTCGAATCATCGCGCCGCTCTCCGGCGCCAGCGCCGAAGGGCAATTCTGGCTAGCTTGCGGAACGGCGGCAATTGCATTTGATCCGCTGTGTGGCGACGGCACAGCCCACGCGGTGCGAGAGGCAATCCTGGCAGCGGCTGTTATTCGCGCTACCTACTCCGGAGGGAGCGCCACGGAAGTTTTGACGCATTACGAGTCGCGTCTCATAGCGGGATTTCAACGACACCTCGCAAACTGCGCCGCATTTTATCGCACCGGAGGCGACGGCCCCTGGTGGCAGGCGGAACTCCATTCCATGAAACGCGGGCTCGCGTATTGTGCCGAGAGGCTCTCGCGATTTCCGGGATTCCGCTATCGCTTGAACGGCTACGAATTGCAATTGGCCTCTCCCGCGAGCCACAGTTTTTCCGCCGTTTCCGGTGATTCGCGAACTCAACGAATGCCCGTGAGCGCCAGCACCGAATAGGCGGTGGCCGCGTCGCTCATGAAACGGCCGGCGTCGGATTGCGGATCGCGCTGCTTATTCAGCGAGGACGAGGGCCAGGAGCCTGCGGCCTTGTCCTGGTTGTGGGTTAGCCAAGCGAGCGCTCGACTCAGTTGAGGCTGCGTTGGCGAAGCGCCGGATTGGGAAAGGACAAAGGCGACCAAGCCGGTGGCATAACCGTCGCTCTTCGCATCGAGCGGCGTTCCGTCCCTGCGTTTCCACGAACTCACCACCAGCGACGCGGAACTCCATCCTCCGTCTTCGAGCTGTTTAGTCCCAAATTCCGTAATCAAGGAAGCCTTCTGCTCAGACGCGAGGAGACCCGGAGTTAGGGCAGCAGCCCAGAGCAAGAAAGCACGATTGAGGAGTGACTGGTCGCGAAATCGCTGCCGCAGGTATAGGCTGAGAGAGCGGATGCTTTCCTGGACGGGAGGTAATGCCTGATAGTCCGGCCTCGCCTTGCCCAAAGCAATCGCGGCGAGAGTAGCGCCCCAAAACTGCGAATCGTCAGCCTCCCACGGCTCATTGTGCCTGTACCACCTTTGCCGAGGCGTCGGTTTCCAGACGGCTCCTTAGGGCCAGAGGCGGGCCGATTCTTCGGACGGTAAGGGGCGGCGAGAAACGCCCTGATCGGCGCAACTCGCGACGATACGGTTCGCACCACCTACCGCCACCGCGTGAATCTGAGGGTCGTGTGTGGTTCCTGAGATGTCTCCGAGCGCGCGCACCATCAGCAACCTGACCGCGCAAGGTCCGACTTGGAGGACAAGCGGATCGGCTTGAACGCCGAATCCAAGCAAGCGCTTGAAGCCGAGCCACCCAGTGTGAATGCGAGCGGCCGAACCAGGAACCCGCCGCGCAGGTTGTCCATAGGGAAAGCCCTTTGTTCGCGATCATGTCATCTCAAATGTGGTACGACTCCGGACGCCGCGCCGCGCCGCCAAACATCCTTACGAAGACCTAATAGTTTCTCCATGCTTTCTTAGCTATCTCCAGCTGCTCTGAAATCGTAAGGCCGACGAACGCCTGGTTGCGCGCCCTTCTCCATATGGAAGTTCTTGAGCCTACGGCTATCCTGGTTTCCCTTCTTTCATAATCACGTTCCTGTTTTCGTTTCGTTTGACAGAAGGATCTTGTCAGAGCAGCAACAGACGGCCGGCTGGATTGTCTTCGGCATTGTCTTTTTTTCGATGTGTGGCGTATTCTTCCGAAACCAGGGTGTGGCGCTAAATGCCCGTCCCCCGCCGCCGCCGACGAGGTTTGTCGACGTGGCCGGCGCGAGTCTTCATAAATAGCTCGAATGAACCCGCCGCGCGACCGTCGCGCCAATTCCAATTCCATTCTGCGTTCACCGATCTGCAAAACATTTTTGATTGATTCGGCGTCACTTGCTGGCCCCGTTCGCCGTCATACCGCAAAGGCCCGGTTATTGTGAAATCGGATAGAGGTTTGCGCCACCGCGCAGACCTCAGCGGTTTTCTTGCTGGCCAGCAAGCGCTGCATTACGGTGGTTCTGAGCTTCCCGCAGAGCCCTCAAAGCCCGCACGGCGGTTCCCCTACCTGGAGGAGGTCGACGGGGAAATCTGGAACTGGTCCATAACATCCGGTGGTGTGGCGGATAGCTCGTATCGCCATCTCGGAGCCGGGCCGCCCCGCAGCGCTCCTGCTACGGTCGACCTCCTCCCCAAGGTGAAGCTGGAAATGTTTGTGGCCGATTCGCCGGCCGAAGAGATTCTCGGCACGCTCAGCGCGGCCGCGAGCTCGGGTAAGATCGGCAACGGCAAGATTCGTCTCCGCCATCGAGGAGGCTGTTCGTATCCGTAGCGGCGACCGTGGGGAGGGAGCCCTCTAAAGTCATGCGATGATTCAGAGTGGAAGGGGCATATGGCGATCCTCTGTCCGCCAGCGAATGAAAAACTCATGAATAACGCGCGCTCAATTTCACTAATTCCCAATAATTACGTCAGTCCCTTTATACCTTTTTCACTGGTTGGGCGGCACACTGAGTTATCACGCCATGAGCCGCTTCGTCCTCAGCAAATCGCTTGTTCTCACGCTGCTTATTCTCCTCGCGGCGAGTAAGTCACTCAGCCAGCTAACTAAGCCCGTGACGTTTTGCGCCACATCGTAACTCGTTCTGGTTCCGGTGGCCGTGACCGACCACAATGGGAAACCATCGAGGGTTTGCAGGCGAAGGACTTCAATATCCTGGATGATCAGAAGCCGCAGCCGATCGTGTCCTTCGCCAGTGAGGATGCGCCTTGTTCAGTCGGCATCGTGCTAGAGACGTCAACGGCAGCATGCGGAATATACTTGGCTCGGCGCGTGCGATGGCTGAGGCTTTCTTCCGAACCGCGAATCCGGAAGATGAGTTTCTGCTGCTGACCCTCTCCTCCCAGCCGGAAGCTCTCTCCGGATTCACGAACGATGTGGTGGCGCTGCAAAAGACGATTGACTTCGCGCGGCCAGGTGGAATGACGGCGCTATCGGTACCGTTTATTTGGGGTTGAATCGCATGCGGCAGTCCGCGGCGCGCGTTGCTGATCATCTCCGATGGCATGGACAACTACAGCCGGTATTCCGAGGCCGAGTTATCTCGAGTGGCACTGGAGGCAGACACCCAGATCTATACGATCATCCTGGACAATCCGACAGCCGGCGTAGTCGGGGGCGCGGCCCCATTTCGTCCGAGCATGGCCGCCAAGCCAATCAAGGTAAAGGTCTATGCGCGGAACGACTACTACTCGCACTGATACCTTTCGGCGAAGTCTGCGCTCCTCCGGGTTCAACAGGAGGGACTTCCCTCATCGGCAGCGTCAACTCAACTCTACGGAATCGGTTCGGCCGACAATTTGAAGTCCTTTCGGGCTCGAGCGGTAGCGTGAAGGGGAGTGTCAGTTTCCCAGCGGGAACCCGCCGTTGCATCGGGGCGTCAACGGTCACAGAGAGAAAACGGGCGGGCAATACCACGATCGGCTACCCCAGGCGTAGTACACCTTTGCGCTCAAGCCAATGGGCGAGAGCAGTATTTACGATGATGTTCATGGAGGCATCGCGCTGATTGGCAATGCTCTTGAGCTGCTTATGCAATTGCCGCGGCATCGTGATCGTAGTGTCGCGCACCATCCGCTCCTCTGTGCTCACCAGCGCCACGCGGGTGAGATCGACAGCCTCGAGAGCCGCCAAAGCCATAGTTGAAAGATCGCCCCGATAGCGGATCAATGTCCGCAAGGCGTCATTGATGCCCTCGTTGAGGCGAATGGCAAGTATTAGAGTCTTTGGTTGCGACTGTGGCCTTCTTCTGGGCCCTTTTCGCTGCGGAACGGGACGCCAGGCGAACCAAGGGTTTGGATGCTGCTCTCATTCAAGGGAAGAGTTGTACAGGCCTTACTGTAACATAACGAACGCTTACAATTGCCTACAAGACATTCGCATCAGTTCCAATGAATCCCAACCGATTCCAAGGAAGTTCTAAATACTTCCAGAATTTTCCTGGCATTCAAGGTCAATCTGGCAGAGATCGCGCATCGGAAGCCGCGCAGACCGGATAGTGGAACATAAAGGAAGTGCCGGAACGCTCGCCGATTTTTTGAGCCTACTGTCAATCTTCAGCATAAAATATCTACACTGCACAAGCTAGCTTGAGACACGGCACCTTGCGGGGTCGCTATGGAGGACATGCAAATGACAAAGAGTCCACGATTCGAACTGCGGTTGCCGCCGGATCAGATGGCGATGACGAAGCGCACGGCGCACGCTCGCGGATTCCGTTCCGCGAACGCCTACGTTCAGGCCGTGCTGGTGAAAGATCTACGAAACGCCCAGGACAGCGACACCGATCGGGATGCTTTCATTGCCGGAAGCATTGATAGGCTAGCCAGGGAGATTCGCACGCTCCACACGGCTCATTAAGCCTTATTTGCCACTGTGGATAGGCTGACCCGGCTGTTTCTGACCTGCATACCCGAGCCGTCTCCTGGGGAGTTGGACAATGCGAAGCGCAAGGCCAGGATTCGTTACGACCGGTTCCTTGTCTCGGTCGCTCAGAACATGACCTCGGACTCTCGAGCAACACTCTCCGATATGACTGACGGCCGTTAAGAGGGCCAACTCCCAAATTCCTGGCCCAGGTGCGTGTTGCGTGCTGCGCAAGTCATAGCTAATGGACGCCTTGACAATGACCCGCGCTCATTGGAAAAATGAAGTGCATGATAGCATGCACAAGCTAGATATGAGCTGCAACGCCGATGGTGCTTACGCCGCGTTCGCGGTTCGCGCCAAGTCTCCAGTCGCGAAGCGCAAGCTGAGGAAGGCCAAGCATGGTACGATCCGTTCAGGATTCACCGTCTTCGAACGCGGACAAGGAAACGAGAATGCGACGAAGACGAATTCAGGACCCAAAGCCCAAGCGGGAAGATCGGTGATCGTTGGGTCTGGAAGGTGCAGTATCGAGACCTGGAGATGACGCCACGAACGAAGATTTTAGGTCGGTGGCCAGATATGTCCAGGGAGAGAGCGCAAGCAGCAGTGGAAGCGATTCTAGCCCCGATCAAACTCGGCAATCCCAAAAAAGGGAAGGTCGGCCTATACGTTCGGGGCCTTCGTAGAGGGCGTCTATTTTCCGGTGAGAAGACGTGCCTGGAAGTCCTCTACAGCTACGACAACGGAACCAAGGATCAGGTTGCACCCTGAAATCGCTCTTTACAATCCCGCTCCATGAAGTCGAGCGGGCCGCACTTCAGGACCTTCTTGACCGGAAGGCGCCGGAGCTTTCGCGGAGCATCGTGAAACACCTTCGGTGGGATCTTCAGGCCATTTTCAAACTTGGCCGTCAGCGAGCGCGCGGTGTCGTCGAATCCAGCGACGGCACTGGTTGTTCCAAAGAGGTGTAAGCCAGTACCACCGCGACAGGAGCTAACCCCGGAAAGATTTCTCCGGATGTTGTCGGTTCTCGACCTGCGGGAGCGGCTCATTGTCAAACTCGCCCTCTACCAAGGCGTGAGGCCGGGAGAGATCCTTGCATTACGTTGGAGCGGGATCGATGGCGCAGTGTTCACCGTTCGGGAGCGTACCTACCACGGTGATCTCGATACACCCAAGACATTGAAGTCAGCCCGCCAAGGAGCATTGGGACCAGAAACGATTGTGGACTTCAATGAATGGGAGAAACTGCGACTCGATCGGAGTCCAGACGCGTTTGTGTTTCCGAGCGAGAATCTGAAGACGCCAATTCGTTGCGATAATCTCTGGCACCGTTGGATCGGGCCGAAGCTGAAGCGCATCGGGATGGATTGGGCGAACTTCCAGGTCATGCGCCGGGCGAATGCGAGCTTTGGACACAAAGGCGGAGCAGATCCGAAAGCATCCGCCGATCAGCGAGGTCACGATCTTGGTGTTAGCATGGATGTGTACACCAGATCCGATCTGGCTCAAGAGCTGCAAGTAGTTGAAAAGATTGTGGCTTTGGTCCTTCAATCAGCTTCAGCAGTATAGGCAGTATGAGGCAGGACGGGCAAGTACAAGTCGATTCAAAAGGTTGCGGGAGTAACTCAGTGGTAGAGTCACAGCCTTCCAAGCTGTTGGTCGCGGGTTCGATCCCCGTCTCCCGCTCCATCTTCAATAAATTGCAGCGGCCTGATTTTCATGCCCTCCACGCCGATCGTGTGGCCCCGCCGGTCCGCTGATACCTTCGGATCCATTCCAGCCTCATGGCTCAAACTGGCTTGGGTCCGCCGGATTACCTGGAAGTTGACCCACCGCAACCCGAGCCTCTCCAGCGCCGGTCGGATGATGCGCCCCATCAGGTTCCCGCCGGAGCGGTGTGGCAGCTCCCAGGCAAATACAAACGCGTCAGGCCTGCGGGTTCCCCAATGAACACGATCGCATCCCGTACGTTGCGGCGGCTCTGGAATCGGTTGGAGATATCGTCTTTCCTCTCTTTGTGCCGGACTGATACACCGGAATGCCCTCCTGTTCGGCTAGCGCTTTCACCGCTTCGCGAAACCTCCGAAATCCGCCCCAATACCACGGGCGACGGAATCGGCTTCACCTGATCCCGCATGAACAAGACTAGCGCCGGCCCGGTTGCCAGCTTGCTGATATAACCGTTCAGGTAGAGACGGTTGAGACACTTCACTTCGAGAGTGACATGGCCGTGGAGCAGTTCGGGGATGGTCGCCATCCCACGAACTTCTACGTGAAGCGGGGACTTCCGCTGGTCAGTTTGAGGTCGAAGACCTCGCTAGACTCGCGGTACCAGTACTCCAGCCGGCAAACTTCGAGAGCATCTTGCGGCTAAACACATTTATAATCGCTTCGAAGATGGGACACTCACGCCCAAAAAACGCACCTCTCGACGCTCAGGATGAAGAACGTTCTCGTGCAGAAGACTACTCTCATCGTCGATAGCGATTTGGGGTTTGTGTTCTGGCTAGGGCAGGGGCTCGATCTCATCGGCTACGCCGCATTTCCAGCGAGAAGCGTACCTGCCGCGCAGAAGCTGTTGGAGGAATTCAAGATTATTGTCAATCTGCTGATCATTAATCCGGCTTTGGCCGATTGCGATGGGTTCATCCAAACGCTGCGAGGTGCTAATCGGCGCGTCGACGTTATTGCTATGTACGATCATGAAGCCGACCTGCACCGGCTGCCGGACGTTGATCTACGTTGCCGAAAGCCCGAAAGGAGCGAGGAGTCAACGCGGCAGGATCTGATCCGAGCGATTGAACAAGTGTCGCCGCCTTTCCGCGAACATTGAGCTAAGAACGTGCATCTGAACCCCGGGCACATCGAAGACGGAACCAGCTGAAGTCAAGCACCAGTTCCGTCGATCTCACCCGCATTCGGTGTTGTGGGTGTGCAGAATATGGACTCATCAAATTTAATGGCGACGTGCCGGCCCTCTACACGTATGGTTTCGCCAGCTACGCGCAGCTCGAGTTGGATTTGATGCTGGGCCCGCGATGGCCAGGAAATCGACAGCTCGATTCTCGCGTTAACGGGAACCACACCTTCGGTTTCGAATAGAACTCCTCCACTGGAGAGGTTGATTGTTCGGCCGTGAGCGACCTGCAATTCGCTCCCAGCATTCCCGACGGTGTACCTGACATCGACGCTGATCGGATAGCGCCGGTGCAATCGACGATCCTGATTATGTTCCAGACGCTGCTTTGCCGGAGGCATCTCGATCCGAACGCTCCTGCGATAATTATTCGCTCCGAAGAGGCTCGCTACCAGTACTCGGGGCACTATCAACGTACTGGTGGTTTGTGAGCTGGCGTCAGCTCACGGGGTTACAAATCGGAGCTATCCTTCCACCTGTATTCGATGGATATCGGATAAACCTTCTCCAGCGAGGTGTCCGTCGAGGGCTATCAACGATAGGGCTTCGTTTGTGGCGGTACCGACTAGCAGAAACTCAGATTGAAAAGCAGCACCATAACCTCGCACCGAATGGCTCCTGCGGATTCTCCGGTATTATGCGAACTGCCGCGCTGATACGCTCCCATGAACTGTGTTCCCTGCCAAGGCGACCTCGACCGTATTATCGAGAAACTGGCCAACCGAGGTGTCTGGCGTCAACTATTCTTTCCACGCCGAGAAGTCTAATTAATTGTGGCAGAACGGCTGGTTTTGGCTGTCCGTCGAGGCACCCAGGCGCGTGAAGTGAAGTTTCAACAGCGGTGACTGCTGATGTGGTCCCAGTACTCGATCAGCACGGAATTTTCGTGCTCGCGAGTGTTTTCCAGCTGGTTCCTAAGCTAATTGACGCCATCTTGGTCATGCGCTATTGCGGCGTTCAAAACGAGCGGACCGGTCCGGCCTCGATCCCGGATGCTCACCAAAGCTGCCAATTGCCGCTGAGAAGAACCCATGTGGCCAGCAGCGCGTTGGTGATGGCGTGGGCGGCCACGGCATCGCCAATCCGTCCGCGGCAACGAAATGCCGAGGCGTACAGCAGCCCGGCGATAGTTCCAGCTAGCCAGCGGTTCCCGTGCAGGATTCCGAACGCGACCGATGAGAGTAGGAAGGGAAAGAAGGTCAGGCTGTATCGGCTGACTGCCTCAAAGTCGGCGGAGACCAGCCGGCGAAGAAGAAAGCCGCGAAAAGCCAGTTCTTCGGCAATCGGAACTGTAACCGAAGCAGCCAGCGTCCGACAAACAAGCCACGCGACGCGGGCGTATGGCGACAGGGATGCAAGCCCGGCGCCAATGCCGTTGTCGGAGCCTGGGGGCAGATGTCCGGTCTAAGCTCAGCCACATCAGGAAAACGATGCTGCCGAAGATGGGTGCGGGCCAACTGACCCTCCAGTCCAAAGCTGCGTACTTCTTTCGATAACCCAGAGAGCAACAGCGGGAGCTAAAAAGCGAAGCGGATAGAGCCATTCAAAACCATGCGAGGCGGCGCGTGCGAGCATCGCAGCCGCCAGAATCGCCAGCAATGGCATCAGATACCAAGCCGTGGGATTCTCGAATTCGTGCTGGCGAGGGGCGCCCACTAATGCGGTTTCTTTGATGAGCTCTCGGAAGTGACGGCAGGGTATTTCCTTTGGTTCTGAAAACCCGCCTTAGTCACGCCGATGGTTCGGCCCCATGATCCAGACGAACCTGAAATTGGAGCAGATCGATCAGACCACCTGAGTTTTGATTTTCAGGATACGAGTAATGATGGTGCAGTGGTGCAGCGCCTGATCTACTCAGCGCGAACGGTTTGCCGACTCGCGAGGTTGCGGAAGCGGTAAAGAGACCAGCCGTGGCAACTCAAGGCCTTAGCCCTGCCACGGATCACGCGGTGAACCCGCCACAGGAACGGTTAACCAATGGCCATTTTGGAGTTCCGATGCATATCGCACGCACTTCGGCCGAACGCCTGGTGCGGACGGATGCATTCGTTTGAACCACCGAACTAGAGAAATCGGTGATGGGAGCTGTTGCATCGATACGGCACGAACCCCCCAAAGCTCCAAACCCAGCGGGCCGTCATCCGCCGAGAGCCGGCGGTTCCGAGGCTCAGAGCCAGTACTGCCACTGACCGGCCACCAACACATACGTTCCCAACGCGGCATTGGTGACAGCATGCGCCAGGATGCAATCCGCCAGGTTCCTGGTGCGAATGATCCACCAATTGTAGAGAATGCCGGCGGCCAGCCCGACTTCCCAATAGGGGCCGTGTTCGGAGGCGAACAGCCCGGCCACCAGCCAGAAGGCGGTGAACTGGTACGTCCCAATCGGCACCTTCAGGAAATTGTTGCTATTGACCAGCCACCGCATCAGCCAGCCGCGCCAGAACAGTTCTTCGAGCACCGGCACGAGCGCCGCAGTGGTCAGCATGCGGATCACGATAAAGAACGTGTCACGCTGGAGCGACGGCGCCAAAGTGCTGGCAGCCCGGCCGGTGAGGGCGTTCTCGAAGAGCCAGAAGTGGCGATAGCCGAAAAGCAGGTCCGGCCCGATCCAGATCCCGAACACCGCGAGTCCCAAAGCGATGCTGGCCAGTGGGTGAGAGGGCCGTAACGAGACATAGGGCCAAGATACCATCAGGATCACGGCCAGCACGATCGCCAATCCGAGGGTACGCAAGGCGACGGTCGGCAGCGGGATCAAATGCTGCAGGGACAGAAGGGCGATGTAGACGACAAAGGGCGCCACATAGGCAACCGTAGGGTTATGGCGAGACATCGATGATCGATTGCTTGCGCGAGCGCCCTTCATTTTAGCGTATCTAAGCTACGATGCCCCAATTGTCTGGAGCAGACTAACTCGAATGAGCCGTATACGCGGAAGACTCGGCAGCTCTCGAGCTTTCGAATTCTGTTCCACTTCTCGCCGCACGAGTTCGTGCAGACAGGCGATTCGATTTGCTCAGAGGATTGCGCAGATTTGCACAAAACGGACCAGCACTCGGGCAGCCGCGCCACAAGGTTCAGCACTGAAGGGACTTAACAGCCGAGGGGCCCCTTACGTATTTCTTTCCGTCCCCGTCCGCCGGCCTTTCCCGCCTTACGCGCGATTTCGCTCCGCTGCTCGGGAGTCCGCTTCGTCAGACGAGCTTTTCCACCCCGTCGTCCCAACGCGACAGCGGCTGGATCCTTTCGTATCGCCATTGCCGAACAGCTTAGCGCTTCCCTCTTTTTCTTGCAATTCGGTTCTTTCTTTTGCTTGCAAATAGCTAAGCGCTTAGCTAAATCATCATGATTTACGGGCCTGAATACACGAGACCAGCCCCGGAACCCCCAGTCTGTGGGAATGCCAGCAAGCCTCCCATGAACTAGTGCTCCTCGGCAACGGCTGGAACTTTAGTGCCTGTCCCGAGTGCGCCGAATGGCGCCATGGGGTAGAAGTTGCCGAGCCCTGCCCGGACCTGCATTGCGCGATTGTGGCCGCCACAGCATTGAAGAGGTCCGCTTGGCTCTCCGCGCCCACCAAGGTGCGGAGTGCGTGCATTGTGGATCAACCAAGAAAACAGTAAGGGGTGATCGCCTGGTCGCCGGATCCAAGGACGCAGTTAGCTGTGAAGCGACACCTCGAAGGAGGTGGCGTGATGCGCCGCGGCGAATTTCTCCGTCCTTTGAATGATGTTCCACAGCGGCTGGTACTTGCTTCCCTGGGTGTGATCAAGGGATGCCTTTACGGCGCTCAGAAGCTTTTTCAATTGGCAGGCGGCCCCGCCCTCTATCGGGAGCTGGAAGTAGCGCAAAAGCTGGAGCAGGCGGTCTCGATTGGCCAGGAATTCTGGCTGTGCAAACGGAGGCCCGCTGGGAAGGGGGCAAAAGGTGCGCTCGGACATCTATCTGGAAGATCCGATGCCCCAGGACGGCGAAAGCGATCTGGAACGAGACTTGCCGCTTTCGATTCAGGAAGTCCGTGGCGCGAATGGGAAGAGCAGCACCATCGAATTGGAACAGGCTCCTGACCAAATTCAGCTAGGCCGGCCGTTCTGGCTCATTGCTTCAGGAATTTATGCGCATCTGCTCAGTCCTCGGAGCTCGGCCGCAATTCGTCAAGCTGGCGGTCATCTGCCAGGCAGTGAGCCGCCAGCCGGCTAACGCGCCGTGGCGCCACACCATCATTCATACGGGCCAGCACTATGATCCCGCTGTGAGTTCTGTCCTTTTCGAAGAACTGGGGATTCCCCAACCCGACCATGATCTCGACGTGGGCTCCGGCAGCCATTTTGAGCGCTGGGTTACCAGAAGGACATCAGGGCCGTTTCGGACCCGGGTGATTACCGACTGCGTCATTCCTTCCCTGCACGTCGACTATAAAGGAACGCGCATCAAGCAATATCAAAAGGAGGGCCGGGCGTTGCGAACAGAAACCACGATCAACAGCACCCGCGATTTCTACATCGGCAAGAGTCTGCGCAACTTCGCTTTGCGGCAAATTGGTTTTCAGGCCAACCGACGTTTGCTTCAGGTGCCGATCCGCAGGCGCAAGCCTTATGGAGGGCATTGTTATTGTTTCAACTGCTCCTTACTGGCTTCTCGAATCGCCAACTTCGCCAGAATCTGGCGCCACTACTCGGTCAAAAGCCGGCTGCCCTGACGCAAGGCCGGATGACCTACCACCTCCGTCGCTTGCGCCTCCATGGAATGATCGAGCGAATCTCCACGAGTGATCGGTATCGTTTAACCGATCTCGGTCCGCGTACCGCGTGGTTGTTCACTCGCACCTACTCTCGCATCCTGCGCCCCGGGATTGGCACGATACTTCCCGAAGTTTCAGCCTCCACTCGCCCCCTCCGCCGCAGCTTCGATCAGCTTGACCGTGCCGTGAAATCCTGGATTGAGGAGGGCAAAATTGGCAGCCTGAAACTTGACTCATTTACATCAAGTTGTCAACTTCAAGACCTGACTTCTAGTGCATATGGGAACCGAATCGGGACCCGGCCCACACGAAGCTGGAATGGACCACCTGGATTCGCCGAAACGATGGGAATCGTTCGGTCAGTAGTTCTCGGAATCGTTTATATTGGAAGTTCCCTTGGCGGCGCGGATTTTCGTTCCACCCGGGGTGCAGCGGATTGTCGACAGGCTACGCGCGGTTTTTTCTTTCTAATCATGCTGATTTGTTCGGTGGTAGGAGCGCGTCCCCAGTTTGTAAAACTTGCCGTAATCTGCCGGGCCCTGGCTGGGAGGCATGCGAGCGAGTCGTGGGATCACAAGATCGTTCACACCGGCCAACACTATGACCCTGCATTGAGCGACATTTTTTTCGAAGAGCTGGCCATTCCGCAACCCGATCATCATCTGGAAGTCGGTTCGGGCAGCCATGGTCCGCAGACCGGCGCGATGTTAGAACGCCTCGAGCCGGTGTTGGTAAAAGAGAAGCCGGACTGCGTTCTTTTGTACGGCGATACTAATTCCACGTTAGCCGGCGCTTTGGTAGCGGCGAAGCTAGGGTTAACCAGCGCCCACGTGGAATCCGGATTGAGGAGTTATCGGCGCGCCATGCCGGAGGAGATCAACCGCGTCGTCGCCGATCACGTTTGCGACCTACTGCTTTGCCCTACGGCACTGGCGATAAATAATCTGCGTTCCGAGGGGCTGGAACGAAGGGCTGTCCTTACCGGCGATGTAATGTACGATGCGTCGATCGCGTATCGCGAGCGTGCTGAAAAGCGGGGCGGCCGCCTGGCCGAGGCCTGGAAAGCCGGCGAGTTTGCGTTGGCCACGGTTCATCGAGCAGAAAACACCGACAATGTCGATTGTTTGCGGGACATCGTCCGAGCGCTCGACCGGATTTCAAGAACGGATGTGCCGGTAGTCTGGCCGGTCCATCCTCGCACAAAAAAACGATTGAGCGAAATCGGCCTCTCGGCCGAGTCCGTGAGAATGATCGCGCCCGTGTCTTACCTGGACATGCTCCTTCTGGAAAGCCGTGCGCGCTTTATTCTGACCGATTCCGGTGGAGTGCAGAAAGAAGCATATTTCTTTCAGGTCCCGTGCATCACGCTCCGAGACGAGACGGAGTGGCAGGAGACCCTGGCGAATGGTTGCAACGTTCTGACGGGAGCTTGCGAGGAGAAGATCCTGGCCGCCGCGGACGACGTCACGAGCGCCGGGCCCTGGACGGCGGTTTACGGCGATGGGAACGCCGGAAACGCGATCTTGGATGCCGTACAGAACCGTGTTGCAGGATAACAGTTCACAACCGAAGCTCTCTGCGCCAACGTCCCGGTCCCTCTGGAGAATGCGGTCGGTCGCAGCCTCGGTGACGTAGGTGGCCCCTGTAAATAACAGGAGAATTGCAGGCCGTTTGCCTTTTCAAGCCGCTTTGTCCAAATCACGATTTTCCTCCGAGCGAATCCGCTGCTCGAGCTCCTTCAGCCGGCGGTCGATATCTTCGGTATTGACAATCTCGATTTGAGCGCTCAGGACGTTAGCGAGCATCTGTCCTTCATTGGGGGTGATTTCCCCAGCTGCGATGGCGGCGAGTACCGTATGGCTGGTTTCTAAGAGCTGCCGCGTCCCGTCCGTGGCTGGCAACTCCACGTGAATCGGGCGATCTTTGCAGGGTGGGAACAGCCGTTCAATGCAGAGCCGCAAGGCGATTGGGTCGCCTTCGAGTGCGAGGGCAACCGCTTTCTGGATTAGCTCTTCGGCTCTTTCTGCCAGGATCGATTGAATCAGGATGGTGGTTTTGTTGCGACTCCCGACGGGACGGCCAGAGTGATTCCCACTGGTTCCTTTGGGCCAGCGGCCCTGTTCATTTCTCATCGGATTTTCCGTCATGGCTTTCTCTCCTCATCGCGAAATTCAATTTTGTGGTCACTCTGTTGCCCGGGCCAATCGAAGCGATTGGCTGTATGGCTTTCCAAAGGACGGATGGGCTTCCCAGCCAGGAACTGGTTGGGTTCAGGCCGAGCTTTCTCAGCAGATTCAGCCGGCTGCTTCATCGATTCACGTTTGGTGGTGGAGACTTGATTAGTTCTCTGGAGTTCCTGATCGAGTGCCGCCTGGTATGCGACCTGAGCTGCTGCTTCCGATTCGGTCGGTTCACGCTTCTCGAGCTCTGCCGCGAGCCGAGCCCGAAGTAAATTCAGATGTTCGTCAGAAAGGTGCCGTAAGGCGCGGGCTGCCGCCGGTTCCGTATCCGCCGATGGACGCTTTTTATGTGCCCACTTCTCGAGCTCTTCTACTCTTTTGCGGTAATTCGGCATGGGTGCCTCCTTCGTTCGCATTCGTCAGCCTTGAAACGGAAACACCTCATGGAGAAGAGTTGCCGGATGAATGCGCCGAAGACCTCGCGCGGGGATGCATCTCATTCCATCCAGCTATGTCGATCACCCGACCCGCCGCCTCCGAACCAAGAACAACCGAAGATCCCCCCGCGGTTGTTGGCCAATGGCCCGCACTTGCCGCGCGCCATGCCGCTGCGTACGTAATACCGCGTGGAGTCCATCAAGTGATCGTTTTGTTTGACGATGCGGCCCTTGTCATCGCGCCGGTACATACGGAACTCTTCGAGCCAGGCCTGATTGGAGCGGAAGACCTTCAGCCGGTTGGCGACCAGGCGGTCCCAGACGTCTTGAACGCCGGCGTGCACCGAGTTGTCGGCGGATTCGAGATCTAGGCCGTGCTCGCGGTAGAGCGCGATCATCTGCCGCCCGTCGTCGAGCTTGCGCCCGTTGGCGGATGGATCAATCACACCGGGAATCCAGGCGCCGTGGGCGCGGATGCGCCGCGCCACTTCCTCCGGCTCCATCTGCCCGACCTTCAGCTCGGCGTAGAGATAGGTCGTGTCGGAGTCCCGATCCTGCGCGCCCCAGATGGTCGCCGTCCAGTTCCAGCCGATGTCGAGCGCATAGGCGCGCGGCCAGTGCTTGGGGATCTCGAACGGATCGACCAGGATCTCCGATTCGGGCACCGGATAAATGGCGCCCGAGCCTAATTGCGGAATTCCCTTCGAGCGGGAGTCTCGCTCGTGCGGGTGGTAGCGCCGCAGCATGTCTTCTTTTTCCTGTTGCGACAGGTGCGGGGCGTCGTCCCACCCCATCATGATGACGAACCGGCCGGATTCGGTCCGCAGCTTCTCGTTGAGGAATTGCCCCACCACCTGCGACCAGCCCGACAATGGGGTGAAGGTCAGCAGCAGAATACCACCCTGGAAACTGCCGGTCGCCATGGTACGGGTGACGGCTTCGGAGTAAATCTCAATGGGCGGCTCTTCGTCGAACCAGACGACGTCGACCTCGGTGCCTTGAAAGGCCTTTCTTCCCTGCTCGTAGGATTTGAAGCTGAGCGTCGAGACCCCGCCCGAGCGGTGTTTGATGTACGCCGATTCGATCGCGTTGGGGAGGCCCGATTTGAGCCGCGTCCCGCCGATGGCCTCCACTGGGATCATGCCGGTACCCAAGCCGAGCGGCCTGCGCGGATCGTCGCCGTCTTCGCGTGTCATTTTGCCGAGCAGCTTGGCCTGTAGAATGTCGCGCGTGGTGGTATTGGTATCACCGGCGACCCACGCCTGAATCGGATGGTCGAAGCGGTGGCCGCACCACCAGTCGGGATACTTCCCCGTCAGATGACAGGTGGTCTCATACGCGCCGATGCCTTCGGTCTTGCCGACGCGGTTGGCGGCGATGGCCGCGCGCTCGCGGTATTCTCCACCTGCTTTAAAGAACGCGAGGTGCTTGGGATACCGCTCGCGGCTGAACGGGCCCGTGTCAGGGTAGAAGCCTGAAATTCGATTATGCTGACGCCGTTGGAACTCGGCATTTACCTGCTTGGACGTCGGCAGGACCAAGCGTGAGTTGTTACTGTGGAGACCCATACAGAGTACTCCTTTCTGATAGATACTGCGAGTTCCGTTCATGAGCAGGTGTCTAACCTCAGCACACCTACTCTCGAAGGGCATCCGTTAAGCGGCGGACGCATTAGGTAATCGACGCGCAAGTCTTCGCTTGAGAACCTCAGCAGATCAAGCCGGCGAAATTAGAAAAATCGCTCCTTTCTGCGCTTGGGCCCTCGCCCTTCGAAAGAGGACATCAGCAGTCCACGCCTGGGGAGCCCAAGTGCAGTTCTCGACAAGCTCGACCCGCGAGGGCGCGGCGTTCTTCCTGAGTGGTCTTAGATCAGCAGATAGGAATTGGGAAGCGTTACAACTTGAGCGACAAACGGGCACCAGATCACTTGTTCTCATTTGTAGCTGCCTTTTGGACCTGCGTTTCGTCCGGAAACGCTCCGCTCGCATAGGGTATTTCTTGCGATTCCCGATCGGTGCCGATTTCGTGGTGCCGGACGTCTCGTTTGCGCTTGAAATGAGCAATGAAGCGATATCCTGTCCCTTCAGAAGTTGCCTTTACCTCGACCTCGCAGCGATCGGCTAATCTTTTCAGAACATTGTGTATTTCAGCAAGGAAATTCGACCGCCCACTCGGGTCAAATCCCCTGGAAATTAGCAATGCCCTCATGCCTAACGGCGTAATGTGTTGAGAAGAATGGGATGCGAGCAAACGACGAATGGCGTTTGTTAAGCCCAATTCGTTGAAGTTCGTGAAGGCTTCCGACAATGTGTAGTTGGGGAAGAGTCGATGGCCCTCGTAAAACGGTTCGAGTAGCTCAATGCTCTTCTGGAGAGCCTCAATCCGTCTTTCAAGCTCCGTTTTGCTAGCGAGAAGCAGACTGAGTTCGGCCTTTGCGCTCTCAAGAGGATTTGCTCCTTGACGCTGCTTGCTCGAAGACATTGCAGATTTACCTGAGAACATTTTACATCTTTAATCAAAAATGCGCAAATCATGAGTGCGCAATGCGCAAAATAATGCGCAAGCAGAGCTAAGATACTCAAAGGAAAGCTGAATCGGTCAGGAGTTCCCGGATGGGCCGCGTCATGCCGAACCATCCACGACCTTCTGTTCCGGGTTCCTACGCGCAATTGAAGTTCTTAATTTGACTAAACGATGCCGGGAAAACGCACATCTTAGCTAGTCGCAGAGCTAGCGCGCAAAAAGAGGCATCAGGACTTAAGATGGGCCTTTCCAGAGCGTATCCCCCTGCAGCACTCGTCCACACAGCCCGAACAATCGAGTTGCGAGAATTACTTGACCTTCCTCTGCCACCGCGCCGCGGCGGCCTTTCGGGCGATCTCGGCTCGCTGGGCACGGCTCAATGATTTCGCCCTTGCGGCGCCGCCAGCTTTGCCGCCCAACCGTGCGATTTCCGAACGCTGCTCGGCCGTCATTGTGACCAGGCGGCGTTTCGCGAGCGCTACGGCTGCCTTATTCTTCCGAGTGGCCATCGCTCCCCATTCTAACAACTTTGACACCCAGACAAAGAAGAATGCAATTATGCTTGACTACCGGTAGATAAGTATAGTAGTATGGCGTTAGAGAACAGGAGAACATCGGCATTGAGGACGAAACCGAGAAAGGCGGTTGCGTAATGGCCAAAGACTATCTGCGTCTGCAAAATAATGTCCCCGAACGCCTTGTGCTGGCGTCCGTGGGGGTTCTGAAGCAAGGCCTGTATGGTCCCCAGAAGCTATTCCACTTGGCAGACGGCCGGCGGATCTATCTGGATTTCGATGTGGCGCAACGGATCGAGGAGTCTGTCACCGTTGGTCAGGAATTTTGGCTCTGCAAACGAAAGCCGTTCGGGAAGGGGCAGAAGACGCGATGGGATGTTTCTCTCGAAGATCCAACGGGTCGATCTGGCGAGAGCACTCTGGAACGGGATCTTCGGTTGTCTATCGAAACACTGCTTCACAAAAACAGCAAAGATCGAGTGGTGGAGATCGACAAACCAACTGAGGACAACCCGGTGGCAAACCCTATGCCGGCGGTTCCGGCCGCGCCGCCATCCAATCCCGTTCCGGTCGCTCCAACTGACCTGGTTCGGAAGGCACCGGCTTGGGCAGAGACCCTAGTGAACCATACCAACGAACTCGTCGATGCGTATGCCGAGTGCCTGACCCATGCGAGCCAACATGGGGTTGTTCTGAGATCCGATGACGTGCGGACACTTCTAATTACAGCCTTCATCAATCTGTCACAACGGAATGGAAGAAGGGGCGCAGCCTAAGCCAGCGTAACGAGGTCGCTTGGTTATGACATCTACAACCGCCGAAGTGGCTGAAATCATCGCGCGGCATCGATTGGACAAGGCGCTCGCCTTGGCCGACAGCTTGCGAGCCTATAACTTCAGCTTGGAAGAAATCCGGAAACTCGACGATCACGGCTGGCAGATCGTCGCGGCGAGCGCCAGAACCAACCCCCCGTCGCCCGAAACCCGACAAATCGTGATCCGAATTATCGAGGCTCACGCCAGCAGGACAAACCCCGGACAGAGGCAAACATTCCGAGCGAAATTTTGAAAGGAGAACGTTCATGGGGACCCGATTAATCAAAAAGTCCGAGACGAGTGTCGCACTCGACCCGGCCGAGGATTCACAGACTGCTTTACATCAATCCTATCCGACCAGAGTCCCGAAGGATCTGGTGAGACGGCTCAATGAACCGCTTCCGACGGAAGCCATTTCCCCGCATCCTTCGAACCCCCACCTCTCATCGATCAAAACCATCTATCAAATCGAACGCCTGAACCAGGTCTTTGGGTTGGGTGCTTGGACGGCGAACTCCGAAATCGTTGAAAACTCGCCTGGGAGCAGCATGGTGGTGCTGAAGGTGCGGTTACAAATTCCGACGTGGAACATCGACCTGGAGCAGTATGGCGGCAACAACAACCCGGACCGCGGTGACGCCTACAAAGGCGCTTTCACCGATGCCTTGGGGAAGCTCTGCGGATATCTGGGGATTGGAATCGACGTCTACAAAGGTATCACCAAATCGGCACCAGCCGAGACTCGGCCGCCTGCCAAACCGGTCATGATCGCGACGGAAGCGACCGGCCCGCAGCGAAGTGTCGCTGGCGCGCTAAGCCCCGCTCAGCCGCAAGCCACTCACAAATATTGGCAGACTGTGGGTGAGATGCGTCATTTATTCCAAGTGGTCCGGGAGCGGATTGGGGAAGTCATCTATTTGCAGGAACTCGAAAAGTGCGATGCCCACTCGGTCGAGGACTTCCTTAAGATGCGCCCCCCGCTCGCCGGCACCCAGACCGCATCCCGCTGTTACGCGAGCATGCTCGAAATCGCCGAAAGGGGGGCTGCATAAACCATGACCGCTCCTACCTTGCCATTAGCGTTCGTTCCCGCACCGATAAGGACCGCCTTACCTCTGTACGAGATCGAGGATACGTTGGCGGCGTACGCCGAAACCGCCGACCTTGTGCCGCCTGAAGAGGAAGATGAGTTCTTCCGGAGGTTCGCGGCGTGGATGACTCAGGCAATCGAGAAACGGGATCGCATGGGAGAGTTCATGGCTCACCTGGAACAACAGATCCTGTTTGCCGACTCGGAAATTAAACGCTTACAGGAACGCAAGCAGGCCTATGCGCGTGTATTGGACCATCTTGAAGCTTACCTGATTCGTGTGCTGGAATCGCTCGGCCCGGACTCAAAAGGCAAGCCGAAGAAGCTTGAAGGAAGAACCGTGACCTTTTCGCTGCGCCGGAATCCACCTTCCGTGTTGATCAAAGAGGAAAGCCTCATTCCCCTGCCCTACAAGACGGCTTCGGTCACGCTGAGGCTTCCGGCTGAAGAGTGGAATCGGCTGCTCGAAGCGCTTGATCTGGAAATCCGCGCCATCATTCTGGACGGCGCCCGGATCGAGGTCACCGCCTCCAAGCACGCGATTAAAGCCGCGCTCGAATCTTCAGCCGAAGTCCCCGGAGCCGAGATTGCGCCAGTCAGCTATAGCCTCGTGCGGAAATAGCACGTTCGCTGCTAGGCCTTTAGCCGTATCCCGACGGGTTGTCACCGCACCGGCCTTTTTATGATCCGGTCCAACCACGCACTGAAACGCTGGCTCGTCCGTGAGATTCTTGGAAAAGAGATTGGCCGAAAGCCTCCGGCGAGGGCATCAACCCTCCACGCACCACCAGCCCGGGATGCCCGATATCGGGCCTGGATTCGCTCGCTGCCGTGTGCCGCTTGTGGAAGTGTTCTCCAGATCGAAGCGGCACACACCGGGCCACATGCGCTCAACCAGAAGGCTTCCGATTACACCTGTATTCCGCTGTGCGTGGAACATCACCGTGCGGGCAATGAAGCCCTCGATAAAGTAGGTCGCCGCGAATTCGAACAATGCTTTGTCCTGGATGTCTTCGCCCTGGTAAGTCGGCTAAACCGAATATGGTTTGAAGTCTTCAAATTGCCACACTAAGGACGGCCCACCCGACTAAACCGGGCTGCCCGATGGAAGCGCTGGGGAATTTTCTGGCTGAACCGCTTCCAATATTGGCTCTTAACGCCACTCACCGTTTGGAAAGGGATGCCATGGAAGGAACGATCTGTGCGTAGCACCATCCGCTCCGTAATGGATCACCATGGGCTGGTCACCAAAGCTTCCCAATTCAGCCGGGCAGAATACTAAAATCCGGCGCGCGGTTGCCCACCTAAGACGCGCCGGTCGCATTTCGCAAACCCAGAACGCGTTCGACCGTCGCCAGCCAGCCCACCTCCGATCGGGTGTGTACGGCGTCGACTGCGATTGGCCGTGCGATTGGCGTGGCATCTTCTATCGCGATCACCTTCAGCCCTCGGTTACCGCGCCGTAGCAGCTGGATCAGGTCGACCGCGCCGGCCACATCCAAATTCGCGATGGCCAGGTGGGGCGCGGCGCGCAATTCGTCGATCAGTTGCTGTGCCGCCGACGAAGTAGCGGCCGGCACTGTCGCATAGCCGCTGGTCGCCAAGGTCACCCCCAGCCAAATAACGAATCCCAAATCGGCGTCGATGATCAAAACTACTGCTTGATTGATCACGCCTGCAGGCTGCTGATGTGTGATTCGCGCGGAACAAAGGATAGCTTCGGGG